>JACDJA010000733.1_pt1 | contig 34168 bp, 31 predicted proteins | sample 7449241 | NCBI WGS metagenome assembly JACDJA01 (sample SAMN14253289, study PRJNA609438) | sludge metagenome | isolation source: initial anaerobic sludge | collected 2018-12-20 | reverse complement strand
GCCGCAGTGGCGATCAGCACGACCCGCCGGCCCAGCGCCGCGTGCTCCCCCACCCGGTCGGCGACGACGGCCCCCACCGGCGAGTCCAGCGTTGCGAGGAACTCCGGTGCGCCCAGGTAGACCGCACCGTGACCTTCGAACGAGGCGGCCGACCACTTGCGGGCAGAAGAGAACGGGACGGTGCCGGTGACGTGCCAGCCGGGGTCGTCGGTGTGAGCGCGACCGATCGCCAGGAGCGTTGCGTTCGGGTCCGGGTCCGATCGGGCGAGCGCAGCGAGGAGGTGTTCGACGTCGACGACGCGCTCGTCGCTGGAGCCGTCGGACCCACCTCCGGCGTCGAGCAGCTCCACCCCGGTCGCGACGATCTCGCCGGTGGTGATCGTGCCGGTCTTGTCCAGGCACAGGGTGTCGACCCGGGCGAGCAGCTCCACCGAGGCGAGCTCCTTGAGCAGCGCGTTGCGCCGGGACAGCTTCACCACGCCGGCCATGAACGCCAAGCTGGTCAGGAGCACCAGCCCGTCGGGCACCATCGCGACCGCCGCGGCGACCGTGCCCGACAGCGCGTCACGCCAGTCGTCGCTCGTGCGCCAGAGTCGCCACAGCAGGAGCATCGCCACCGGCGGGAGCACGAGCATGAGGAACTTCAGGATCCGGTTGACGCCGACTCGGAGCTCCGAGTGCACGAGCGAGAACTCCTTCGCCGCACCGGCCAGCGACGCGGCATAGGACTCCGCTCCGACCTTGGTGGCTCGGAACGCTCCGGAGCCCGCGGCGACGAAGCTGCCCGACATCACCTCGTCGCCGGCCTGCTTGTGCACCGGGTCCGACTCACCGGTGAGCAGCGACTCGTCGAGCTCCAGGCCGGCGCCGTGCAGCACCTCCCCGTCGACGACCACCTGGGCGCCGGGGGCGAGCACCAGCACATCGTCGGCCACGACCCCCTCGACCGCGATCTCCGACGTGGCGCCGTCGCGCACCACGACTGCATGCGGCGTGTTGAGCACCGCCAGGCGGTCGAGCGCGGCCCGGGCCCGCAGCTCCTGGATGGTGCCGATCAGCGAGTTGGCGATGATCACACCACCGAAGAGCATGTCGGGACCGATGCCATCCGCGATGACGACCAGCACGAGCAACGTTCCGATGATGGCGTTGACCGGCGTGAGAACGTTCGCCCGGAGGATCTGACCGGTCGTGCGGGACGGGTCCTTCGGGACGAGGTTGACCCGCCCGTCGGCCTCCCGCTCAGCGACCTCGCCGCTGGTGAGGCCGACGGCGCCGACGAAGGGCGCGGGTGCGGTTGCCGCTGCGTCCGACATCGGGCGGAGGCTACCGGCGCGCTCGATGCCGACCGGGGCCTACATTCGGTCCGATGACCGGCGTCGCTCGAGTTCCGCCACGGACCCACCGGCCGGAGGACCACAAGAGCCGGCGGGCGGGTTGGCTGAGGGCGATGGTGCTCGGCGCCAACGACGGCCTGCTGTCGACCGGTGCGTTGCTGCTCGGTGTCGCCGGCGCCGGTGCCTCCCGCGACGCACTGCTCACCGCCGGCGTCGCCGCGCTCGTGTCGGGGGGGCTGTCGATGGGACTGGGCGAGTACGTGTCGGTGAGCTCCTCGCGCGACGTCGAGCGGGCGGACCGCCACCTGGAGGCCACCGAGATCGAACTGCACCCCGACGCCGAGACCCGGGAGCTGCGGAAGATCTACCAGGAGCGCGGACTGGACCGGCAGCTCGCATCGCAGGTGGCGGACGCGTTGATGGCACACGACCCCGTCACCGCCCACATGCGCGACGAGCTCGGACACACCGAGGAGCAACGGGCCCGACCGGTGCAGGCGGCGCTCAGCTCGACTGGCGCCTTCGCCACCGGCGCGCTGGTCCCGCTGCTGTTGGCGTTGGTCGCCGTCGGCGACGCGCGCGTCCCGGCGATCGCCGGAGCGACGATCGTCGGCATGGTGTCGCTCGGCGCCGTCGCCGCCGCTCTGGGGGGAGCGCCGCTCTGGCGGGGCGCGCTACGTGTGGGCGTCGGTGGTTCGATCGCCCTGGCCGTCACCTTCCTGGTCGGCACGCTGTTCGGCACCGCCATCGGCTGAGAACGCGCCGAGGCCGACCAGCGACCCCCGGACGCGCCACGGCGGCCCCGGAGGGCCGCCGTGGATCGCAGCGATCTGCCAGCAGGTGAGCTGGCCGGATCGGCCCGGCGTTCAGCAGCCGGTGCCGTTCCAGGCGGAGCGACCGCCGTTGCTGTAGAGCCAGAGGGCCACAGCGTCCTGGACGTACCAGGGTGCGTGCGAGGCGCGTGCGTAGCCGCCGTTGCCGGAGCGGACCGACACGTTGCGCCAGGTGCTGTCGAGGAACTGGTACGCGCCAGACGCCGAGCTGCGGGGGTTCTGCGCGGTGTAGCTGCCCTTGGACTCATGGGCGCGGACGCAGGACAGGAACGGGTGCGCCTGCACCGAACGACGATGCGCGTCGACGGCCTGGAGCGCCCGGTCGATCTCCGCACGCTGATGAGCGACCTCCGCCTCGTCGATGCGGCCGTCGCCGTTGAAGTCGGGCACCCACTGCTCGACCGGCAGGTTGCAGCCGGTGAGCAGGAGCAGGCCGATCGCGGCACCGGCGAGCACGCCGACGCCGGAGCGGCGACGGCGAGCGGCCGGTGCGGAGGGACTGCTCGGCGCCTCGGGTCGGGCGGCGGCGGTTCGGCGGCTGCGTCGCACAGCGACGGTGCCGTGTGCCAGCGCCGTGTCGTCCAGGCCGGTCGTGGTGGTCTCGTCGGGGTTCATCAGGGGCCTCCAGAAAGGTCCGTTCCGGGCCGGCGCTCTCGCCGGTCGGGGTCGATCCGCGTCACCTTCGTGTGACGACAGCGGGTCAGTATGACGGAATTGACGCACGTTCGTAACATCACGTCACGCGATTGTGACTGAAAGCACAAACCGCCCCTGAGGCCGCCTTCGCTGCTCCCGGTGCGGTTACCGTGGGTCACCCCCTGAACCCGACGTCGATCCGACGCCCACGAAAGGCCCCTCCACTGAGCGCCGAACGCCTCCCCCACGGGCGGATCAACCCGAAGACGTCGATCCCGTTCTTCCTCGTCCACCTGACCCCGCTGCTGGTGTTCGTCACCGGCATCACCTGGACCGCGGTGGTCCTGCTGCTGGTCACCTTCTGGGGCCGGATGTTCTTCATCACCGCCGGCTACCACCGCTACTTCTCACATCGGTCGTACCGCACCAGCCGTGCGTTCCAGTTCGTGCTCGCGGCCGGCGGCCTCACGTGCGCACAGAAGGGTCCGCTGTGGTGGGCCGGGCACCACCGGGTCCACCATCGCTACGCGGACACGATCGACGATCCCCACACCCCGCTCAAGGGGTTCTGGTGGAGCCACGCCGGTTGGATCCTGTGCGACGAGACGTCGGCCCGACCCGAGGGCTCGATGAAGGACTTCGAGAAGTTCCCCGAGCTCGTGTGGCTGTCCCGCAACGACTGGATCGGCCCGTGGACGCTCGCGATCGTGTGCTTCGCCATCGGCGGGTGGTCCGGCCTGGTCATCGGGTTCCTGCTCTCGACGGTGCTGTTGTGGCACTCGACGTTCCTCATCAACTCGCTCGCCCACGTGTTCGGCCGACGCCGGTTCGAGACGACCGACACCAGCCGCAACAACCCCGCGCTCGCGCTGCTCACGATGGGAGAGGGATGGCACAACAACCACCACCGCCATCAGCACGTGTGCCGACAGGGCCTGCGGTGGTGGGAGATCGACGTCACCTGGTACGTCCTGTGTGGGCTGGAGAAGCTCCACATCATCTGGGGTGTCCGGCGCCCCCGGCCGGCCGCCGACCTGGTCGCCGCCGCGGGGTCCACCGTCTCGGTCGCGGCCGATCCGATCGCGACGACCGACCACGACGACGACTTCGAGCAGGTCTCCCTCTGACACCCTGATCCGGCCGGTTGATCCGCCTGATCCCCACGTTCCTCCCCCGGAACGAGCCATCCCCGGACAGAGCGAAGCACCGCCCCGCTCCGTCCCGATGACCTAGCCTCCCGCTCATGGGATGCGGCTGCCTGATCGTCCTCGCCTCAGCACTGTCACCGAGGTTCGCGCTCTTCCTCGTCTGGCTCTTCACCGACAAGATCCCCGAGGCGTTCGACGGCAACTGGCTGTTCCCGATCCTCGGGTTCTTCCTGTTGCCGTGGACCACTTTCGCGTGGGCGATCGCGTGGGCGAACCCGATCGAGAGCGTCTCCGGGTTCGGCTGGATCCTGGTGGCGTTCGCGTTCGTGGTGGACGTCAGCACCCACCTCGGCGCAGGTCGTGCCGAGCGCGACCGCAGGGCCGTCGCGGTCGCCTGATGCCGTGACCGACCCGGCCACAGCCCTCGGCGGCGACGACGCCGCCGGCCACGCCGATCCCGACGAGCCGCACCGCCTGCGAGTGCTGCGACGCTACGTCGCCCCGACCGAGCAGCAGCCGATCGCCCCAGTGCTCGGACTGACCGTGCTCGCCATCGGGCTCAGCCCGATCCTGGCCGATCACAACTGGAGTCGAGGGCTGGAGGTGGCGCTGATCGGGTTGTCGGCGATCGTGGCGCTCCAGCGGACGGGCACCCACCGGATGATCCGCCGCACCGCCATCTTCATCGTGGCGTTGGCCACCCTCGCCGGTGGGACGATCCCCGTGCTGCACGAACCCACGACCGGTTGGATCGAGGTCGTCGCGGCCGGGTTGTTCGCCCTGCTGCTGTTGGTCACGCCCGTGCTGGTGATGATCCGGCTGATGCTGCGACCGCGCATCACCGTCGACACCCTCGCCGGTGCGCTCACCGGGTACCTGCAGATCGGCATCTTCTTCGGGGCGCTCTGCCTCTTCGTCTCCCTGGTGCAGTACCCGACGCCGTACTTCAACCAGTCGGCCAACCCGGTGTACTCCGACTTCGAGTACTTCAGCTTCATCACGCTCACGACCGTCGGCTACGGCGATCTGACCCCCGCCACCCGCGTCGGCCAGACCATCGCCACGTTCGAGGCCGTGCTGGGGCAGGTGTTCCTGGTGACGGTGGTCGCGCTCACCGTGTCGAACCTCGGACGACCGACGCGCCGAGGCGGTGCGGCGGCAGTCCCGGACGATCCGCCTGCGACCGCCGACTGAGACCGCCGACTGGGTCGACGGGGCAGCGACGACCGGGCGACGGCTTCAGCTCCCGCGCGACTCGATCGCCCGCCAGACGAGCAGGACGACGATCGCGCCGACGAACGAGCCGATCAGCCCACTGGGACGGATCTGGATCCCGTCACCGGCGATCAGGCTCGACAGGAGGCCCCCGACGAACGAGCCGACGACACCGGCGATGAGCGACTGGGCATCGGGACGGCTTCCCATCCCCAGCACGAGCTGGGCCAGCCAGCCCATCAGCATTCCGAAACCGAGGATGGCGAGGATCAGCACAGGAGGCGACGCTACAGGGAGTCGCCACCCTCTGTTGACGACGACGTCGCGGCGTCGGCGGACGACAGGAGCACCGGATCGTCGAGACGGACCATCCCCGGCCGACGCACCGTGGCGTACACCCCGACGACCTGCTCGAGGTCGCGCACGATGTGACGCAGCAACGAGCGATCGGCCGGCGTTGCGTCGTCGATCTCCCTGGTGACCATCACGCACCGCGGGCAACCGACGACCACCTCGAGCTCCGCATCGCCAACCTGCAGCACGTGTCCGATCCATCCCTGTTCCGGGTGTCCGGAGACGTCGCCGGTGTCGACCACCAGGTTCGGACGGAACCGTCGCACGTCGACCACCGATTCCGGGACGACCTCGGCCATCGATCGAAGGGCCGCGGTCGACATGATGAGGATGGGGAACGCGTCGAGGTAGGTGCCCAGCGGCGACTCGTACTCGAAGATCTCCGGTGGGAACACCGACAGGTCGGGCAGCGGTTCGTCGCCCTCACGGCCGAAGATTGCCCTCAACTCCTCGATCAGGTCATCGGAATCCGGGGCCCCCCGCCGGTAGTGGTCGAGATCGGTCGGCGGTCGCCTCGGCCACAACGTGACGTCGTGGCCCAGCGCTGCGCTGACGCGTGCCGGTGCGTCCGGGTCGGCTGCGCCCACGGTGCTGCCGTCGGGGAGCGTGATGGTCACCGACGATTCCGGTCCGTCGTCGAACGCCGCGGCGAAGCGCATGAGACCGCCCAGCTTCTTGGCGCCGGCGAGTGCACCCCGGACCTCGTCGCGCACCGCCCACGACCGGTCACCGACCATCCCGTCCTCAGCGAGCCAGGCGTCGGCCACGCGCTCGCCGATCATCGACTTGACGGGATGGCGCCAGATCTCGTCGATGTGCACGGCCAGATCGTAGGACCCGCGGCGTGGGTCGGGCCGTGGTGGATCAGTCCGGCGGTCCCTCGGTCAGCACCACCGCCGCGGATCGGTCCTGACCCGACGGGTCGGTCCATGACAGCTGCACCTTGTCGCCCGGCTTGGCCGACGCGAGCGCCTCGGTCAGCGCTTCGGCCGAGGTCACCTTGGTGTTGCCGACGGCGGTGATGGTGGACCCTTCGGTCACGCCTGCCTTGGCGGCGCCGGAACCTTCGGCGACCCCGGCGACGGTGGCGCCCGCGACGGCGGTGTCTGCTTGGCCGAACGGGTCGCTGGACACGTCGGTGACCTGGACGCCGAGCACTGCACGGGCACCGATGCGGACCACGTCGCTCGACCTTCCCGCCTTGATCTGCTCGACGATCTCCATGGCGTCGTTGATCGGGATCGCGTAGCCCTCATCGTTCGAGGACGCCTCGTTGGTGGCCGAGGCGGCAGCGTTGATGCCGATCACCTTGCCGTCGGCGTCGGCCAACGGACCTCCCGAGTCGCCGGGAACGATGTTGGCATCGATCTGGATGAGGTTGTTCAGGCGCTGGGCCTGGCTGCCGCTCTCGTCGCTGGCGGTGATGCTGCGCCCCAGGGCGACGACGTTGCCGGTGACGACGGACGGGAGTCCGCCCTGACCGCCGGCGTTGCCGACCGCCACGACCGCGTCGCCGACCTGGACCGAATCGGAGTCTCCGAGCCGCACCGTGTCGAGACCGGATGCGTCTTGGAGCTGGATGACCGCCAGGTCCTTGGTCTTGGCTGTGCCGACGACCTTGGCCTCGTAGCGATCGCCGGTGTCGGCGTCGGTGACGACGATGCGGTTCGCTCCGCGGACCACGTGGTTGTTGGTGACCACCAACCCGTCGGCACTCAGGGTGATGCCGGTGCCGGCGCCCTGGCCCACCGCCGTCTGCACGTTGATGTTGACCACACCCGGGACCACCTTGTCAGCGACCGAATCAGCGTCGGCCGTGGCGGAGGTCCCGCCGGTGCCGCCCGAACCGGGTGCCGGCGTCGACGGCTCCTGGGTCTGGCCGCTGCCGAACGGCGAGCCGGACGGCAGGTCCGGGACCTCCCGGCGTGGCGGAGTCGACGCGACGTCGTCGCTCGGCTGCGAGATCCGTGACAGCCCGAAGCCGCCGGCGACGCCGGCGAGCAGCGCAAGGATCAGCAGGAGGCCGATCGCGACCTTGCGACCGCCCTTGCCGCGAGGTGCTGGAGTGGGCACCGGCGCTCCGCCCGATGGGCCCCACCCGGTGCCATCGGAGCCGAAGCCGCCGGATCCGCCAGACCACGACCCGCTGTACGCGGGGGGTGTCGACGGGTAGCCGGTCGGCGCTCCGGGCGGAGCGAGCGGCGGGCCCACCGGCACCGTCGGCGGGCGCAAGGGCATCGCGGATGGCGGGCCGGCCGGGTAGCGGGCTTCAGGGACCGTCGGTGCAGGCGGAGCCGATGCGTCCGAGACCGAAGGCACGGGTGGCATGGGGATGGCACCCGTCACCGGGACGGGCTCAGTCGTGGGGTCGCCGTAGGACATGACGCAATGAGACTCCCAGAACGTGAAGACGAGGTAAGCGCGACCTGTGAGGACGCTGAGGCCTGTGGGCCGACTCAGGCTGCCGGTCACGTCGAGCCGGTGTGGCGCTCCGTCCTGGCTGCGGCGAGGTCGACGGCGACCACCCTGGCCCCCTCGCCGAGCACCGCCACGGGCACCTCGGCCCCCTCCACGACCAGGTCGAGGTCGGCCTCGGTGAGCGCGACGACTGCGGTCACCTGCACGGAGGCCCCGTCCTCGGCCAGGTTGAGCACCACCGTGTGCAGCTCGACGCCGTCGGAGTTGCGGAGCCCGGACGCACGACGGCGAACGACGAAGGCCCGTGCCGGCAGGCCGCGTCGCAGGATCTCATCTGTCGGTGTGGGCGGTTCAGCGATGACCCGATTGTCGAACGAGCTTCGCTGCGACGTATCGGTGACCGATACGCAATACTCGGATCCCGGGGCGACGTTTCGGACACTGCCGGGCGCGGGAGGACCATGCACCAGGACTGGGGACTCAGCGGCCGGTCCGTCGAGATCGCACGCCTGACGGCGCTCCTCGCCGGCGGCGGCACCGGGGCCCTGGTCGTCGGCGACGAAGGCGTGGGCAAGTCCCGGCTGCTCGCCGAGGTGAGCGACCGCTTGGAGCGCGGCCGGATCGTCGTGATCTCGATCACGGCCACACCTGGATCCGCCCTGCTGCCGATGGGCAGCCTGGCTCAGCTCATGCCGGTCGGCTCCGCGTCGACCGGCCTCCCGGTGCTGCCGGTGCTGCGCTCGACGATCGCCGAGCGGGCAGCGGGCCGCCGCGCGGTTCTCGTCATCGACGACGTCCACCACCTCGATGACGCGTCCGCTGTGCTGATCAACCAGCTGGTCACCAACGGCGACGCCGGGCTCGTCGCCAGCCAGACGTCGAAGACGATCGCTCCCGAACCGATGGCCCGGCTGTGGCAGGACGGCGTCGTCGAGCGCATCGAGCTCACACCGCTGGGTCGCGACCAGATGACCGAGATGGCCGAGGCGTTCGCCGGCTGCCCGCTCGACGCCTTGTCGCTCGAGCTGCTGTGGGAGACCAGCCGCGGCAACGCCATGTTCGTGCGCGAGGTCCTGATGGCGGCGCGCGAGTCGGGGAACCTGCGCGTCGAAGGCGGCTTCGCTTCGATCCGCTCGGTGCCCGCCACCGCGCCGCGACTCGTCGACTTCGTGCGCCACCGGATCGGCGACCTGGACGACGATTCGGCCGAAGCGCTGCTGCTGGTCGCCGTCGGGGAACCGCTCGGTCCGGGTGAGCTCCCCGAGCGCGTCACGACCGAGCTCCTCGCCCGCATGGACGCCGCCGGACTGATCACGACCGCACGGGACGGGCACCGCGTCGTGATCCGGCTGCTGCACCCGCTCTTCGGCGAGGTGCTGCGAGCCGGTGCATCGCCGTGGCAGCTGCAGCAGGCGCACCGTGATCTCGCCGCCGAGGTCGGGGCACGCGGCACGCGACGGCGCTACGACCAGCTCCGGCTCGCCCACTGGTCCGTGGCAGGGCAGGTTCCGGTCGAGCGCTCGCTCCTGCTCGAAGCCGCCCGTACTGCCCGGTTCAGCCAGGACCTGGACCTGGCACGGGACCTTGCCGAGTTCGCGTGGCAGCGGGGCCAGGACTTCGAGACGGGCGAGCTGCTCGCCGACGTGTACTACGAGCTCGGCGAGACCGCTGCCGCCGCCGCCCTCCGTCCTGCCTGGATCGCCGCCGCGACCACCGACGACGAGCGCATCCGGGTCGAGATCAACGCGGCGATCACCCACTTCTGGAAGCGCGGTGACGAAGCGGCGGCGATCGCCGCGCTCGATCGGGCGGAAGCATCTCCCGCCTCGAGCTGGCGCGACGAGGCGATCGCCGTCCGCTCCCTCCTGCTGTCGGCACAGGGACGAGCCAAGGAGTCGGCGGCGCTGGCCGAGCCGCTGGCCGATCGGCCGCCGGACCGCGTGCTGATCCAGGCCGCGATGGCCCTGAGCCACGCCTACCGGATCATGGGCCGACCCGACGACGCCGTCGCGGTCTGCGACCGGGCGATGCAGGCGTACGCGGGCCTCGGCGAGCAGATCGCCCTGATCACCATCAGAGTGCTCGGGGTCGGTCGATCGCTGGCGCTGGTCGAAGCCGGTCGGCTCAGCCACGCGGAGGACGAGTCGCGTCACGCGATGCAGCTGGCCCGGACCGAGGGTGAAGTTGGAGCGATCGGACTGGCGGCGCTCGTGCACGGCTGGCTGCTGTTCACCCAGGGCAGGCTGCGATCTGCTCACCGAGCGCTCCGCCTGGCCGAGGCGTCGTTTGAGCAGACCGGCCACCTCGGCATGCTCCGGTGGGCGCACATCGCGCTGGCGCTGACGTCGGCGACGATGGACGATGCGGCCGGCGCCGAGTGGTGGTTGGAGCGCCTCGACCAGGGCGATGCACACCCCGCGGACCTCTTCGGTGCATCGCTGATCCGGGCCCGAGCGTGGACCGAGTCGTCGAGAGGCGAACCCGTTCGTGCCCGGAAGCTGCTCGACAGCGGGGCCGACGAACGACGGGAGTTGGGCGACGTGCAGGGCGAGCTGTCGTGCCTGTACGACCTGGCTCGCCTGGGTGGCGCCGCAGGAAGCCTCGAGCGGACGCTCGCGGTGGCGCAACGTTGCCAGGGTCCGTTGTCGGCTGCGATCTCGGCACACGTGCAGGCCATGGCGTCGGGCGATGCCGCCGAGCTCGGAGCCGCCGCGGACCGCTTGGCCGACCTGGGCGCGCTGCTCTGGGCGGCCGAGGCCGCGTACTCGGCGGCCGACGCGTCCCGACGCAAGGGCGACCCGCGGATGGCAGCGCACTGGTCACGCCTCGCCAGCGAGTGGCGAGGGCAGTGCGAGATGGCGGCCACCCCGGGGCTCGTCGCGGACCTGGCCCCGGTGCCGCTCACCCGACGAGAGCGAGAAGTCGCGATGCTCGCTGCCGACGGCCTTCCGGCCCGGGAGATCGGCGAACGGCTCTACGTCTCGCGGCGGACCGTGGAGTCCCATCTGGCTCGGATCTACGGCAAGCTCGGCATCGGCTCGCGCTCCGAGCTGGCGACGCTGCTGAACGACGCCGAGGGCTGACCGCACCGACCGCCCCGACCCGCGTGCCACACGTGTCGCTCGACGGTGTCATCGCCCACCAACACGCCTTCCACCCCGAGACGGTCGAGCAGCGCAGCGCCGTCGTGCATCCCCGCCACCAGCGCCGCCTTGGCGACCGACTCCGCCCACCACGCTTCGGCGGCGACCGCCAACACCGCGGCCACGCCGCGATCCGCCGGCCGTCCGGTCCGCGGATCGATCAGGTGGTGGGCCCAGCGCCCGTCGTCGGTCTGCCAGCGGCGGCGGCGGGTGCTGGACATCACCACCGCCCCGGGCGCGTCGAGCGCCACGGTGAGCGCTGTGGAACCGTCCCAAGGGTCCACGACCGGGATCGACCAACCACCGGAAGGCGTCCGACCACCGACCCGCACGTCCCCGCCCACCGACACGACCACCGAGTCCACGCCCTCGGCCAGCAGGGTCGCGGCGACCACGTCCGAGGCCAGGCCCTTGCCGATGCCGCCGAGGTCGAGGCGGACGCCGGGCGGTCGGCTCACCGTCGCCGCATCCGCGTCCAGGTGGATCTCGCTGCAGCCGACCACGTCGACCGCTGCGCCCACCGACGATGTCCGCTCCGCCACCTCGTCGAAGGTCCGGTCGTAGCCGGCAGCGACCAGCGCGTCGTGGACGGTCGGATCGAACGCGCCCTCGGTCAGCTCCCATGCCCGGACCGCCCGCCACACCGCGAAGGCGAGCAGGGCGGGGACCTCAACGACCGGCGCGGGATCCCCGTTGAGCCGCGACAGATCGCTGCGGGGGTCGAAGCGCGACCAGCACCGCTCCAGATCCTCGAACAGCTGACGGATCCTGGCTTCGACCGTCGCGCCACCACCGTGCCACCGAACGTCGGCAGCAGCGCCCATCGCAGGGATCCGCACCGCTGACCAGCCGCCCTTCACCGGAGCTCCGAGCGCCGACGGGCCGTGCTCACGACGGGCCGGCCGGGGGCGGCTCGTCGGGCGGGTCGGGGGCCGGTGGCGCGGTCGTCGGCGGGGCAGTCGGCGGTGGGGCGGTCGGCGGTGGCGTCGTGGTCGGAGCCGGGGCGGTCGGTGCCGACGGGGCGGGCACGGGAGCCGCCGTCACCGGTGCCGGCGACGCTGCGGGGATGGAGGCCGCCACCGTGGACGACGGTCCGGGCGGCACCGGAGCTGCACCCGACGCGGCACCGACCGCAGCGCCAGGCGCTCCCGATGCTGCGCTCGACGGTGCCGACGGATCCGCTCCCGCGGTGCCGGACGTCCCCGGTTCCGCGACCGCCCCGGGCAACGAGTTGGCCGGGTCGACCGGCGCGCCGGCGGCGCCTGTCGATGTCGACGGCGTGGCCGTGTCTGCTGTCGGATCGCCGAGGGGCGCAACTCCACCTCCGCTCGCCGCTGTCACGGCCGAACCCGCGGCGAGCACAGCGACCAGTCCGACCGCAGCGGACCCACTGACAGCGGCGGCGGCACGGCGCGACCGCCTCGCCGGGTGGCGTCGCCGGCTCCGCCCGGGCCTCGAACCGGCTCCGCGACCCGTCGTCCGGGCCGGATGGGAGGCTTCGGTCGCCGCCGATCGTCGTGACGGATCGGCCCCGACCGTTGCGGCGTCGACCCACGGAGGCGGTCCTGAGGCGTGGGTCGCGGTCGGCGGTGCCACTGGTGCCAGCGGAGCCAGCGGCACGAAGAGCACCTGCGTATGGTCGTCCGCGGACGGGGGACCGCCCGTCTCGTGTGGTCCGGTCATCGTCGTGGCTCCCGTCGTTCCCGCCGTCTGGTGCGCTCGGCCCAGGGCCGATCACCTTCCGTCGGCAGATCGGGGGTCAGAACTCAAGCGGCGGTCCCGATCTCGGCCGAGATCAGGACCGGTTCAGGGCTTGCGCCACCAGATGCCGGTCCAGTCGACGGCGTGGACCGGAGCGGTGATCGCGTGCGATGCCCTGTAGTCGTCGACCGCCGCACGGCACGCGTCCCAGCCGCCGTAGTCGTCGACGATCACGAAGCCACCCGGGCTCACCTTCGGCTCCAGCACCGTGAGCGCGTCCATCGTCGAGCCGTACAGGTCGCCGTCGAGGCGGAGCACCGAGAGCTGATCGATCGGCGCGTGGGGCAACGTGTCGGCGAACCACCCCTCGAGGAAGCGCACACGCTCGTCGAGCAGCCCGTAGCGGTCGAAGTTGGCGCGGACGGCCGCCGCGTCGACCTTGAGGACCTCCACGTGGGACCAGTCGAGGTCCGCGTCGGCCGGGTAGCGCTCGTCGGGGACCGGAAGTCCCTCGAACGAGTCCGCCACCCACACTCGGCGTGTCGGGTCGTCCATCGCCCGCAGCACTCCCCGCATGAGGATCGTGGTGCCGCCGCGCCACACCCCGGTCTCGATCATGTCGCCCGGCACGCCGTCGGCCACCGCGGTCACGCAGCACCGCAGCACGTTGTCCAGTCGGGCCGTCCCGATCATCGTCTCCGCTGTCGGCGGCCAGTCCCGGCCCTCGGCGCGGGCGTCGGGATCACCCCGCCGCACCACCCGCCAGTCGCGCTCGCGCAGCGTCGTGAGCAGCTGCTCCCGACCGCCGGGCCAGTCGCTGAGGTCCGCGTCCCACCACTCCTGGTCCAGGAAGGCCTCCCGGGTGAGGCACCGCTGCAGCAGGTCGAGGTAGGCGCGGGCCGACGGGTCGAGGCGGTCGAGCGATCCGGCCAGTGGATCGGCCGGGACCTCCGGTGCGTCGAGCTCGGACGCTCCTGCGGTTGGCGAGGTGGGGGACATGGCGGCGACGGTACCCTCGACGCGTGGCCGAACCCGACGAACCGCTGGTCGTGCGGCCCGGGTTGGAGATCGCCGCCGTGGAGCTCGACGAGCGGTTCACCACCTCCGGAGGGCCGGGCGGACAGCATGCCAACCGAACCCGGTCCAGGGTCGAGCTGCGGCTGGACCTGGCCGGCTGCTCGGCGTTCAGCGACCACCAGCGCTCGATGCTGGTCGAACGCTTCGGTCCCGAGCTGAGGGTGGTGGTCGACGACGAGCGGTCCCAGCTGCGCAACCGGACGATCGCCCGCGAACGGATGGCCGCTCGGCTGCGCACCGCGCTCGTCCCCCAGCGGCGCCGGACACCCACCCGGGCGACGCGGTCGTCGCAGCGCCGGCGGGTCGACACCAAGCGGCGACGAGGCCAGATCAAGCAGGACCGCCGACGCCCCACCGCCGACGACTGACCGGCTGACAGCTCCGACCGGGCTGCCCCCTGCCCCCGAACAGAACGACCGAACAGAGCGATGGGGTCGGCGGCACCGTCAGAGACGGATCACGATCTTGCCGGTGTTGGCGCCGGTGAACATGGCGTTGAGCGCGTCCACCGACGAGCCGAGTCCGTCGAAGACGTCCGCGTGGTAGCGCAAACGGCCCTCGCGCTCCCAGGTCCGCAGGCGCTCGCCGATCTCGCCGAAGCGCGGGACGTCGTCGAGCGACAGGAACCCGGTCATCGTCGCCCGCTGCTGGATCAGCTGCAGGTAGTTGGACGGCCCCGGGGCCTTCTGCGTGTCGTTGTAGGTGGCGATCGCTCCGCAGAGCACCACCCGGGCGTGCAGGGCCAGGCGACTGAGAACAGCGTCGAGGACGGCGCCACCGACGTTGTCGAAGAACAGGTCGACCCGCGGACCGAGCTCCTTGATCCGGGCCGACACGTCCTCGGTCCGGTGGTTGACGGCGCCGTCCAGGCCGAGCTCGTCGAGCAGCCACTCGCACTTGTCGTCGGTCCCGGCGATGCCGATCACCCGGGCGCCGTAGAGCTTGGCGATCTGGGCGGCGATCGAGCCGGTGGCTCCGGCCGCTGCGGACACCACGACCACGTCGCCCTCCTGCACACCACCGACCTCGACCATGCCGATGTACGCGGTGGCGCCCGTGGACCCGTACAGGGAGAGGTAGCCGGTGGTGTCGTAGCCGGGATCCGGAGCGGACAGCCGGCTGGTGAACAGGTCGTCGCGGACGATCGAGTACTCCTCCCACGCCGCCAGCGAGGTCACCACGTCATCGAGCCCGTAGGCATCGCAGCGGGTGGCCACGATGCGACCGGCCGACGAGCAGCGGACCGCCTCGCCGATCGCGACCGGCGGCAGGTAGCCCTTGGCCGGACTGAGCCACGACCGGACGGACGCGTCGATGGCCAGCACCTCGTTGCGCAACAGGGACTCGCCGACAGCCGGTTCGGGCAACGGCACCTCGACCAGTTCGACGTCATCCCAGGTGAGCAGACCCTCGGGCCTGTGCCGCAGCACGATGCGCGCCATGGTGTCCGGCAGGTCGGCAGAGCTCGTGTCCACGGGCAAAGGACCCTAGCGATCCACCGTCGTCCTGGGCCGACCTGCCCAGCCGGACTGGGTAGATCGGTTCAATAGCCTCCTCGAGTGGTGCAATCGGGCTCGGGTCGCTTCACACTCGACCCATGGACCGCATCGGCATCGCTCGGCACCGGGACTCCGGAACCGCACTCGGATCCGGTCGCACGCCGCGTCCGGCTCCCGGCAGGTATCGCCGCGTCGAGCGGGCGGCCACGCTCACCGAGTACGCCCTCATCGTGTCGGTGTTCGTGATCCCGACCCTGCTGGGCGTGTCGTTCCTTCAGAGCACGGCCAAGTCCAAGATGAGCAACGTGGCGGCCAACGTCGCCGAGCGAAGCACCACGACGACCGATGCGAGCGACGGCGGTGGCGGGGGTGGCGGGGGTGCCACGACCACATCGACCACCACCACGACGACCACGACGACGACCACCACCACGACGCAGCCACCGACGACCACCACGCAACCGGCGGTGGCCAGGGCCAACGCACCCACGCTGTCGACGTCGATCTACTACAACTGGAGCACCAAGCTGTGGAGGGTCGACGGCTCCCTCAAGGTCACATCGTCGACCGGAACGGCGATCAGAGGAGCCACCGTCACGATCAGGGTGGAGGAGCTGGACCGGTGGGGCGACGTCTCGTCGACGAGCACCACCCAGGTCGGCCCGACGGACGCCAGCGGCAACGTGGCGTTCGAGATCACAGGGCTGACCGGCGGCGACCGCAACGTTCGGGTCACCGTGACCTCGATCACCGGGTTGCCCGCCGGGACCAACTGGGACCAGACGGCGTCGACCGCCACCGCCGCTCGACCCTCCAACTGGTGAGTCGATCTGCTGGTCGAGCGTCAGTACGCCACGACGTCGAGTTGCGACGCCGGTCGCGTCGGCGACTCGGATTGCCACCCGTCCAATCCGACGAGCACCATGAGCAGCTGGCGGGTGGCGTCGTCGGCGATCGCCTGCAGCCGCTCCTGGTCGTCGGTGCTGGTGTCGAGCGTCAGCTCGGTGGCGAACATCACCGCCTGGACGACCAGGCCGGCGAGCAGCTGGAGGTCCGACGTGGTGACGGCGGCCAACGCCGGCCATCGGGCCAGGTCGGTGGCGAGCTCGCTGGTGAACAACCGCACCTCCTGACGGATCGCCGTGCGCAACGTGGTCGAGCCGCCGTAGCGCTCCTTGGCGATGAACCTGAAGTGCTCGGCGTGGGTCAGCACGTAGCCGAGGAACGTGTCGACGGACCGGCGGATCAGGTGCGAGGTGCCCGCCGGTTCGGTCCTGATGTCGCGCATCGTCCGGCGCAACGTGGCGAAGCTCTCGTCGACGAGGGCCAGACCGAGCGCCTCCATCGTGTCGAAGTGGCGGTAGAACGCGGCCGGCGACAGCCCCGCCTCCTTGGTCAGCTCCCGCAGGCTGAGGCTGGTGAAGCTGCGCTCGCCGCCGAGCAGGCGAAGCGCGGCGTCGAGGATCGCCCGTCGGGTCCGGGCCTTCTGGCGCTCCCTGGGCTCGCGGGGTGCACGCCGTGAGCGGTCGTTGCCCACGTCGTCGGTGGTGCGTTCCGACATGTCGCTCAGGGTACCGCCGGCCGACCGCACGTCGCCTGGTTCAGTGAACGAGTGTTGACTGAGTTCCTTACCGTCGGTAAGTTGCTCCGATGGCATCGGTGGCCGCACCGGGGGTCCCGAGGGGTACGTCGACGTCGCCGGTCGACGCGCCGGCTCCGGGCACCTCTCCCGAACTCGATCCGGAGCCCGCGTCCGCCCCCGGGCCCCTGCAGCGGCTGGCCGCCGTGTTGCGCTGGCCGGCTCCGGCCGGCGCCTTCCGTCGGCTCGTCGACCCCCTCGCTGCGGGCAGTGGCGTCCTCGCCAGGATCGAATCGATCGTGGTCGAGACCGAGCGGGCGTCCACGATCGTGCTGCGGCTGGGTCGGGGGTGGACACCGCACCGGGCGGGCCAGTGGGTGTCGGTCGGCGTCGACGTCGACGGCGTGCGCCATCACCGCTGCTACTCCATCACCTCGCTGCCGTCTCGGGACCGCGTCACGATCACCGTCCAGTCGGTGCCGGGCGGCATCGTGTCGAACCACCTGATCACCGACGCCCGACCCGGCGACGTCGTCCACCTCGACGGTCCCGACGGCGACTTCACCCTCGAAGCCGTGTCGGGTTCCGCCACCGCCCCTCGGCGACTGCTGATGGTCACCGGCGGCAGCGGCATCACCCCGGTGCTCGGCATGCTCCGAGCGCTCGATGCAGGCGTCGAGCCCGACGCCTGCATCGGCGACGTCGTGATCCTCCACCACGCCCCTTCGGAGCGCGAGTCGCTGTTCACCGACGAGCTGCTGGCGCTCGAGCGGCGTCGCCCCGGCGTGCGGGTCCACCTGGTGGCGACCGGCGCGGGCGCACCGCCACCCGAGCTCGAGCTGCGCAGCACGCGCCTGGACGAGCTGTGCCCCGACTGGCGTGACCGGGAGGCGTGGGCGTGCGGGCCCCAGCCGCTCGTCGACGCGATCGGCGAGCTGTGGGGAGGCGGGACCACCAACCCCCACGGCACGACCGAGCCACTGCACGTCGAGCGCTTCACCCCCTCGACCCAGGTCGTCGGCGACCAGGTCGCCGGCACGCTCACCTTCGCCGCCGCCGACGTGTCGATCGCGTCCGACGGCACCCGCACGGTGCTGGAGCTGGCCGAGGAAGCCGGTCTCGCACCGGTCGCCGGATGCCGCATGGGCGTGTGCCGACGCTGCGTCGTCCCGCTGCGGTCCGGCGCGGTGGTGGACCTGCGCGACGGCCGTTGCGAGTCCGAGGCCGGCACCCACGTGCAGATCTGCATCTCCGCCCCGCTCGGCGATGCCGAGCTCGACCTGTGAGACACCTCCCGCCACCAGAACCGAACTCGGGGGAATCGGACCGCTCAGACGTCGAGATCCCCCAAGTTCCGCCACCAGAACCGAACTCGGGGGAATCGGACCGCTCAGACGTCGAGATCCCCCAAGTTCCGCCGACTTCGTCGACATCGCCCAGGAGGACCCCATGGTCGCCGTGATGCGCACCCCCAAGAAGAGCCACGACCCCCACGCCGGGCACCCTCAGGCCGCAGGCCTGCGGGGCAGCAGCGAACGCTCCGACGAGACGATCGCGCCGACGACCGAGATCGATCCCACCGAACGCCCCGCTCAGGCTGACCGGCCCGGGCCGTCTGGGTTGACCACCGAGCAGATGGCGGCGTTCGGCGAGGAGATGGAACGCCTCCGGGAGGAGATCCTGGCCTCCCGCGGGGCCGAGGACGCCGCCTACGTGCGCCGGGTCATCGCCCTCCAGCGCCGTCTGGAGGCCGCCGGCCGCCTGGCGCTGTTCGCCGGGATCCTCCCGCCCGCGTGGATCGCCGGCACAGCCATGCTCGCCACCTCCAAGATCCTCGAGAACATGGAGATCGGCCACAACGTCATGCACGGGCAGTGGGACTGGATGCGTGACCCCGAGATCCACTCGACCACCTGGGAGTGGGACAACACCTGCCCGTCGTCGCAGTGGAAGCACACCCACAACCAGATCCACCACGTCTGGACCAACGTCCTCTACAAGGACCGCGACGTCGGCTACGGCCTGCTGCGGATCACCGAGGACCAGAAGTGGAACCCGGTGTACCTGGCCCAGCCGATCTACGCGGCGATCCTTGCCAGCCTCTTCCAGTGGGGCGTCGCGCTGCACGACGTCGAGGTCGACCGCCTGCTGAACGGCCGCGGTGACCGGGCGCAGTCACGTGAGCGTCTGCGCGAAGTCGCTCAGAAGGCCCGCAAGCAGGTGCTGAAGGACTACGTCGCCTTCCCGCTGCTGGCCGGCCCCTTCTTCCTTCCGGTGCTGGCCGGCAACGCTGTGGCCAACCTGGCCCGCAACCTGTGGTCCTTCACGGTGATCTTCTGCGGCCACTTCCCCGCCGCAGTGCCCACCTTCACCGTCGAGGACGTCGTGAGCGAGGACCGCAACGGCTGGTACGTCCGCCAGGTGATCGGCTCCGCGAACATCACCGGTGGGGCGCTGATGGACCTGATGACCGGTAACCTCAGCTACCAGATCGAGCACCACCTGTTCCCCGACCTGCCGAGCAACCGGTACGCGGAGATCGCACCGTCGGTCCGCGATGCCTGCGAGCGGTATGGCCTGCCGTACGTGACCGGATCGCTCCCCCGCCAGTTCGGCTCCGTGGTCTCCCGCCTGTTCCGCATGGCGCTCCCCTGACCGATCCCGCTCTTCAGGTCCGAGCTGCCGGCATGGCAGTAGCGTGTGCCGCCATGACGATGGAGGTCGTGGACGTCGAGCCGATGTGCCGGTACGAGCTGCTCGAGGACGGCGAGCTGCTCGGCTACCTGTCCTACACGGATCACCCCGCGACCGAGGACGCCGTCCCGGTCCGGGACCTGCAGCACACGGTGATCGACCCCGACCAGCGCGGGCGGGGCCTCGGCTCGGTCCTGGTGCCCGCCGTGATCGACGACATCCGCACCCGCGACGCCAAGCTGGTGCCGACCTGCCCGTTCGTCCGGGCCTGGCTGGACGATCACCCGGAGCACCAGGACCTGCTGGTGTGAGAACGGGGAACGTGACACGGAACGTGACAGGAGACTGGACGTGAGCCCGGCGACGGCCAGGTCGCGGGCCGACACCGTCGTCCTGGCGATCGACCTGGGCACCGGTGGCCCCAAGACGTCGTACGTGAACCTCAGCGGCGACGTGCTCGACCACGAGCACCGCCGTGTTCCGATCCGCACCGCACCCGACGGCACAGCCGTCGAGGACGCGAACGACTGGTGGGACGCGGTCGTGGCGTCGGCCCAGGCGCTCGCCGAACGCGGGGCGGCGACACCGGACCAGATCGTCGCCGTGGCGTGCACCGGGCAGTGGGGATCGACCGTGCCGGTCGGAGCCGACGGAAGCCCTGTCGGCGACTGCATCCTCTGGCTCGACCAACGCGCCCAGCACCTGGCTGCCCGCCAGCTCGGCGGCAAGGTGGCGGTCGAGGGCTACCGGCCACGGGTCGTGCTCGAGTTCATCCGCCGCACCGGCGGCGCACCGAGTCCCCTGGGCAACGACCCGATGGGTCAGCGCCTGTGGATCCGCCACGAGCAGCCCGACGTGTACCGGGACACGAAGTGGTTCATGGAACCGGTCGACTTCCTCAACCTGCGACTGACCGGAGTCGTGGCGGCCAGCCAGGCGTCGATGCTCGCCAGCTTCGTGACCGACAACCGCCGGCTCGACGTCGTCGACTACGACCCCCTGCTGTGCCGCTTCGCCGGCACCGACCTCGAGCGACTGCCGCCGCTGCAACCCATCCGCTCGGTCGTCGGCGGCGTCACCGCCGAGTCCGCCGACCAGCTCGGGATCCCCGCCGGCACCCCGGTGGTCACCGGGCTCCCCGACCTCCACGCCGCCACGATCGGCTCGGGAGCGGTCGACGACTTCCACGGACACCTGTCGATCAGCACCTCCGCGTGGGTCGGCTGCCACACGCCGACGAAGCGCACGTCGCTGATGAACCAGATGGCCACGTTCCCCTCCGCCCTGGAGGGGCAGTACGTGCTGGTCAACAACCACGACTGCGGCGGCGCCAGCATGGAGTGGCTGCTCGACATGGTGGTCGCCCCTGACGACGGCCTGACCAGCGGCACCCCGTCGCTGGCCGACCTGGACCGCGTGGCGGAGAAGGTCGCGCCCGGGGCCGATGGCGTGATGTTCGCACCGTGGCTCAAGGGGATGCGCTCGCCCAACGCCGACACGGCCGTGCGGGCCGCGTTCCTCAACATCGGCATCGATGCCGGTCGACCGCAGATGGTGCGCGCCGTGCTCGAGGGAGTGGCACACCAGGTGCGCTGGCTGCTCGACGTGTCGGAGGACGTGCTCAAGCACCCGATCGTGGACCTGCGCGGCATCGGCGGTGGCGCCCAGTCCGACGTGTGGTGCCAGATCCACGCGGACGTCATCGGCCGCCCAGTGCACCGCGTGGCGCAGCCGCTGGTGGCCAACGTGCGCGGCGCGGCGCTGTTCGCCGGGCTGGTCACCGGGCACCTCGCTCCGCCCGACATGGCCGAGTGCGCCACCGTCGACCAGGTGTTCCGTCCGGACCCGGATGCGTCCGCCCTCTACGAGGAGCGGCACACCGAGTTCGTCGGGCTCCACAAGGAGCTCAAGGGAGTGGCGCACCGACTGCACCGACTCCAGCGAACTTCGACCTGACGCCGGCGCTTCGCGTCGAAGTCGAGCCGTCTCGGACCGCCCTGACGGTCAGTAGCCGTTCTTGTGCACCTTCTCGACGTCGATGAAGAGGATGACCCGTCGGTCGGTCGGACCCATCCCGTACGGCTGACCCATGTACTTCTGCGACAGCTCGTCGATGCTCGCGCCCGCCGCCGCGCCGTCCTGCGTGCTCGCCACGACACCCCGGGCCTCGACGTAGCGGTACGGGTTCTCCGCGTCGAACACGGTGACGGTCACCCGCGGGTCAGCCACGACGTTGCGGTACTTCTGGCGATCGAGCTGGGTGTTGATCACCACCTGGTCGTCGGTGGCGTGCACCCACATGATCTGCGTCTGGGGCTGACCGCCCGGCATCAAGGTCGTGAGCGCGGCGAAGTTCTTGGCCTGCGCGAGCGTCTTGAGATCGTCGTCGAGTGCCATGGGACTCCTGGTGTGGGGACGGGGCGGTCGTGCCGTCCCGGGGGTGGGGCGGACCGGGAGCGTACCGGACCTCGAACTCAGCCTGATCTCGGAGCACCGGCCGTCAACGACCATGGACCACCGACGGTCGTCGCTCGACCGCGGATGTCCCGAGTTCAGTTCATCCGGCGCCCACGGCAGGATTCGAACCTGCGACGCACGGTTTAGGAAACCGACGCTCTATCCCCTGAGCTACGTGGGCGGGACTTCCGCGGTGAACTTCGCGGAAGGCTCCGCGGAGTGTATGCGAGGTCGCGATCGTGACCTCGTGGTCGGCCGGCACCGGACGCCGTGCTCACCTCAGGTGAGGTCGGACGGGAAGCCGTCCGGCAGCGGGGTCGCGTGGAGCTCCCAGGTCTGCCCCCACTCGTCGGAGCCGTCCGGTGCTGGGAGGCCGAGGGCAGACCGGGCGTCGAGCGCGCTGCGGACGCAGCACTTCAGCTGCCGGAGTCGTTCGAGCTGCTCGCCGTCGACGCGGCCGCTCTCGATGCAGCGATGCTCGAAGCGCCAGGCCATCAGCCGCATGGTGGTCAGCGTGTCGCTGGCCATCTTCACGATCGGGTCGAGCCCATCGTCCATCCCGGCGAGGCACTCCTCGGCACGCATCCGGCCGTAGTGCATGTCGATCCGCATGAGGCCGGGGTGCACCTCGAACGAGGCGACGACCTCGATCGTCGGCTCGATGACGGTGTTGGTGCAGCCCGACGGCAGGTCGATCGCGAGGTTCTCCACCTGCGTCGACATGTACCCGAGTGACTCGGCGGCCCACAACGACAAGGTCTTCTTCGCCGGTCGAACCGGAACGGCGACGAGCGTGTAGATCGCTGTCGCCCCCAGGTCGACGGCCGCCTGGAGCGGGATGTTCTGCAGGCACCCACCGTCGACGTAGTGGTCCTTGCCCAGCGAGCGAGGCGGGAACACACCCGGCACGCTCGCCGAGGCGATCACCCCGTCGATGACGTCGATGCCGTCGGCGCCGGGGATCGGGGAGCGAGCGTCGGAGCCCACCAGGTGCCCTGCCTCGGTCACGTAGTGGGTCTCCTTCGCCTTCAACGCGGTGACGGCGAGCCGGAGGTCCATCCCCGGACGGGCGACGAGCGCCGGGTCGACGGTCGCTATCCCGACGTCGCGCCGCCCGCGGATCGATGCTTCGAACGGGTCGAGGTTCAACGCGGCTCGCGGCAGTCCGCGCGCGGCGCGTTGCCCGTCGACGAGAGCTCGCGTGGTGGACGCGATCTGCTCGAACGGGTTTCGCCGAGCGCCCGCGGCCGCACGCGGCGCGCTCGCTTCTTCGGGCGCGGCGGTCCCGATGACGGCGAGCGCTTCGGCTTCGAGCTCGTCCCAGTCGTCGTCGAGCTCAGGACGTCCGTGCTGGCGGACGAGTCGGTGGATGTGGTCGGCCACGGAGGTCCCATCGAGCTCCCGCAACCACGGTTGCTCACCGAACACGACGTCCGTGCGCGTCATCGCCATCAGGTCGGCCTCGGCCTCCCCGAGGCGCACACCGCACGCGTCGACGTCCCGGCCCTGGGCCACGACGGTGCCGAGCACGCCACCCGCGGACGTCGCCGTGATCACGTCGGGCACGATCCCGACCTCGAGGATGAGGTGTTGCAGGGCACCAAGCTCGAACGCGCCCTTGAAGCCCCCACCGGCCAGGACGAACGCCACCCGCTGGTCGTTCACGAACCGACGTCCCTAGTTCGATCCGGCGACGTCGTCGCTGTCGGCGCCCGCCCGCTGCCCGTCGCCGTGATCCTCGGGGAACCGGACGGGGCGACGCAGCACGACCACGATGCCGAGCACGGCACCGGCCATGGCCAGCACCGCACCGACGACGAGCAGCGCCACCTCGGCGCCGCCGCGCTCCGTGGCGCACTTCTCCGACGTGTTCGCGTTCGGCGCGAACTCGGCGCCGTCCATGACGCCGTCCCAGGACCGGACCTCGCCGACGGCGATCGCTGCGGGATCGAACGGGAGCGACGCCGTGGTGCAGGCGAATCCGACCTGCACGGTCCACATGCCGTCGTCGAGCTCCGCCTCCAGCGGGACGACGGTGCGGAAGCCTTCGGTCTCCGCCCCGATCACGAAGGTCGTGGGTTCCTCGCCGGCGCCGAGCTCACGGCGGATCAGCCACTGGCGGGAGCCCGACGCGCCACCTCCGCCGATGAGGAGCTCGACGGTCCTGACCCTGGGGGCCGCCTCATCCGGGACCACCACGGCGAGCTCGTTCGGCGACACCCGGGACACCGCGATGACCGGCACCTGGTCCGCGCAGGAGGTGATCCCGCAGACGCCGTCGCGCAACAGCGGCGGAGCGATCATGAGGACGAGGCCGACCCCCAGCAGTGTCGCGGCGACCGCTCCCGTCCGCCGGTTCGAGCTCACGGAGCGATCGTAGGCGGCGCGACCAGGGGGCCGGAGGTCGTGGCCGTCACGGTCAACCGACGGCATCGACGTCGCGGCAGCGCAGCACGGGGTGGTCGACCGCACTCGCCACCCTCACGCGCAACCCGCCCCGTTCCGATGACCACTCCAGCTCCGACGCAGAGCCCACGTCGTGCACCGTCGTCGTCGGCGTGGTCGCCAGTCCCGGCACGAACAGGTCGTCACCGGCGCCGACCGCACCGAGCACCGCCACGTCGACGTGGCGGTCCGTGGCCCAGAACCTGATCGGCGACGACGAGCCATCGGCTCCACGTGCCTGTGCAGCAGGACGGACCCAGGGCCGCGATCCGAACATGGCGTGGCCGGGTCCGCCGGATCCCGACCAGCCGGCCAGGTGTTCGAGGAGTGCGACCTGCTCGTCGGGGATCGACGCGTCCTCGCCGCGCGGTCCGACGTTGAGCAACAGGTTGCCGCCCTTGGCGGTGATGTCGGCGGCCATGTCGAGCAGCTCGTCGGGCGACAGGAAGTCCTCGGGACGCGACGCCCGGTTGAAGCCGAAGCTCTGGTCCATCCCCCGCACGCACTCCCACGGACGGGACCGCACGTCGTCGAACACGACGTACTCGGGCGTCTGCACATCGAAGAACGGCGGCGCAGGCGGCACGAGCCCGCCCTTGGACCGCGTCGAACGGGCGTTGAGGGAGTCGGCAGCGCGACGGACCCACCGGTTGCGCGCTGCGCCCATCACGGGCGACCACGGCATCCAGCGGTCGTTGACCACCCCGTCGGGGACGGCCCGGTAGTAGTCGTCGAGCAGCGGCCACAGCGCCTTCGCCGGAGCTGGCCACGCGATGTCGTTCCACAGCACGCTCGGCCGGTACCGCTCGATCAGCTCGCGCACCTGCGCCTCGGCGTACGCCGGGTACTCACCGCGCGGGATCGCCGCCAGCAACGACCCGAGGTTGCCGATCGGCCGGTCGTCGAAGGTCCAGTCGAGACCACCCGAGTAGTAGACGCCGAAGCGCATCCCCGCACCGAGCACCGCCTCCCGAAGCTCACCGACGACGTCGCGACCGGCATGCCAGCCGTCGCGATGTGGATTGGCGACCGCGGACGGCCAGAGGCAGAACCCGTCGTGGTGCTTGGTGACGAGCACCACGTAGCGGGCGCCGGTGGCGGCGAAGCGCCGGGCCCACGCGTCGGGATCCCACGTCGTCAGGCCGTCCCGGTAGCGGTCGGCCAACTCGACGTAGGGCATCAGGCCATAGGTGTCGCGGTGATACCGGCTGGCCGAGCTGCCCGGGAACCGCAGCGAGTTCTCGTACCACTCCGTGTAGGGGTTCTCGGCCAGCGCGTCCGGTGCCGCTGCGGCCAGCAGGTCGCCGATCTCGGAGTCGACGGGAGCGAACCCGGCAACCGACGCCGGCGTCCAGTGCACGAAGATGCCGAGCTTGGCGTCGGACCACCAGGTCGGGACTCGGTGGCGACGCAGGGCCTGTAGGTCGGATCGGGTGCTCACGAGGGCGCATCCTGCCCGACCGCCGCGCAGCCGCGTCGTGGATCGCAGCGTTCCTGTCGGTGCCCGTAGGCTGCTTGCCGTGAGCAACGAGTTCGACGCCGTCGTCGTCGGCAGCGGCCCCAACGGCCTGGTTGCCGCCCTCGAGCTGGCGCAGGCGGGCTGGAAGGTGCTCGTGCTGGAGCGGGGCGCCACGCCGGGCGGCGGCACTCGGACCGCCGAGCTCACCCTCCCTGGGTTCCGCCACGACGTGTGCTCCGCCATCCACCCGCTCGGGCTGGCGTCACCCGCGCTGCGCAACCTCGACCTCGAACGAGTGGGCGTGGAGTGGGTGCATCCCGACGCCCCCCTGGCCCACGCGCTGCGTCCGGGCCACTCGGTGCTGCAGGAGCGGTCACTGGCCGCCACCGCCGTGAACCTGGGGGTCGACGGCCGGCCGTGGGAGCGGTTGTTCGGACCGAGTGTGCGCAGCGGGCTCGACCTCGTCGACTCGCTCCTCGACCCGCTCGCGCTGCCGCCGCGTCACCCGCTGCTGCTGGCACGGTACGGCCGCGACGGCATCTGGTCCGCGTCCGCGCTCGGTCGACGACGGTTCAAAGGCGACGACGGCGCCGCGCTGCTCGCCGGCATGGCCGCCCACTCGATGCTGTCGCTCGACGCCCCGATCACCGCCGGCTTCGGGATGCTGCTGGGCCAGCTCGCCCACGTCGTCGGCTGGCCGATGGCGAGGGGTGGTTCACAAGCCATCGCCGACGGTCTGGTCGCGCTGCTCGCCGAGCACGGCGGCGAGCTGCGCTGCGGAGAGGACGTCCGCAGCCTCGACGACCTTCCGCCCGCCCGGGCGGTGATCTGCGACGTGACGCCGCGCCAGCTGATCGACCTGGCCGGAAGCCGTCTCCCCGTCGGGTACCGCCGCCGGTTGGAGCGCTTCCGCTACGGGCCCGGCGTGTTCAAGGTCGACTGGGCGCTCGACGAGCCGGTCCCGTGGCTCGACCCGGCGACCGCCAGAGCCGGCACCGTCCACCTGGGCGGCACCCTCGCCGAGGTCCGCGCCTCTGAGCAGGCGGTGATCGACGGCGGCGTCGCCGACGCGCCGTTCCTGCTGCTCGCCCAGCAGTCGCTGTTCGATCCGACCCGGGCGCCCGAGGGCAAGCACACCCTGTGGGGCTACTGCCACGTGCCCGCCGAATGCGACCTCGACATGACCAAGGCCATGGAGGACCGGATCGAGCAGTTCGCTCCGGGCTTCCGCGACGTGATCCTGGCCCGTCGCACGATGACCGCACCGGAGCTGCAGTCGTACAACCCGAACTACGTCGGCGGCGACATCAACGGCGGCGTGTCGGACCTGCTGCAGTTCCTCACCAGGCCGGTGCCGTCGCTCGACCCGTGGTCGACGCCGGTCGACGGCCTGTTCCTGTGCTCGTCGTCCACACCGCCTGGCGGCGGCGTCCACGGCATGTGCGGCCGGGCGGCAGCCCGCTCGGTCCTCCGTCGCCACCCGCTCTGACCACCGGCGGCGCTTCGGGGCCGGTCAAGTCGGGGTGGGGCGGGTGCCGCGGAGCAGCTCGCCCGGCAGCGCGCCGGTGGGCTCGCCGTCGACGAAGGTCTCCACTCCCGACTTGAACGTTCGGTGGTAGCCCGATGCCGTCTGCATGAGGCGTCGGCCACCCGCCGGCAGGTCGTGAACGATCGTCGGCGGATGACATGCCAGGGCGTCGAGCTCGATCACGTTGAGGTCGGCGACGTGACCGGGGGCGACGACCCCGCGATCGAACCAGCCGACGTGACGGGCGTTGCGCTGCGTGTGGCCGTGGACGATGTCCTCGACCGGGATGGGGTCACCGTCGCGACGGTCACGGCTCCACACCACCAGCGACGAGGTCGTCATCGAGGCGTCGCAGATCGCGCCGCAGTGCGCTCCCGCGTCGGACAGCCCGAAGAGCACGTTCGGCGCGGTCACCATCTCCTGCAGGTCGTCGAAGTCGCCGTGTGCGAAGTTGAACAGCGGCAGGTACAGCAGCTGCTCCCCACCGCGCTCGAGCAGCAGGTCGTAGACCATCGAGATCGGCTCGACCCCCGCGGCTCTGGCCCGCGCCCCGATCGAGCGGTCGGTGTGCAGCTCGTAGTCCACCGGGTCGGCCATCTCGAAGGTGATGTCGAACCCGCACATGATCTGCTGCAGGATGCCCGGCTCCAACGTGGCCGCGACCTCTGCGTGCTCCGCCAGGACGCGGCGCTTGCGCTCCGGGTTCGACAGCGCGGCGACGCGTTCAGCCAGGTCGAGCTGTGCCAGCTCCGCATACGACGCGCTGAACAGGAACGGGTTCGCCGTGGCCTGCATGCCGAGCAGCACACCGATCGGGCGGACGCCCACCTGCGCCTTCACGTCGAGACCGTCCGCCACCATGCGGTCGACCCAGTCCATCTGGAACCGCCACCGCTGCGGCGAGTGGTACGCCTGCTGCATCGTGAAGCTGAGCGGACGACCGCTGGCGCGGACGAACCGCTCCAGCAGGTCGAGCTCCTCCTGGGCGACCCGGTCATCAGGCGTCTGGTAGAGGTCGCTGATCAGCTGGGTCACACCGGTGCCGGCCCGGGCCATCGCCGCGGCGATCGCGAGCAGCTCGGCATCGCCGGCGGTGAGCGTGCCGATGTTGTCGCCGGCGCTGGTCCGGTGGACTTCGGTGCGCGAGGTGGCGAAGCCGATCGCACCCGCGCCGAGCGCCTCCTCCACCAGCGCCGCCATCCGGTCGATCTCGTCCTCGGTCGGAGCTTCGGCGTGGTCCGCGCCGCGCTCGCCCATCACGTAGGTGCGCAGCGCGGCGTGCGGCACATGTGCACCGATGTCGACCGTGTGCGGTTTGGCGGCCACCGAGTCGAGGTACTCGGGGAACGTCTCCCAGTCCCACGTGAGGCCTTCGGCCAGCGCCGTGCCGGGGATGTCCTCGACCCCCTCCAGCAGGCCGATCAGCCAGTCGTGTCGGTCCGGCGCCGCCGGCGCGAACCCCACGCCGCAGTTCCCCATGGCGATCGTGGTCACCCCGTGCAGCGAGGAGGGCTTCACCATCGGGTCCCAGGTGACCTGGCCGTCGAAGTGCGTGTGGATGTCGACGAAGCCGGGCGTGACCAGCAGGCCCTCCGCATCGACCTGTCGGCCGGCCGAACCGTCGAGCCTCGGTGCGTCCGGGGTGCCGACCGCGGTGATCACGCCGTCGGTCACGGCCACGTCGGCGACGCGTGGCGGCGCGCCCGTGCCGTCCACGACGTTGCCGTTGCGGATGATCAGATCGGCCATGCCAGTTCCCCCGGTGGTCGTCCCTCCGTCCGCAACCGTGCCACGCGACGGGTGATCGCGTCACTCGCACCGCGACCTCACCTCGTCCGAACTTGGGCACCACGGACCACCCACCGGTCCCCCGTGCCCAAGATCGCGGCCACATGCCGATCAGCGCCCGAACTTGGGCACCACGGACCACCTACTGGTCGTCCATGCCCAAGAACGCGGCCAGCATCGGCGGCGTCCACCCGATGCCTTGATCGTCGACGGTTCCCGCCGATGGGAGATCATGGCCACGAACCGCAGCCGTCACATCTCCGGGCGCATCGCCTGGCTGTTCCAGCGTCGGACGAGCGATGTCGAACGACAGATGCGCTCGTTCAGGGACTCGCAGGCGGCTCTGGCACGGGTGTGCTCGGCGAACCGGGTCGGTCTGCCCGTCTGATCGCCCGTCGCTCCCGCCATCGGCGGTAGAGCAGGACCGCCCACACGACGAGGGCGACGAGCGCCACGAACGCGAGCACCGGCACCAGCACGGCGAGCACCGTCAGCACCGTGGAGCACACGTCCTCGATCGTGCTCAGCACCGGGTTGCCCACGCCGCCGGTCGTGGCGGTCACCGCGGGACGGAGCGCGCTGCGCGCCAGCTGCACCGATCCTCCCAGCACCAGGCCGACGCCGCCGGCGAGGAACGGGTGCGAGTTGCTCAGCAGGTTCTCCTGGGCGGCGAACACGATCGCACCCGACACCGGCGCGACGACCAGGCCGACCCCGTGCAGCGCCGAGTCGATCAGCGCGATCTTGTCGCCGATCAGGTCCAGGGCGAACAGCACGCCGAGCGCGATCAGCGTCGGTGTGGCGCCCAGCCAGTCGAAGCTCGACGAGAGCTCCACCACTCCCAGCCGCTGCGCCACACCGAGCCCGAGAAGTGGGATCCACGGGTTCAGGCCCGATGCCGCGCCCAGCCCGAACGCGCCCAGGAGGTTGGTGAAGAGGGTGACCTCCACGACCGGCAGTCTGCCAGCCCGCCCGCGGTTCGACCCGAACCCCGCCGTGCTACAGCAGGTCGGCGAAGAAGTCGTTGCCCTTGTCGTCGGTGATGATGAAGGCCGGGAAGTCCTCGACCTCGATCTTCCAGATCGCCTCCATGCCGAGCTCGGGGTACTCGAGCACCTCGACCTTCCTGATGGCGTCCTGGGCGAGGATCGCGGCCGGACCACCGATCGAGCCCAGGTAGAACCCGCCGTGGGCCTTGCACGCGTTGCGGACCTGGGCGGAGCGGTTGCCCTTGGCGAGGGTGACGAAGCTGCCGCCGTTGGCCATCAGGAGATCGACGTAGCTGTCCATCCGCCCCGCCGTGGTCGGACCGAACGAACCCGACGCCATGCCGTCGGGGGTCTTGGCCGGGCCGGCGTAGTAGATCGGGTGGTCCTTGACGTACTGCGGCAGTCCCTCGCCCCGCTCGATGCGCTCCTTGAGCTTGGCGTGCGCGATGTCGCGGGCGACGATCATCGGACCGCTGAGCGACAGACGGGTCTTGACCGGGTAGCGGCTGAGCTCGGCGCGGATGTCGTCCATCGGACGGCTGAGGTCGATGTGGACCACGTCGTCGCCCAGGTGCTCGTCGGTGACCTCCGGCAGGTAGTGCGCGGGATCGGTCTCGAGCTGCTCCACGAACACGCCCTGCCCCGTGATCTTCCCGACGGACTGGCGGTCCGCCGAGCAGCTCACTCCGATGCCGACGGGGCACGACGCTCCGTGCCGCGGCAGGCGAATCACCCGGACGTCGTGGCAGAAGTACTTGCCGCCGAACTGTGCGCCGATGCCGGTGTCCGCGGCCAGCTGCCAGATCTGCGCCTCGAGCTCGACGTCGCGGATCGCGTGGCCCAGGCCGTTGCCCTCGGCAGGCAGGCCGTCGAGGTAGCGGGCCGACGCGAGCTTGACGGTCTTGAGGTTCATCTCCGCTGACGTGCCGCCGATGACGATCGCCAGGTGGTACGGCGGACAGGCGGACGTGCCGAGCGTCTTGATCTTCTCGTCCACGAACTTCAGCAGGGAGTCGGGGTTGAGCAGCGCCTTGGTCTCCTGGAACAGGAACGTCTTGTTCGCCGAACCGCCGCCCTTGGTCATGACGAGGAAGTGGTACTCGTCGCCGTCAACCGCGAGCAGGTCGATCTGCGCCGGCAGGTTGGTGCCCGTGTTGACCTCCTCGTAGGTGGTGATGGGCACGACCTGGGAGTAGCGCAGGTTGGTCTCGGTGTACGTGGTGAAGATGCCCTTGGCCAGCGCCTCCTCGTCACCGCCGGGTGAACCGTCCGACGAGTGGGTCCACACCTGCTGACCCTTCTTGCCCATCACGATGGCGGTGCCGGTGTCCTGGCAGCTGGGCAGCACCATGCCCGCCGACACGTTGGCGTTCTGCAGCATCGTGCGGGCGACGAAGCGGTCGTTCTCTGTCGCTTCTGGATCGTCGAGGATCTTGCGCAGCTGCGCCAGGTGACCCGGTCGGAACAGGTGCGAGATGTCGCGCACCGCCTCCTTGGCGAGGAGCGTGAGGGCCTGACGATCGACTCGCAGGACCCTCTGGCCCCGGTACTCGTCGACCTCCACGAAGTCGGAGGTCAGCTGGCGGAACGGCGTGTCGCCCTTCGCCTGGGGGAACATCGACTGGAACGCGAACTCGACCATGTCGCCACAGTACGCACGACCCTCGAGCGGGTCCGAACCGGCCGCCGATGCCGCAGCAGCGGCACCTTCTCAGGGGACGTCGTCGCTCGCCTCGTCACCATCGGCGGACGGGCTGGTCAGGATCGACTCCTGGTGGCCCGTGAGCTCGAACGCCCGAGACAGCAGCGATGGAGCAGCGTTGCGGCGGCGCCGACGGGGCTGGGCGCTGCTGTCGGCGCTGCGCTCCGTGCTGCGCGACGGCACCGCGGACGCGGCGATCGGCTCGGGATCGGGGTGAACCACCGGCTCCGGCTCGACATCCAGCACCGGCTCGGGCTCGGGCTCGGGGCGAACCATCGACTCGGGCTCGGGCTCGGGCTCGGGCACAGGTTCAGGCTCGGGGAGAACCATCGACTCAGGCTCGACATCGACCACCGGCACCGGCTCGGGTTCAGGCTCGACATCCAGCACCCGTTCGGGCTCGGGAGCGAGCGACAGCGCTGCAGTCGAGACCACGCCCGGTCGCCGGTCCGTCGCCGACCAACCCCGCGGCACGGTCAGGCGCTCGACGTGGAACTCGCACAGCTCCTGCACAGGAGCAGACCGACGAGCCAACGGGTCGAGCCAGAGCTGCAGCGCCACCGGGTCGAACGCGACGCGCGCCGCGGCCGGACGGTCACACCCTGGTCGCATGCAGGTCCGTGCCACCCGGGCAGGCTATCGCCCGAGTGCCGCCGCCCCGCCGAACGTGGCCCGCTCGATCGAGAGGTCGTCACGGACGAGCAGGTCGACGACGGCTTCGGCGAACACCTCGACGCGCAGATCGGAACCGCAGTCCGCTGAGCCGACGGACATCCCGTCGACCCGCGGCAGGTGCTCGAGGACGAGCGACGGGGCCACACGCTGAAGGGTGTCGGCGTCGACTTCGGGGGTCCGTCCGACGACGAGCACTCTGGGCGACGGCGCCAAGGCGGCGGCCAGTCCGGCGAACAGGGCCAGCGGACCGCGCACCGACGAGCGGTAGCGCTCGTCGAGGCCTGCCCGCTCAGCACCGACATCACCGCCTTCCATGCCACCTTCCATGCCACCTTCGTTGCCGCCTTCAGCGCCGTCCGCCGCAACATCGCCTCGGGCCTCGCCGCCGGTCGCACTGTCAGCGGCGACGTGCAGCACCAGATCGATGGCCGCGGTCCTGCTCACGAACTCGCACGCCGCATCCACGTCCGCGTCCGAGCCGAGGTCGCATCGCACCGGCACGGTCCGTCCCGGTGCGAGTGCGTCGACGGTCTCGATCAGGCCGCCGAGATCGTCGTCCAGCAGCAGCACCCGAGCCCCGCGATCGACCAGCTCGGAAGCCAGGGCGGCGCCGAGCTCGCCTGACGCCGAGGTCACCAGCGCGACGCTGCCGTCGAGGTGATCGCGTCGCCCTCGATGCGGATCGATGGCCGGCTCGATCCGCGTCCCACCGATCTCAGGACGGCTCCCCTCGCCATCGGCGGCCGGCCGAGCCGCCGGGTTGTGCCGCGACACGACCAGCGGCTCGCCGACCGGAGGACGATCGCTCTCGCGTGGCGCGGCACCGTTGCTCGATCGCTCGTCCGGGTCGTGCTCCATCTGCTGCATCCGCCGGTGCCCCTGCCCATCCCAAGCCGTCGCCTCGGCCTGCAGGGTAGGGATCCGACCGCACTGTCGTCCATGAGGCGATCAACCGGTCAGGTCACCTGCGACGTTCTCACGCTGTCGTGGAATCGCGAGGTCGAACATCGGCGACCAGCGGCCGGTGGTCGCTCGCCCGCAGGTCGAGGACCGACGACGACTCGACGAAGGCCGCTCTGACCAGCACCCAGTCGATCCGCCGGGTCGGGCGAGCTGCCGGGTGCGTCGGTCCGCTCCGCGCTGCGATCCATCCGTGACTGGCGAGCACCGGGCCCACCCGGTCCGCTTCCAGGTTCAGGTCGCCGAGCAGCACCGCCGGCCGGTCACCGGCCAGATCGGTGAGCGCTTCGAGCACGACGCCCAGCTGACCGATGGCGTCATCGGCCACGGTCGTCAGGTGGGTGCAACCCACGGCCCACGACACGCCCCTCCCCGAGACCGCGGGTTCCACCGCCGAGCTGCCACCCTCCAGTTCGTCGACACCTTCCAGGATCCCCATGATCGCCACCCTCGGCTCGCCGGCGCCGGGAAGCCGGAGGACCTCCGTCGACCCCAGAGGACGACGGGACGCGAGCGCCACGCCGTAGTGGC
>JACDJA010000731.1_pt1 | contig 34266 bp, 21 predicted proteins | sample 7449241 | NCBI WGS metagenome assembly JACDJA01 (sample SAMN14253289, study PRJNA609438) | sludge metagenome | isolation source: initial anaerobic sludge | collected 2018-12-20 | reverse complement strand
GACGGCGTTGCCGGTGGTCTCGGTGAGGCGCCAGTGGCCGGCGGGAATGCCGAACTCCGCCGTGTTCACCTTCACGAAGCTGCGCGTGGTGGGCGTCCAGGTGGTGCTGTCGCCCGTGGGCCAGGTAATGCCGGACAGCCGGCCCATCGAGTCGTAGCTGTAGCCGGTGGCGTAGCCCAGCTCGTCGGTGACCTGGGTGATCTCGCCGAGGAAATTCACGACGGCAGTACGGATGGCTCCGCCCGGCGCCTCGGGCGTGGCGGGGTACTTGATGGTGCGCGGCACCCCGCGGTACCAGTTTGAAAGCGTAGTGGCGTAGCCGCGGCCGTCTGTCACCGCGTCTAGAGTGCCGCGCTGGCCGCTCGAGACGGCAGCAGTTGTGTTCCAGGTAAGCGTTCGCAGGGTCTGGCCGAATTGCCTTTCGGTCTGAGGTAGAGCATGGACGGGATCGTAAATGGTTTCACGCAGTAGCGGCGAGGCGCTGCAGCCCGGACGCGAAGAGCTGACGCAGGAGACGGTTTTAACCTGGCCGAGCACCCATTTGCTCAGGTTGTTCTCGTAGGTGTAATCCTCGGTGACCTGATGACCGAGAGTGCTCTCGCGCCTGACTCGAAGCGGCTGGGCGAAGGAATTGAACAGGCTGTGGGTGCGGCTGAACTGCGCGTTCTGGCGAATCGTGTGTTCGCTGATCAGAGGGCGGTGATACATGTCGGCAAAACCGTCGTTGCTGGCCCGCGTACTCTGGCCATAGCGCGCTGGGTAGCTTTGGTTTGCTCGCGACAAGTCGTAGGTGTAGCTGGTGGTGGACAGCGTGCTTGTCCCGAGCCCATGCTCGACTTTGATCAGCTTGCCTTCGTTGTACTCGTATGTATTGCCGAAGTGGTAGCGAGTTCGCTCTCCATCCGGTCCGTTTACCGTCGTGATGCTCGCTTGGGCGCAGGAGTCGGAGGTGCAGGGAGGCTGCCCGCAGTTGAATCCGACGGGACAGACCGGCCAGTCGTAGCTCGTCCCGGGGTGAAAGTAATGGCTGAAGTTCGGCGTGTAGCTGTAATTCCAGGTGGCGGGGGTAACACCGGGGCCATCGATCGTTTTGCGCATCAATGTCCAGCTGTAGGCGGAAATCGCATAAATATTGACGTCGTCGTTGGGGTCATTGCCCAGCGTTCCACCGCCGGTTGACAGTGATCGGACGCCCTTGCAACTGACGGGAACGCTGCTGCGCCCATGCTCGAACAGTTCCATGCGGAAGGTGCCACGCGCACCGGATGGATGCGTTATGGCACCCGTGAGAATTTCGGTGCTGTTCTGCGGCTCTTCATTGGAAAAACAATCGCGTATGACCTCTCCGCCTGGATAGACCTTCAGATAGTCGATGCGAGCATCTGTAAATGAGGCCAGTGCGAAAGTCCATGCACTGGCATCGGGCAGCGTGACTTGGGTGAGAGTGACGCGCGAACGCGGGGTTGTGCCGTAGGCATAGGTCCAGACGCGCGAACCGTTGCTGATGCTCGACACCCTGTTGCTGCTGTAAGTGAGGTTGATCGTTCGTCCGTCGCTTGCGCTGATGGCTGTCAGCCGCGCTGGCTGGTTCCACGCGTTGGAGTAAGTGTAGTTGACATAGTTGCCGAATCGATCCTCGATTCGCGTGACATAGAGATAATTATTCCTTCGCCCAAGGAAGTACGTGATGGGATTCCCTGAAAGGAGAATCTCAAGCTGTTTCACCGTGCTGCCACTTTTCTGTGCCATCCAGTTGAACCAGTAGCGCGTACCATCGGGCGCGACGGCGAGAAAGCCTTCGCCACTGCCGTTCTGAATGGTGGTCAGGCAGGAAACATGTATCTGGTCGCCTCCCGTCCATAGGTATGTTTTCCCGTCACTCGGGCGCGCTGTCGTCGGCAAGGTGCGCAAGAGTTCGCCACTATAGCCCGGCATCTCAATGAATATTCCATGCCAGACGTCTTCAAGTGCAAAGGGATAGGGTATTGCGGGGACGCCATCGCTGGTGCATCGATTGCCAGTGGCCGGCGCGCCCAATTCCCAGTTGCCGGGAACCTGGGCCTTGACGTGCGGCACCTGGATCTCCCAGTCAGCCATCATTCCCTGGTATCGGTTCTGTTCGCCAACGATGAGCTTGCGGGTGATTCGAACCGGTAGCGCATCATTGCCTGGCAGATCTACGTCCGTTGCCTCGAACGAGAGGGCACCATTTGACAGGTTGATCTGATCACCGACAGCATCCGGCCCGTGAACCGGCACGGTCTGGCTTCGCTCAAGGCGTTTGGCGAACTCTTCCCAAGTATACTGCTGCTGATCCTGTCTCTGCTGTGCTTGTGCGCTAAATGCCGTTGCAAGCGTGAGGAGAATAAAAAGGCGAATCTTCATCATGCCCCCTCACCAGCTTGGTCGGCAAGGCGAATTCGCTCGCGCCAGTAGACGTACTCACCAACCACGCGGCAATCTTTCAGGTCCAGATACACTTCGAACGGTGCGACTGCGTGGGATGCAAGCTGCAAGCGTCGCTCGGGATCTATTCGATAGGTTGCCAGCATCTCATTTTCGCCGCGGCTTGCCACCGCGCCCAGTTGATAAGTGCTGGGTGACCAATTCCGCGTGCGCTCAACGTATTTATGAATCACATCGTCTCGCTGGGTTTCACAGGTCGCACGCACCTGTGCGCTTGCCTGTCCAGTTCCTGCGGCACTTGTCAGGAGGAAGGCAAGAAGCAGTCCAGCGCAAGTAAGCGAAGGCGCAAACGGGAAGATGTAGACATCATTAAGTCGCGACGAGCGTAGCAGCACGGACATGGGATGACCTTGGCAATGGAGATTGGATGGGTTTCACTTGGAACACTTCTGTCCCGTTCTGCATCAGCGATACGGAATGGTTTCGGCACCGCACCGGGAACTCTACCTGCAGGTGCCGGATGCCCGCGTACAAGTGTTTATCCGGACATTTTCAATCGAGCGCACCGCAGTGGTGACTCACTGCGAATTATGCACAGAATCATGCGAATGTCACACAATGTGAAATGCGCACGGCCGATGACAGGCTGGTTGCGCCGCAGGCAGGGCGTTCTGGCACAGCGCAATGGGCTTGGGCGACGTGGGCCAGCCGCCGCAAGGCACGGCCCGCGGCGCGATTACTCCCGCGCCGCTTCCACCTGGCGCATCACGCGCAGGAGGTTGCCGCTCCAGAAGCCGGCGATCTGGCTTTCGCTGAAGCCTTCCGCGAGGAGGCGCTCGGTGATGCGGGGCAGGGCGGTGACGTCTTCGAGGCCGACGCTGGCAAGGCCACCGGCACCGTCGAAGTCGGCACCCAGGCCGACGTGCTCGGGGCCGGCAATTTCGATGATGTGCAGGAGATGGCGCATGAAGTCGTCAAGGGTGGTGCGCGGCACGGGGAAGTCGCGCTGGGCCTTGAAGTAGGCGTCGGCGAGCGCCTGGCGCTTTTCTGCGGAATCGGCGCTGCCGTCCCAGAAGGGGCCGGTGGCGGCGTCGATGGCGGCCTGGCGCTCGGGGCTCTTGTGCTCGTCGGCGAGGTAGCCGGGATAGGCGTTGACCTGGATCACGCCGCCTTTTTCGGCGAGCGCGCGGATGCGCGCGTCGTCGAGGTTGCGCGGGTGGTCGTAGAGCGCCTTGGCGCTGGTGTGCGAGAGCACGATGGGCGTGCGCGAGGCCTCCAGCGCCTGGTCGAAGGCGGCGTCCGAGGCGTGGGAGAGGTCGATCATCAGCCCGAGGCGGTTGGCGCGGGCGATGAGATCGCGGCCGGCGGGGCTGAGGCCGTTCCACTCCGGGCCGGCCTTGTCGGTGGAGGAATCGGCGAACTCGTTGTTCTGCACATGCACCAGACCGAGCATGCGCAGACCCTGGGCGTAGTGGAAATCCAGCAGCGTCGGGTCAAGCGCCAGCGGACTGGCGTTTTCCATGCTCAGGTACGCGAAGCGTTTGCCGCTGGCGGCGATGCGCGCGGCGTCGTCGGCACGCAATGCCAATGCCAAGTCATCCGGATGCGCGGCCAGGGTTTCGCGGATCGTCACCAGCCGCGCCAGGGCGTGGTCGCGCGCGGCGCGCTGGGCTTCGGGCGTGCGTTCGCCCGGGTCGGTGTAGATGACGAAGAAGCCGCCGTCGAGGCCGCCTTCGCGCATGCGCGGGATGTCGACCTGGGAAAGGTCGGTTTCCAGCGCGTGACGCTGCGCGGGATTCCAGCCGGGCAGGGAGAAGTACACCGGCGTATCCAGGTGCGAATCGAGCGTCAGCAGGCGCTCGTGCAGGGCGCGCGCCTCGGGCGACACCTGCGCCACCGCGGGCGCGGCGGCGAACAGCAGGATCAGGGCAAGGGTGCGCTTCATGCGGGAATGTCCTCGGGCGAGACGTTGGGGATGTCGCTGCTGCGCTGGTTGACGATGGCAGTCGCGGTGAGGTCGCCGGTGACGTTGCCGGTGGTGGCGAACACATCGGGAATGGTATCGACGGCAAGCAGGAGGCCGAGCGGCTCCACCGGCAGCCCCAGCGACTGGGACACCGGCATCACCGTGGCCATGAAGCTGACCTGCCCGGGAAGGCCCACCGAGCCCAGGCTGATCACCACCGACAGCGCCGCCGCCGCGCCCAGCTGCAGGGCGGAGAGTTCCACCCCGATGGCCCAGGCGATGAAGCAGGCCGCACCGATGTACTGCACCGGGCTGGTGATGCGGAACAGCGTGACCGCCATCGGCAGCACCAGGGCCACCACGTTGCGGCGGTAGCCCAGGCGCTCGCCGGCCGATTCGATCATGGAAGGCAACGTGGCGAGCGAGGACTGGGTGCTGGCCGCCACGACCTGTGCCGGCAGGATGCCCTTGGCAAAGCGCAACGGCGATTCGCGCGCCACCAGCCACACGATGGGATAGCAGATTGCCGTGGCCCCCAGGTACAGCGCGACCAGCAGGCCGATGTAGCCCACCAGTGCGCCGATCACGCCGATGCCGGCGCTGGTGCAGACGACGAGGATCAGGGCGAAGACGCCGAGCGGTGCGGCCAGCAGCATCCAGTGCACGATCACGATCATGGCATCGGCCAGCCCGCGGCAGATGGCGAGCAGCGGATCGCGCCGCTCGGGCACCAGGCGGGTCAGCGCGAAACCGAAGAACAGCGAGAACACCACCAGCGGCAGCATCGCGTTCTGCGCGGCGGCCATGATCGCGTTGGTCGGGATCGCGCCGGCGATCCAGTCGCCGAGCGAGGGCACGGGCGCATCGGCCACCGCGCTCGTCGCCCCGCGCAGGGTTTCGGCCAGCGAGGCGCTGTGCGGGAAGAAGGACAGCAGCACCGGTGCCAGCGCTGCGGCATAGAGCGCGAAACCGGTGAGCAGGACCACGAAGGTGATCAGCGCGCGCCGCGCGACGCGACCGGACGCGGCGGCATCGCTGGCCGTGGCAACGCCAAGCACCACCAGCGAAAACACCAGCGGTGCGACGGTCATCTGCAGGCCCGCGAGCCAGAGCGATCCGATGGGGCGCGCGAAGGCGGCGGCGCGCGGGGCCTGTTCCGGGAACCAGTACGCCAGAGTCAGGCCAATCAGCGCACCCAGTACCAGGCCGACCAGCACCCGCGCCGTGGGGCCGGGACGCTTCATCGCGATACCTGCACGGCAGGCAGGTTCCAGGCGCTGCGCAGCCGCGCGTATTCGGCTTCGGGCAGGAGCACCAGCACCGGATGGCGCTGCGGATCGAGCCATGACAGCAGGGTCAGCATGGTCGAATCGCTCATCGCGGTGCAGCCGGCGGTGGTCTCGCCGGGCCTGCGCCACAGGTGCATGAAGATGCAGCTGCCCTGGCCGGGCACGTTGGCCGGGTTGTGCGCCACCTTCAGTCCCAGCGCGTAGCGATCGTCGCCCGCGTTGTGCAGATCCAGCCGCATCGGCTCGCTGGAACCGGCGACCGCGGCTTCGCCCTCCTGGCGCGCGTCGATGATGCGGTTGTAGAAGGGCGAGGTATCCACGTCGATGCACCAGTCGCTGGCGTCCATCGCCTCGTATGGCATCAGGCTGTGGCCGGTGGGGCCATAGCCGAAGGCACCGGGCAGGTCGAAGACGCCGGCGGGCGAGCGGCCATCGCCTTCGCGCTTGATCGGGCCATCGCCCTGCGGCATCGCGTGGCGGCCCTGGCCCCAGGCCAGGCCGCTGCGGCCCAGGCTGACCGCTTCGGGCGCGCCGATCCGGTGCCAGGACATGCCGTCGCGCTCGAAGCGCTGCAGTTCGCCTTCGGTCGCGTCCCAGCCCGAGGCGGTCACCACGACCACCTGGCCGGCGTTGGCGACCGGATAGCGGCCCACGGCGGACGCCGACGTCGGCGCGGCGGCGGCTTCGGCGGCGGCTTCGGGCGATCCGGCGGCAGCAGCAGGGCGGGGCGGTTGCGTGGTGCAGGCGGTCAGCAGCAGGCCGAGCGCGGCGACGGAGAAGAGGGTGTGCAGGAAGAGTCGCGGCATCGTCACGGGTTCTCGAGAAGTTGCAGGCGTTCGCGGGTTTGGGCGAAGTGTTCGCGGTGGCGGCGGTCAGATTGCCAGAGACGCAGCACCAGGGCATCAAGGAGGTGCTGCATGGCGCTGCGAAACGCCATCGCTTCGACGTGCGGCTCGGCATCGTGCGCCGAGACCAGGAGGGCGATGTCGGCGCTGGCGCGCAGCGGGTTGGCGGAGTGGCGTGTCACGGTGATGGCGCGGGCGCCGTTGGTGCGCGCAGTGCGAACCAGGCCGAGCGTTTCCGCGTGCCCGCCGTGTTCGGACAGAACCACCAGCGCATCGCCGGCACCCAGGGCGCTGAGCGCGGGAATGGCGAGCGTGGCGTCGCTGTGCGAAACCGCGGCAATCCCCAGCTGCGCCAACCGCGCCGCGAAGATGGTCGCATGCAGCCCGTCCTCGCCGCGCCCGTGCACCAGCACCCGCGCGGCACCGGAGAGCAGGGCGGTGGCGGCATTGACCTGCGTCGCAGGGCTGACCAGCGCGGTTTCCTCCTGCGCCGCGCTCTTGGCGCGCCACAGCGCATCGGCCGCGGTATCGCCGCCGTTGCCGTGGCCCTCCGCGTCGTCGCCGTCCGCGTCGCTGCGCGCCAGCTCCTCGCCGATGGAGTACTTGAGGTCGGGATAGCCCTTGAAGCCGAGCTTCTGGCTGAACTTGACCACACTCGACTGGCTGATTCCCAGCGCGCTGGCCAGCTGCTGGGACGAGTAGTCGCGCAGCAGGTGGGCGTTGTCGAGCAGGAAGTCCGCGATGCGTCGCTCGATGGCCGACATCTGGTCGCGTTCCGCGCGGATTTTCAGCAGTGAGGACATGCGGGTTTCCCCCGGTCGCCGCGTTCGGCCAGGACGATCAATCCAGCGACTGCAGCCCGCGGATCGAACGGATGCCCAGGCCCGGCGCATCGGTGATGGAGATTTCCGATTCGTTGAACATCACCCCGCCTTCGACCGGATCGAACTGGCACAGCGACGGGCCGTCGAGATCGACCTTGGTGATGATGTCGGATTTGGCCACGGCCAGGTGCACCGCCGCCGCGACGCTGATGCTCGATTCGAGCATGCAGCCGATCATGCAGTCCACCCCGTAGAGCGCGGCGAGATCGGCGGTGAGGATGGCACCGGAAAGCCCGCCGGTCTTCATCAGCTTGATGTTGATGATGTCGGCGGCGCGCATCCGCACCAGGTCCAGCACTTCCTGCGGCCCGAACACGCTTTCATCGGCCATCACCGGGGTGTGGATGCGCTCGGTGACGTACTTGAGGCCCTTGAGGTCGCGCGCCTTTACCGGCTGCTCGAGCAGCTCCAGCCGGATGCCGGCGTCTTCCAGCGCGTGCATGGCGTGGACCGCCTGCTTGGCGCTCCAGCCCTGGTTGGCATCCAGGCGCAGCAGGGCGCGATCCTCGACCGCGGCGTAGATCGCCTTGACCCGTTCCACGTCCAGGCCGATGTCCTTGCCGACCTTGATCTTGAGCGAACTGAAGCCGCGCTCGATCGCCGAGAGCGAGTCGGCCACCATCTTGTCGATGTGGTCCACGCTGATGGTGATGTCGGTGCTGATGACCGGCTCGCCGCCGCCCAGCATCTGGTAGAGCGGCGCGCCGTAGCGCTGGCCCCAGAGGTCGTAGAGCGCGATCTCCACCGCCGCCTTGGCGCTGGTGTTGCGTTCCAGCGCGGTCTGGATCAGCCGCACCGCGTGGTTGAGATCGGCCACTTCCTGGCCGATCAGGCGCGGGCCGATGAAGTGGCGGATGGCCTCGATGATCGAACCGTGGGTGTCGCCGGTGATCACCGCCGTCGCCGGCGCTTCGCCGTAGCCGACGTGGCCGGTGTCGGTGTGCAGGGTGACGATGATGTCCTCGATCATCTCCACCGTGCGCAGCGCGGTCTTGAACGGGGTTTTCAGCGGGACGCGGATCTGGCCCAGCGAGAAGTGGGTGATTTTCATCGGGAAGGGGTCGCTCGGATGCGCTGGATGCTGTAGATGAAATCGACGTAGGGCGTACCCGAATCGCCCAGCAGGGCAAAGAGCGGAGTGACCGCGACCTGGTTGAGCGGAACCGTCACGATCGCGCCGGAGCCATCGCGGTAGCGCATGCCGGTGGTGTCGTGGATCAGCCAGACCTCGCCGTCCTCGCGTCCTATCACCAACATCACGTGGCCGGGGATGTAGACCAGGTCGCCCACCTCCAGATTGCGCAGCACGGCCATGCGCGCGGCGTGGTCGTCGGCCTCGGTGAAGGCGATGCGGTCGAAGGCGGTGCTCACGCCCTGGTCGCGGGTGTTGCGCGGCAGCTCCACGCCGAAGCTGCGGTAGACCTCGGAAACGAAGCCGCTGCAGTCGCGGGTGCCGTAGGAGTGGCCCCAGCCGTAGCGCTCGCCCAGGAACTTGAAGGCCTGCGTTATCAGGTTGGCGCGGGTCAGCGGCAGGTAGTCGGTATGCACGTCGGCGCTGCGCGGCACCAGCGCCGGAACGATCTCCAGCGCGCCCTGCGCATCGCGCGCCGGCAGCGCGACGACGTGGCTGGCGTAGGCGAACTGGCCGTTCACCGCCTTGTCCCGCGGCCAATCGGCGATCAGCGGCAGGCGCAGGCCCATGTCGAGCGCCAGGTCGGAAGCCTGCGGCGCTTCGGGCGTGAAGACGGTGCGAACCCCGGCACCGGTGACCACCAGCCAGGGCGGCTGCGCGGCGAAGCCGAGCACCTCGTCGCGCTCGCCCAGCGCCACGCGGTCGGCTTCGATCCAGGCCGAGTAGAGCCGGCTGGCGACGAACCACCACTGCCCGTCGCGGCTCGCGTGCAGCACCGCCACGGGCGTGCCGGGAAACAGCGCGGATTCCTGGAAGCGGTCGATGTCGGTATCGCCGCGGCGCGAAAAGACGCGCTGCGCGGTCGGGAAGGTGCGCAGGTCGGCGCGGCGCGTGACCAGGCCGAAGCGCGGCGCGACCTCGTCGGCGATCGCGTCGAGCGCGAGCGCGTCGAGCAGCGCATCGACGCGCGTCGCCGGAACCTCGCGGCCATCGCCATCGAACAGCGTGCGCGAGGGCGGCGCGGAGATCGCTTCGATGCGGGCGCGCACTTCGGCGGCGGACAGCGATGCCGGCAGCGCGGCCATGTCCGCCACGCTCGGATCCTGCGCCGTGAGGCGTGCGTTCTGGGCCGCGATCTGCGCGGCATCCAGCACCGGCGCTCCGGGCGCGTCGAGCCGCGCGATCCAGTAGCCGGGCGTGAGCCGCTCGGCCGTGACGCCGGGCACCCCTGTCGTGTCGGAAAGCTGCGCGGATGGCGTGCCGCTGGATGGGGCCGTCGGAGCGGCTGCACAGCCCGCCAGCGCGATCACGGCGAGTGCGAGCAGCCAGCCGCCGAGGCCGGACTTTGCGGCATTCGGGGCGGCGTGACGGGGCGACTTGTGGGTTGCTGCCATGGGGTGTTCCCTCGTCGTGGTGCCGGTCGCGCGCGGTGGATGCGCGCCGCTGGCGTCCTCGAAGAATAGATGTTTCGGAAAAAATCGCAACAAAGAATAATTTATTGACGGTGCCGCCAGCGCATGTTAAATATCCCCTGAATCGAACGAAAACGTGGGCGTCCGGGGCAGGGATGACACCGCGCAGGGAGGGAAGGAAGACATATGCAAGCGTCATCACGCTCGCTCGCTCAAGCGCTCCGGCGCAGGCACGCGCTTCGCGCCTGCTGCCTGTCGCTTGCGGTGCTGGCCGGCTGCGCGGATGAGCGCGTCGGCACGCACGTGGATGCCCCTGCCACGGTGAGCGTGGAGTCAATCGCCGCCAGCGTCGATGCCGGCGCATTCTCCCAGGCCGATGCCGCGATCACCGAGGCTCTGGCCGATGCGACGCTGCCCGAGGAGGCGCGCCGCGCGCTCGCCTTCGAGCGCGAGCGCATGCGCCGCATCCGCATGGACTTCGGCATCGATCGCACCGGAGCCCTTGCCCGCGCGCGCCGCGTCGCGCCTGGCCTGACCGATGCGCAGTTCGACGCCTTCGATGCGCAGGGCCTGATCGAATCCATGCGCATCGACGGCGAAGTGCGCTATTTCAACCGCGCGCCCTACAACCTCTTCCGCCTCAGCGCCGACGCGCGCGCGCTGCGCCCCGATCCCGATGCGCCGTTTGTCGATGGCCCCTACGAGAACCTGCACCCGCACCATGTCGAAGTGCTGTCGCAGTCGCAGACGAGCGGCGAGCGTTTCGTGGCCGCGCGCCGCATCCGCATCAGCCAGAGCCTCACGGTGAACCCCGATGCGGTGCCGGCCGGCGAAACCGTGCGCGCCTGGATTCCCTATCCGCGCGTGATCGCCGGCCAGCAGGAGAATCTGGTGTTCCTCGGCAGCGAGCCAGCAACGCACCGCATCGCTCCCGAAGAGGCCCTGCAGCGCACTGTGTACCTGGAAAAGCCCGCCGCGGCCGGCGAGCCGACGCGCTTCTCGATCCAGTACGAGATCACCGTCTCGGCGCAGCGCGTGGCGATTGATCCCGAGGCCGTCGAACCGACGCCCAACGCCCCGGCGCTGGCACCCTTTCTCGCGCAGGAACCGCCGCACATTGTTTTCACCGACGCGCTGCGGCTGTTTTCGGCCCAAGTGGTGGGCGAGGAAACCAATCCCTACCGCATCGCGCAAACGCTCTTTGCCGCCGTCGATCGCATTCCCTGGGCCGGCGCGCGCGAGTATTCGACGATCCGCAATATCAGCGACTACGCGCTGCACGCCGGCCACGCCGACTGCGGCCAGCAGACCCTGCTGCTGATCGCGCTGCTGCGCCTCAACGGCATCCCGGCGCGCTGGCAGTCGGGATGGACGTACTCGGACAACGCCGTGGGCTACGCCAACCTGCACGACTGGGGCCAGGTATACCTCGCGCCCTACGGCTGGGTGCCGATGGACGTGACCACCGGCCAGCTCGACAGCGACGATCCCTCGCTGCGCTGGTTCTACCTGGGCGGGCTGGATGCCTACCGCATCGCCTTCAACGACGCGATTTCCACCCCGTTCGATCCGCCCAAGCAGCACTTCCGCTCGGAAACCGTCGATTCGCAGCGCGGCGAGGCCGAGTGGCGCGGCGGCAACCTGTATTTCGACCAATGGGACTACGGCTTCACCGCCGAGATCCTTTCACCCACAGATGAAACCCCCAACTCCGGAGAGAGTCCATGAACCGCACGCTTCGTTTGCGCAAATCCCTTCTGAGCCTGGCGCTCGGTGCCTGCCTGTCCACGCTTGCCGTCTCGCCCGTTTTTGCGCAGAGCGCGGTGGGTGCGGTTGCCGGACGCGCCAGCGCCGGTGATCAGGTGACCCTCGTGAATGTGGCGACCGGTGCCACACGTACCGTGACCGTTTCGGCCGACGGCAGCTACCGCCTGTCGCAGCTGCCGGTCGGCGACTACAGCCTGAAGGTGTCACGCGGCGGGCAGGGGATCGGCGACGAGATTGCCGTGAACGTTTCGCTGGGCGGCACGACCACCGTCAACCTGGGTGGCGATGGCGATGTCATCAATCTGGCCACCGTCGAGGTCATCGGCAACCGCGTGGTCAACCGCGTCGACGTCTTCTCGACCGAATCGGCCACCAACATCACCCGTGAGGAGCTGGCGCGCCTTCCCGTCGATCAGAACCTCGGGGCGGTGGCGCTTCTGGCACCGGGCGTGGTTTCTTCCGGTGCGACCTTCGGCGGCCTGACCTTCGGCGGTGCCTCGGTGGCCGAGAACGCCACCTACATCAACGGCCTCAACGTCACCGATCCCTACCTGCGTCGGGGCTTCTCCACGGTGCCGTTCGCGTTCTTCCAGGAAGTGCAGGTCAAGACCGGCGGCTACTCCGCGGAGTTCGGCCGCAGCACCGGCGGCGTGATCAACGCGGTGACGCGCTCGGGCGGCAACGAGTTCCAGTCCGGCGTGGAGTTCACGCTGGAGCCGGCGAGCTGGGCGTCCTCGCGCGAGGACCACTACCACGAGGACGGCACCATCGACGAACGCGACCGCACCAGCCGCGACACCAGCCCGTTCTACAAGACCAACGTCTGGGCCTCGGGCGCACTGGTGAAGGACAAGCTGTTCTTCTTCGCCATGTACGAGTGGCGCGACGCCAACTCCACCGACATCGACACTACCGAAGCCTGGAAGACCAACAGCGACAACGGCTTCTGGGGCGGCAAGATCGACTGGCGCATCAACGACAACCACTCGCTGGAGCTGCTGGCGTTCTCCGACAAGGCCGACTCGACCACCACCACCTACGAGGCCTATGACTGGGACAGCGACACGCTGGGTGAACCGGCGGGCACCAGCACCGCAGGCTCCGGCGGCGACAACTGGTCGGCCACCTACACCGGCCACTTCACCGAGAACTTCTCGGCCAAGGCCATGTACGGCATCAACAAGCGCAGCTCGCTGAACTACAGCCCGCTCGACGGCGACTGCAGCATCGTCACGCTTTCGGGTTCGTACGTCAGCGCCTTCGGTCGTCCCGACCAGGCCATCGGCTGCCATCCGACCAACGGCAGCGTCAACAGCCGCTTCGACGAGCGCGAGGCGGCGCGGCTGGACTTCGAGTGGCAACTCGGCAGCCACCAGCTGCGCTTCGGCTTCGATCGGGAAGTAATGGATTCCACCAGTTCCAGGATCTATCCGGGAGACGGCGCGAGCTACCAGGCGCAGGCTGCCACGCCCGGCGGCGTGCTGCCCAACGATGCGCTGGTGCCCGATGGCGTCACCGCGATCGTCGATGCGCGCCGCTACATCACCGGCGCGCCGGTCTCCACCAAGGCCGAGGCGATCTATCTGGAAGACAACTGGAGCGTCACGCCCAACCTGCTGCTGAACATCGGCGTGCGCGCAGACAAGTTCCACAATACCCTGGCCTCGGGCACCACCTTCGCCAAGGCCGACTTCTCCGACATGATTTCCCCGCGCGTCGGCTTCAGCTGGGACGTGAAGGGCGACGGCAGCACCAAGGTGTTCGGCAACGCGGGGCGCTACTACATTCCGCTGACCAACAAGCTCACCGACTACTTCGGCGGCGGCACCACCGACGAGCACACCTACTACGTGCTCAACGGTTGGACCGAAATGACCCACCCGACCACCGGTGCCACCTATCTGGTGCCCAATCTCGGGGCGCAGATTGGCCCGGTCAACACCGACATGAATGCGCCTGCGCCCGATGACGTCAGCACCGCGGTCGCGCGCGACCTCAAGCAGGTCTACCAGGACGAATACATCCTGGGCTTCCAGCAGGCGATCAACCAGACCTGGTCCTACGGCGTCAACGCCACCTACCGCCGGGTGACCCGCTCGGTGGAGGACGCGCGCATCAACCACGTCGAAGGCTGCCCCTGGTACTCGGGCGACTGGCCCATCATCAACCCGGGCGAAACCACCACGCTCTGGTGCCCGGACACGGAAAACTGGGTCACCTTCGATTCCTCGCAGGACGGCTACATCGCGCTGGGCAGCGGCGCGGTCATGGGCTACCCGAAGCCGCGCCGCACCTACAAGGCGGTCGAGTTCCAGCTCGATCGCGCCTGGGATGACACCTGGGCATTCAACTTCAGCTACCTCTGGTCCAAGACCGAGGGCAACATGGAAGGGCCGGTCAACTCCGACACCGGCTACGCCGATACCAACCTGGTTCAGCACTTCGACCATCCGGCGAACAACGAGCGCTACGGCGTCCTGTTCAACGACTATCGCCACCAGTTCAAGCTGCGCGGCAGCTACAAGCTCAACGAGATGTGGAGCTTCGGCAGCACGCTCACCGCGCGTTCCGGCGGTCCCATCACGGCCTTTGGCGTGGTCTGGCCGAACGATCGGCGCGTGGCCGGCGGTTCGGGCGAGTACAGCGGTGGTGGCTCGGGCTGGCTGTGCGTGTCGAACTGCTCGGACTGGGCCAATCGCGAGCTGGTCTGGTCCGAGCGTGGTGCCTTCGGCCGGATGCCGTGGGTGTACGACCTGGGTGCCAGCGTGACCTGGACGCTGCCGGTCGAGAACGTCGACCTCAAGGCGCGTCTGTCGGTCTACAACCTGCTCAACCGCCAGACCGTCATCAACGTGCATTCCCGCTACGAGGGACAGCCTGGCACGCAATTGCCCCACTTCGGTCAGGGCACCGTCTGGCAGGCACCGCGATTCGCCCAGCTGGTGGTCACCTACAACTTCTGATGCCGCTGCAGCCGCCCGCGCGTGTGCGGGCACTTCTCTCCATTCGCGGCCCGTATCCCGGGCCGCATTTTTTTGGAATCCGACGATGACCGATTCGATCCGGGCCGGCGCGCTCGCTTCACTGGGCGGGGTGGATGTCGCGGCGCTGGCGGCGCGCGAGGGCACGCCGCTCTATCTCTACGATGCGGCCGCGATCGATGCGCGCATCGCGGCGCTCAAGGCGGGACTGGCCGGGCGGCGCGCACGGGTGTGCTATGCGGTGAAAGCCAATTCCAGCCGTGCCATCCTCGCGCGCATCGCCGCCGCCGGGCTGGGGGCCGATATCGTGTCCGAAGGCGAGATGCGCCGCGCGCTGGCGGCGGGATTCCGTCCCGAAGACATCGTCTTTTCCGGCGTCGGCAAGACGCGCACGGAAATCCGGGCGGCGCTGGAGCACGGCGTGGGGCGCTTCAACGCCGAATCGATCGAAGAGCTGGACCTGCTCGACGCGCTCGCCGCCGCGCGCGGCGTCAGCGCCGCGGTTGCGCTGCGCGTCAATCCCGACGTGGACGCCCGCACCCACGCCAAGATTTCCACCGGCAAGGCCGAAAACAAGTTCGGCATCGCACTCGAACAGGCGCGCGCGATCTTCCGCGACGCGGCGCGCTGGCCGGCGCTGCGCATCGACGGCCTGCACGCCCACATCGGTTCGCAGCTTCTCACGCTCGATCCGATCCGCGAAGCGCTGGCGCGGATGGCGGCGTTCGGGCGCGAACTACAGGGCGCGGGAACCGTTCTGCGCAGCATCGACGTGGGTGGCGGCCTCGGCGTGTGCTACCGCGCCGGGCACGATCATCCGCCCGCGCTGGAGGACTACTTCGCCGCGGTGTTCGGCGCGTTCGAAGGTTTCGATGGCGAGCTGGTGTTCGAACCCGGCCGCTGGCTGATGGCCGAGGCCGGCATCCTGCTCGCGCGCGTGGTGCGGGTGAAGCGCGGCGACACACGGCGCTTCCTCGTGCTGGATGCCGCGATGAACGACCTGATCCGGCCAAGCCTTTACGAGGCCTGGCACGATATCGTGCCGCTGGTGCCGGCGAATCGCCCGCTGCGCGAATACGACGTGGTCGGCCCGGTGTGTGAAACCGGCGACACCTTCGCGCAGGGCAGGGTGCTGCCCGAAGTGGAAGCGGACGAACTGGTGGCGATCTGTGGTGCCGGAGCCTACGGCATGTCGATGGCCTCGACGTACAATTCGCGCCAGCTGCCGGCGGAAGTATTGCTCGAACGCGGCGGCTATTACCTCATCCGCCGGCGTCAGAGCTGGGAAGAAATGACGGCGGGGGAATCCTTGCCGCAGGAGCGGAGGACGACATGAAATCCAGCCGCAGAATCGCGGGTGTGCTGGCAGGCGCGGCGGCGCTGGCGCTCGCCGGCGCGCAGGCCGCGCCGCAGGCGGAATACGACCGCCTGTTCGACGAAACCATGGCGCACTACGCCCTGCCGGGCATGGCGCTGGGCATCGTGGAAGACGGGCAGGTGGTGTACCGGCGCAGCGCCGGCACCCGGCTTGCCGGCAGCGGCGAGGACATCGATTCGCAGACGATCTTCAAGATCGCCTCCAATTCCAAGGCCATGACCGCCGCCCTGCTGGCGCGACTGGTCGACGCCGGCAGGCTGCGCTGGGACGATCCGGTGACACGCCACCTGCCGCGGTTCCGAATGAACGACCCCTGGGTGACGCGCAACATCCAGGTGCGCGACCTCCTGATCCACAACAGCGGCCTGGGCCTGGGTGCCGGTGACCTGATGCTGTGGCCCGAGCCCAACGAGTTTTCCCGCGCCGACGTGATCGCGGGCGTCGCCCACCTCAAGCCCGCCACCAGCTTCCGCTCGACCTATGCCTACGACAACCTGCTCTACATCGTCGCCGGCGAAGTCGCGGCGGCGGCGGGCGAGGCCGACTATGAAACCCTGCTGCGGCGCGAGGTGTTCGAACCGCTCGGGCTGGCTCGCTGCCAGGTCGGTGCCTTCGCGCGCGACACGGTCGGCAACATCGCCCAGCCGCATCGCCGCCAGGGCGGGGCCAACGTGCCCGGTGGCGTGGACGAAGCGGTCATTCCCGCGATTTCCTCGGCGGCGGCGGGCGGGGTGCGCTGCAGCCTCGATGACATGCTGGCGTGGATGCGCAACTGGATCGACCCCGCGCTGACGCCGGACTGGCTTTCGCCCGAACAGCGCCGTGCGATGTGGACCGCCCACATGCCCATGCCGATCGGCGCGCTCCAGCGGCAGTGGGAGAACACGCATTTCTTCGCCTACGGCTATGCCTTCCGCCTTTCCGACGTGAACGGGCGGTTCCGCGCCGGCCACACCGGCACGCTCGACGGCATGTACTCGGCCATGGCGATGTTTCCGGACCAGCGCAGCGGCTACGTGTTCCTGATCAACGGCGAGGCAGGGCAGGCGCGGCAGGCGCTGGAAGCCGCGCTGTCGCGCCTGATGACGCAGCCGGACAGCGCGCCGCGCATCGCGGACTTCGCGCAGGATCTCGACGCACGCCGCGCCGCCTCCGGTGCCGCGCAGGCGCGCGCGCAGGCCGCCGCGCGCGCGACCGTTGCACCTGCGGACCTGGGCGAGACGCTCGGCGTCTATGCCGATGCCTGGCTGGGCGACATACGGTTGTGCCCGGAAGAGGGCGTGGTGCGTTGGCGTTCGCGCAAGTCACCGCGCCTGTTCGGCACCGTGCAGCGCGCCGGTTCGCGCCTCCTGGTGGTCTGGGAAGACGCCGGGGCCGAGGGCGCGGACGCCTGGCTGGACATCTCCCCGGACGTCGGCGGATCAACGACAATGCGCATGGCTGCGATCGACCCGGAAACCGATTTCAGCTTCGACTTCCACGACCTGGCTCCGCAACGGATACGCAGCTGTGACTGACGCCTACTCCACTCCCCGCAGCGCCGATGTCGCCATCGTCGGCAGCGGCATCATCGGGCTTTCCTGCGCCTTCCACCTGCGCGAGCAGGGGCGCGACGTGCTGATGATCGACCCGCACGGATTCGGCAACGAAACCTCGTTCGGCAACGCCGGCTCGATCTCGATCGGCGACGTGCTGCCGCAGTCCACGCCGGGCGTGATGATGACCGGCATGAAGATGCTGCTCGACCGCGATGCGCCGCTCAAGCTCGATCCGGGCGCGTGGCCGCGCTGGCTGAGCTGGGTGATGCGCTTCGTCTACTACGGCGGTGCCTCGCGCGTGACGCCCTTCATCGACGCCATGCACGCGATCAACGACGCCTCGCGCGCCACCTGGTTCGAGCTGGCCGAAGCCATCGACGCGCGCGAGCTGATCGCCGAAACCGGCTGGCTGCACGTCTACAGCAAGGAGTCGAGCTTCGAGAAGGGTGCCTGGGAACGCAAGATGATGAGCGAGCGCAACGTCAGCTTCCAGGTGCTCGATGCCAAGGGATTGCGCGATCTGGAGCCGGCCATCGGCAAGGACTTCCAGCGCGCGGTGTTCCAGGACAAGGCGCTGGCGATGCGCGACCCCGGCCAGTTCTGCCACCGCCTGGGCGATGCGCTGGTGGCGCGCGGCGCGCAGGCAATGCGCGCCTCGGTGGCGCAGATCCTTCCCGAGAACGGTCAGTACCGCGTGGTCACCGACCACGGCACGGTGATGGCCAAGACCGTGGTGCTGGCGGCGGGCGTGTGGACCAACCGCCTGCTGCGCGACTTCAACGTCAAGATCCCGGTGATACCGGCGCGCGGCTACCACCTCATGTATCCCAACCAGGCCGACGTGGTGCACCGCCCCACGCTCTGGGCCGAACGCTACATGGTGCTCACGCCGATGGTGCCGGGCATCCGCATGACCAGCATCAAGGAACTCACCGCCATCGGGCGCGAACCGAACTACCGCTACATCCGTCGGCGCGATGCCGACGCGCGCCGCCTGTTTCCGAGCCTGTCCGGCACGCCGGTGAGCGAGTGGTCGGGCTATCGGCCCTGCACGCCCGATTCGCTGCCGATCATCGACAGGCTCGAAGGCCACAGCGTCTACCTCGCCACCGGCCACGGCCATTTCGGCCTGACCCAGGCACCGACCACCGGCAAGCTGGTGGCGCAGATGATGGCCGGGGAAGCGCCGCTGATTCCACTGGAACCGTATCGCCACACGCGCTTTTTCTGACCACGCCGGCGGCGTTGCATCGCCTGACAGGTGAAATGGATCGGGGCCGCTTTCGCGGCCCCGATCCGTTCCGGCCGCTGCCCGCGCAAGCGTGCGCGGGCAGGGGATCAGCGGGTCAATCGCAGTCCAGGGTCATGTCGTCGACCATCGCACCGCCAATCTCGCTCGCAGGCGAAGACGCGCTCCAGTCGAAGCGGATCTCGTGCATACCGCCGTCCAGGTACTGCGCCGGAATGGCGAAGCTCTGCGCCTCCCAGATCACTCCGTCACCCACGGGCGACACGGTCTGGACCACGGTGCCGTCGATGCTCAGCGTCAGCGATGCGCTGGGGTCGCCGTCGATCTGGTTGACCATCCACCAGTTCATGGTGCGCGGATGACCGGCGTCGAGCGTGACCGACTGGCTCAGCCAGCTGGTGTTCGCCTGGTCCCAGCCGCCGAACCAGACGAACCAGTCGCCGGTGCGGGCCACGAAGGTGGCACCGTCGTCGCAGCTGGCGTCGCAGAACGAGCTGCCCGACAGCGAATCGTCGCTGTTCCAGTAGGGGTTGGTGAAGGTGGCCGGATCGGTCGCCTCGAAGCTCGGGTCCTGGAACAGCTGCAGCGGGGCGCAGACCGGGGCCGGGGCGTCGCCCTCGAAGCCATCCGAGAAGATCGCATCGGGCAGGGTCGCGCAGTCCACGTCCACGTCGGTGACGTCGGCATGGCCCATGACGCCGGTGGCGTTCGACACCACGCAGGCCTGGCCCGGCGGCTGGGTCAGCACGGCGACGCTGTAGGACTCGCCGGTGGCGACGCCGGGAACGAAGGCATACAGGCCGTTGGCGTTGATGGTGCGGGTCTGGGCACCGTTGAGCTGCAGCACCAGGCCGGGCGCAGTCAGCCCGCGCACCCGTCCACCGACGGTATAGGCCTGCGGCGGCAGATCGACGCAGTTGAGCAGGACGCTCGTCACGTTGGCACCGGCGATCGTGCCGGTACCGGCGGCGACGCTGCAGGTCTGACCGACCGGCTGGGCGAAGATCGTCACCGCGTAGCTGCTACCGTCGACCAGGGTTTCGGGGAAGGTGAAGGCCGTGGCGGCGGCGGCGACGTCGAGGCTCGCACCGCCGTTGAGTCGCAGCTTCAGGCCCGTGCCGATGAGGCCGGAGATCGTGCCGCCCACCGAGTAGGTCGGTACCGTCACGCAGGTCACCTGCACGTTGGTCACGTCGGCACCGCTGATGGTGCCGCTGCCGTTGGCGACCGTGCAGTTCTGGATCGGCGCGGTCGGCTGGCTGCCGACGGTCACGCTGTAGGGCGAGCCGTCCAGCACCACGCCGCTGAAGGTGAACGGGCCATCCGCGCTGATCGGCTCATCGTTGCCGCCGTTGAGGCGCAGCACCAGGCCGGTTCCCGCAAGCCCGCTGACGCTGCCGCCCACGGTGTAGGTGGTGCCGCCGGGGGCAATGGTGAAGTTCGCGGGCGAGACGTTGAAGAAGATGTTGTTGGAGCACATCACGCGCACGCGCGCCTGGGCGGTGCTGATCACCGGCACCGGCACGCTGGCCGAACCGCTGTTGGGCACGCCGGTCGCCAGCGCCGTCGGGAAGCTCTGGCCGCCGTCGGTCGAAAGCCGGATGTCCACCGAGGAACAGCTCACCGGAGCCGCCGCGGTGTTGGCGACATCCCAGGCCACCGTGCCGGTGGCACCGCCGCTCCAGATGACGCCCGCGCCGGGCGAATTGACCTTGAACGGCCCGGCGGTGTTGACTACGGCGAAGCCAACGTCCGCGCTCTGGCTCGTGCCCCAGCCGTGCAGCGCGTCGGAATGGTCGCGCACGGTCAGGCGGAAGTTCATGTTGCGTGAGGTTGTCGGCATCGTTTCGCCCGGAGCCGCCGCGCCGCCCAATACCGTCGACATCCGCGGGAACACGCGCTCGCCCGTCGCTACCGGTGGAAAGCTGCGGAAGATCGGGTTGCTGCCCTGGTCGCCGGCACTGAGCGCCGCCTGCGCGCCGAGGTCCCACTGCTCCCACGAATACACCAGCGTGCTGCCGGCATCCGCGTCGGTCGCGCTGGCGTTGAGCACGAACGGGGTGCGCGCGGGAATGGTCTTGCCGGTCGGCAACAGGCTGCCGGTGTCGATCACCGGCGCGTTGTTCGGGTTGAGCGTATTGGCCGAACAGTTGCCGCTGCCGCTGGTGAAGTTGGTGATTTCCTGCAGGCTGATGGCGTGGAAATACGGGTCCGAGTGCGGCTGCAGGTTGTCGCCGCTGCAGATACCCGCATACGCCATCACCGTCGAACCGCTGCCCGGCTCGTAGGCGGTCGATCCGTTGCGGTTGCCGCCCGAGCAGTTGCCCAGGGCACCGTTGAACGGATGGTTGGCGCGGAACTGGTGACCCATTTCGTGCGCGACGAAATCGATGTAGAAATCATCGCCGACCGGGTTGGGCAGGCCGGTGGTGCCGCGCGCCTTGGAGCTGGCGCTGCACACCACGCCCAGGCCGGCGACGCCACCGCTGCCGGTGGTGAACACGTGGCCGATGTCGTAGTTGCCCACGCCGATCGCGGCGCTGATCACCGAGGTGGAGTTGTTGATGACGCCGGTACCGTTGCTCGAGAACGGATCGGAAGCGGCGTTGGGATACATGATCAGGTCGTTGTTGGGCACCAGCACGAGGCGGATCGACATCTCGTACTCGTAGACCTCGGTCACGCGGTTGACCGCCGTCGTGGTCGCGGCCAGGCCGCCGGCCACGGTGCCGCCACCGACCGCGGCGATGTAGTGGTTGTTGGATGCCACCGCGGCGCGGTAGACGCGCTGGTTCACGCCGGTCTGGGTCATCGGCGCGAAGCCCGAGTCGGTGCGGTGAAGATTCCCGACGTGCGCGGTGATGGACTCGTCGGTGTGCACTTCGCACTGGCCCATGCCGTGCGGTGCCTGTACCTCGGTGCGGCGATAGCTCAGATAATTGTCCGTACCGCTTGCGATGACTTCCGGGCGGACCAGCCACATGCCATCGGTATCGAACACCATCGCCTGGAAGCCGATGGGGGAGACGTCGAGACGCAGCCGGCGGCCCTTGCCGTCGCTGCCCTTGAAGCTGAGGATGTCAGGATACTTGGCCTGCAGCTCCGGCGGCAGGGTGCCCGAGTCGATGACCATGAAGTCGCTGAAGCCGCCTTCCGGCAGCGGCAGCGAAACCTCGGCGGCGATGCCGCTGGAATGGGCCTGCTTCAGGTAGGCGGCCATCGCGGCGGTATCCAGCGAGAGCGCGCGGAAGTTCGCCGGCTGTGGCGCATTGGCGGCCGGCGAACGCCCGGCGGCGTCCTGCCAATACGGATCGGTGACGCCGGCAAGAGCTGCGGACGAGCACAGCAGTGCGAGCATCAAGGCGCTGGGCAGTGCCAGCCTTGGGTGCGGATTCTTCACGATGGTTCTCCCCGGGTTGCGTTTGGTGTGGCGCAGCGACCAACTCGGCGCGGGGCCAGCGTCAGTCCGCCTCGGAGTCTACAAGCGGTTCGCCATGCGGGAAAGCACGAGCGTCGCGCAGTTTTCGTGCTGTGATGCACAAATGCGTCCTCTTCGCAGCATGCCCGCGCCTCCAGGGTCGGGAACCAGGCCGGACAAGCTCTCTACGTGGGAGCCTCGGATCTGCATGGAGGCCGAGCAAGCTCGGCTCTACTATGGGCAAGCCCTCCACCCAACGGGTGTCACCCCGCACGAATATGGTCTTTTCACGCCCCTACACCGAACAGCGCGTACTGCGCATCTCGATGCTCGCCACCGCGACGCTGGCGGTGTTCGGGCTGGTGCTGGGGCTGCTGGCCGGGTCGGCGGCGATCATCTTCGACAGCATCTACGACATGACCGACGCCGGCATGACCTTTCTGGCGCTGCTGGTGGCCAACCTGATCCGCAATTCGACCAGCGGCGACAGCGTCGGCGAGCGCCTGGCCGAGCGTTTCACGATGGGGTTCTGGCATCTGGAGCCGATCGTGCTGGGGATGAGCGGCACCCTGCTGATCGCCGCGGCGGTCTACGCGCTGATCAACGCGATCGACAGCTTCATGTCCGGCGGGCGCCAGGTGCAGTTCGGCTACGCGGTGTTCTTCGCCGCGGTATCGCTGGCGGGATCGGTGACGATGACGCTGTTCGCGCGCCGCGCCAACCGCCGCATCCGCTCGGACTTCATCGCACTGGATGCGCGCGGCTGGTTCATGGCCGCCGCGCTGACCGCCGCCTGGCTGGCGGCGTTCGTCTTCGGCTACGCGATCGAGCGCACCGAACACGCCTGGATCGCGCCGTACATCGATCCGGCGGTGCTGGCGCTGGTGTGCCTGGTGGTGATCCCGATTCCGGTCGGCACCGTGCGCCGCGCGCTGGCCGATATCCTGCTGGTGACCCCGGCCGACCTGAAGCGGCACGTCGACGAAGTGGCGCTGCGCATCGTCGAACGCCACGGCTTCGATGGCTACCGCGCCTACGTGGCGCGGGTCGGGCGCGGACGCCAGATCGAGCTGTATTTCATCGTCCCGACCCGCTGGCCGGCGCGGCGGCTGGAGGAATGGGATCAGCTGCGCGACGAGATCGGCGAAGCCATCGGCAACGACACCCCCGACCGCTGGCTGACCATCGTCTTCACCACCGATCCCGAATGGGCCGGCGACAGCCCCGAAAGCGCCCCGCCCCCGGGGTAGAGCCGGGTTTGCCGGGCGGGTTCGGGGCCATCACGCCGCGTCAAATGACATCCCAGGCATAGCCGCCGCGCGCGAGCACGTTGGCCGCGAGCCGCTCGCCCTGCGCATCCTCGTTGCGATCCAGCCGACGCCTGTTGTTCGCCATGCGGCGGTGGGCTTCGCGGGTGAAGATCTCGGCGATGTCCAGCGCCTGCGCGGCGGCCGGGTGCTGCTGCTTGACCAGGCTGTCGGCGCGCGAGAGCACGCACAGGCCGACGAACAGGTCGATGGCGATGTCGCCGATGCGCTTCTGCGCGTGCTGCTCGTCGGCAATGGCCTTGCCGTGCCTGCGCAGCAGCTGGTCGGAGGCCTTGGACAGCTCCACCGTGTACTTCTCGTACACCTTGGCCAGCTTGCGCAGCGGTTCGGCCAGCGGATACGCGATGCGGTCGGTGCCGACGCCGGTGGCTTCGCGCATGCGCCGCGCGGTGTAGTCGCCAAGCACGCCGAAGCCCTTGATCGGGTCGTTGAGGATATCGCCCAGCGCAGCCTTGAGCTCGCCCAGCCCGGCACCCACGCCCTTGAATCCGGACAGCGCGACGTACAGGCGCAGGATCTCGTTGGTGCCCTCGAAGATCGACAGGATGCGGGTGTCGCGGGTGATCTGCTCGTACGGGAACTCGCGCATGAAGCCGTTGCCGGCGGCGATCTGCAGCGCCTCGTACGACGCGCGCTGCACCGCTTCGCTGGCGAACACCTTGCTGATCGCCGCCTCCACCGAGTAGTCGGTGTGACCGCTGTCGATCAGGTGCGCGACCATCCACACCGTGCTCTCGGCGGCGAAGCAGTCCACCGCCATGCGCGCCAGCTTTTCGCGCACCAGCCCGAACTCGGCGATGGGCTTGCCAAACTGCTGGCGTTCCTTGGCCTGCGCGGTCGCCAGCCGCAGCAGGGTGCGCATGCCGCCCACCGCGCCGCCGCCCAGCCCGGTGCGGCCGCTGTTGAGGATGCTCATCGCTACCTTGAAGCCCTTGCCGACCGGGCCGAGCACGTTTTCCGCCGGCACCCGCACGTCGCTGAAGGCGACGGTGGTGGTGCTCGATGCACGGATGCCCATCTTGTCCTCGTGCGGGCCATGGCTGACGCCCGGCCAGCCGGCCTCGACCAGGAACGCGGTGATCCTGCCTTCCGGCGTGTCGGTGCGCGCGAACACGGTGTAGAAGCCGGCGATGCCGCCGTTGGTGATCCAGATCTTCTCGCCGCTGAGCGTCCAGCTGCCGTCGTCGTTGCGCGTGGCCTTGGTGCGGATCGAGGCGGCGTCGGAGCCGGCACCCGATTCGGTCAGGCAGAACGCGGCGATCATCTCGCCGCTGGCCAGTTTTGGCAGGTAGCGCTGCTTCTGTTCGTCGCTGCCGAACAGCAGCAGGCCCTTCATGCCGATGGAACTGTGCGCGCCGATGGTCAGCGACACCGAGCTGTCGTGGCTGCTGGTCTGCGCCAGCACGCGCGCATAGGCACCGTTGGACAGCTCCAGCCCGCCGTGTTCCTCCGGAATGATCAGCCCGAACAGGCCCATGTCGCGCAGCGCCTGGATGAAATCTTCCGGCTGCCCGGCATCGCGGTCGTACTGCCTGAGGTCGGCGGCCTTGTCGGCGAGGAACTGGTCGATGGCGTCGGTCATCGCACCCAGCATTTCCCGGTCGCGCGCGCGGATCTGCGGATAGGGGAACAGCTGTTCTTCGAGGATGTTGCCGAAAAAGAGCTGCTTGGCGGCACTTTCACCGTGAAGCGCGTCAGCGCTGGCATCAGCGGGGGCGGTCGACATCGGTGTTCTCCTCGGGGCAGTGCGGAAATTGTCCTGCCGGAATGGTACGCCACGCCCCCGAACAGGGCGGGCGGTACCGCGACTGAGCGGGGCGGGGCGTTTCAATCCAGCTGCGTCGGATCGCTGGCGACGGCGCGCAGCACCAAGTCGATCGCGGCCAGGCCGTCCTGTTTCAGATTGATGTGTTCCGGGTCCAGCAGGTACATGCGCAGCGCGCCGTGGATCACGAAGTGCAGGCTGCGGGCGCAGCGCTCCGGCACCATGCCGGGGCGCAGTTGGCCCAGCGTCGCGGCGCGCTCGAACGCGGCCAGGATGCGGGCGTGGGTCTTGCGCATGCCGGCCTTGCGCAGTTTGCTGACCGCATCGCCTTCGGCCGGCACCTCGCAGCGCAGCTCGATCACCTCGATCACGCTGCGCACCCGCGGCGTGTTGGCCAGGTTGGAGAACGACGAACGCAGCATTTCGCGCAGGTCGCGCAAGGGGGTGGTGCCATCGGCGCGTGAGACCCGCTCCAGGCCGTGGAAGAAGGGCACGCTGACCCGGTTGATCACCGCATCGACGACTTCCGCCTTGTTATTGAAGTGCCAGTACACCGCACCGCGTGTGACGCCGGCACGGGTCGCGATCGCTTCCAGACTGGTGCGCGCGACGCCCGACTCCAGCAGGCAGTCTTCGGCCGCGTCAAGGATGCCCTCGCGGGTTTCCTGTGCGTCTTCCTTGGTTTTGCGTGCCATCGATTTGTAACCCGCGTGTTGAATACTGAGGTGCGAATGGTTCTTTACCAACATACATCCATGCATGTACAATACACGAGTCCAAGATTGCGCGCCCAGCACCGGGGTTTGTCCGGTCTGGGCGTTATCCTTTTCAGCAACCAAGAAAAAAGGTCCCCCCACATGGCCACGTCCTCCCGAAATCCCGCTCTGGCGCTGACCGCCGCGTTCGCCATCCTTCTGGGTGCATGCGGTACCGGGCAGGATGCCGGTCCGCCACCGACGCCGGCGGTGACCGTCGTCGAACTGGGCAGCCAGGACGTGACGCTGACGCGCGAACTTCCCGGCCGTACCAATGCCTGGCTGGTGGCCGAGGTCCGGCCGCAGGTCAGCGGTCTGGTGGCCGAGCGCCTGTTCACCGAGGGCGAACGGGTCAAGGCCGGCCAGCCGCTCTACCAGATCGACGATGCGACCTATCGCGCCACCGCCAACAGCGCGCGCGCGCAATTGGCGCGCGCGCGCGCCACGCTGACCTCGGCCCGCCTCACCGCCGAGCGCATAGCCGGCCTGGCCAAGATCGATGCGGTCAGCGCGCAGGACAACGACAACGCCACCGCGGCGCTGGCCCAGGCCGAAGCCGATGTGGGCGTGGCGCGTGCGGCGCTGGATGCGGCCAACGTGATGCTGGGCTACGCCCGGATCACCTCACCGATCGATGGCCGCATCGGCCGCTCCAGCGTGACCCAGGGTGCGCTGGTTACCGCCAACCAGCCGCAGGCGCTGGCGACGGTGCAGCAGCTGGATCCGATCTATGTCGACCTGACCCAGTCCAGCGCCGAGCTGCTCGACCTGCGACGCTCGCTGGCCGAAGGCCGCCTGTCGCGCGGCGAGGAAGCGATGCCGGTGAAGATCCTGCTGGAGGACGGCAGCGATTTCCCGCATCCGGGCAGGCTGAAGTTCTCAGAAGTGGCGGTCGACCCGAGCACCGGCAGCTACGCGCTGCGCATCGAGGTGCCCAATCCCGAACACGTGCTGATGCCGGGCATGTACGTGCGCGCCGTGCTGGGTGCGGGCGTGCGCGCCGCTGCGGTGCTGGTGCCGCAGCGCGGCATCGCGCGTGATCCCAAAGGCAATACCACCGCGATGGTGGTCGATGCCCAGGGCGTGGTCGAACAGCGGCAAGTGGTGGTCAGCCGCACGATCGGCGACCAGTGGCTGGTGGAGTCCGGGCTTGCCGCAGGCGACCGCGTGGTGGTCGAGGGCCTGCAGAAGATCGCACCGGGCGCCACCGTGGAAGTGACCGAAACCGTGAACGCCGCCGCAGCCGACCAGGAGTAAGCACTCATGGCACGATTCTTCATCGATCGCCCCATCTTCGCATGGGTGATCGCGATCATCATCATGCTTGCCGGCGCGCTGTCGATCCTCAATCTTCCGGTGTCGATGTATCCGACCGTGGCACCGCCTGCGGTCGAAATCCGCGCCACCTATCCGGGTGCCTCGGCGCAGGTGCTGGAGGACTCGGTGACCCAGGTCATCGAGCAGAACATGAAGGGCCTGGATGGCCTGATGTACTTCTCGGCGCAGTCGTCATCCAACGGCATGGCCTCGATCACCCTCACCTTCGAGAGCGGGACCGACCCGGACATCGCCCAGGTGCAGGTGCAGAACAAGCTGCAGCTGGCGATGCCGCTGCTGCCGCAGGAGGTCCAGCGCCAAGGTGTCAACGTGTCCAAGTCGATGTCCAGTTTCCTGCAGGTCATCGGCTTCGTGTCCGAAGACGGCAGCATGGACCGCATCGACATCTCCGACTACGTCGGCTCCAGCATTGTCGATCCGCTCAGTCGCGTGCCCGGCGTGGGCAGCATCCAGGTGTTCGGCGGCAAGTATGCGATGCGCGTCTGGCTGGATCCGAACAAGCTGCACGCCTACCGATTGTCGATCCCCGAGGTCACCGCGGCGATCCGCGCGCAGAACGCGCAGGTCGCGATCGGCCTGCTCGGCGGCGCGCCGGCGATCGACGGCCAGCAGATCAACGCCACGATCAATGGCCAGGAGCGCCTGCAGACCCCGGAGCAGTTCCGCGACATCATCGTGCGCAGCAATCCGGATGGCTCGGTACTGCGTCTGGGTGAAGTGGCGCGGGTGGAAATGGGCACGGAAACCTACGAGTTCCAGTCGCGCTACAACGGCCAGCCGACCACCGGCGTGGCGATCTCGATGTCCACCGGTGCCAACGCCCTGGAGACAGCTGCCGGGTTGCGGGCCACGCTGGCCGAGCTGGAGCCTTACTTCCCGCCGGGCATGAAGGCGGTGGTGCCGTTTGACACCACGCCGTTCGTCACCGTGTCGATCCAGGGCGTGATCAAGACGCTGCTCGAAGCCATCGCGCTGGTGTTCCTGGTGATGTTCCTGTTCCTGCAGAACATCCGCGCCACGATCATCCCCACGATCGCGGTGCCGGTGGTGCTGCTGGGCACGTTCGCCGTGCTCGCCGCGCTCGGCTTCTCGGTCAACATGCTGACGATGTTCGCGATGGTGCTGGCGATCGGCCTGCTGGTGGACGATGCCATCGTCGTGGTGGAAAACGTCGAGCGCATCATGGCCGAGGAGGGACTCTCGCCGCTGGAAGCCACGCGCAAGTCGATGGACCAGATCACCGGCGCGCTGGTCGGCATCGGTGTGGTGCTGTCGGCGGTGTTCGTGCCGATGGCCTTCATGTCCGGCTCCACCGGCGTGATCTACCGGCAGTTCTCGGCCACGATCGTCTCGGCGATGGTGCTGTCGGTGATCGTCGCCATCGTGCTGACGCCGGCGCTGTGCGCCACGATGCTCAAGCCGCTGAAGAAGGGCGAAAGCCACGATTCGGGCAGCGGCCTGTTCGGGCGCTTCTTCGGCTGGTTCAACAACCGCTTCGACCGTACCAGCACCAGTTACCAGCGCGGCGTGCGCGGCATCCTCGGACGCCCGTGGCGCTTCATGGCGGTGTTCGCGGCGATGGTCGTGGTGATGGCGGTGATGTTCGTGCGCCTGCCCAGCTCGTTCCTGCCCGACGAGGATCAGGGCGTGCTGATGGCGATGATCCAGGCCCCGGTCGGTGCCACTCAGCAGCGCACGGTGGAATCGATCGAGCGCTTCGAGAAGCACTTCCTGGAAAACGAATCGGACGTGGTGGAATCGGTATTCTCGGTGCAGGGCTTCAGCTTCGCCGGCATGGGCCAGAACACCGGCATGGCCTTCGTCAAGCTGACCGACTGGAGCGAGCGCACCGATCCTGCATCCAGCGCCGCGGCGGTGGCCGGGCGCGGCATGGCCGCGCTGAGCCAGATCAAGGACGCGATGATCTTCGTGTTCTCGCCACCGGCGATGCCGGAACTCGGCGTGGCCAGCGGCTATGCCTTCTACCTCAAGGACAATGCCGGCCTCGGCCACGATGCGCTGATCAACGCACGCAACCAGTTCCTCGGCATGGCCGGACAAAGCCCGATGCTGGCCAACGTGCGTCCCAACGGCCAGGAAGACACGCCGCAGCTGCGCATCGACGTGGACGTGGCCAAGGCCGGCGCGCTGGGCCTGACCCAGGACGCGATCAATGCGACGCTGGCCGCGGCCTGGGGCGGGCAGTACATCGACGACTTCATCGATCGCGGCCGGGTCAAGCGCGTCTACGTGCAGGCCGATGCGCCATTCCGCATGACGCCGGAGGATTTCGACCTGTGGTCGGTGAAGAACAACGTCGGCGAGATGGTGCCGTTCACCACCTTCGGCAGTTCGCGCTGGGACTGGGGCTCGCCGCGTCTGGAGCGCTACAACGGCGTGCCGGCGGTCGAAATCCAGGGCGAAGCCGCGCCGGGCGTGGCCTCGGGCGATGCGATGCTGGAAGTCGAGCGCCTGGCCGCACAGCTGCCACCGGGCTTCGGCATCGAGTGGACCGCAGTGTCGTATCAGGAACGCGAGGCCGGCGCGCAGACGCCGATGCTGTACGCGCTGTCGCTGCTGATCGTGTTCCTGTGCCTGGCGGCGCTGTACGAAAGCTGGTCGGTGCCGACCGCGGTGCTGCTGGTGGCACCGCTGGGCATCCTCGGCGCGGTGCTGGCCAACACCTTGCGCGGCATGGAGCGCGACGTCTACTTCCAGGTGGCGATGCTGACCACGGTGGGGCTGACCAGCAAGAACGGCATCCTGATCGTGGAATTCGCCAAGGCCAATCTGGAGAGCGGCATGGAGCTGATCGCGGCAACGATGCAGGCCGTGCGCGACCGCCTGCGCCCGATCATCATGACCTCGCTGGCCTTCGGCCTGGGCGTGCTGCCGCTGGCGATGGCCAACGGTGCCGGCTCCGGCGCGCAGAACGCGATCGGTACCGGCGTGGTCGGCGGCATGCTCGTGGGCACCGGCCTGGGCGTGTTCTTCATCCCGCTGTTCTTCGTCGTGATCCAGTTGATCTTCAAGCGCGACAAACCCGAGCGCAGCGATGCGGCTGAAGGAGCTTCCAGCCATGAATGATTTTCTGACCCGGATGCTGGCCGTGGCCATCGTGGTGCTGGCCTCCGGCTGCGCCACGCTGGTGCCGCGCGACAGCGTGACGCAGGCCGATGCCGCGATTCCGGCGCACTGGCCGCTGCCGGCAAGCACCGTCGCAGCGGGCGAAGAGGCTTCCGGCAGCACGCTGCCGGACATCGGCTGGCACGATTTCTTCACCGATCCGCGGCTGCGGGAACTGATCGGGCTGGCGCTGGAAAACAACCGCGACCTGCGCGTGGCGGTGCTCAACGTCGAGCGCGCTCGCGCCCAGCACCGCATCCAGCGCGCCGACCGCTTCCCGAACCTGGGCGTCAACGCGCAGATGACTCGCGTGGGCGCCGACAATCCGCTACTGGAGCAGAAAGACTTCAGCGTCGGACTGGGCGTGACCGCGTTCGAGCTGGACCTGTTCGGGCGCGTGCGCAACCTCAGCCAGGCCGCGCTGCAGCAGTATCTGGCCAGCGAGGAGTCGCAGCGCAGCACGCAGCTGGCGCTGGTGGCCGAAGTCGCCTACGCCTGGCTGACGCTGGCCGCGGACCGCGAGCAGCTGCGCATCGCACAGGCCACCCTGGGCACCTACGAGGAGTCCCTGGAACTGAACCGGGCGCGGCGCGAACTGGGCGCGGTTTCGCAGCTGGTGCTGGAGCAGACCCGCACCCAGGTCGCCTCGGCGCGGGCCGAAGTGGCGCGCCTTTCCGGCCAGGTGCAGCGCGATCTCAACGGCCTGAACCTGCTGGCCGGCGTCACGCTGGAGTCGCGCCTGCTGCCGGACGGCATGGTCGATGAAGTCACCGTCACCGGCCTGCTGCCGGCCGGACTGCCGGCGGAAGTCCTGCTGCGTCGTCCGGACATCATCGCCGCCGAGCACCGGCTGCTGGGTGCAGACGCCAACATCGGTGCCGCGCGCGCCGCGTTCTTCCCATCGATCCGGCTGACCGGCAGCATCGGTTCGGCCAGCAACGAGCTGTCGGGCCTGTTCGAGAGCGGCACCTCGATATGGACCTTCATGCCGCAGATCAATCTGCCGATCTTCCAGGGCGGCCGCCTGCGTGCCGCGCTGGGCATGGCCAAGGCCGATCGCGAAATCGCGCTGGCGCAGTACGAGAAGGCGATCCAGAGCGGTTTCCGCGAAGTGGCCGATGCACTGGCGCTGACCGAAACCCTGCGCGAACAGCAGGAGGCCAGCCGCGCCTTGCTGGATGCGGCGACCAACGCCGAGCGCCTGGCCCAGGCGCGCTACGACGCCGGCCTGGACAGCAACCTGCTGCGGCTGGATGCACAGCGCACGCTGTATGCGGCACAGCAGCAGGTGGTCGCGGTGCGGATGGCCGAGCAGGCCAACCGCGTGACGCTGTACAAGGTACTGGGCGGCGGCTGGAATTCCTCCCCAGACCAGCCATAGCCTGCATAGCGGAGCTTGCTCCGCTGCGCGATTGAGCAAGCTCGGCTCTACGAGGCGGCTAGGCCTGACCCTGGCCCTGGTCGCCCGGCCTGGATACCTCGCGTCGGGCCGGCACGGAGATCGCCGCGCCCCCGAGCTGCTCGAGGATCATCGGCATCGCAAGCTCGGTGGCGCGCTCGCCTTCGGCGATCGCTTCGGCACCCCGGTGATAGTCCATCCCGGCGATGTGCGACAGGCGCGGCCGGATCATCGCGTCGGCGGGCTCGCCCGCCAGACGGCTGTGGGTAATACGGACCTGCATGATGTTCAGGCTGGTCGAAAGCACGTCCAGGATCGACGGTGCCCCGGGCGAGTCGTCTGCGTCGCCATCCTTCCCGGCGCCGTTCTTCCGTTCGGCCGGCCGCAGCATTCCCAGCAGCGTGCTCATGATCCCCGCGGCCTGACCGGGGTCGGGCGCATCGACCGTGACCGCGTTGCGCTTGTGGCGGCCGATGAGATCCCAGTTCAAGTCGACCGCGATCACGATATCGGCACCGAGCGAGCGGCACAGCGAAACCGGCACCGGGTTGACCAGCCCGCCATCGACCAGCAGCCTGCCTTCGGATGGAAACGGAGTGAACAGGCCGGGCAGGGCGATCGAAGCGCGAACCGCGTCGATCACCGAGCCTTCGCGCATCCAGACCTCGCGGCCGGTCGCCAGTTCGGTCGCGACACAGGCGAATCCGATCGGCAGCTTCTCGATTCCCTGATCGTCGAAATGGGTGCGGAAGAATTGCATCAGGCGGCTGCCCTCGATCAGGCCGCCGCCCATGCGGATGTCGAGCATCGCAACCACGCCCTGCCAGCTGAGCTTCGAGACCCAGTCGTGCAGCCAGTCGAGCTTGCCGGCGGCGTAGGTGGCACCCACCAGCGCGCCGATCGAGGTTCCGCAAACCACGTCGGGGACGATGCCGGCGCGCTCGAGCGCGCGGATCACGCCGATGTGCGACCAGCCGCGCGCGGAGCCGCTGCCGAGTGCCAGGCCGATACGGGGTTTTCGGGGTGCCATGACGTCTCCTTGGATGCTTCGACCGGTGCGCGTTCAGCCCACGGCCGTCTGTGTCTGCTCCCGCGCACTCCTGACGCGGAAAATCGCGGCGTGTACACAGGCCACCGGAGACGCCGCCGTAGCTGACGAAGCCGCAGGGCTTGATTTGGGGAGGCGAGTCGAACAGGCAACCGCAGCCGCAAGCGCGACACAGGAGCGGGCAGGACTGTTCATGATATCGCCAGGTAAAAGGTGGTGGCGTTACGATTCGCCGAAGGGCCAGACACCACCGCGACGCGGCACCGGGGAAGACACCGACCAGGTAGACGAGCGCAAGGTGGCGCTGAGACTGCTGCACTTGTCACTGGCAAAGTCGGATTGGCACGCCTGCTTTCTGCAGGAGCGCCAGATTCACGCCGGGCTGCAGCCTACGGCACCTGGCCCGCCTCGGTTCAAGGAAATTGCACTTCAGGGTTGAATCCGCCGGCTCAGACTGCGCCGTTTACCGCTGCAGGACGAGAGACGCTTTCTGGCCTACCACCGGCAGCAGGTGTTCAAGATGGGCGACGGGCAGGCCTAGTCCGAAGACCTGAGGATCGGTCACTACGCGAACCACGTGGGATTACGGCTCCGATTCTTGCGATCAGGGATCGTTATCGGGGGTAGCTGCGCCGGCTCCAGCCCCAGCTCCCGCGCCGCCGTCGGCACCCCGTCCTTCACCGCCCTGAGCAGCGCCTGCTGCTCGAACTCCTCGCTGAAGCGAGCGCGCCGCGAATTCTGTCCCGCCGTCTTCTTTGTTGCCATGCCATGTCCCTCGGTTTGCGATAGTGAATCGCTTAACCGGGTGTCCGTCGAGCGGGAGCAAGATCACTTCTGGGTGGCACCTGTGACGCCGCCGGCGCGGCAGCGCCCGCCGCGCTGTCGGCTGTCGCTGCCGCGCGCTGCGGCTGCCGAGCGGTGGCCGGTGCCTTGGCGTTGCGTGTACCGAACAGGCGTGCACGCTGCACCAGCAGCGACCACCACGCCGAATCCGTTCCGACGAACTCCCGGCCCTCGGGGCTGATCAGCTTGTCGCCTTGGAAGCGCCAGCCGGCCCATGCCTCGGAGAGCAGGCCGCAGCCGTTGGGCAGCTCAACGCCACGCAGGATGCGCATGAGCTTGTAGGCGGCGAAGGGCACGCGCACGATGCCGGCCTCCCAGTTATGTACGGTGCGCACGCTGACATGCAGAAGTTTCGCGGCCTGCGGCACGGTCAGCCAGCAGGCGTGCCGGGCGTGGCGG
>JACDJA010000726.1_pt1 | contig 34409 bp, 29 predicted proteins | sample 7449241 | NCBI WGS metagenome assembly JACDJA01 (sample SAMN14253289, study PRJNA609438) | sludge metagenome | isolation source: initial anaerobic sludge | collected 2018-12-20 | reverse complement strand
GTATAACTCCATGCTCCTGTTTCTGCATTGATGCTTGCAGTTCCATTACTACCATCGCTTGTAACACTATAATAAGTACCGTCTGTCATACCATCTACATCAGTTGCACTGAGAGTTCCCGTGATAGTATTATCTTCATCGCCTGAACCGCTTGTATCGCCACTGATAACAGGAGCATCATTACTTCCTGTTACCGTTACCGTTACTGTTCCTGTATTATCAGTGAGATTCCCATCACTTACAGTATAGGTAATAGTATCAGTCCCACTAAAGTCAGCATCAGGAGTATAGTTAAGTGTTCCATCACCATTGATACTTACTGTTCCATAAAGCGCACTTGCTTCTGTGACACTCAGAGTATCTCCCTCGGCATCGGTATCATTGTCAAGTACTGTTATCGTGTTGTTACTACTATCTTCATCAACTGTAGCTGTATCTGCTACAGCTACAGGAGCAGTATCTCCTGACGCACTTACATTGATACTCAGTGTTCCTGTATCAGTAAGATTCCCATCCGTAACCGTATAATCAACTGTATCAGTTCCGGTGAAGTCGGTTGCAGGAGTATAAGTATAAGAGCCGTCACTATTGATAGTGATAGAACCGCCTCCTGTTGTCTCAAAAGTACCTGCTACAACACTTAAAGTATCTCCATCTATATCGGTATCATTATTATCAAGATCAATACTTGAAGTAAAGAGTGTATCTTGAGTCACTGTGATAGAATCATCTACAGCTACAGGAGCAGTATTGGTATTTGGTTCAGGAGTAGAACTTTCTCCACCGCCACCACCGCCACCAGCCGCGGCTCCTACCCCACCCAAAACCAAAGCTCCTAAGGCTAGAGTTGACGCCGAGATACTAGAAGAGAGGGTAAGGGGCGTTAAAGCTTCTCCAAATGGGAGATTAAAAGGGGATACATATACATCCGGCATATAATTTACATAATCTTCTATCGTAACAAGAGGTAAATCATTTCCCTCTTCATAGATAACAAGATCTTTACCATCTATTTTGCCGGTAAGGTTTTTTTTGTCAAGATTTTTTATTTCGATGGATTGTTTTGATGATAGGACAATGTGATGATTAGCGTTCATCGCTAACTCTTTGCCCCCCTGGAGTATTCGTAGCATTTATTCTCCTTTGGTAACATTTTTGATATATTAAAACATATTAACGATTTTATAAATATTAAACTTAAATTAATATAAATATTTAATTTTTTTAATTTTTTTGTAATAATTTAGATAGAAATTTGTTTTCTCTCTCTATTTTTAAAGTAAGTAGCGTGAGTATAGCCGATCTCTTTTGCAAGCTTTAGTGCATCATTATAACCGTAACCTATATGCTTAAGTGCATGTGCATCGGAGCTAAAAGTGATAGGGATATCAAGGGCAAATGCTTCTTGAAGTAAGGCTTTTGAGGGGTATATCTCTTTGATCGGTTTTCTTAGACCCGAGGTGTTAATCTCTATGGTCATATCGGCTTTTTTTATAGCTTTGAGTGCTTTTTTTGCTAAGAGGCGTATATCTTTTTTAGGTAAAAATTTAAAGACTTTGAGTAGGTCTAAATGTCCTACGATATCAAAAAGATTGCTTTTTGCCATCATCCTTATGGCCTCAAAATAGTCCTCCCATATAACATCGATATCCCTCTCTTTATAACCGCCTATAAATTCCGGATTATCAAAACCCCATTTATCTATGAAGTGAACGGAACCGATGAGATAATCAACTTTTGCGCCCAACACTCGCTTATCCATAAATCCGGGCAACCAATCCACCTCATAACCAAGAAGTATCTCTATCTCATTTTTATAACACTCTTTGAGTTCTAAAACCTCTTGCTCATAATTTGCCATTTCTCCAAAAGAGAGTCTATAGCCTTGGTCAAAATCCATGGGTGCGTGTTCACCAAAACCGTAGATGTCAATGCCAAGCTCGATAGCTTTTTTTATGTATTCATCTATGCTACCCTCAGCGTGATTACATCTTGTTGTGTGATTGTGTATATCTATGCGCATACTTTTCCAAAATATTTTTGAATTATGATATCCTATTGAGTGTAAAAATGCAAATCGAAAATTTTGGTACAATTACAAAAAAAGAAAAGAAGTCAAATGGGTCAAAAAGTAGAGCTTTTAAGTCCGGCAGGAAATCTAGAGAAACTCAAGATTGCATTCAATTATGGAGCAGATGCCGTTTATGGCGGTGTGAGTAGTTTCTCTCTTCGTATTCGTTCCGGCAAAGAGTTTGATAGAGAGAGTTTTAATCAGGGGATAGAGTACGCACATGAACGGGGCAAAAAAGTTTATGTCACAATCAATAGCTTCCCCTTTAACTCCCAGATAAATCTTTACAAAAAGCATATCGCACAGATGAGCGAGCTCGCTCCCGATGCTTTTATCGTTTCAAGTTTGGGAGTATTGCAACTTTGCAAGGAGATTGCTCCAAATATCCCTATCCACCTCTCTACACAAGCTAATGTGATGAATGCACTTGATGCAAAAGTTTACTATGATATGGGTGTACAGAGGATTATCACGGCGCGTGAGATTAGCTTAAAAGATTGTGAAGCTATCAAGCGCGAACTGCCTCAGCTTGAACTTGAAGTTTTTGTGCACGGCTCTATGTGTTTTGCTTATAGCGGCAGATGTCTTATATCTGCTCTTCAAATGGGTAGAGTGCCAAATCGTGGGAGTTGTGCAAATGATTGCAGATTCCCATACGAGATATATGCGCACAACCCTGAAACGCAGACTACTTTTAGACTTGATGAAGAAAAAGAGATTGGCACTTATATCATGAATGCAAAAGATATGAATATGGCATCGCATATCGATGAGATTCTCTCAAGTGGTGTGATTGATAGTCTAAAAATCGAGGGAAGAACAAAATCTCCTTATTATGTGAGCGTTGTTACAAAAGCTTACAGGGCAGCGATCGATGATTTTTATGCAGGAAATTTTAATAGCGAGCGATATCAAAAAGAGCTTCACACTACACAAAATAGAGGTTTTAGTGATGCGTATCTTGTGAGTCGTCCTTTTGAAAAACACGATACCCAATCCCATGATTTTACTATCCAATACGGCACCCATCAAGTCGCAGCTCTCGTAGGTGAAGATGGGTTTACATGGAGATGCAAAGATAAAACTTGTGTGGGTGATACGCTAGAGATCGTTTTATCGCATGGAGCGTCATTGGATATAGTCGATAACGAGTATGGGAAGATAGAGTTGATTGACGGCGCTTATTGGCTTTTGATTAAGAAAATAATCTCAAAAGAGGGTAGAAAGTTTGCATGTATCCATAGCGGTGATGAACGCGATATTTTATTGCCTTGCAAATTACCGAGCTATACGATTCTTCGCCGTGGAATAGATGAAGCTCTAATCAAAAAAGGACTTACCGAAGAGAGCGGTTGTGAACAATGAATATTGCTCCTAATTTACAAATAAAACATTAAGGCAAATAGTGAAAAAAATTCTTCTTCTTCTCTCATCAAGTATCGCAATTTTTGCTAATGATATTCACTTATTGAGCAATGAGCAAAAAGAGCAGATGCAAGGCGTGAGTTATCACAGAGGATGCCCCGTAGAGCTAGATGAGTTGCGTGTTGTGAGCGTCAAATATCTTGGTTTTGACGGGCAAGATCATACAGGGGAACTTGTGGTGCATGAGAGTGTAGTACTAGAAGTTGCTCAGATTTTTCAAGAGCTGTATATTGTAAATTATCCTATCAATAAGATGGAGCCTATTAGAGCATATGGCGGGAGTGATTGGCGCTCTATCGAGGCAGATAACAGCTCAGCATTTAACTGTCGCAATGCCACGGGAAGTAAACACTTTTCAAAACACGCTTATGGACTGGCTATCGATCTTAATCCCATAGAAAATCCTTATGTCTTCTCAAGTGGCAAGAGTTCACATAAAGCTTCAACTCCTTATCTCGATAGATCAAAAGTTCTCACGACACTACAAGGCAGAGCTGTATTGAAAAAGCGAAGCGAAGCGGTGCAGATATTTAAAAGACACGGTTGGAAGTGGGGTGGAGATTTTGCAAGAGAGAAGGATTATCAACATTTTTATAAATAGCTCTCCCTAGAACCTATGTGAGCTATTAATCAATCTTTTGGTAAAATCGTACAATATCAAAAATGAGGATTGCTATGAAATTCGTATCTATAATTATAGGAAGCAAAAGCGATTATGAGGTGATGAAAGAGTGTGGTGATACTTTGGAGAAGTTCGGCGTTCCTTATGAGATCATCATATCATCGGCTCACAGAAGTCCAAACAGAACGAAGAGTTATATCATCGAAGCAGAAGCAAAAGGTGCACAAGTATTTATAGCCGCAGCAGGGATGGCAGCACATTTAGCAGGAGCGGTTGCGGCAATGACGACAAAACCTGTTCTTGGCGTTCCTATGGCAAGTGGCGAGCTTCGAGGTGAAGATGCTCTGCTGAGTACTGTGATGATGCCGGCAGGTATGCCTGTAGGCACGCTCGCTATCGGGAATGCCGGTGCTGTCAATGCTGCCTATCTTGCTGTACAGATAATGGCACTGCAAAATGATGAGCTTAAGATCAAACTCCAAGAGGATCGTATAGCAAAAGCGAAAAAAGTTGAACTTGATTCTAGTGAGATAGAGATCATACTCTAGAGGTTAAAAGTGAGCGAAGTTAAAAAAAGACAAAAATCGATTGTGATTTTCACATCACCCTCATGCATTTGGTGTACAAAGGCAAAAAGCTATTTTAAAAAAAGAGGGCTCAAATTTAGAGCTATCGATATCACGAAAGATAAAAGAGCAGCGAGTGACTGCTTGAAGCATGGTTGCAAAGGTATCCCTGTTATACTGATAGGCACTTATTGGATATGTGGATTTGATGAGAAAAAAATTGAGAAGGCGTTAGGTTGATTATGAATAAAAATGCAATAACATTTAGTGAGTTGTTACTCAAACTTCAAGAGTTTTGGGCGAAGCAGGGTTGTACGCTCTTGCAACCGTACGATATTAGTGCAGGTGCGGGTACATTTCATCCTGCAACACTCCTTAGAAGCTTAGATAGTACGCCTTGGAGTTGTGCTTATGTGGCACCAAGTCGCCGTCCGACTGATGGAAGATATGGTGAAAATCCAAATAGACTCGGCGCCTATTATCAATTTCAAGTGCTCATAAAACCGAGTCCTGATGATATCCAAGAGTTGTATCTCAAAAGTTTGGAGTATCTAGGACTGAACTTAAAAGAGCATGATATCCGTTTCGTGGAGGATAATTGGGAGTCACCGACGCTTGGTGCTTGGGGGCTTGGTTGGGAGGTTTGGCTTGACGGTATGGAAGTGACACAATTTACCTACTTCCAGCAAGTCGGAGGCTTGCCTTGTGATCCTATTGCTGTCGAGATTACCTACGGAACCGAACGCCTCGCGATGTACCTTCAAGATGTTCATAGCGTCTTTGATATCGTTTGGAATGAGACAAAAAACGGTATTATAACTTACGGCGATGTGCATAAAGAGAGTGAGTACGAATTTAGTAAATATCATTTTGAAGTTGCCGATACACAGATGCTTTTTACCCATTTTGAAGATGCTATTAAAGAGTGTAAAGCGTGCTTGGAGGCACAGTTGCCGTTACCTGCATATGATGAATGTATGCGAGCTTCGCACGCATTTAATGTGCTTGATGCAAGAAAAGCTATCTCTCAAGCCGCAAGGCAAGAGTATATCTTGCGCATTAGAGAGCTTTCAAAAGGGTGTGCGCAAATTTATAAAGCGCAAGAGGAAGAGAGAAATGCAAGGGTGCAAGCCAAATGAAACTTCAAGAGATATATGATTTCTTAGATACTATGAGTCCTTTTGAGCTTCAAGAAGCATGGGATAATAGCGGGCTAAATGTCGGCTCGTTTGATAAAGAGATCACCAAAGTCTATTGTTCGCTTGATGTTGATGATGCTATGCTTGAGTCTATCGAGCCGGGAGCTCTTATCATTACGCATCATCCTTTGATATTTGGTGGCATAGAGTCACTAGATTTTGAAAGATATCCTGCAAATCTGATAGCCAAGATGATCAAAAAAGATATCGCACACATAGCGATGCATACCAACTTTGATAAAACACATCTCAATCGTTATGTTTTTGAGCAGATATTAGGATTTGATATCGATACAACTTTCGATGAGGGTTCTATATTGCAAGCAAGAGTTGATTTTTCAAAAGAGTCTCTTTTTGCTCTACTTAGAGATAAATTACACCTCGACCAGATAAAGACAGTCAATCCAAAAGACCATATAGGCTTCATAGCTATGGTGACAGGCTCAGGTGCTTCTATGATGGATGAGATTACCGCGGATTGTTTTTTGACAGGAGATATCAAATATCACGATGCGACCAAAGCGATGAGTCAGAATCTTATGATGATTGATATCGGTCATTTTGAGAGTGAGTCATTTTTTGGAGAAATTTTAGCAAGTGAGTTGAAAGTTTTACCTATTTTAGCTATAATCACAAACTCAAAAAATCCATTTGTAACATTTAGTTGCAAGTAGGGTTATATAGGGCGTTAAGCCAAGAATTCCTAAATCCAAGAAGGATCAAAATTGAATAAAAATCTTAAAGAGCTTATAGAGCTTTCACAAATAGATAGAGAATTAGATAGTTTTTCTCCCCAGATAGATGCAATAGATGCAAAGATAGCAAAGTCTCAAGAAAAAGTTGATGCCATAGAAGAAGAGATGTCTCAAACAAAAAGTGAGATAGAAGAGAACAGTTCAAAAATCAAAGCATTTGAAGATCAGATTGAGTTACTTTCGGAGCAGATTAAATCTCACGCAAAAAAATCAAAAGATATTACGACTGAAAAAGAGATGAAAGCACTCTCGATGGAAGAAGATATAGCCAAAGAGAAGCTCTCTTTTGCCAATGAAGAGATCAACAGAATCAATACTATCAATGAAAAGAAAACTGCAATGCTTCAAGAGCTTGAAAATCAACTTGCTAGTGCAAAAGAGGACTTTGAAAAAACAAATGCCGATAATATAATAAAAAAAGATGAGATTGAGCAAAGTAAAACACAGCTTTATACACAAAGAGATGAAAGTACAAGAACTATTGAGCAAAAAATTCTAGCTTTTTATGAAAAGATAAGAGCATGGGCAGGTAATAGCGCGGTTGTTCCTGTGAGAAAACAGGCATGTTACGGATGTTATATGAAAGTTAGCGATAAAGCATACTCTGAGGTTATCAGATCAGAAGAGATTATCACCTGTCCTCATTGCGGTAGAATTCTCTTTGTAGAGAGTGAATCGACTCAGGCTTAATCCTTGAGCCTATTTTCATTTTTCTACATACCCTTGGCGATCCTCTTTTGGATTGCGGCAATTCCCTTTTTGTTTGTCTTCTCTTTTAAAAAGAAATATAAGCGTTCTATCCCTGCACGATTTTTTCAAATCAAAAATCCACCCTTACCAAAAGACGGTATTTGGGTGCATGTCTGCTCCTATGGAGAGGCGAGTGCAGCACATATCTTATTTGATAAGATAAATGATAAAGATTTACGCATAACGGCTACGACACAAACAGGCTATGAAGAGATATCAAAAAGAAGTGAAAATAGCAGGTATCTTCCTTTTGAGCCTTTGCTTTTATGGTGGCTTAAGCCGCAAAAAGTTTTAGTTGTTTTTGAGGCGGAGCTTTGGTACCTTCTCTTTTTGCTCGCAAAAAAAAGAGGGGCGAAAACACTCCTTGTTAATGCCCGTATCAGTGATAAATCGTATCCGAAATATCAAAGATTTTTATGGCTTTACAGAAGGATATTTGCTAATATCGATGAGGTATATGCTCAGAGCGAAATCGATGCGGCTAGACTCAAAGAGCTTGGAGCCGGCAATGTGAAAGTGATGGGCAATATCAAATTTGCCAACATAAAAAAAGCAACAAAAAAGTATGAAAAAAATACGGATATATTTGTTTGTGCGGCAAGCACCCATGAGAGAGAAGAAGCTTTGATATTAGATGGTTTTCGAGAGCTCAAAAGAAAAAAACCAAGCGCAAAGATAGCCGTCGTTCCAAGACATCCCGAACGGTTTGATAAGGTCGATAGGATGATGCGCTCGTTGGCGAAGCTGCACAATTGGAGTTATCATAGATTCTCAGAAAACAAAAACTTTGAGAGTGATCTTATCCTTGTTGATGCATTGGGTGAACTTGTCAATGTATATGCAATGAGTGATCTTGTTGTACTTGGCGGTTCGTTTGAACCAATAGGCGGGCACAATGCAGCTGAAGCGGCACAGTTTGGGTGCAAGATAATCTCCGGAGAGCATTACTTTAATCAAAAAGAGATATTTGACGGTATTGAGGGTATAAAAATAGTCTCAAAAGAGGACTTAGTTGATGCTATGACATATCCAAATCTTTTAGAACAAACAGTTGTCAATAAAAAGGCAAGTACACGGTCGATTATGAGAAGCATAAACGATGTTCTATAAGATAGAAGAGAAGATGGTTACTATGCATATAAAGGCACAACCAAAAGCGAGTAAAAGTGAGTTTTGTGGTCTTTACGGGGAGCAGAGCATAAAGATACGCATAAAAGCAGCTGCAGTTGAGGGAGAGGCGAACAAGGAGCTTTGTAGATTTTTATCTAAGAGCTTTAAAGTACCAAAGAGTAATATCATTTTTAAAAGTGGTGAAACTTCTAAGATAAAGACCGTTACCTTTCCTTTTAGTGAACAGTTTGAAGCGTGGATCAAGAAGGGTGATTATGGAAAAAGCATATAAATTATTGGGACTCCAAGAGGATATCTCGAACAAGAAAGCTAAAGAGCTTATCGATAGAGGTATCGTCTATGTAGGCGATAGAAAGGTTAAGATAGCAAGAGCCCTCTTGGAAGACGATACTAAATTTCGCATCGAGATGCCACGCGATATCTCCATAATCTATCAAGATGAGTTTGTAGTTGCAGTCGATAAACCGGCTTTTATTGATAGTTATGACATAGAAGATGCTATAGAGGGTGCAGAGCTTCTCCATAGACTCGATAGAGAAACAAGTGGCGTATTGGTTTTATCTCGAGATAAAGAGTGGAGTAAAAAAGCGATAGAAGCTTTTAAAAGAAGGGAAGTGACCAAAAAATATATCGCTTGGGTGGAGGGGATAATCTATGAAGAGATGGAGATTGATCTGCCTATATCTACCTATAAAAAAGGTGGTGCCGCTTTTTCAAAAGTCGATCCAAAGGGTGGGAAAAAAGCACTCAGCAAGATAAAACCCGTAGAGATACAAGGTAAAAAAAGTAAGATTGAAGTTGAGATAGATACGGGGAGAACACATCAGATACGCGTACATCTTTCGCATATAGGTCATCCGGTAGTCGGTGATGAGCGTTACGATAGCAAAACAAAAGCCAAAAGAATCCTACTTCACTCGGCATACCTTAAGATATTTGATTATGAATTTATAGCAAAAGAGCCTGAGGATATATTGCGCTATAAATAATATTATCTGAAATAAAATATATTTTTTATTTTATTTAAATGATGATTATCATAAACCACTTAACTTTAGAGATAGTTTAAGAATTATTTAAGCGAACAATCATTTTTTTTTCGTTAAAATATATTATTTAATACAAAACAATTATTGAGGTGAAGTAATGTTGCAACTAATTCACAACGGCAAAAGAATTATGATTCGAAACGATAAAATAATTGGTCTTGATTCTTTAATCTCAATGGAAATAGGGCACTTCAAGGGTGATCGACTTATTTGTGACATTGCACAAAGGGGTCGGGAGCAACACTATACCTCCTTTAATCATGAACTTGATTATGATGATGAAAATGAGTTACTTTCAGCTATTCAAGCAAAAGCAATCCATGGAAAAGTATCCATAGAGGATTGTGGGTCACTTTTTTATCAGCCGGGCACAGAACATCCCGGTAGCGATATGATAAGTTATACCGTTAGAAGCAACAAGGGATGTGTAGGCTCTTTGGCTATTATCATAAAGCCGGAATCCAATCAGGAAGCAACAGATCATCATATATATGATTATGATGATGAAGATGGATTTGAGCATTCTGAAGGTATGCTCTCATCGATTGCTCTAAAAATTACTGCAAAAGATAAAAATGATGTTGTTTTTGTCGATAGTTTTATGCTCGACATTAATGATATCGGTAGTGGGAGAGTCGCTTTTCACAATCAACTTAGTTCCGGGTTTGAAGTTCATGATCAAGATGATCTCTACTTGTGGGAATTTGGAGAAGATGAACATCTCAAGCTCTTTATAGATGAATTTGAGAGCGAAGAGGATGATTTAGAGGAGGATCAAGAGTTAAGCTTGGAAAATTTAAACGATATACCTTATAGGATATATTGCTAAATAAAAAGTTCTAATCTTTCTGTGTTTTCTTAAAGCTTTTTTCTATCGCTTTGATGAAGGCATCTCTTACTTTTCCATCTTCCAAAGCGCTATAACCTGCTGCCGTTGTTCCTGCAGGGCTCATAACTCTGTCTTTGATAAGTGCGGGATGTTCACTCTGTATGAGCGGTCCAAAACCTTTGAAGAGTGATGCTACAAGCTGCATGCTCATATCTCTTTTAAGTCCTTGCTTGACCCCTCCATCCATCATTGCTTCGGCAACAAGTGAAAGAAAAGCCGGACCGCTTCCTCCGATAGCCGTTGCGATATCGAGCTCTTTCTCGCTATCAACCCAAAAAGCTTCACCGATAGTTTCAAATATTGCTAATGTCTCTTCTTTTTTCTCTTTTGAGCCGGTAATTGTTGTGGTTGAGCTTCCAAATTCAGCGGAGATATTGGGCATAGCTCTGATAGTATAATCGGCAGGTATTTCTCTCTCTAAAATCTCTATATTTACCCCTGCTAAAATAGAGACAAGCATATTGGCTTCGCCTTGAAGGTGTATCGCTACATCATAAAGTGCATTTGGTTTTACGCAAAGAATGATATTTTTATTTGTTACATCTACCCCTTTAAGCGGAAGAATCTCTACGGGTTTTTTTAAGCCGCTTAGAGCCTCTTTTGCTTTTTGTATATCCCTGGCAACAATTTCTAACTCATATTGTTTCTCTAGACCCAATGCTAAAGATTTTGCCATAGATCCATTTCCTACGATTGTCAATAACATATCAAATCCTTCTTAAATCTTGGTTTGTTACTATGATTGTAGCACAATCTAATAAACTTTTTACATATTTTGAGGTATGATAAAGGCTATAATATTTACAAGATACACAATAGAACTTTTGCTTGAGGAGCTTAATATGGTAAAAAGAATAATAAGGGGTATGTTTATAGTTTCAATTTCAACATTTTTGCTATTTTCTATATCCGGATGCTCTTCAAAGTCCGAATCAAATGAATACAACAAGAGTGCTGATTTTTGGTATCAACTGATTGCCGATAGTATCGCCAAAGATGATCTTGATAAAGCAGATAGTTATTTTGTTTCGCTCAGAAGTGAGCATTCAAGATCGAGCTATCTTCCTATCGCAAACTTGATGTTGGCTCAAGCGCATATGAGCAATGAAGAATATCTCTTGGCAGAGTATTTTTTTGATGAGTATCTTAAACAGTTTGGAGATGCCTCGAGCATCGAATATATAGAGTATATGAAGCTTAAAGCATCATTTTTAAGTATAAAAGAGTTTTATAAAGATCAAAAGCTTATCCTTGATACTATTGCAAATTCTCAAACTTATCTTAGCAGATACCCTGATTCTGACTATGCACCACTGGTTGAGACCATTTTGGTTAGACTTCATATGAGTCAGTATATGCTCCATGAAAATATCGCTGCACTCTATGATCGTACAGATAAACCGGAAGCAGCAAAGATGTATAGAGAAAAAAATAAATATTCGCCACTCCAATTGAGTGATATAGAAGCACCGAAGACAAGCATTATCGACGGTATATTTAATTAGTATATTTTTTTTACAGCGTTTTTATAATTATCTGCTAAAGTAAAAAATATTTTTAAAGGAGAAGTTGTTATGCAACTAAGCAATTATGATGCTTTTCCTACAACATTACCTATTGTTGTAGAGGATGAGCTTTTTTTATATCCATTTATGATAAGTCCAATATTCTTAAGTTCTCAGCTTGATATCGATGCGGCAACGCATGCAATGGAGAATAACTCTCTACTCTTTGTTACATGTACAAAACCGGGTAAAGAACAGAGTAGAGAAAAGGGCGATTTTTATGAAGTTGGTGTTGTTGGTTCCGTGATGCGCAAGGTGCATATTCCTGATGGAAGAGTCAAGATACTTTTTCAAGGGTTAGCTAGAGGCGAGATAGTCAAATTTGAGGATGGTGATTTCAATAAAGGCGAGATTGTTATCATGGAACCAAAAGCATTTAACCGGGTTAGTGTTGATACGCTTATGGAGATATTGAGAGATAAGGTGAAGCAGCTCTCTACTATAAACAATAACTTTCCTCAGGATTTAGTCAAAACGATAGAAGAAAACAGTGAACCTTATAGGATTTGTGATCTTGTTTCTTCACTTTTAAAACTAGAGAAAGAAGAAGCATATAAGCTCTTTATCGAAAGAGATATAGAAAAGAGAATTATCGGACTAATAGACATACTCAATGAGCAGATAGAATCAGCTAAGGTGCAAAAAGAGATACGACATAAAGTTCACTCAAAGATTGAGCAGACAAACAAAGAGTATTTTCTCAAAGAGCAACTTAAGCAGATACAAAAAGAGTTAGGTGTTGACACGCAAAGAGAAGAGGAGATAACAGAGTTTAGGGAGAAAGTGGAGGCGATCAAGCCACATCTAAGCGAAGATGGTTATAAGGAGATTACTAAACAGTTAGATCGTCTAAGTAGGATGCACCCCGATAGCTCGGATGCGAATGTATTGCAAAGCTATATAGAGTGGGTATTGGAAGTTCCTTTTGGTAAGATAAGCAAAAAAAAGCTCAAGATAAGTAATGTTTCGAAAGAACTTGACGAGGATCACTATTCACTCCGAGAGCCAAAAGATAGAATAGTCGAATACTTCTCAGTACGGGAGCTAGCACAAAAAAGAGGCTATAAGGCAAAAGATATTGGAGGTGCTATACTCTGTTTTGCGGGACCTCCGGGTGTTGGTAAGACCTCACTTGCTAACTCTATTGCTACAGCACTTAAGAGACCTCTGATTAGGATTGCGCTAGGGGGGCTAGAGGATGTCAATGAGCTTAGAGGGCACAGAAGAACCTATGTCGGTGCTATGCCAGGCAGGATAGTTCAGGGGCTTATTGAAGCTAAAAAGATGAACCCTGTCGTTGTACTTGATGAGATAGATAAAGTTGGAAGAAGTTTCAGAGGCGATCCAACAGCGGCACTCCTTGAGATATTAGATCCCGAGCAAAATATGAACTATAGGGATTATTATCTCAACTTTAGTATTGATTTGAGTAAAGCTATATTTATAGCAACAGCAAATGATATTAGTAAAATACCTGCACCTCTTAGGGATAGAATGGAGTTCATCTACCTCAATAGCTATACCCCAAGAGAGAAGTTTGAGATTGCAAAGAGATACCTTATCCCGCAAGAGCTTAAAAAACATGCCCTTAAGGCAAAAGAGGTCTCCATATCTGAGGGTGCACTTAAGCTCCTTATCGAGGAGTTTACGCGTGAGGCAGGGGTCAGAAATCTCAGAAGAAAGATAGCCGGTATTATGAGAAAGGCGGCAAGAAAACTTTTAGAAAATGATTTAGAAGATCATATCTCGATTACTACAAAAAATATAAAAGAATTTGCCGATAAAAAAATATTTGAGATATCTGCAGTTGATAAAGAACCTCAAGTCGGAGTTGTCAATGGGCTTGCTTGGACATCGGTTGGTGGAGATGTTTTAAAAGTAGAGGCGATAAAGATAAACGGTAAAGGAAGTATGCAGCTTACTGGAAGCCTTGGTGATGTTATGAAAGAGTCTGCAAGGATTGCTTATAGTGTCGTTAAGATACTTATCGACGAAGGTAAGCTTGAAGTCAAAAGCGATGAAAATGCGAGCGAAGAGATATATAAAAGATATGATTTACATCTTCATGTGCCTGAGGGTGCGACACCAAAAGATGGCCCAAGTGCAGGCATAACAATGGTTACTGCTATATCATCTATATTTAGTGAGAAAAAAGTTGATAATAAAATAGCAATGACAGGAGAGGTGACGCTGACAGGTAAAGTATTGCCGATAGGTGGGCTTAAAGAGAAATTGATAGCTGCTTATAAAGCAGGTGTTACAAGAGCGCTCATCCCTAAAAAGAATTATGAAAGAGATTTAGAAGAGATACCGGATGAAGTCAAGGAAAATATGAAGATAATTCCTGTAGAAAATGTAGAAGAGGTTTTAAAATTTGCATTGATTAAGTAGAGTTTAGACTCTACTTAATCGGCAGTCCACATTTTTATCTTAACTTTGAGGTCTTCCTCTTTGATAGGTTTTCTCAAAAAGTCATTTGCTCCGTGATTAAGAGCTTCCGTTTTTCTAGTGTCATCCGTAGAAAGTATAATAACCGGAATATGGGTGTATTTCATGTCTGCTCTAAATTTTTTAAGAAATTCCATTCCATCAACTATCGGCATGATAATATCAAGTAAGACCATGTTGATTTGTGGATTAGATGCGATTTTTTCTAGAGCATCTTCCCCATTTTCGGCTTCTAGAATTTCTATAACTTCATCATGTTTTTTAAGTATGTTTTCTAGTAGTTTTCTGTTAATGAAATCATCATCAACAACTAAAACATTGAGGGCCATTTTTATCTCCTATGAGTATTTATAATTTTTTCAATCTCTGCTTTTGTGATAGCGTTTGATATCTGTATTGTGTTATTTTTTTGCATTATATCCTCATCTCCAACCATTAAGATGTCTGTTTCGGCACCCTGCAGGCTTTCGTTGAAGATATAAGAGTCGATAAATGCTATATCAAACTCTTCTGAGGATATTTTTTCGTTAAAACATTTAATATTTTCACATGTGTCATATGCAAGCTTCATATTTTGAATAATTTTTCCATAGATTTTATTTTCTAGCTTGGAAGATTTAAATATAAGTATCTTCCTCTCTTTTTTATCTGTTGGTGTATTTTTAACTTTCACTTCTTTCGCTTCAACTTTTGGAGCACTTGGAGCTTCAACTTTCTTTTCCGCTTTTTTCGGTGCTTCTTTTTGTTTTTCTTTCACTTGTGGAGCAGCAGCATTTTCCTCGGGAGCAACTTCTATCGCTTTGCTTGAAAGGAATTTGTTTAGTATGTAAAGTAGCTCAGTAGTCTCAATCGGTTTAGTTATATATTCGTCCATTCCTTCACTAAGGAATCTTTCTCTATCGCCTTTAAGTGCATTTGCTGTAAGTGCAACTATAGGGATATGCGGTACCGCATCATCCTCTTCAAGGTCTAAAATCTCATGTGTAGCTTCAACACCATCCATAACCGGCATTTGGATATCCATAAAGATAATATCGTATGATTTATTTCTGCGTTTTTCAAATGCTTCAAGACCATTATTGGCAACTTCAATGTCTAGACCAAACTCAGCCAATATTTTTGTAATCAATTTTTGGTTGATAGCATTATCTTCTGCTACAAGAGCTCTTGCATTAAATTTTGTTTTTTGCATAGGCTTTTTAACGACAGTTTTAGAGCTACTTGTTTCACTATTTAAACTTCTCTCTAAAGTCTCTTGAGTCTTTGTAAAGGTCATAGGTTTATAGATAATATTTTGTGTACTTAATCCCATTTTTGCTATTTTATCTTTACTTCGTACGCTTGCTAAAAGTGTGAGTTTTGATTGATCCATTTTTGGCAATGCTTCAATGATTTGTGGATCAGCTTTGTCTATATCAATCCAATAGTTTTTACATATGTCTTGATCAAAAAGCTCTCTCAGATCTTTCGCAGTTTCAAAGAGTTTGAGCTCAACACCAAAGTGTTTAAAGTAATCTTTGAGATTTTTATCAAGTGTTGTACTCGCTCTATTGTTTTCGTATTTCCCAATGACAAGATTTTCGTATTTATTTTTTGTTTCACTTGCTCCGAGATCAACCTCTTCAAGTGGAAGTCTGAGTATGAAAGTACTTCCTCTATCTTTCGAGCTCTCAACATCCAATCTTCCGCCCATTTTTTGTGCAAATTGACTTGAAATTGTAAGCCCAAGACCTGTACCGCCAAATTTTCTAGTAACAGATACATCGGCTTGCGAGAATGCATCAAAGATGGTTTTTTGTTGATCTTTGGTCATACCAATACCATTGTCTTTTACTTTAAATACGATATTACTGTAACCATCTTTCATGTTCGCAGCACTTATATCTTTAGTAATTTCCAAAGATATTTCACCATCACTTGGAGTAAATTTGATCGCATTACTTAAAAGATTGATAATAATCTCTTTAATTTTAGTCGAGTCACCTTTGAGTTTAGGACTAATAGATGGATCGATATAGAAGTTAAGATCGATATTTTTATCAGCGGCACTAGCTCCATAAGTTTCAACCGTACTCTCAAGTTCTTCAGCTGTATCAAATATGATATTTTCTATCTCTATCTTATTGCTTTCAATTTTTGAAAGGTCAAGAATGTTATTGATAATGTCGAGCAAGTTTTCTGAGCTTTTATCGATAATCGAGATATATTCCTCTTGTTCCTGATTAAGATCAGTATTTTTAAGAAGTTCGGTAAAACCTACAATTCCATTAAGTGGCGTTCTGATCTCATGAGACATATTTGCCAAGAAGAGCGATTTTGCTTCATTGGCTTGAAGTGCAGCCTGTTTATCGCTTTTTGCAGTCTCGACAAGTTTCTCTATAAATGAGTAGGAGTCTCTAATCCCTTCAAATGTGTGAAGGCTGAAATGTTTATCTTTAAACTCTCCATCTTCCCCTATCTCCTCGAGACCTTTACCTATAATCTTCTCAAGTTCTGAAGTATTTTTCGATACTTTTCTTGTTGTTAGATACCCCACAATAGCCAATATAAGTCCCAACAGAAGCAATCCTGCGGCAATAAGCATTAAGTTAAAACTTTTTGTCTCTAAAGCAGTGGCATTATTCCATATCTTATTGGAAAGTTCTAGCTCTATTTTTGAGAGAAGAGCTATCTTCTCCGATTGAGCTTTAAACCAATTTTGTCCATCGATTGAATAACTACCATCTCTATAGTTGCTATTTACTGCATTTTCCATAAGCATTATATTTTGGAATGTTGCTTCTCCTTTTTTATCAAGAAGAATCGCATCAATCTTATCTTTAAGCGCACCCTTTCCGATTTTCCCGGCACCTAAGGTATTTGCATGCACATTGAATGCATTCCAAGACCGAATTTCTGCAGACGACATAGGGCTTTTTGTGTTGAGGAAATAACTGATATATCCTCGTTCAATAGCAGTATTATGCTTTGCAACATAAACATCTTGAAGTATCGAAGATGCCGCGGCACTCTCTTTGTCTAAGTTGAGTGGTTTAGATGTATTTAAGAGCGTATCGAGTAATGGTGATATAAGTCCGGAAGTATAGCCGTCAAAAAATACTTTCGTGAAACTTTGATTTTCTACATTCGCATCAGCTCTTACTTTATCTAAGCTAGCAAGATCATTAATCGCTTTCATATAAGTAGCAGATTGTAAATCATCTGTTTCGCCTAAAAGATTTGCAACAATTGGCAACAAAGGTTGTCCCATCTTTTTGATATCTTTTTTGAGTTTTGTGATGGCAGCATTTGTCTCATTTTCTTGCTCTTTAAGCATTTTTTTCGAACTATCTTGAGGCATTGTTCTAAAAAGAATATTTGCATCTCTCTCTTGTGATAGTTTATCTATCGTTTCGCTGATAAGTTTATTATTTTCTAAAGTATCTTTTGTAACCCTTGCTCTTTCATAATCTCTGTATGAATTTAAAAAAAGATATGCAGATATTGCAAGGAGTAAAAGTATAGGTACTAGCCCTATAAGTCTTAATCTATTATTTATACTCATGTGTTACTCCTTATTGTAATGTGTCGGCCATTTGGCGTTTAAAAGATAAAAATTGAGCCCAATATTTTCTTACCAAAGGTTCAACATTTTCTAGTTTATCATTTGCTTGAAGTGCAGCAAGTGATTCAGCAAGAGGTGCTATTCTTAGATTGCTTGATGTTCCTTTTAACATGTGAGCAATTTTTTGAATTCTTGCAAGATCACTTATCTCGTATGCTTTTATTAGGTTATTAGTTTCAGTATGCATTTGATCTATAAAGTCTTTTATGAACTCCTTTACAAGTTCATTTGGAAGATTGAGTTCTTGCGCTGCTTCATCAACACTAAAGTCAAATCTTAGAGCAGTAACATCTGAAAGATCAATGCTTGCTCCACTAATCAATTCAACTTTATTGTCTTCAAGTTCTATCTTCTCATCATTGTTTTCTTCTATGATGTGGATTGGTGCATCTTCGGCGACACTAAATCCTCCACTTTCTACCAATTCGAGGTTTTCAACAAGAGCGTAAAATTCTTCAACGCCTCCTTTAACATCACTACTTCTAGCTATGATGCCACATGCCTCAATAAGTTCATCCGGCAGATGAAGATTTTGTGTAAGCTGCTTTGCGGTTTTAACTGCTTGATTTCTTTTGGCGTCATCACTGCTAAGAAGGTCGTCAATAAGACCTTTGAGCGCCTCTTTGTACTCTACTATAAACTCTTTATAGTCATCTTTGCTAACTCCGAGCAAAGAACTGTTCTGATCAATATCAACAATATATTTTGGAAGCTCTTTTGGTGCTTCATCTGTTAAATTATAGACTATATCACCTACTTGTGGTTCTTCAATAATCGCATTATCATTTTCAAAATCGCCCATGAGCTCTTCTATCGTAAGTTCGCGTTCCGGCTCTTTTGCAGGCTCTTGATAGATATCTTCTAATTCTAAGACTTCTTCATCAGAAACATCTTTCCCGTAAATGATATTGTCATTGTTGATTGGCATGTCGCTTGAAGTATTTTCGTCCATGCTGATAAGCTGAAGTAAACCGGATGAAGTTACGATATCACTTTTTTTAATCGATTTTGTGATTCGTTCTTTATCGTTTTTGATGATAAGTTCATTTCCATTTATTTTTAATTCAATTTTTTCTTTGTCAATTTTTTTATAAAGTTCAATAAGAGATTTAACATTCAAGTATGATAAAAAGTCATTACTGGCTGCTACGATCTCTTCGTTTGAGTTTAATAGATAATACATATTTGTTGGCTCCTTTTTTTATGATTATTCTTGTTCTATCATTGTTTTGTATTTTGGTATGATCTCTTCGACTTCCGTTTCGAAAGCCGGTCTTCTTGCTGCGCTATAACCGACTATCTTTCCATCCTCTAAGATGGGTGAAACATGAGAGTATACCCAATAATATTTGCCGTCTTTTCGAAGATTCTTTATGATGCCTGTCCACTCTTTGCCTGAGTGCATATGATCCCAAAGGTCGCGAAAGGCAGCTTTTGGCATATCAGGATGTCTTACTATATTGTGATTTTTCCCAATAAGCTCATCTTTTGTATAGCCGGCAATTTCACAAAATTTACGATTAGCATAAGTGATTATACCCTTTAAATCGGTTGAGCTTACGATAAGACCCGAATCAAAAGTATACTCTTCGTCTATAGGTGTAATTGACATTTACGCGTTTCCTCCCCAACATTTATGTAATATAATTTTTTGATATTATATCCTTAAATATAAGATTACACAAATTTTTATAAAACTATTATGAATTTGAGTTATTTTATCTAAAAAATTTATTTAATTGCAGTTTAATACTATATTTATTTTGTTGTAAGTATTATACTTGCTATCTTTTCGTTGGTGATTGCTTTGATCTCCTCAAAGGATGCATTATAAAGAGTATCAAAAGAGCCAAAGTGTAAAAGTAGTTTTTTTAGTGTTGCTTTTCCTATCCCTTTTTTCTCCAAAAGATCACCTTGAACCATGGCTCTTTTTTTGGCACTTTGATGATAAGTAATCGCAAACCTATGTGCTTCATCTCGTAAAAGCTGTAAAAGTTGCAATCTTTTATCGCTTGGAAGCAAGTCAAATGTATCATCGCTTGTGTATATCTTATCTTTTGCTGCACCTTTAGCACGGTGTGCTTTTGCATCGAGCTTCTCTTTAGCAATAGAGATAACATCTATATCTACTTTCGCCTCTTTAAGCAGCTTTTTTGCAAGGTTTATCTGCGCGATACCTCCGTCTATAAGCCAAAGGTTTGGAGGCGGTATTTCACCAAAATTTGTGATGCGTCTTAGAAGCATCTCTCGCATTTGGGAGTATTCGTCTCTTGATTCTAATTTATATCTTCTATAGTACTCTTTTTGCCATACTCCCTCACTCCACACGATCATGCCTCCGACAGAGTTTTCTCCTTGATGATGTGATGTATCAAAGACCTCTATAGTGTAAGGCATCTCTTGCAAGGAGCAGAGTTCTTGAAGTTGCTCTAAAATTTTCTCATAATTACTATTTTTCTTGTTCTCTAAGAGCTCTTTAGCGTTTATTTTTGCTACATTGATAATCTTAGTTTTGTTGCCTATTTTTGGATGTTTGATTGCTATTTTTTTGTCCGTTAATTTTGAGATAAGCGTTCCTATCTCCTCGATATTTTCAAAATCATCACCGACAAGGATATTTTGCGGTATCATGGGCGTTGTTGCTTTATAAGAAGAGAGTAACACTTGTGAATAGACCTCATTTTTATCTATCTCTCCACTATGCCTAAAATAGCTATGGTCACTTGCGATAAGTTTCCCATCGCGAATAAAGAGTTTAATGATGATGCCCCGTGTTTTATCACTATCAATCACAATCACATCATAGTCTTCTAGCGCTGCAAGATCAAGGGTAGAGTTTATCGTAAGCTCTTTGATTGTTTTTGATGCATCTCTGATTTTAGCAGCCTCTTCATATCTTTCTTGTTCGGCTAAAGTCTTCATTCTCTGATCTAGCATTTTTATAAGTGTACTTCGTTTTTCAATCGCTTTGGTTGCCGTATCGACTATCTTTTTATAATCCTCTTTATCTATCTTGCCTTCACAGGGAGCTAAGCACCTATTTATCTGATAAAAGAGACACGCTTTTTTGCCCTGAATGCAACTTTTCTTTTGAACAAGCGGATAGAGCTCATAAAGGCTATCAAGCAGTACCCTCGCTCCGCTTGGGAATGGACCGTAGTATTTGATATCTTTGCCTTTGATGATTTTTCGAGTAATCTCAAATCTAGGGAAATCTTCTGAATAATCTATGGAGATATAGGGGTATGTTTTGTCATCTCTAAGCAGTATATTGTATTTTGGTTTGAGTTGTTTTATGAGCGAATTTTCTAAAATCAGCGCATCATCTTCGCTATCAACTAAGATGTACTCTAGTGAGACCACTTCCAAAAGCATCTTTTGTAATCTTTGAGAGAGGGTAGGGTTTGGAGTAAGCTTAGGGGTAAATCTCCAATAACTCTTCACTCTATTTTTGAGACTCTTTGCTTTGCCGACATAGAGCAGTCTGCTGTTTTTATCAAAATATTGATAGATGCCCGGTTTATCAGGAAGTGATCTTATGATCGATTGCATTTGATAATCTCTTTTATCCTCTCAAGACTCTCTTTGATTTTCGGATTTGTCACATTGACATCAAACTCTCCTTGGGCAAGCTCAAAGTAGCAAGGAACACTATCATGTATCTTTGGCATCTGATGATATTTGCTATGAAATGCCGCTACTTTATTGACTGCTTCGAAGCAACACTCTTTATCGTATTTGCCTAGCGTAGTTAATAAGCTTTTTAATAAATCTTTATTATAATTAAGCTCCATTTTAAAGCCCGGATGTTTCAAGGCGATAAATAGAGTCTCATTCTTGATATAAACAAATGCTATCGCTTTTTGCAAATGTTGTGGAAGAAGAGAGAGAAATTTAGCATAACACTTATGCGCACCAAGAGGTTTAAATTGAGCATTGCTAGTAAGTTTATCAAGTACGGTTCTAGATGTTTTCATATTGTTATTGTATCATCTGTTTGCTGTATGATTCTCTATGGGTGCGGGTATAAAAAACCGCCTGTTTATGTCCCTTCGAATGATACGCAAGTTGTAACAGAAGATTAAGGAGAGTGATTGCAAAAATATGATGTGATTATAATCGGCGCAGGTGTAGCGGGTCTCTATGCCGCCATGAATATACCGACTTCAAAAAAGGTGCTTGTGCTCTGTAAAGATATCCCGTGGGAGTGCAATACCTTCTATGCGCAAGGTGGAATCGTAACAGCACTTGATGCCGATGATGTCCCTGTGCATGTAGAAGATACGCTAGCAGCCGGAGCCTACCATAACCTAAAAAGAGTTGTCCAAATACTATCAGAAACTTCATTGGAAACCACAAGAGATATCATCAAAAAAGGGATGGTTTTTGATACAGACAAAAAAGGAAAACTTCTCTATACTAAAGAGGCGGCTCACTCTGCGGCTCGGATAATCCACGCAGGTGGAGATGCTACAGGTCGATATCTGCACTATTTTATGATGACTCAAAATCCACACCATTTAGAGCAAAATATGCTCGTTTATGATCTGCTTATTGATGACGGAAGATGCTATGGGATCAAAGCAACTGTTAACTATATGCCAAAGACAATCTACGCCGATAATGTTATCATCGCCTCAGGCGGTGTAGGATCGCTTTATGAATACAATACAAACTCAAGAACTGTAAGTGCGGATATTCATGGTATCTGTGTCGAAAAAGGAATCGCACTTCAAGATATGGAGTTTATGCAGTTTCACCCGACCGTTTTTGTCGATACACCATTGGCAAGAAAACTCCTCTTAACAGAAGCACTTAGAGGTGAGGGTGCGCATATAGTTGACGAAGATGGAAAAAGATTTCTCTTTGAATATGATGAGCGAGCCGAGCTTGCAAGTCGCGACATAGTCTCAAGAAGCATCTTTGATTATAAGAGAAAAACAGGCAAAAAAGTCTATCTTGACTTTAGTATGTTTGAGCCTAAAAAGTTTCATAAAAGATTTCCAAATATTACGAGTACTTTTGAGGCGCAAGGGTATAGATTGCCCCAAGATAGGGTGCCAATCTCGCCCGCATTTCACTATGCAAATGGCGGTATTGCATGCAACTCTTATGGCGTAGTGCCTGGAATGAAAGGGCTTTATGTGGTAGGAGAAGCTGCAAGAACGGGAGTGCATGGAGCCAATAGACTTGCTTCAAATTCACTTTTAGAGGGGATGGTCTTTGCAAAAAGAGCAACAGAGCATATGCTTTCCCAGGAAAATCACAATACAAAAATGCCTAAATTTGATAAAGATTACGGTAATATTCTGCACAAAGATAATGACAAAGAGTATAAGCGTCAACTCAGAAAGATTATGTGGGAGGAGATAGGTATCATTCGCACCACAAAAGGTCTTCACCACGCAAAAAATTTAATCTATGATCTCAAAAATCGTGAGATAGGAAGGCTTTTGCAGCTTCGGCTCAATACAGCCTCCGCCATCGTTGATGCTGCGCTTCTAAGAAAAGAGTCTTTGGGAACTCACTATATAGAGAACGAAGAACAAGATATATAATTTGACACAAGGGAAAAAAGATGGATGCAGTTCCAATAGTCATACTCGATTTTGGCTCACAATACACACAGCTTATTGCTAGAAAACTAAGAGAGAGCGGAGTCTACTGTGAAGTTTTCCCATTTTCTGAAAAGATAGAAGATATAAAAAAACGATCACCAAAAGGAATCATACTTTCAGGCGGTCCGGCTTCTGTATATGCCCAAGATGCTTATAGACCTGACGAAGAGATTTGGAATCTTGGATTGCCGATTCTTGGTATCTGCTACGGTATGCAGCTTATCACGCATCATTTTGGCGGTGAGGTAATCCCTGCAAATCATCATGAATACGGCAAAGCAAAACTCTCTTTTGCATCCAATGCCGATATTTTTAAAGATATTGAGGATGATTCAACTGTTTGGATGAGCCATGGAGATAAAGTTGAGCGTATGCCTGAGGGGTTTGAGGCTATCGGTTTTAGTGAAAACTCTCCTTATGCGGCTATAGCAGATGTGAAACGACGCGTTTATGCTTTTCAATTTCATCCGGAAGTGCATCACTCCGTGCAGGGTGTGAAGATGCTTAAGAACTTTGCAAAAAATATCTGCGGATGTGAAAGCACTTGGAATATGGGAAGTTTTGCTAAAGAGAAGATTGCACAGATCAAAGAGCAAGTGGGCGAAGGAGTTGTACTTTGTGGTGTCAGTGGCGGTGTTGACAGCTCTGTAGTTGCTGCGCTTCTTTCTCAAGCTCTACCCTCAGAGCAACTTGTTTGTGTTTTTGTTGATCAGGGGTTGCTTCGTAAAAATGAAGCTAAGCAGGTACAAGATATGTTCAAGATATTGGGTATCGATCTTGTGAGCATCAATGCAAGAGAACTCTTTTTAAACAAACTCAAAGGGGTGGTCGATCCTGAGCAAAAGAGAAAAATCATTGGCGAGACATTTATTGAGGTCTTTGATGAAGAGGCAAAAAAACACAAAGATACATCATTTTTAGCTCAAGGTACGCTCTATACGGATGTGATCGAGTCTGTCTCTGTGAAGGGACCTTCAAAAACTATCAAGTCACACCACAATGTCGGTGGGTTGCCTGATTGGATGACTTTTGATCTTATAGAGCCCCTTAGAGAGATATTTAAAGATGAGGTGCGAAAGCTAGGACTTGAACTTGGACTTCCAAAAGATATGATAGGTCGTCATCCATTCCCCGGACCTGGACTTGCGATTCGTATCATGGGAGAGGTCAATGAAACATCGCTTAATCTTGTCAAAGAGAGTGACGCCATCATGCAAGAGGAGCTTAGAGCAAGTGGTTATTATGATAAAGTTTGGCAAGCGTTTACTGTGCTTCTCAATGTGAGTTCGGTCGGCGTAATGGGAGATAATAGAACCTATGACAATACCGTTTGTGTACGCATGGTCGAATCAGTCGATGGGATGACGGCAACATTTGCACATGTCCCACATGATGTGCTAGAGAGCATCAGCCGACGGATTATCAATGAGGTAAATGGGATTAATAGAGTGGTGTATGATATATCCTCAAAGCCACCGGCAACAATCGAGTGGGAGTAATCTTATCTATTTCTTTATTTCATCTAAGTTTTGCAAAATCGATCACATACTCTTATGTATGCTCTCTCTTTGCAAAGACTTATCTAAAGCAAATAAATAGCAAGCTTTGATGATAGTTTTATTGGTGACATTCAAATTTAATACAAAAATCAAAGAAATCGTAGTTCTTCTAAAAAACAGAAAGCTTTGAATTATGAATGGTTTAAATACTCAGTATGCAAAGAGAAATGTATCGTTAGATGTTCTCAAGTTATTGATGGCTTTTATGGTTATCGGTATTCATGCCGGTTTTTTGGGTGAATTTAGTACATTAGGTGAGTATTTGACAGTAAATGGGGTTTTTAGAATCGCCGTGCCGATTTTTTTCATCATTAACGGTTTTTATTTTTATCCAACTCTTTCTAAAAACAATCAATTAATATGGCTCAAAAAAGTTACAGTTTTGTATCTAGTGTGGATGGCTTTTTATGTATATTTTTGGTTTAATATCCCGGAGTTAACACTGTATGGGCTTGCAGAATTGATTGGAAATTTTTTGATTGGATATTTTCATCTATGGTATGTATCAGGCTTGATAGGCGCGGCTATTATTTTAATCATATTGAAGCGAATAAGTTCACAATATCTTATTGCTATTATCGCCATAACATTTATAGTGGGTGTTATAATTCAGTATGTTGGAAATTATCATCTCCTTCTTGGAACTACTTTAGACACATTATTCAATTTTCATTGGACTCATAGAAACTTTTTATTTTTTGCATTCCCATTTTTTTCTATAGGCTATCTGATAAACAAGCATGCAATATACAAAAAAGTATCTGTGAGGATAGTTTTAGCATTCGTAATAGTAGGTTTAGCATTGTTGTTTTTGGAATCTTACATAAATTTTTATCACTCAAGCAAAGGGGAAAGTTTTGATAATTTTGTCTCCTTGATAGTGTTTTGTCCAGCTTTGTTTTTGCTATTTTTAAAGCAACATATTAATGGATATAGTAAGCAAATCGCTCTGTATGCATCGGCGATATATTTTATTCATGTTTTTGTTTTGAGCGTATTGAGACATTTTGCAGATCTCCATAACACATTGTTGACAATCGTAGGAATCGTGATTTCGATTATGATGTCTTTTTTGATTATTGAAGTAAACAAGAAATTCAAATTCATTTTATAATAAAACCCTTGTACGGCTACTATCTTTTATTTGCAAAATATATGAGGATAGTCTAATTCGCGATTTTGAAATGACAGTATTGTGTTTTTTTGGATTACTCCCTTATCAACATTGATAGCTTGTTTAATTGTTTCACTCTTTTGCCAAGCATCTCGACCTGCTAAAACGACAGGTAGATAAATGATAAGCGCGGCAGAGATTGAGCGCGTTGCACTCTCCCAAAGATAGCTAGGGGTATGATCTACTGCGTAATAATCTATATCTTTATGTTCAAGCATTGGATTTTTAAATGTTGTTGGTTTTGCAAAGAAAAACCCCATCCCCTCATCACAACTAACATCGATAATTAGACTGTCTGATTTGAGAGATGAATTCTCAGCTTCGGTTACAAAATGTGTAGGATTTTCAGGATTTTGAAATATGCCGTTTACGATGATATCCGTTTCATGGATAAGATCGCTCAACGCTCTTGCAACGCCATCATGTTCTACAACCATCATTCTTGCCTCATCTTTATTTCCGGGTCGAATCATTACATAATGGCAATCAAGTATCTCTTCGCGAACCTCATGGTCTTGTCTTTGGATGCAGATCGTTATATCCCTAAAACCATGTGCCTTGAGTGCATATATTGCACCACGACTTACTGCTCCAAAACCAAAGATGACTACCTTTCTTTGATTGCCATAATGTCCATCAATACCTTTGAGTTGTAGTGCATGTATGACGGCACAATAACCTGCCATTTCATTATTTTTATAAAAAGTATGGCGTCCGATATGTCCCTCTGGCGACCAGACAAACATATCTTCAAATGCGATGAGTGTTTGTTTGCGATCAACAGCAGCTTGTGTGATATCTTGTTGTTGTACGCAGTGCACATATCCCCAAAGTATGCCACCTTCACGCAACTCTTCGAGATCTGCCAATACGGGTTTATTGATAATAACCATACCGATATCAGCAAGGAGCTCATGGCGCGTAGCAATCCCCCCGCATTGTGCGCTAATTTCGGCATCCGAAACCCCAAACGGTTTCCCATAGCCCTCTTCAAATATGAGTTGTTGACGAAGTGTTTCAGGGATGCGCGACAGATGTTCTGGGTGGATGGGGTAACGCCTCTCATCTTCTTTTTTTGAAGTTCCTATGACTCCTATTTTAAATTCATTCATACTATTCCTTTTTTGTGAGCGTATAGAGTTTGTTTAAATAATCTTTGATTTATGTTTTGAATGTTTTAGAGTTTTTTAAAGCAAAACTCTATACAAAAGCCAAGATATATACATCTTAGTGGGCATTGTGAGATAAATGCGTAGCATGATAAAAGAGTATTTTTTTCAGTTTATCTAATTGAAGCTTCAAACCTGCATGGAAAAATGTGAGAGTTTTTTTCTTTTTAACTAAAAAATAAATAAAATTTTAATTAAAATTATTTATTATTAATATATTTTATGCTAGCATTATCAATCAAAACAAAACAATGCTTTATTTTGTGAACTGATATTTTTCATATTAATATTTGGCAATGGGGATGTTGCCCATTGAAAAGTATCATGATAGAGATTAAATTATGTTAAATGCAAGAGTATCATGCTTATTGTTTAGAGATATGAGTGAATTGTATTAGGGGGGGGAATGATGATGCGGTTTGGTGAGTTTTTTGGACAGATTAATCTTGATCAATTTAATTTTTACCTACTTGATGTATGTTTGCTTCGGCACCATAAAAGAGATGAGAGTATTCTATGAAAGAGCTGTTAGTTGTTAGGGGTTTTATCCCTTTTGTTTTTATCCTTTTTATCAATGCAGCTGTTGATGTAGGGCATAAAATCACTATTCAAAATGTTTTGTTAAAAAGTTTTGAGGGTGATACGCTTATTATCTTAAGTGCATTTATCAATGCTATGATTCTATTACCTTTTGTTTTTCTCTTTTCTCCTTCGGGATATTTGAGTAATCACTTTTCAAAAACTATAATAGTTCGCTACTCTTCATTGGCTGCTATTGCTCTCACATTACTTATCACATTGAGCTATTATCTCGGACTCTTTTATATTGCTTTTGGATTTACCTTTTTGCTTGCAGCACAAAGCGCTATCTATTCGCCTTCGAAATTTGGTCTTATCAAAGAACTTTTCGGTGTAGATAATCTTGGTGCTGCCAATGGTGTCGTGCAGGCTGTAACAATCACTGCTATACTCTTTAGTTCCATCTTTTTTTCGATTATTTTTGAGAGTATATATGATGTGAGTGCGATGACTCCCGATGCAGTCTTGCAAAGTATTGCTCCGATAGGTTGGATTTTAGTTGCCGTATCGATTATCGAATTTTCATTATCTTTTAAGCTCCCGGCGATTAAACCTGCAAATTCAAAAGAGCATTTTGAGTTTCACGATTATCTTAATTTTCACTATTTTAAACAAAATATGAAAGACATTAAATCAAATCATAATATTTGGTTAAGCATTATAGGGCTTAGTGTATTTTGGGCTATCGGACAAGTTATTATAGCTGTATTCCCTGCACACTATAAGATGATGAGTGGGGATGAAAATGCCATTATCATTCAGGCGATTCTAGCAGCGAGTGCTATTGGTATAGCTTTGGGGTCGATGGTTGCAGGGCGTGTTTCAAGACTCCATATCGAACTTGGTATCGTACCGCTTGGAGCCATCGGACTTTTTATCTCACTTTTGATGTTTACAGGTGCTACTAGTCCTTATGCTATGGGATTGTCTAGTATTCTCTTTGGATTTTTTGGCGGTCTCTTTGCCGTACCGCTCAATGCATCTATACAATATTTTGCACCAGAGTCCAAGCTGGGTACCATTCTTGCCGGAAAGAATTTTATCCAAAATATGACCATGATACTTTTTTTAGGTAGTAGTATCTTGTTGATAGTAGCAGGTTTCCATAGCTCGACAATTTTTATCCTAAGCGCAACATTCCTACTCGCAGGAAGTCTTTATGCCATCAAGCAGTTACCCCATCTTTTTGCGCGACTTTTATTGCTGCCTGTTTTGAAAACAAGTTATCGCTTGCAAGTAGATGGATTGCATCATCTTCCTGCAAGTGGAGGCGTACTGCTACTTGGTAACCATATCAGCTGGATTGATTGGCTTGTGATTCAAGTTGCCTCTCCTCGTGCAGTGAAGTTTGTTATGGCAAAAAGTATCTATGAACAGTGGTATATACGATGGTTTGTAAGGTTTTTTAATGTTATTCCTATCTCAAGGGGCTCAGGCAAAGATGCTATAAGGGAGATACGAGCTCGTCTAGATGAGGGTGAAGTCGTTGCTCTTTTCCCTGAGGGGCGTATCAGTTACAATGGACAGTTGAGTGAATTTAGAAAAGGTTACGAAGTTGCCATAAAGGATAGCAATCATCCGATAATTCCTTTTTATATCTGTGGATTATGGGGATCAACTTTTTCTAGGGCAAAAGATCGTTTTAAAAAGATGACGAGAACATGGAATGAGCACAATGTTGTGGTAAGTTTTGGTGAGCCTTTAGCATCAGATACAACGGCAGAATATGTAAAACAAGCAGTTAAAGCACTCTCCTATAAGACATGGGATGCACAACTTTCTCAATGTCAACCATTACAATATAGCTGGCTTCATCGCGCAAAAGGACAACTTCTAAAACGCTCCGTTATTGATGCGACGGGTGTCAATCTCAATAATGCAAAGATGTTGAGTGCCGTGTTGCTTTTTGCAAAAGAGTTTAAGGGATTGCCGGATCAAAATATCGGTGTAATATTGCCGGCATCAGCTATAGGATCCATCGTCAATATGGCACTCTTAGTTGTAGGAAAATGTCCTATCAATCTCAACTATACATTAAGCAAAGAGGCGATAAGCGGTGCTTTATCTAAAGCGCACATTACAACGATAATAACCTCAGAACAATTCACAAAGAAACTGAGTCAAAAAGGGTTTAATTTCTCAGATATTTCAAATAAACAAACAATAATGATAGAAGAGATAAACAAAGATTTTACAAAACCGCAAAAGTTAGCCTCATTGCTCAAAGCATATCTTATGCCTGCATGGATGATAGAGATGTTTTATTTTGAAAAAGTTTCTATAGATGATATAGCAACAATTCTCTTTAGTAGTGGTAGCGAAGGAAGTCCAAAAGGAGTTGTGCTAACACATAAAAATATTTTGGCAAATATCAAACAAACTTCAGCACTGCTCAATTTCCAGTATGGCGATGTAATCTTAAACTCTTTGCCGATCTTTCACTCATTCGGACTTACAATCACTACACTATTGCCTCTCTGTGAGGGTGTAACTATGGTGAGCGCTCCCGATCCTACAGATGCTCTAGCTATCGGTAAACTTGCAGTGCGTTTTCAAGCGACTATCATGTTTGGAACATCTACATTTTTTAGACTCTACACAAAAAGTTCAAAGTTGCATCCTTTGATGTTTAAAAGTATTCGTATGGCTGTTGCAGGTGCTGAAAAATTGAAACCTGAGATTAAAAGATCTTTTATGGAAAAATTTGGAATTGATATTTATGAGGGATATGGAGCTACGGAGACATCGCCTGTTATCTCGGTCAATATGCCTGACGCACTAGAGTTGGATTCTATGCAACTCATCGTGGGTAATAAAGTCGGTACAGTGGGGCAAGCACTCCCGGGAACTATCGTTAAGATAGTTGATCCGCAAAGTTATGAAGAACTTCCTTTGGGAGAGGACGGTCTCATCATCGTCGGTGGACCGCAAGTTATGAAGAGGTATTTAAGAGAACCTCAAAAAACCGATGAGGTAATCGCCAAGATAGATGGTATTCGCTATTATAAAACCGGCGATAAAGGTCATGTCGATAGTGACGGCTTTATCACTATAGTAGGTCGCTATAGCCGTTTTGCAAAAATAGGCGGAGAGATGATAAGTTTGGGTAGTGTTGAAGAGCAACTTGAGAAACTATTTAGTGGAAGTGTTGATCTCATGGCTGTGAGTCTTGAAGATGAGAAAAAAGGCGAAAAGATAGTTTTGCTCTATCAAAGTGATCTTCCAAAAGAGGATATCATCTCTGCCATTAGAGAGAGCAAAATGCTTCCACTGATGCAGCCAAGTAAGCTCTTTCAAGTTAAGGAATTGCCTAGATTAGCGAGCGGTAAAAGTGACTTCAAAGAGGCAAAAAGAATAGCACAGGAACTTCATGATGCAAACGGTTGATATGCATGTTCATCTACTCAGTAGTGAAGTGCGTTTCAATCGTTTTTACGATCGTGCTGCCCTTCGGGTGCTCGGCAAAAAAATGGGGATAGATACCAAAAGACTTTTTGGGGAACCTTATCAGGCGTATGTTGATGCACTTACACATAATATTCGCTCCTCTATGCACCTCTCTCGCAGTGTACTCTTTGGTGTTGACGCTCGTGTTGATGATAAGGGCAAGGTACTTCACAAAGATCAGACTGTTTGTGCAACCAATGAGGATGTCTTAGGGGTTTATCAGACACATCCGGATATCATCATTCCTTTTTTCTCTATCAACCCTATGCGACCTGATGCCCTTGATATGATAGATAGATATCATGAGTTAGGGTTTAAAGGGGCAAAATTTTTACAAAACTATTGGGGTGTCGATACAAATGAAGAGCGCTACAGAGACTACTTTGAGAAGTTAAAAGCAAAAAATATCCCACTTATCGTTCATATAGGTAGTGAAAGCAGTGTGCGCTCAATCAAACATTGTGAATCTATCGATATGCTTTATCAGCCCTTAGAGGTTGGTGTCAATGTGATTGCCGCGCATATGGCACTGAGCTATTCGCCACTCAAGATTCACAAAGCGCTTCTATCTCATCCAAAACATTACAATACGGAGTATTTCAGATTGATTGAGATGCTTCAGCATTATGATAATCTCTATGCGGATATATCAGCACTTCTTACTCCTGTGAGAGCCAAAGTACTTCGACATTTGAGCCACCAGCATCAAATCCATAAGAAACTGCTTTTTGCTACTGATTTTCCGGTGCCTTTTACTACGGTATTTAACTCTTATGATCTTCCTTATAAAAAGCGTTTTTCACTCTCAAAGATTGATAACCCTTTTGATCGTTATATCGGGGCGATATTGGAGTATTTCCCTAAAGATAATCCACTCTATACGAATTATAAAAAGGTACTTGATGTATAGAGTACCTTTGCTATTTCTGCAATAGTTTGCTAAAATAAAAATGTAACTTAGATAATTAGAGATATAGATATATTCATTTGCATATGTAAATCGGAGAAGGTATGAAAAAGAAGAAGATAGAAAAAACTAAAAACGATGCCAAAGTACATTTTAATTCAGGGTTTCACTGTGCTGAGAGTGTTTTGAGTGCGATAGCTTATAATCACGATATCGAATCCGATCTTATACCGGGTATTGCAACCGGTTTTTGTGGCGGTATGGGGCATACATGCGGTTCATGTGGAGCATATACGGGTGCTATATTGGGGATAAATATAGCCCTAGGTCGTAAAGATACAAGTGAATCGACAGAAGATAACTATAGAGCCGTTCAAAAACTTACAGAGGAGTTTTGTGATATGTTTGGCTCTATAAATTGTGCAGAACTTTTAGGTTATGACCTTGGAAGCGAAGAGGAGCAGGCTCAATTTATAGGGGATAATCTTCGTGAGATAAAATGTGCAAAATTTACCGAAGGTGCAGCTGAAATTGCAGCTAAGATTATCGAAGAGTATAAAGAGAGCAAAGATATACCTCTTTGAGGGTGCAAAGAGGTATAAAATTATTGTGCTAGAATGATAGAGCTTGCTTTGATGAGTGCGTAGAGCGTATCGCCTTTTTGAATCTCAAGTTCTTTGGCCGCTTCTTCTGTGATGATAGCCGTAAGCGTAGCACTTCCCATAGAGAGTTTGAGTTCACAATTGACCATGCCTTCTATGATAGCATCTACTTTTGTCTCAAGCACATTGCGTGTGCTAATTTTACCCGGTTTTTCTTTAGCAACCATGACAAATGAAGCTTTGATAATCGCATAAACTTCTTGCCCTGCGGCTAATCCCATATCATTCACTGACTCTCTTGTGATGACTGCTTTGAGAGTATTACCTGCGACATTGATCACAACTTCATCGTTCACCTTCCCCTCGATAATTGCTTTAATTGTTCCTTTAAGTTGATTGCGCGCACTTGTTTTCATTGTAGACTCCTTTGGGGTTTATTTTGATATATTATAACATCAAAATTTTCATTTTTTTAAGATAAATTATATTTTTTCAAAATAAAACATTTAGTGATATTGGCTCAATATTATTGTAAATTTTCACTTAAGTTCTTGAAAAAAGAGTTGAGTTTGTGTATAATAAACAAAAATTTCAAGGAGCAAAAATGTCAAAATATCAATACCAAAGTGAGATAGGGCAACTCTTGCAATTGATGGCAAACTCTTTGTATTCCAATAAAGAGATATTTATAAGAGAGCTCGTATCTAACGCAAGTGATGCAATTGATAAATTTAATTATATGCATCTTACAGACGAGGCGTTTAAAAAAGAGAAGTGGAGCGGGGTGATTACCATTGCACTCGATAAAAAAGACAACTCTATTTCAATCATTGACAACGGGATTGGAATGAGCAAAGAAGATCTTATGGAGAATATAGGGACTATCGCTAAATCAGGCACAAAATCATTTATAGAAAATATGAGTGGTGATGCTAAAAAAGATAGCAATCTCATCGGTCAATTCGGTGTAGGATTTTACTCGGTTTTTATGGTGGCAAAAAGCGTAGATGTCATTACGAAAAAAGTCGGCGAAGAGCAAGCATATAAATTTAGCAGTGACGGAAGCGGTGAATATGAGATAAAAGATGTTACCAAGGAGTCACACGGAACAGTTGTCTATGTGAAGCTTAAAGATGAAGAGAAAGAGTTTGTAAGTCCATGGAGGATTAAAGAGATTATCAAAAAATACTCCAATCACATAGCCTATCCTATCATGCTCAAGTATAAAGAAGAGGAAGTACAAGAGGAAGGCAAAGAGGCAAAAATTGTCGACAAAGAAG
>JACDJA010000723.1_pt1 | contig 34573 bp, 34 predicted proteins | sample 7449241 | NCBI WGS metagenome assembly JACDJA01 (sample SAMN14253289, study PRJNA609438) | sludge metagenome | isolation source: initial anaerobic sludge | collected 2018-12-20 | reverse complement strand
TAAGGCTACCAGAATTTTTAGATCTTCTTCAGTATGAGCGCTGCCAATGTGAATTATCTTAACAATCTTGCCTTTTTGTTTGTAAGCAATTTGAACTGCTGTTGCTCCACTTGTCGTTTTTACTTTTCGGATGAACGCCATAATTACAATTGTAGTCCATCTAAGATCCCCGGCTAGTGTCCCCAAAATTCACTTTTTACGCTCAAAATCATACTTTTTTCAAGTTAATGATAAACTCAGGAGTAAAAAATTAGAGCACACCAATCTAAAATTTCTGAAGAACTAAGAATTAAATTTTCTTTAAAATAGACAATAAATCCTAAATTTAATCAGTTTTAGTTTGAGTCTGTGGAGTTAAAAGCTTTGTTATTTCTCAGCTACTACTGTAAATAAAGTATCCGATTCCTGAGCGGGTTCTAAGGTGAATTCGTGGAAAAATTCAACTTTGTCAAAGCTAATTGAATTGAATAACTGCAAAGCTTGATCTTGTGTATAAGACCGGGTTGCAGGATTTCGTTGGTGAAACTCTTCTTTAATTATTGCATCTCCAAAAACCAACTGGTAAATATCCTCGGTGCGTTCGCACTCACTTTGCGGATCATACCAGGAACGTGCAAGCCGTCTATATTCGTACCCTGAGGTTGGATCAACAGCTGTCTTCGTCCACTCGGAAAAAAGTGGATCTCCCTCTTGCCAAATGGTCATGATAGAGGCTACCAGAACTCCACCGGGCAGGAGAAGATCATACAGGTTTTGGATAGCTCTTCTTACCAATGCAGGATCAATGATCAATTGAATACTGCTGGAAGGGATAAGAATCACCTGATATTTGCGAGCGATATTTAATTCTTCTACAAATTGTTCATAAAGATTTGGTGAAAGTCCTTTTTGCTGTGCTTTTTGACGACAGATGGCAAGCATTTCAGGTGAGTTATCCACACCATCAATGTCAATTCCTTGTGCCAAAAAATCCAACAAGAGACGTCCGGTACCACAACCAATATCCAGAACCGGTTGGCCATAATGTTTGATTAAATCCAGATAAAAGAAGCGGTCCGACCAATTGGATGTATCACCACGAAGCACATCCCAGGCTTGCGCCATCAAACCTTTGTATTCAAAATCTGGTTTTTCCAAAGTGATCCTCGAATTCTAAATTTTCTTTGAGTGGTTAAGATCATCAGGTTGATGTCTAATTTCTTTGTCAAAATTTCGATAAGAAAGTGATTTTCTATTTTACCCTTTAACGAAATTGAAAAATCTCTTTCTAGGCTATTTCATCTCTCGGGAGCACCTCAATAGAAACATGATTCAATCCCAATTCTTTGGGGATGCGGGCTTTATATTCAGCTGGTGTAGTGGTGGAATTGGAAACGATAGAAATTAACGCAGAGTAAATGTCAGGACCAATTGACCAAACGTGTAAATCGGCAACCAGGCTTTCTCCGTCGTTCTCAATAATCTGAATAATTTTATCTTGTATTTCTTTGGAGGCTTGTTTATCCAGGAGAATATCACTGGTGGAGCGCAATAAACCAATCGACCACCTGGTGATCAGAACGGCTCCAACAATTCCCATGAGTGGATCCATCCAAATATAACCAAAGTATTTTGCCGTGAGTAAGGCCACAATTGCCAAAACCGAAGTGAGTGCATCGGTAATAACATGCAAATAGGCAGATTTCAAATTTTGATCACTTTTATGCGCATGTTTGTGACCACCATGCTGATGATCCTCTTCTTTTACACCCAGGATTAATGCACTGACAGCATTCACCACCAGACCAATCACTGCAACGATAATTGCCTGATTAAAAGAAATTTCAATTGGTTCCAGTAAACGGTTTCCGCTTTCCCAAACCATCAATAAAGCAAACACAGCCAGTAGGATAGCACCACTGAATCCTCCCAGGGCATTTACTTTACCGGTACCAAAACTAAAATTGGGATTGTTCGCATTTTTACGGGCATAAACATAAGCAAAAGCATTAATACTGAGTGCAGCAGTATGTGACGCCATATGCAGACCATCTGCCAGCAATGCCATCGAACCAAATAACACACCAGCGGTAATTTCAATCACCATCATTGCCGCGGTAATCGCAATCACAATAAAAGTACGAGCTTCACCCGGTCGTTTTTTATCCTGCCCGAAGGTGTGATTGTGTTGAAGTTCTACGAGTTTGTTACCCTCCAAAATGGTGTACCTCTCTGTTATTTTTGTATATTTTATTGAATAATATCATAAACTCAACCCTTTTATTACGCATGGGAAAATGTTTTTTCATTTGCATAAATGATTTTTCAAGTTAAGAATCGTATATCCAATATTAACCAATTTTGAGTTCGCTCATATCTTTTGAAAGCAGTGATCTGCGCAGTCTTTTGTGCTGAATCAAATATTGGATGTCATTTTTCAAACGTGACTGAGTTGGAATTAGTAATAATTGAAAAATTCTAAATTGCGTAATTGGGTTAATCGTTTGATCAAGGCAGATTGATTCATTTTTTAGCCTGGAATAATTGTTTCAATCAATGAATGTTTTTCAATGAATTTATGATAACCAGCAAGCATTAAGAATAACTTCATCGCTCTTCTAACCATTTACAGGCTAATTGTATTAAGTTTACAGAATTATTAAGATAAAAATAGTCCGATTAATGGTATCATTTAATAAAAGAGGTGCTATGCCTGACGATCGCTTTGGAAGAAATATTCATTATTTAAGAATCAGCCTTACAGATCACTGTAATCTGCGCTGTTTGTATTGCATGCCGGAAGACCAGACGTTCCAACCCAACTCAGAATTAATGCAGGATGATGAAATTCTGACACTTTTACAATTATTTACCTCGCTTGGTTTCGATAAGATTCGCCTGACCGGGGGTGAACCAACCATTCGTGCCAATGTGGTTGAATTGGTACGCAAGATGGCAAATACCGAAGGAGTGCGTTCGCTATCGATGACGACCAATGGTGTACTCTTAGGCAAATTAGCCCTTCCTTTAAAAGAAGCTGGATTGCAACGGGTCAATATCAGCCTGGATACCCTCGACCCGCAACGCTTCAAAACATTAACGCGTTGGGGAAAATTTGAAGATGTTTGGGCCGGGATTCAGGCAGCGGAAAAAGCAGATCTGACCCCCCTCAAGATCAATATGGTGGTCGTGCGTGGGCACAACCTGGATGATGTGGTGTCCATGGCAAACCTGACTTATGAACACAACTGGCAGGTACGGTTCATCGAGATGATGCCCTTTGCAGGACAGACAGATTTTCAAACCAGCCTGGTGGTGAGTGATAAAGAGATTTTGGAAATGGTCAGTACAAATTTAGGCACTCCACAATTGTTAAATAATGGAATCTTAGACGGAGAGGCGCGGTTGTATCGTCTACCCGGCGCAAAAGGCACACTCGGGTTCATCTCCTCCGTCACAAATCCATTCTGTGCTGGTTGCACCCGTGCCCGTCTGACCGCGGATGGAAAATTAAGATTGTGCTTATTGAAAGAAAAAGAAGTTGACTTACTCACTCCCCTCCGTGCTGGCGCTTCCATCGAAGATCTGCGAGCGATGATCCTCGATGGAATCTGGTGGAAACCCTGGGGGCATGGCCTGGCACAGGGAGAAATTGCCACCAACCGCACTATGAGCCAAATCGGCGGTTAAATACAACCTGGTTTATACAAAACCTCTACACTGGTTTGACATTTGATGATTAAACCAGTATTATTTCGATATGAAATAATTTGATCCGGAGGTTAATATGCCAACACATTACAAAGGCTCACCTGAAGAGGCGTTAGCACTTGATACTTATATCAAACTCACCCGTGCAACAGACACGATTAATGCACGGCTATCTTTGTGTGGCTCGATGCATGATTTGACGATCAGTCAATTTGGTGTGTTGGAAGCACTTTATCACCTGGGACCACAAGCTCAGAACATTCTGGGTGAAAAGATCCTAAAAAGCAATTCCAATATGACCACCGTAATTGATAACTTAGAAAAGCGTGGCTTGGTTCGCAGAGAACGAGCTGTTGATGACCGCAGAAAAATTATTGTTCACCTTACGGATAGCGGAAGGGACTTAATTACAAAGATCTTTCCCGAACACGTTAAAGCCATTCAAAGCCAATTTGTGGTGCTTACAACCCAAGAAAAACAGGTTTTGAGCGAATTATTAAGAAAATTAGGTAAACAATAACTTTAATGGTAAAGATTGGAAGGAATAACTATGAAAGAAAACTTACACATACTGGCATTCGCTGGTAGTTTACGAAAAGATTCATACAATCGAAAGGTACTTAAATTAACAGAAGATCTCCTCCCTGAAGGAGTCAGCTATGAAATTTTCGATTTGATCGACATACCAGTTTTTAATGCAGATGTTGAAAAACAAGGCTGGCCAGAATCGGTAGCAGCCTTCCGGGATGCAATCCGCAAAGCAGATGCCATTTTGATTGCCAGCCCAGAATATAACAGTTCTATGACTGGCGTATTAAAAAACGCGATTGATTGGGCATCCAGGATGGAAAAAGGACAACCAAATCCACTGACAAAGAAACCCGTTGCGGTGGTTGGTGTGGGTGAACGTGGTGGGACGGCACGATCACAAATCGTTCTTAAGCAGGTGTTGAACCACCTCAACATGTACGTTACAAATAAACCAGAAGTCCTGATTGGCCTCAAACCTCATAACCCATTTAATGAGGATGGGGACCTGGAAGATGAATTTGCTATAAAACTAATTCGGCAATTATTAGCAAACCTGGTTGATTACACGCTGCAATTGAGAAAATAAACGAGTCGTTAGCGTTTTTATACATCGAAGAGAAAATTTACTTTTTTGTTTGACTCAGATTGGACATCATTTGATTCTCTAAAATTTTATTGTTTATATTTAGAGACTTGTCGAGGATATTCTTTAAATCGCGAAATGCGGAATAAATATCCCCAATCTGATTGAAACAATGCATACGGTAAGGATATGCCAAGAGGAATTCATTATCTAATGCCAGACAACGCTGATAACATCCGATAGCATTTAGATAATCACCATCCATGCGGAAATAGTTACCCAATAGATAATTGATGTAGGGGTTGTAGATATCCATTTTAAGAGCTTGTTCGAGAGATTTAATAGCAATTGATATTTTTTTCCCAGGCAGCAAAGCCTCAGCGATTTTCGCCTCCACAGTGCCAGGAAATAGAGTGGTAATCTTTTTATGCCAGGTTTCAATTTCCTGACCCCGGCGATTTTCGCTGGCGATAAAAAACTTTAAAAAGTACCAAAGAGATTCTGATGGCTCAATCAATAATAACGCTTCCAGAAATTTATTCGCCTGTTTAAATTCCCGATTTTGGATCAATAAATGAACATGTTGGAAGTTTAGTATTCTTTCCATGGCAAAATCCCTTTACATAATAGAATAATTGTTCTATTATTATATAAAATTCAAAATTAATCAAGCGATTTTTAGATTCCTCAATGGAAAAGATTGATTAATTTAAATGTTAGGGTAGCCACTCAATTTTATACACATTATCTTGAAAGGTAATCAGCTTTTCTGGTTCATCAGCTTGCCATAGCACGATTTCTGCTCCATCTGTTAGACCAGCCAATGTATCTCTCAGAAAAACGCCTTGACTACCATCGGGGCTCCATCTGAATTGAGTCACCATTTTTGTCAAATCCGAATAGATTTTTGTATAGGAATTATCGGGTTTTATCCACCATAATTCTCGCTGGGGAATAAGCGGGTCTACCTGTACAACTACCATAAGCCCTTCTCCTTGCGGGTGACATTCGGGATAATAATAGTTATAACCAAGCTCGTATAATTCACTACCAGTAAAGATATTTTGTTGGGTGGATAAAATCTCAACCTGATAAATAATGGATACGATCGGGATACCTTCTTCACGGACATTGGAGTAGTAAAAATATCTTTCATTAGGAGCCCAACAACCGGTATCATCACTTTGTGGGTCTTGAAACAAAGTTTCTTTGCTGAAGGCGTGTACAATTTCTATTCCACGATTCTCTCCTCGCCAAAACGTGATCCATTGTCCTTTGGATGACCATATTGGATCATAAGCAACAGCTGTTGGATCATTTAACACTGGTTGGGTGCTGCCATTAACAAGATTGAGAATCTGTGGTTTTGGAAAATCCCAACTGGTTTGAGAATTTGTTGAAATATTTTTTTCGATCGTAAATAAAATATCATCGCGAATCGGGTTCCAATCCAGACTGAAACATCGATCTGCCCCGCAATCCAACACCATATTCACCACATTCCCATCACGATCCATCAACCATAAATCTGCGCCTAATTTTGAGTTGGTTTGGGAAAAGATGATTTGCTCACCATCAGGTGAGACAGCAAAATCAATCACCAGTCCCTGCGTGTTGGATAATTGTTTCACACTTTCAGGTTCTGATATCGATAATGAAAAAATTTCCTGTCCAGATTCCAACGATTGAAGAATAACGATTTCCGGAAAGCGAACATTTGCGTCCCAACTAACGGATTTTAGCTTTGACTGGTGAGAATCCGTTTGCACAAACCCAAATTGAATAACCAGACCTGTTGGGAGTGGTTGGTTGGGTTGCCATACAACCAGATCATCCTCCAACCAATTCCAGGTTCCTGGTATATCTGGTTTTAAATAAAATGAATCTTCAATGATGTTTGCATCAATTCCATCGGGGACGATAAATTGTAAGCCCGGTAAACTACTGATTTCCTCATTTTGGTTTAACCATTGTATACGATCCTGTCGACCATCCACCAGGAAAACAGCAGTTTTCGAAATCCAGGAAAGAACGAATGGTGAAAAAAATAGAAGAATCACCACCACAAAAAACAAAATAATCGGTACAAAGGTTTTCTTTTGCATTAATTTTTGGCTATTCAGGAACTATAGCTACTTTCTAAGTAAATTCCCATTTCAAATCTGCCCAAGGTGCCTGGTAAACAAGCTCTCCGCGAACAAATGTTGCTGCTATTTCTTGATCAACCGACATCAAAACAAAATCGGCTATTGATCCCGGCTTAATTTCTCCACGGCCTGTTAAGTTTAACAGAGAAGCCGGGTTTTTTGTCCAACATGTTAAACCTTCTGAGAGACTGCATTTGGTGATGTTCATCAGGTTCTTTAGGGCCGTTAACGGCTCAAGTACACTGCCAGCCAATGTCCCGTCTTCTAAGCGAGCAATTTGATGTTGAATTTGGATGGATTGTTCCCCTAATTGATACTCTCCATCTGGCATCCCCAATGCAGCAATGGCATCCGAGATTAAAATCATTCGATTTTTCCCATTGTAATGCCAAGCCATTCGAACCAACTCCGCTGCTATATGCTGACCATCACAAATTAGACTGAACATCGTTGGAGCATGGTCAAGGACAGCCATCACCAACCCAGGTTCGCGATGGTGAATGGGAGTCATCGCATTAAATATATGTGTAGCTACACGAATCCCAGCTGAAATGCCTTCTCTTGCCTGGTAAAGATCCGCCATGGAGTGTCCGGCACTGACAACTACGCCACGTTGTGTCAAGGTCACTATTATATTTTTAGCCCCAGGAATTTCTGGTGCTATCGTCACCATCCGTATACCATTCTCGATATTCCAATCTTCAATCAAACTTGGATCAGGTATTTTAAGATGATCGATGAAATGCGCTCCCCGTTTCTTTGGGTTTAAGAAAGGACCTTCCAGGTGGTACCCTGGGATATAAGCTCCCTGGTAACCCTCTGGTGCTCCAGCTTGCCAGATCTCGAGGGCTTGAGAAATGGTGGATAAGGGGCTGGTAATGACGGTAGGTAAGAAAGTGGAAATACCTAATTCGGGTAGCTTTTTACCTACTTCCCAAATTGATATTGGGTCAGAGGAAAAATCATAACCAAACGCTCCATTGATTTGAATATCAATAAATCCAGGCACAAGGTCATACTGGAGAGCATTTAGATGACGCAGTTCTTTTTCCTGGCCTCCAAGTTTGTAGATACGATCTTCCTGAACCGAAATCCTCGCTTCCTGATTGAACGGCTCAGGTAAATAAACTTTGCGGGCATCCAGTGAAAACATATTTTTAGCGAATAATCAAATGCACCAGGGTGCCTTCATCGGGTTGACTGAGAATTTTGATCTGAGCACCGATTCCATCTGCTCTTTCGTGCATAAACCCAATCCCAAATTGGTTTGATTCGATTTTTTCCGGATCAAAACCAATACCGTCATCTTCAATCATCAGATTAACATGACTACCATCCACATGAAACATGATTTTCACATTTGTTGGGGATGCATGTTTTGCGATATTATTCAATGCTTCCTGGGCAACCCGGTAAATGACTAATTTCTGGTCACCTGACAAATTTGCATATGGATCAATCTTTTCAGTGTACTGTATGGGGATTCCACTCCTCCCAGTGTAAGCATCCATTAAATGTTGCAACAATTCTTTAGGGTTGGCTTCCGTAATTGCATTTGGTCGCAATTCCATTAAAAGTGTTCGCATTTCAGCTAATGCGCCTTTCGCCAAATGCCGCATTTCATTCAATCGTTTTTCAGCTTCTGGTTTGTTTACATCATATAAGCGAGGAAGCACCTCAGCAATCAAACTGGTGGAAAACAAAGTTTGGGTAACGGAATCGTGTAATTCACGTGCCAAACGGTTACGCTCATTCGAAACTGCTGCTAACTGGGCTTCTTTTCGTAATGTGGAATTTTCAATTGCCAAAGCTGCCTGTTCAGCTATCATCATCGCGAGTTGAATCGTTTCTTGGTCAAACTCACGTCTCACACGGTAAAAGAAGCGCAGCGAACCAAATAATTGTCCGCGAACCAACAAGGGTAAGACCAAGCCACATCTGTAATATTTAGCAAACATCTCCATAATTTCGAATATCTGGGGATGTTTTTTATCATATTTATTTTTCTTAAGATCTTCTAATTCTTTTTCATAATCCTCATCAATTAAGTATTCTCCCCTGGATAAGCGCATCTGAATTTCACTCTGAGGATTTGAATAGGTATACGCCGCAAGTTTTTCAAACAAATCACGCGGGAAAGATTTCGAGATTGCTGTGCTTAACGGTTGATCCTGATTTTCATGATAACGGATAGAAAGGTCGGCACCCATCATAACATGTACCTGATCAACAATGAAATTTAGCAATTCTTCTAATGGTTTGTTTGAATTTAATGCTTTCAGAATATCACGCAAACCCTCTGCAACCCGCTGTCTTCTTTCACTTTCCTGACGCCGATCTTGCTCTGATTGGTACAAGCGTGCATTTTCCAATGCAATAGCTGCCAGGTTGGAAAAGATTTGAATGTAGTGATCTTCAACCTCATCAAAAAAGCCGGTTGTATGGTGAACAAGCACCAATTCTCCAATAATCCGGTCCTGAACCCGTAAAGCCAACCCCATCCAGGAGCGAATGCATTCATTTTCCGGATAATTTCTCCTTCGATAGGCTTTTGAGCATACCGAATTGTCGTTAATATCCGAAATTTTTATTGCTTTGGACGTTTGAAAGACCTGTTTATCAAGCTCATTGTTGCTATTAAAGCGGTCACCAATGGGGTAAAACTCTGTCAGGCAACCCGTTGCCGCAAGGACTTCCAAATTTTCGCCATCCAATTTTATCAAAGCACAACCATCATATTCAACCAAACGCTTTAATTCATTCAAAACAGTCGTCAGCAATTCGTTCATATCCAAAATGGAGCTGAAGCTGCGACTAATCTGAATGAGTGTGACCAGCGATTGAGTGCGTTCGAATATCTGATCTTCCAGATATTCTTTTACGCGAATCTGATCCGTCACATCGGTGGCAGCATCTAAGAATCCAATGACTTTTCCATCTTCTTCCAGTGGGGTTAACAATACATCCCAATATGACTCAATTCCATCCGAAACTGAAAAAAGCGCAGGGACGCGTACTATCTCTCCTGCCAGCACACGCATAAACATTTCACTAAAATATTCTTCTGTTCCTGGTGCTAAATCATAAAATTTTTCGCCTTGTTTGATTAATTCCTGCTTTGTAAAAGTATATTTCCTGATAAAATTCGCCCAGGTTGGATTGAATCGAACAAGCCGTAATTGATCATCAAAAACAGCCAACCCCATTGGGATTTTATCAAAGAGTAAATCGATTACGTGTTTACTGATATCCGGAAGCATAACTTTAATATACTGGATGTTAAAGAAAGTATCAACTATTTTTCTTGAATGTTCTCTGGTTTGAGATTAATTCTTTCCATACAAACATTGCATAAATTCTGGTTGATGGTGGTACTCAAGCAATCGGATTCCTTTGTTCCATAATTTTTCCTTTTGTATTTTTTCCGTACTAATTGTCTCGTCAAACAAGACCTCAAGTTTTTGTAGATTGTCATCTGCATCAATGCGATTGATTGAAACTGCATCACATTCATCACATCGATGGACAATCATTAACTCGCCGTTGGTAGTCCCATATTTATTGGGCGAGCTTTTCCAAGCCAAACCAATAGCTTGCATACTACCTCTGCAGGCATTCATTCGATCCCCTGCCTGATATAAATCAACATGTCTGGATGAAAGACAATAAGGGCAGTGATTGTATGTTTGCCTTTGCCTGTGACTTCGTTAACTGAATTAACTTGTTTTGCCATCTCATGGACAATCATGAAATGATCAATTATCATTCTCATTCAATGCAAAATCCTCCCGAATCATCTCAAACTCAATTACCTGAATGGGTACTAAAAAATTTTCCAAAAATTACTGATATTTGGATACATACTCCCAATTGGTTTCATCAGGCGGTACGCTTTGGGATGGTTGGTGTCCTCAATACCGGGGTGGATTTAGGATCCTATTGGATTTTGACTCGTTTTATCCCTTATTTTGAAAATGCGCACGTTTTAGCAAAAGCGATATCATACACTTTAGGTGTGCTCAACAGTTATCTGTGGAATCGCAGTTTTACATTCCGCAGTCAGGTAAGATCACCAAAACAGTTTGCGATTTTCTTTCTGATCAATCTTATAGCGGTGGGTATCAATAGCGGTTTGATGGCGTTATCATTACACGTTTTCGAATTACCGGAATGGGTTGGACTGCTGATTGCAACCGCCATCACCATGACCTGGAACTTCACCACCAGTAAATTTATCGTATTTCGGGAACCATCAAATAAAGTTTAAATTTATTGCTGTCGTAACTTTTCAATGCGAGCTTGTAAATAGGGGCTGAAATAACCGAAGTAGCGCTCCTGTAATTCTGGGATCTGCCAGTCTTTTCCGCTCACCTGACCGCGACAGGTTTCTGACCCACAGCCACATGGAAACTCATCGAAATGGTTATCCTCACTCATGGCATAATCAAAGCACAATTCTTCACCTGGTTCAACCTCTCGCATTGCCACCAAAGAGATGGGGGTATTGAAGCCGGCATTAGGATTGCAGGAGTGATTGAAATAATCCGCTGGATCCCCTTCCAGTAATGGAACCTGAAAAAGATGATCCCAGATCTGCAAGCCATGCGATTTGAAAAACGGAGATAATTGTTCGTACTCTTCGTAACCAACCACTCGCCCACCCCACATGGCAAGTAGTTCGTCTTTTTGGATCGGTTCAATCGCAAACAAACCATAACTCCCTTTTTGAGAAAACTGGCGCATTTCAATTTTTGGATTTAAATAAGAGAAGCTTTGATCTGCCATTTTGTTTTTCGACCCTTTCGATACTTTTCAAAATAAAATGATGCCTGATTATAATTCAAACCAGAGAGTTCCAGCACAAATTGATATTTGTTTTGACTTGTTGTGTCGCCCAATTTATGCTAATTATGGCAAGTCGTGATCTTAATTCTCCTCCAGGAGGATAAATTCTTCCGGGAAAATCAGGTATTTGCTTTCATTTTCATAATGCTTGTCAGTTCATTTATCAAGAAATGCAATCAATTGCTTTGGATGATCATTCTTTTTGCCTGATTTTGATTTTTGTGTGTAAACTCACATTTTTCAATTGAATTTTGTGTAAATCCTCACGTTTTTCAATTGAATTATGTGATTTGTAATGTTATCCATTCTATGTTTTTTAATAAATAAAACCAAAAGAAAGCTTAAGGAATTCTCACAAATGGTAATTCGATTTTTATCCAGAACCCCAACCAAGAGAGATTCTTCCTCTTTCTGCTTCAACGGATTGGATGGTTACATTCAACACCTGTCCCACTTCAACCACCTCGCCGCGAGGAATTTGCGAACGATGTAAGAGCCCATCCTGTTTGACACCAATATCAATAAAAGCGCCAAAATCGACTACATTGCGTACGGTGCCTTTGAGTTGCATACCTACTTTGAGATCGCTCATCGAAAGCACGTCATTGCGCAATATGGGTTGGGGTAAATCTTCCCGCGGATCACGTCCTGGCTGAATTAACTGGTCAAAAATGTCCACCAGGGTCGGCTCACCAGTTTTCAACGCTGTCGCTAATTCAGTGATCGGTTCTTGCCTGCGCAGTAACTCAAGCGCATGTTTTCGATCCTCAATCGGTGTTTTTAGGTCAATTCTGGCTTTCTTCATAATTGCTTTGGCAATGACGTAGCTCTCCGGGTGAATCGCGGAGGAATCCAGGGGTTCTTTTCCATCACGAATTCGTAAGAAACCGACAGACTGCTCAAATGCTTTTGGTCCCATACCCGACACTTTGCGAATTTCGTCACGACTGCTGAAGCTGCCCTTCTCATCGCGATGAGCAACAATTTTTTCTGATAATTTAGGCCCTATCCCGGAGATATAAGCAAGTAATGCGGGTGAGGCAGTGTTGACATCAACCCCCACCCTATTGACCACATCCTCCACCACCCCACTCAGGCTCTTGGTTAATTCACCCTGATCCACATCATGCTGATACATTCCAACCCCAATCGATTTCGGATCGATTTTGACCAACTCTGCCATGGGGTCCTGTACACGCCGCGCAATCGATACTGCCCCCCGCATGGAAACATCATGGTCTGGTAATTCAGCTCTTGCCAATGGGCTGGCACTATAAACAGAAGCCCCTGCTTCGTTGGTGATTAAATAACTGGTTCCGCCCATATCCCGGGTTAATTCAGCTACCAGCTGTTCACTCTCTCTTGAAGCAGTTCCATTTCCGATTGAAATTAAAGTGACCTTGTGTTTTTCCACCAGATATTTCAGCACCTTCATAGATTCCTGTTTTTGGTTTTGCGGTGGATGAGGATAAATCGTTACTGTGTCCAGCAATTTGCCGGTTGGATCCACAACTGCTACTTTACAACCTGTACGGAAACCGGGATCAAGCCCCATGACTACATAATTTGCCAATGGTGGCTGATTGAGTAGTCCTTTGAGATTGGTGGAAAAAACAGAAATCGCATGCGCTTCGGCAACTTCAGTGAGCGCCCTACGCACATCCCTTTCAATAGCAGGCAGTAATAAGCGATCAGCCGCATCCTGAATCGCTTCGCGCAACTGTTCATTAAGTGCTGATTTAAGATTCGGTCGAAAATGACTGAAGATGACATTTTCCCAATCGCGTTGTTCTAATGTTATAGCTACACGCAACACCTTTTCTTTCTCTCCCCGGTTGATCGCCAGAGTTTGATGGGGACGAATGCGATCCACGCGATATTCAAAATTGTAATAGGTCTCATAGACTCTTTTTTCATCATTGCTGCTCTCGATCTTCGAACATTTCAGAATTCCCCATTGCAATGCCTTTTCGCGGGTTTGCGCGCGTACTTCGGTATGTTCACTAATCAATTCTGCAACAATATCTCGTGCACCCTGCCAGGCATCTTCCAGGGTTGGCACTTTTTCGTTTAAAAATGGTTTGGCAATCTCGTCCAGGCTTGATTTGGTAAGTGGTTGTTTCAGTATCCATTCCGCCAAACCTTCTAATCCATTTTCGCGGGCAATCATTGCCCTGGTTCTGCGTTTTGGTTTGTAAGGCAAATAAAGATCTTCCAATTCAGTGAGGGTTTGGGCTGCATTGATCTTTGAGGTTAACTCCGGAGTTAATTTGCCCTGCTCCTCAATCGTTTTTAAGATGGTCGCACGCCTTTCATCCATGGCTCGTAGGCGTTCCACACCTGTTTCAATTTTACGCAGCTGATCTTCATCCAGACTGCCCGTACGTTCTTTGCGATAGCGGGCAATGAACGGGATGGTGTTGCCTTCGTCCAACATTTCAATCACAGCCTGAACTTGCTGTGGTTTGATTGCTAATTGATTCGCGAGTGTGGTTGCATAGGTCATTTTTGATTCTCCCAATAATAGTTTCGATGTGATTCTATCAGAGTTGGCGTAGTACAGGTAGAATTTTTTCTTTTACATGTTTCTCGTTTTTCGTCCTCTCTGATAATTGACCTTTAATGGACCATCCAAACCATGTTACCCTTCTATTTATGCAGCGCCCTGGTATGGTTCTGTGCTTTTATGTTGGTTTCGAAAAACAATACCATCTATGAATTCGCTTATCTGATCGGTATTGCCGGTGCCTTGCAAGCTGTGCTCACACCTGATTTGGGACAGTATGCCTTTCCTCATTTTCGCTATTTTCAGGTGTTTTTGTCACATGGTCTCATCATCATTTCACCCCTTTATATGACCCTGGTTGAGGATTTTCGCCCCACCTGGCAATCCGTTAAATGAGTAGCAATTTATGGCAACATTTATTTGCTGTTTGTATTTCTATTAAATCTGATTATCGATAGCAATTATTTGTTTGTGGCACATAAACCGGAGACAGCCAGCTTACTTGATGTATTACCACCCTGGCCTTATTACATCCTGATCATTGAATTGTTAGCTGCCGTCTTTGTTCTGCTTTTTTATTCCCCATTTGCGATCTTAAACAAAAAAACCGCTAACAAGTAATAACTTTCATTTAGGTTAATTCGTTCTATTTAAATCTACTTATTGTTTGAAGAAGTCCAAACCCTCTGCAATTTTGGTTTGCATGATTTTGCCAGGTAACAGGCTGAGCAGGCATCCGAATCACATTTATTGGATATTTCCGATGCTTTCAGTAATCCCCGTCTGGTGAGTTCTTCGATCATCATCTCCACCATTGCCGGCGTTGTGTTTAGCTCGCTGGCTAATTTTGATGGTGTCAGTGAACCGCCTTGATTGATTAAGTCTAATAATTTATTTAACATAATTTAAAGACCTAACATCGAGGCAATTGCGAACACTGCACTGGCAACTGCTATGGATACTACCAACATCACCAAAATATTGGTGAATGTCCATTTCCACGAACCGGTTTCCTGTTTGATCACTGCTACCGTTGCGACACACGGAATAAACAACAAAGTCACAACCATAAATGACAAACCTACTGCTGGTGAATAGGTGGAGGAAATAGTTTCGAGCAATCCCATTTCCGCGGTGCGACCAAATAACACCCCTAAGGTTGCGATGGCATTTTCTTTCGCCATAAAGCTGGTTATCAGTGCTACCGTCAGTTTCCAGTCCAACCCCATCCATTCACCAATTGGGACGAAGAAATTACCGATTTGGGCTAAGAAACTTGTTTCCAGATCACCACCCGGAAATTCAGATAATGCCCAAACGACAATCGACATCATTAAAATGATAGTACCGGCGTGCTTCAAAAATGAGAGGGAACGTTGCCAGATCAGAATGCCAGCTGAACGAAAGTTGGGAATATGATAAAGGGGTAATTCCATGATGAAGGCAGTACGTTCACCTTTGAAAATTATCTTATTTAAAATAACGCCGACGATTAATAAGATCACAATACTGGACAAAATCAAACCCCAGGAAATAAGAAAAGCTTTATCACCAAAAAAGGCTGGGGCAATAAATGCGATCACCGCCATACGAGCTGAACAAGGTACAAAAGGAGAAAGCAAAATTGTTAAGATTCTGGCTGGATAAGATTCAATTACCCGGGTTCCCATCACCGCCGGTACGTTACAGCCAAACCCCAGGAACAATGGCAGGAATGATTTTCCATGAAGCCCCATCCAATGCATAAAATTGTCCATCACATAGGCTGCTCGCGCCATATAACCGATATCTTCCAGGAAACCAAAAGCTGCAAAGAATATAATTATGATCGGAAGGAAGGTAATTACCGCACCAACACCACCAATCAAACCATCCACAAAAAGACTGACCACCCAGGGTGGCGCATCAATCAGCCATGCTTCCGCTATGAAGGATAAAGGTAACAATAACTTTTCTTCCATCCAGCCTTGGATAGGCGTTCCGATGGTAAAAGTAACCCAAAATACCAATCCGAGAATGACGGCTAGTAGAATTAGCCCACCTACTGGATGTGTCGCAAACTGATCCAAACGATCTGTAATGCCTACCTGACCCAACTTCGGACGAGCTACCGCTGCACGAATATTGCGTTCTATCCAATCATATCTTCCTGAAGCAATTGCAAGGCCGGCATCCTCATGTTTTTGTAATATCTCATCGATGGTTTCCCAGCGTTCTAGTGGTAATACTGTTTTGAGAATTTCATAGATTTCAGGATCACCTTCCAAAAGTTTTAAGGAAGCCCAATTGTTCGGATAATAATCCGGGACAAATCCTTCAATTAATTGATCGATTAATTCTTTTACATTTTGATGATCCGCGCTGATTTGAGGCAATTTCGGCTCAAATGTTAATTCACCTTTGATGAACCCATCAATATAATCCAGCAAGTTACGCACCCCACTAGCCCGGCTGGCAACCATTGGGATGACCGGGACGCCAATCGCAGCTTCCATAATCTTTGCATCGATCTTAATGCCTTCTTGCTCGGCGACATCGATCATATTCAAGGCAATAATCATTGGCGTTTCTAAAACAATTAACTCCGAAACCAGATAAAGACTGCGTTCCAAATTAGCTGCACTGACAACAGCAACAACTAAATTTGGTTTTTCCTGCAAAATATAATTTCTGGCAATGATCTCTTCAGGAGAATTGGCAGAAAGACTATATGTTCCTGGTAAATCTATCAGATGGATTGAATGATTGTTGTGTTGGAAATGTCCTTCTTTTTTTTCAACCGTTTTACCTGGCCAATTACCCACATGCTGGTTTAATCCAGTTAGTAAATTGAAAATTGTTGACTTTCCCATGTTTGGCTGACCTGCCAATGCAATGGAAAAAGAAGCTTTCTTGGCATTGATTTGTCCATTTTGATGAGCTGTGCTGGATTGAAAGCTCATTATTCTTCTCTTGTTACTAGAATATTTTTCGCTTCCCCTCTGCCTAATGCAATTCTTGTGTCTCGCACAGTGACTACAATCGGACCATGCCCATAATTATGGGTCATGTATACAATTACACCAGGAGTAAACCCTAATGTGGATAAACGAGAATTTAGATTTCTTCCAGCATGTAGTGCTGCAACTTTGGCTACTTCTCCTGTTTTGAGATCAACCAGGGGTAGAGAATTATATATTGATTGCATTAATGTACCTTCCAAACAAAACCACTATCGTGGTGAAAAAAGTAAGTCTTTAAAACACAATCCTAGGATTGTGATTAACAAATTCTCTAACTAGAATTTGTATAGAGATTATATATTGATTTATTGATTCCGTCTATTCTAAATTTTATTATAAATAATTTATATGATATTTATCTATTTTATTAAGAGTAGTATCACACGATAAAAAAAGAACCCTCTTGGTTATCAGGGTTCTCATTTTCGTCTCTTGAGGAAAATTATGCTGCTGGAGGTCCAGCTTCTAATTTCTTGCTTCTTTCGATAGATTGTAAGGCTAGATAGCGTTCGCCAAATTTCTCTACCTGATCCAACTGTAAATCAAATTGATCGTAGTGCCCTTCTTCCTCTTCAGCCAAAAGTTCAAAAAGCTTTTTTGTTACAGAGTCAGCATTAGCTGCAGATTCATTTGCCCATTTATTGTAGCTTGTAACAGCATCTTCTTCCATTTTAGCAGATTTTTTGAGCATTTCGGAAACTTCTTGAATTTTTTCCACTGGAAATGCCAACTCCATTTCAACTTCACCTTTTAAGAATAAAATGCGTTCCGCTAACATTTCAGCATGGGTCATTTCTTTGATTGCGATTCTTCGGAACATTGAAGATAGAAGATCATACCCCTGATCATCCAGGTGAAAATGAAAATACATATATTGGTGAACAGCTGCTAATTCGTCAGCGACAGCTTTATTTAATAACACAATACTTTTTTCGTGCATGGCTATTCCTCCCGATTTAATTTATTTCCTTCATTATAGTATGTTTCTCTAAGAATTAAATTAACAACAGGCTTGGAAATGTAACTAGTCACCAATGCAAAAAATCCTATTTTGGTTTAAAGAAAGAACATATTAACCACATGACCAGGTAAAACTTTATCCATCATCCCAGTGTTCAATAATAAATACCCAATATAATTAAGACAGTAAATAATTTAAGGAGGCTTGAAGTAAAAATGATTGACAACCTGTAACGTGACGTAACGCAATTAATGCGATTTTTACCAAAAATAAGTTCAGGTAGGTTGTTTATGCTTCAAGTATCACAAATTAATAAAAAATATGGGCTTGATCCCATTTTATCGAATATAAATTTTACCGTTAATGCTGCTGACCACTATGGTCTGGTAGGAATTAATGGTGCCGGTAAAACCACTCTCTTAAGAATTATCATTGGTGACGAAGTAGCTGATAGTGGTAAGGTAAGGTTTTTTCCACAAGATTTAAAGGTTGGTTATTTGCCTCAAGGGATGAAGATTGACGATCGTTTCGATGTCCTTTCCTTTTTAAGTGATGGAATTGACAGTCTTAATCTATTGGAAAAGAGATTAGCAACACTTTCAAATTCGCTTTCATTCAGTTCGAATAACCTGGATGAACAAAACGAATTTGAATTGATATTACAGCAAATCAATTTTTTGACAGAGATTACTTATCACGCACCAGAAGTGATGGCGTCATTGGGATTAGGTGAATATGATTTACAGACGCCAGTTATTCATTTAAGCGGAGGTCAGAAAACCCGCCTGATGCTGGCTAAAGTATTGATAAATAATCCCCATTTTCTCCTCTTAGACGAACCCACCACCCATCTGGATATCGCAATGATCGAGTGGCTGGAAGATTGGATCAATCAATTTCATGGTGGAATTCTGATGGTCAGCCATGATCGCACTTTCTTGGATCGAACCGTCAATGGTATTTTGGAATTGGATGAGCACTCGCATTGCATTGCTTTTTATGCTGGCAATTATTCTGACTATCTTGAACAAAAGATCTCGAAGCAAGAAAAGCAATTACAAACCTTTCAAGACCAACAAACCGAAATTGCCCGATTGCGAAAGGGAGCTGCTGAAATGCGTTCTAAAGCCCGGTATCGGCCGGGAGGAAAAACAGATCCTGAAAATACAGATAAATTCAGCATTGGATTTTTTGCAAACCGCACAAAGGAGACTATCCAAAAGGCAAAAAATATTGAGAAAAGGGTTGAGAAAATTATCGAAAATGGTGTTGAAAAGCCAGCTCGCACCTGGCAAATGAAGGTCGATTTCCAGGATATTCAAAGCTCTGGTAGAGATGTTTTGATTTTGGAGAATTTAAGAGTCGGATATGAAGACCTGGTGTTGATAGATGATGTGAATTTGATCCTAAAATCCGGTGACCGGGTGGCATTGATAGGAGAAAATGGTAGTGGAAAAACATCGTTGATAAAAACCATTCTGGCTGAAATTCCTGCATTAGCTGGATCTTTCCGGTTGGGTAGCCAGGTCAAAGTGGGTTATATGGCACAGGAACAGGATCAATTTGAACCCAAGAAAAACGTGCTGGAAATAATCAGCAAGCTGCTTTCACAAAATGAAACGGAAAATCGCAGCTTTTTATCAAAGTTCTTGTTCAAAGGTGATGATGTATTTAAGACAATCGCTTCATTATCGTATGGGGAGCGAGCCCGGTTGTCCTTGGCTTGTCTGGTAGCAGAAGGATGCAATTTTTTGATTTTGGACGAGCCAATCAATCATCTGGATATCCCATCCCGAACCCAATTTGAGAAAGCCTTGTCTGAATATGAGGGAACCATTTTAGCAATCGTGCACGATCGCTATTTTATTGATGGATATGCTTCACAGATTTGGGAGATTAAGGATAAACAGCTGCTCGTAAGTGAAAGTTGGAATGGGTGAAGATGTGCGCATCACAATCCACAACCAATAGATTTATCCAGAAGTAATTAATTAGGATTTTTCTTCTCTAAACCAATCACTTTTTTGACGGTATAGGTTGGTTTATGTTGTGCTTCATGGTATGTTCGAACCAGAAGCTCAGCAATCAACCCCATCAGGATGGATTGAAATCCGAGGATAAAAAACATACTACTGAGCATAAAAAGTGGCGAGTCCAGAACGGGAACAAAGAAAAAAACCCTTCTAATAAAGAGATAAAAGAGGATTACGCTGGAAATTAGCATGATAACAATGCCAGTTCCACCAAAAAGATAGATAGGTTTGTTGGCATAGGAATTAAGAAATTTGACCGTGAACAAATCCAGAATAACCTTGAATGTTCGCTCAAGGCCATACTTTGCTTTTCCGTATTTTCTTGGATGGTGGCGAACAGGTATTTCAATAATCTTTGCACCTACGGAGTTGGCATAAACCGGAATGAAGCGGTGCATCTCACCATATAACCGGAATCCAGTAATGACTTCCCGACGATATGCTTTGAGGGTACAACCGTAATCATGCAGGTGAACACCTGTCACGACTGAAATTAGTTTGTTGGCAAATTGTGAAGGTAAGGTCCTGGTAAGGTAAGTATCTTTTCGTTTTTCACGCCAACCACTAACCACATCATAGCCTTCATTTATTTTTTCAAGAAGGATTGGGATATCTTGCGGATCATTTTGCAAATCAGCATCCATTAGGACAATGATGTCACCAGCGGCATAGTCAATACCAGCAGCAATGGCGGCTGTCTGTCCAAAATTTCTACGGAGACCAACCACCTTTATGTGGTGAGGGTCCTTCAGGGCTAACGCTTCCAATTTTGGTAAACTCTGATCTTTACTACCATCATCCACCAATATCATTTCCCAAGTTTGACTGATGGGTTCCATCGCTTCCATTACTGCCTGGTAAAGCAGTGGAATCGTTTCCTCTTCGTTGTAAACTGGGACTATTATTGATAAATGCATGCAGAAACCTCAAAAAAGATGATTAACTTTATCTAGAAATGATTATAACTAAATTTAGTAGATTGAACAAAAATTTCTAAATTTCAGCAAAATCTCCATCTTATAATCCGAATCTAAAAATTCAAGACTAATATGACTAATCGACTCTGATCAGAAGGTAACTTTGATTTTCATAAATTAAGTCACCTATTTTCACCACAATATCTAAATTATTTTTGGTAATGACTAAATAATTTGCATTAAGCTTTTTTATGAAATCAACGAAATCTTCCGGATCTTCTTGGTACCATTCTGCAGTTGTGGGATATTGATCAATCACAGTAAAAATCTCATGCCATTCGATCATTTTGTTCGGATGAGAAAATCCAAATCCGCGATCCTTCCAAGAATAAACCAATGATCTATTGGATATGTAACGAATGGCTAATGGGAGCGTATCCCGTGAGTTATTGGAAAAGAATATCGAGGTTTTTTGAGGAGTTTTTTCATCTATTGCATTTAAAAGATTTTGAAGATCAGACTTCTCGGTACAGATTATTTGACCTTGTTGAATACAAGCTCTTGTTTTTTCTAATAACAAAAAGTCGTTACTTCGATATGAAAAATAATTTACAATAAAAATTATCCCAATTACTCCCAGGAATATTTTTACAATTCTGAACCTGATCACTTGCGAAAGTTGGCTCAGGCTAGCGATGGACAACAAACCCAACGTTGGCACAAAAAATCTTGTACCTCTGATCAATTCAGTTTCAATAGGTAAGATCCTTAAATATGATTCCACAATTCTCTCAACAAAAGGAATGAGCAGGGAAACAATAAAAATTCCGAGTAACCAAGCAAATAATAATTTTGAAAGTTTTCTTGAATCAAATTTCAATAACCATAAAATAATAAACCCTAAAAGTCCAAAAGGTAAAATCCATGTTTTCCAATAAAATTTCAACAATAATCCAGCCGATGTATTGACATCCAAAATATTTGGAGGGAAGTAAGTACGATAAAGATTTATGATCGTTTCATAATCAAAAGGTTCAACTTGTTGTTTTATTGACAAGTAATTTCCAATGAAAATGGAGCCTACCAACAACATAATAATTGAAAGGATAATTAAAGAGATAATTTTCTTTCTTAAAGTCCAATCATTAGGCATTAAACAAAAAAAACTCAAAATGACTAATGCCATTATGGTTGGTGTGCCAACAGCGTGAATATAGGTGAGCAAACCAGTAAATATTGCGATTAATGGCCATCTTCTTATATGGTTTCTCCACAACCAAAGGAGGGTTAGTATGAAAGGCAAAATTGCTTGCATGAGAGTTCGCGGTACTGCGTCTTCTGATAAGCCCCAATTTTCGAATAACAAATATACTGGGATGCTGTTAAATAACACAAATAGGAATGCCCAGAACCTATTGTTTGTAATTGTTCTTCCTAACCAATAATTTCCAAGGAGTATTAATAAAGCAGTTGGTCCAAGTATCACAACAAACGGTAATGTGTAGTTATTTAAAAGCTTTCCGAGAATTCGAATAATAACCACATGCAATTGAAAATAGAGTTTGAAATTATCTTGGTCTTGTAAATAGAAATCTTCTTCAAATAAATCTGGGTTCTCCAAAGCAATTGCCATTGATGAAATATTAGCGGCATCACTTCCTAAAATTACATCTGGATAGTTTCCTTGTAACCTTTCAATAACCAGTAAAAAGGAAAATAACAATGCAAAGAATAAAAACAACAAATCTAACTTTGTTACACTCTTCCAACTAATTTCATTTTGGATATGAGAAAAATTTATAAATTTAGAAAATATCCTTTCTAACCAAATATCAATTCTGGAAAAGAAAGGAAGTAGTTTTGTTTTTAAGATTGTTTTCAATTTATCGCTTTTAATAATAAAAACCGTAATAACTATTGAAAAAATAATTAATCCAACACCTAAATATCGAAAAATAAGCATTGACTTATTTCCCGGATATCTACCGATTTTTTCCATAACCCAATTATTAATACCGGGATCAAAAAAACCAGAAAGGATAAGAATTCCTATAATAAAGAAAAAAAGGCAGGGAACAATTAAAAAAAGTTTTTTCATTGAATAAATCATAATTGTTATTGAGATTATTTTACTCTTGTTCTAAAATTTAGATAAAATTACTGTTATGAAATTAGTTTTAGGAAAATTTAAAAAAGTCTCCACCTTTTTGATGTTGAAATATATTTCTGATGAAAATATCTTCTATGCTGGTTTTTTGATTTCTTATTTTTTTTTCTTCGTCTGGCCGATTTTTTTCTCTAGATTGGAAATGCTTTTTCCTCAATATATACCTTACATAAATCCGATTGGTTATGACTTAAAACAAATGTTAAGTTATGCCGAATCATGGAAAATATTAAATGATACTCCTTATATCGGGGCTAATCTTTACCCCCCATTAACAACCATTCTATTTTCTCCGTTATTAAGTTTAAAGTATTCAAAAGCATATAAACTAATTACTCTCATTACTTTTCTTTGTTTTATGGTTATTTCGTATCTAATCCCACTGATGATCAACAAAAAAAACAAGCTTTCTACCCCAAGCTTATTGGTTCTTACGACCGGTTTGATTTCGTATGGTTTTCAATTTGAGTTAGAGCGAGGACAATTCAATATAATTGCAATGACATTTTCTCTCGTTGCTATTTATATTTTCCACAACTTTCCAAAATTCAGGTTTTTATCATATTTCATGTTTTCAATCTCAGTTCAATTAAAAGTATATCCATTAATTTTTATACTGTTATTCATTGATAATTGGAAAAGCATTAAAACCATTATCATTAGGTTCACGCTTTTAGGTTTAGTTAATTTCGCAGCATTATTTATTTTAGGGCCTAAAGTCTTTTTAGATTTTTTCTCCGCCATAAAAAAACAAACTGTAAATCCAGATATCTGGATTGGAAATCACTCAATTCATTCTTATATCAGTATATTAGGTCAATCTCTTTCGGCTAAAGGATTTAAATGGCTTTCAACAAATTCAGAATTTTTTATTTCATTTATCTTAATATTTATAATAGCCTTTATTTTGTTATCCCTTTACAATTCTTATAAAAATAAAATTTCTGGATTCAATAGTAACTTGTTACTTGTGTGTACCATTGGTGCATTACTCATTCCTTCGGTTAGTCATGACTACAAATTATCTATCCTTATTGCTCCATTAATTATTTATCTTAATTCAAAAGAGTGTCCATTTCAGCAAAGGAAAACTTCGAATTCTAAAAATTTCTTTGTTTTATTATTTACTTTCATTTTTTCTGTTGCCCATTCTTCAACTTTATTTTCATTTACCAACAAACCAATTGGTTTACAAAACAATTTTCCAGCTCTTTTAATGTTATTTATCCTGATAATAGGCAATCAGATAGTGAGCAGAAAATGTGTCAATCAGGACCAAGAATACTCCCATTAAAATATACATATTGGTTGAAAATAGTAATTCTTTCCTCATACAATTCATTTAATCAAATTATATGAAAACACAATCATTTCATTATGTAATTTGTGAAATAATTTTAGCAATGGATTTTTGGTGTGTCTTTTGCAAATGAGATACTCTTCCCGAAACTGATTTTTATATTGACTCCCACCTTTTGACTGTTTATGAATTCTAAACCCGGAAATGGGTTCTTCAATAATTTTCGGTTTTGAAAGATTATAAGCACGCAGCCAATAATCGTAGTCCATAACAAATTTTAACGATTCATCAAAGCAACCGATTTGGGTAGATAAAGTTTTTCTCCAGAATGTACTCGGTTGAACAATAAAATTTGTAATTAATAATAAATTTTTTGATGAAAATTTCCGAAGCAAGCGTTTATATCCAACAATAAAAGAATGTATTGGTTTGTCATTTGAATCTACAATAATGTAATCACCCGTTAACCACAGGGTATTTGCATCATGAAAATGTTCAGATATCAAATTCAATGAATTAGGAAGTAAGAAATCATCTGAATTCAGAAAACCAATGATTTCTCCCGTTGAGATTCTTAATCCTTTATTAATGGCATCTGCCTGTCCGTTGTCTTTTTCAGAAAACCAAATAAGGACAGAATCATATTTTTTCAGAATAGAAACTGTCGAATCGGTTGATCCACCATCCATAACTATAATTTCCAGATTTGGGTAATCTTGATCTAAAAGAGATAATATCGTCTTTTCAATGTATTTTCCTTGGTTGAGACTAGGTATTATCACAGTGATTTTTTTCATATGACCCTAAAGATTATTATTACTCTTGCCATAATTTTGAATCGTTTGAATTGGTTTCTTTGGGAGATCGGCCATATCTTGTGAGATTGCTTGCAGCAACAACTGAACACCAAGAATAATTGGTAAAACAGCTATTAGTACTGTGCCGGTTGTAGCTGGAATTCCAGTATTTCTCGACTCATTCCAGTATATACCTCCCCATATAATTCCGAATAAAACAAAAATCATACCAAGAATTAAAGACAATGATCCAAATGAAAAATTATAAAGATAATATTGATAAATAATTCTACGAAATGTAGTTTTTACCAAACGATATGGGAATGAAAAAAGTACTTTCCAAATTGATAACGAACTTTCCTCATCCTGATATCTTGCTGGTATATAAACATCTTGCACAACTGCATTTATATATCGCATCTCTGATAAAAGACTTGATTCAAAAAAATAATCTTTTGCGATTCGGTTGTGATTAATGTTTTTCCACACAGATACATGCATTGCAGTAAAACCATTGGTGGGATCAAATATTTGCCAGTAACCAGAGGCTGCTTTCACCAAAAAAGTCAATCCCCAATTCCCTATTCTACGAATAAATGGCATAGAGTGTAATTGTGTTTGATGTAAGAACCTGTTTCCTTTGGTAAAGTCAGCCTCCTGGTTGATGATTGGAAAAATCAATTCCTTTATTTTTGCTGGATCCATCTGATCATCCCCGTCCATCTTCACCATAATTTCTGCTCCAATAGAAACAGCATGATCATATCCTGTGATCATTGCCCCACCAACACCTTGGTTCTTATCATGGTCTAGAACTTTTAACCTTGGATCAGAAAACTCTTCTAATATAGCCCTGGTTGAATCTGGACTGGCATCATTGACAACAATAATCGATTTTACAAAATTTGGAATATTCTCAATGACCGTTTTAATTTTCGCTTCAACTTTATATGCTGGAATGATCACTGCAACATGATAGTTATTCACAGAACCTCTTATAATTTATCCTTAAGGAAATTATCAAATTTTATTATCTTTGTCATTCCTAAGTAATGACACGTTTTTCCAAATAACATTATATACAGAATAGATTAATACATAAAGCAATTTAGAATTAACTTAAATTATGAGCTATCAAATTCCTCTTTTTCCTTTAAATACAGTTCTCTTTCCAGGGATGCCTTTGCATTTGCACATTTTTGAAAGCCGTTATAAATTGATGGTTAATCATTTGATGAATCAGGAACCAATATTTGGGGTCGTGCTCATTAAAAAAGGAGTTGAAGCATTAGGATCGTTGGCAGAACCCCACATGGTTGGCACAACCGCTCGCATTCTTAAGTTAGATCGATTAAAGGATGGTTGTTTTAATTTGACTGTAGTTGGTGAAAAAAGATTCACCATTGAGAGTATCAGTAATGAACAATCCTATCTGACCGCAACAATAAATGAATTTCCAATTGAGTTCTTCAGACCGTTGGATGTCTATCGTCGCATTCGGCATTTACGCAATCAGGTGCAATACTATCTCCAGACAATCAATAAACTTGATGAAGAGAATCTCAATTTAGATCAGATTCAAATGCCGGACGATCCATTCACTTTGATTTTTCTGGCTGCTTCATTATTACAAATTCCTGCTCATGAAAAACAACCAGCGCTTGGTTCTACTTCGGCATTGGAAATCATTCAGATCGTGGAACGACTATATCGCCGGGAAAATGCTGTGTTAAGAAAATTGATTCACATTACTGCTGAACAAGCTCAGGAATTTGCTTATCTTAATTGAGAGCGCTCTACCATCCAACCAAATCCTCCCAATTCTTACAATTCGTAATTTTCATTTTCATCTTCAAATTCAGGTGAAAACCATGTTCCATCTTCATAGATACCAGATATCTCCTGATCTTCCGGGGTTAATGGGTCATCCATGCGTACCTGTAAGCGGATACCAGCTGTGCGAATGCCATTGGGCGTCATCACCCTGCGTACGTTGTAACGGATAAAATAACGCCTGATCAATTCATTCTTTAGAACCGTTTTCAATGTTCTGACACTGATACAAGCCTGTTCCGCTAACTCCCCCATTTCAGTTTCGAAAATATTTCTTTTCTCTCCGGTATACGGATTCCAGTAACAGACTTTTCGGATGGTCATGACAACAATTAATGCTGAATGACCCAGTAAAGGCAACCAATGGTCTAAAAAGTACTTTGTTATAAACAACCCCTTATCGGGTTGGATAATATTTGCGCGCTCGTTACCATATGCGCGTTGCAAAACAACTTTTCTTTTATTAGTTACAGGAAGATCCTCATCTTCTCTTACATCATAAGTCGCAGGTGTTTTCGTTTTTCTCGGAGGTTCACCATTCTTCAACTGGTATGGTTTCTCCGGTTTTATTTCTGATGGTGATTCACCCTGCCCTTCTTCAGAAACAAATGGATTAGCAACAACAACTTCTACCTCAATATCTCTTTTATATAAACCCGATAAAAGACGTGAAATGCGAGAATTCAAACGACTATTGATGAGCCGTTTGTTCATATCATTTTTTACAGCCAAGCGGAACTTATCAGGATTCCCATTAAAACCCAGTGGTTCAATTGGACTCACCCAGGTTTTATAATCAACCCGGCTCATTTCGGCATTTAACTGCCCCAGAACCATTTGCCAGGCATCATGATGATTAGAGAATCCTGTTTGGGCTTCCATTTTATTAACCTACGCGCAGTTTTTTGACAATTTCATAATTTTTTCTTCCATTAATTAAGTATATTTTTGGTAGAAAAATTTATTCAACATTAATCAATAATTGAACTAATTCGTCTAAATTTCGTGCTTTTTCACTGGGAACAAGCTGCAAACGCGCACTACAAATACGCGAAATAATGCCCACCGTCTCCCCTAGCGAAATTTTCCTGCCTAAAAGTTTAGCCAGGCGGTTTTGCCATTTGGTTAATTCAGCGATTTCCCCTTTTGAAAGTGTTAACCCCACTTTGTGTCGTGGAACCAATGAAGGTGGACGACCAGGCGGTCGGGATTGAGGATCAGAGGTCATCCGCCGAGCCTGGTATAGTTGAACCCAAGCGTTACTGGATACCGAGTGTGAATCATGTTTCATATGCTACTACCTCTCTGACAATATCTAGGGTGATTGTGGAAACATCCGATTGCAGCACTAAATCAGTTGCTAAGGCACATAGCCGGATAATTTCGCGTGGGACACCTTGTGACCGGTCATACAACAATTCAAAAGCATCATCATCAATAAATGGTTCGCTACGTCCGGCGACATTCAACCGGAAAAGAACCATTTGTAATGAACTGGATAGCGTTAAAGGAGGTAAGGCTAGGCGGACAAAGACGCGCGCGTTCACCGCTTTGTTGGTTTCAAACAGGCTGTTCATTTCTCGTTGGCCAAAAGCCAAAATTTGGACAACTTTGGAGTCATAATCAAAGTTATAAAGCCGGTGCAAAACTTCTAAAGCTTCCGGCTCCATCATTTGAGCGTCATCTAGTATAATAACTACATTACGATTGCGGGTATATTCATCAGCCATCAAACGTTCCAATGTGTCCATTTGACGCTGAAAACTACGTTGTGTCGGTAAACCGAGCGAAAGTGAAATTTGCCGAGCGGCATCCATACCCGATTTGAATGATGCCGTATGAATATAACTGATGACAACCGAATCTTCTGCAGCATACAAATCATAAATCCGCCGAGCCAATGAACTTTTGCCCATGCCCATATCACCAGAAAATAAAGCAAGCCCACGCCGTCTTGACACTACGCCCTGCGCTTGCCGATAAACTGCTAAATGCTCCGGACCTAAGTACAGGTATCGCGGATCAGCAGAAAGTTTGAAAGGATCCTCTTTGAGACCCAATCTTTCCATGCGCGCAACCCGCCACTCTTCATCGTTCATAGAATTGAGCATAAAACCTCCAATAATCTGCGCATATTATTGCATTAATTTCAAAAAAAATCAATAGAATTATCGCTATTTAACCAAGTTTATCACTTAATTAACGTAATTATGTTGAAAATAGGTTAAATATATGCTAATATACAATAAATTACCGGAATTGAGACAATTATTTTCAAAATTTTTTGAATTAGACGAAATTAGGTAGAAAGAGGGATAATGGCAGTAATTATTACAATTGCAAATGAAAAAGGTGGTGTTGGTAAAACCACAACTGCTGTCAATCTCGCGGCTGGGTTAGCACTTTCCATCGCCCATCGCCCAAACAATAATCGCGTACTACTGGTTGATATGGATCCCCAAAGCCACGCCTTGCTGGCAACTGCTTATGGGGAGCATGATGCTACACCACAGAATTCTCTTTCGGCTTTATTGGTCGAATCTCCCCCACCTTCGATTCAAAGGATGCTAAAATCATCCATCCATCACGAAAACCTATTTGTAATTCCATCAAACCGGGCTGCCATGGTGGATGCATCGAGAACATTACCCACTTTGATGGCAAACGAGTCGCGATTACGTAATGTAATACGCCCCATCCTGAATTTATTTGCCTTCATCATCATTGACACCCCACCAAACACTGGTGATCTTTTGATCAATTCACTGGTTGCCGCTGATCACATTATCATCCCGGTCGAACCAAGCTACCTGGGCGTTTCAGGTTTACGCGAGCTCCAGAACACCATCGAACAGGTACGTCTGCACTTTAACCCGGATATCAACATTTTAGGCTATCTCCCAACGATTTGTGAGGAACAACGCATTGAGGTGCGGGAAATTCTGGAACAACTGGAACAACGCTACCCCCATCAACTTCTTGGTCCGATCCATAAAGCTTCCGATTTAGCCTATGCCCATTCCAGCCACATGGATATTTTTACTTATAAACCACCTAGAACAAGACAGCCTGGCCAATTGGTCTCCAGCTCAAGAGCAACAAAAGAGTATGGCGATCTGGTTGAGACTGTAATGAAACGCACACTTACCACTCTTTAAATGGTAAGGAGGAACCATGACCCCCAGCAAGAAAAAACGTTTTAACGCATTTGATGATTTTCCCGCAAATGAAGAAAGACCGATTACTAATCTAACTTCGATCGCTCCTACACAGGAAGTTCCAGCCGAAATGGAACGTATTGAACGTCTGAAACCGAGCGAAATAATGCCTGATCGTTTTCAACCCAGGCGTTTATTACCAATGCACATTCGCCATTCTTTTTTCTCCGGCGAAATTGATTGTTATGAAGCAGCATGGGAATGGATTAAATTTGGTCAGCACGATAGCGGGGTTAAGGCGGAGATCGACCGTCTGATCGCCTTGGGAAGTTCCTTTGATGAACATGGCCAAATCAAAGCGATTACCGGTTCCTGGCAAAATGACGACAATGGAAATTTTGTCTTTGTAATTGAAACCGGCGAACGGCGCTTTTGGGCAGCCTGCCTTCAGGTAAGCGCAAAATTACTGGATAAAGAACCACTTTTACGGGTTGAAGTGGTCGAAAAACCAACCCGCCAACGCCAGGTATTGGAAAATCGTCACGCTGAACCTCCCTCAGCCGTGGAACAAGCCTGCGAGGTTGCTTCGCTCATTTTGGCAGAGTTAGCCATCCTCCCAGATAGCAACACCCCGGATGATTATGATTATTTTCGAATGGCACGCTCGCAACGTATGCCTGCTGGTCTTTGGGACAAAATCACCCCTGTCATGCAATTAACCCGCCCGCGTATGGTGCAATTACTAAATATTTTGCAATTTCCCAGCCAATTACTGGAAATGGCGGATCGATTTAGATTACCAGAAAGAGTCTTACGTGAAATTCTAAGCAAACCACAAAACACCTGGGAAACATTAATTCACCAAAGCATTCAAAATAGCTTAACCGCCGATGAAATTGCAGATCAAACCGCCAACGAAAAGCAGGATTCACAAAATAAACAAGACAAAACCACACGTAACCCTTCTACCCCAGAGAAAAACGCCTATCGTTCCTTCCGAAAATTCACAAAAGTATTCAAAACCATCAATCATCTTGAACAGTCGGAGATTTTAGATGCCTTGGCAGATGATATTTTTGTCAGTGGTCAGGCTGAAAATACGGTTGACATCCTTTCCGAATTATTATCTTTAATACAGGCGCGTTTAAAAAGGCGCTAAACCAACTTTCTTCAGCATTTCAATTTCGATTCGTAACCGCGGTTACGAATCGAAATCTCCCAAAAACCTATTTCATAAAAAATGATGATAGGCTGGTTTATTTTCCCTTATGAATCTAGAATCCTTTTCAGTTTATAATCCGCTGAGAATGGGTTTATTTGATGATAGGGTATACTCTGTATTTATATTAGGGTATACCCTTAGGGTCACCGCTTGACAAATCGATCATTTTCAGGATATTATTACAGGGTCGCCCCTTGACCACTTAACATCGATAATTCGACCACGAAGGAGTTTGTTTTTTACTATGATCATTTTTGCCCTTGCAAATCAAAAAGGTGGTGTTGGAAAAACCACTACCGCGGTTACACTTGCCAATGGTTTTTCTTTACAAAATAAACGTACATTATTAATTGATCTTGACCCACAAGGTCACGTTGCTTTTTCTTTCGGGGTGGATAAAAAACCGAGTTTGTACCGGTGGCTGGTATTGGATGAATCACTTAATTCAGTTGTCGAAGAGGTACGCCTCAATTTGGATATTTTAAGCAGTGATAAACGCACTGAAAGTGTGAAACGCCACATCACTTTAATGAACTTCCGTGAGACAATTCTCTCAGAGCACCTGCATGATAGCGATTACGATATCATCATTTTGGATATGGCGCCCTCTTTGGATATTTTGCATATCAACGGATTGTTTGCCAGTGATTGGGTATTAATCCCTACCAGACCAGATGCCATGGCGGTGGACGGTGTTAAAGAGATCTTATTGACCATGAGTGAGATCACACAACGCGGACACCACTTTTCAGGCTATTCGATCTTACCGACATTTTTTGACCGTACTACCCGTGAAACGGTCGCTCAATTTCAGGAAATCGTTTCAGCTTTTGGCAAGAACGTTTTGCCGCCCATACCCCAGGACACACGGGTACGTGAAGCTGCAGCATATGGAAAAACTCTATGGGAATATTTAGCCAATAGCCCTGCCATGATTGGTTATGTGGAAGGAAAGTCTCATGTAGGTGGGTACAAACAAATTTTGGAGAGATTAATGGAGGTGGTGGATGGCTAATAGTAATTTACAAAGACGTTCCATTCTTGATCCTGCTGTGGCCGATCTTCTGGCCGGGATGGAAAACAAACAAGCCGAAGCCCGTTTACCTCGTAAACAAAGAGAGAAAAAGGCAAAAGAACGTGCTAAGATTCGAGCACGTAAAGATCATCGCGTTACTTATGACTTACCACCCGAACTGAAACAATCTATCTTCGAACTTGCCGAATCATTATCATTACCTGCCAGCCAACTGGTTACTCTAGCATTACACCGTTTTCTTAAAGATTACCAGGAGGGGATTATTGATATCTCCAAATATAAGAAGCCATCAAAAAGCCCACGCTATGACTGGAAATTAGAATTCCCATCAGTGTGGTGGGATAAATAGTAACCGCGGTTACTATTTAGTAATTGCTTGTAATCGCATCTTATTGGCACTATTGTTCTATTTTTCGTAAATAGGTTATATCGAAGGATTCTTCATTAGAATATGATGAACTAGCTCAACAGCCATGTAACAATAAAAACAATGGTGAACACAATGCTGACAACCAGTTGTCTGATACCTATTTGCTTGGGAGGAACTTTAATGGCTGGGTGAGATACACCCCAAATTATTTCAATTGGTTGAATAATAAAAGAGAAAGGAATGAGTGCTGGCACAAATGAAAATATGGCCAGTACTAAGACCAGGATAAACAAAAGAAAGTTGAAAATAATTGTTTCTCTTGCCTGTATTATGGATTCTTTTAAAGTAGGTGTTTGTGATAATTGCCGTTGTTTCAGACGCAAATAAGCGTAGAGGATTGTTCCAGAAACCTGCAACCAGGATAGGACCCACAGCATCCAACCGGTGGAAGAATAATCCTGCTGCCCGACCCAATAAGCGGCTGGTGCAGCCAAAGCAAGCACGCCACCTGCTGCAACTTCGATTAGTTTCTGTCTTCTTTCAGCGCGTTTGCTAACCAACCAGAGATGCCAGAGAAAGACAGGTACCGCTGGTACTGCCAAATAGAAAATAAAACCATAACCCTGTACCATGAGGAAAACCAGACTAATCAGTAATATCAAACCATAAATCAATAACCAGAAGATGGCAGAAGATAATTCTTTTTTGGGTCGCCTACCCGATCTTATTTTTACAACTGTCGTGAGGGGTTGCCGAATCAGGAAAGCACTTAGCATGGCGATAATCAATGGGAGACTACCATTTGAAAAGCCACCCAGGGAAAGTCCGATCGTCAATGGGCTTAATAAAAAGATCCAGGCACCATGTTCTGATGGAATGGAGATGTGTTTGGCGCGCAAGGTTTTCTGTAAATCAAAATTTTGAAGGTTTGGGGATTCATTAATCATTGAAAGTAAAATACCATATTAATATGAAAAAAGAATTAGAATTAGCGTATGCACCCTGATCATCAACCTTTCTCCATTGTAAACACAAACTCAAATAGTGCCATCATTTATATTCACGGGATTATGGGTTCACCAACAGAATTTCGTCAACTGGTCGAAAATTCAGACCTTTCTCACACTAATTACAAAGCTTTGTTATTGCCTGGTCATGGGGTAGGGGGAAAAGACTTCATCAAAAGTGGTCCAGTGGATTGGCAAGCACATGTAAATAAAGAAATTGATTATCATTTTCACAATAATGAGAAAATAATTTTAATTGGCCATTCATTAGGGGGATTATTAGCTTTGCAGGCAGCATCAGATTTTAATATTGCTGGAATTGTTTTAATTAATACGGCGATGCGAACACGAATGAGTGTGCAACAAATCTTGTTGAGCTTGAAAGTACTCTTTTCCTCCCAAAACAGTAAGGATCCAATTGTCAGTACCTATCGCAATAGTTTTGGTGTTGGATTGCATGACTGGTGG
>JACDJA010000721.1_pt1 | contig 34680 bp, 36 predicted proteins | sample 7449241 | NCBI WGS metagenome assembly JACDJA01 (sample SAMN14253289, study PRJNA609438) | sludge metagenome | isolation source: initial anaerobic sludge | collected 2018-12-20 | reverse complement strand
CCGGGTATACTTGGTGTACTCTCGGGAGCATCATTCGGTGCTGCACTTGGTATGATCTTATTTAAAAAGTTTATTTTCGTTCAAGCTGCATCTTTGAGTTTTGGAATCTTGGCGGTATTTATAGCGCTTTTTATCTCTATGTTTAACAAACAAAATCAACTGATATTTCTTATACTTGGCGGTGTGATAAGCTCTGCATTTTTTAGCTCCCTACTCTCTATTACTAAATATATGGCTGATCCATATGATGAGTTGCCCGCTATTGTTTATTGGCTCATGGGAAGCTTGACCCTCATAGACAAACATACTATCTATGTCATCTCCATTCCTATCTTACTTGGAATAGCTTCAATTATCTTTCTTTCAAAATATCTCAATATTTTAAGTCTAGGGGACGAGGAGGCAAGAAGCTTAGGAGTCAATGTAAAATTGATGCGCTCTATCATTATATTGATAGCAACACTTATCAGTGCATTAACCGTAGTTTTAGCTGGAATGATTGGCTGGGTTGGTCTCGTTATCCCGCATATTGCACGACTGTTATTTGGCTCAAATAACATCATCATCGTGCCTATCGCTGCTCTCATAGGCGGAATATATCTTTTGGTTATCGATGATCTCTCTCGTACAATGTTTAACATTGAGATACCTATCGGCATTCTTACTTCACTGATTGGCATACCATTTTTTGCTTATGCACTCAAAAATACTAAAAAAGGATGGGGATGATGTTTAGAGTTGAAGATTTGAAATTTTCTTACGGAAAAAGAGATATTTTAAAAGGGGTGAGCTTTGAGATAGACGCCTCAGATGTGATCTCAATCTTAGGACCAAACGGTTGCGGTAAGACGACTCTCCTTAAACTTTTATTGGGGTTTTTAAAACCTTCACACGGCGAGATTTACTTTGAAGGAAAAGCTATAAATACCATAAAAACAAAGAACTTTTTTCAAAGAGTAGCCTATATCCCGCAGATACATGAAGGAGCCTTCGGATACCTTGTCAAAGATGTTGTTCTTATGGGAAGGATGCCCTACAAATCAATCTTTTCAAGCTTCAATGAAGAAGATAAAAAAACCGCGATGCAAGCCTTAGAGACACTAGGAATCGAGCATCTCAAAGATGATATTTACACGACACTTAGCGGTGGACAAAGACAATTGGTACTTATAGCAAGAGCGCTTGCGCAACAAGCTGATATATTTATCATGGATGAACCCGTCAATGGTTTAGACTTTGGCAATCAATATAAGCTGCTCAATAAAATAAAAGAGCTTGCAAAGAAAAATCTAACTTTTATAAAAACGAGTCACTATCCCGATCATGTTTTTTTTGTCTCGAATAAAGCGATTTTTTTGAACAAAGGGGAAATTTTGGAAAAAGGAGATCCAAATGTAATCATCAAAAAAGAGAATATAGAGAAGGTTTACAGGTTGAAGTCGGAAGTGACTTCTATAAACAATAGAAAAATTTGTATAGCAATATAAAAAAATTTATAGGGCGTTATATATTTTTATAAATAACGCGAAGGGGAAGGTATGAAAAAGTATTTACATTTAATAGCACCAAGTTTGGTCTGCACAATAGCGTTGGCACAAGAGAGTGTGGACATCGGAACTATTGATATCAGCGATTCAAAAAAAGCTGAATTTTATGATATCAACAGCTCAAAACAAAAACACATTATGAGCAAAGAGGCAGTTGAGGCACTTGAGGGAACAAGCTCTACAAACTATTTCAAGACACTGGAGCTGCTACCGTCAGTTACCGTGGAGACTCATGATCCATATAGTCTTACTGTCGATCAAAGCATGCTTAGAGTAAGGGGTCAACTAGGAGATACTTTTAGCAAATTGAGCGCAACTATCGAAGGAGTTCCTTATGGCTCTAATGTTGGGAATTCGGGAACCGGATACCTGATAGACAAAGAGAATATAGCGCAAACAGAGTTTTCCACAGGACTTATCGCCGCCAATGAAGGTTTTGGGATGGGGACAACGGCCGGCGCGCTCAATCTAAAAATCGCAAAGCCGACAGATGAAGCAGGAGCAACGCTCTCACTGGGAGCCGGAACGGATAGTTATAAAAAAGTCTTTTTGCGCGCAGATAGCGGAAAGATAAATGATGCCGTTAAGTTTTTTATCTCAACTTCGGCTATGGAAAATGCAAAGTGGAAAGGTGAAGGGGATATAAAAAGAAAAAATGTTGAGGGCATGGTCACGATAGATGTAGCCGATGATTTTAATATAGAACTTTTTGGCTCATATAACCATTTTGAGAGGTACGAATATATGCCGCTGACCTATGAGCAAACTCAATCTTTAAGCCCAAACTATAAACTTGATTATAATACAGAGATAACGGGCAATAAATTTACTGATGCCCTCTATTATGACTACTACAAACAAGATTTTGATGAGTATTTCTACTATGCTGCCGTGAACTATAAAATTGGTAATACGAAGATTAAGATCAAACCTTATACTTTTGGCAGTGAAGGTGTCAGATATCAAGGTGATCCAAGCAAAGGTGTCGTTAAAAAAATGAATATCAACCAAGAAGCTTATGGTATAAATGCGGATTTTGAGCGTCCGTTGGCAGGCGGTAAACTCTATGGTGGATGGTGGTATCAAGAGATGGAAAGTACTCCGCCGCCTAGCATCATGAAGGTTTACAAGATAAACAGTGACGGCAGTCTAACATACGCTTCAACGGGCATGCTTGTTGATGTAGAAAAAAGAGTCTCAAACTCACCTTATATCGGCTATGAAAAAACTTTTAATCATCTCTATATCAATGCAGGATTGCGCTATATGATGTTTGATTTTCCCGCTGCTACAGGATATAACACTACAGGTTTAGCCGATCTCTCTTTTGAAGATGCCCTTGCTGCAAGCTCCGGTGTTAAAAACGGTATGGAGGTTGATGCGAACAGTGAAAAAGTGCTTCTACCGAGTTTGGTGCTCGAATATACACTTAATAACAGTTGGAAAATAGGTGGTGGCTATGCTAGAAACTATGCAAATCCTTGGCAAGGTCCTCTATGGTCTATATACAATTCAAACACGGCAACATTTCAAGGTGCAGGCATAACACTCCAAGACTTATGGGATGAGTTAAAACTTGAAACAAGTGATAATATAGAGTTCTCTACTCAATACACTCAAGACAATTTTAAAATAAAAAATACACTCTTTTATGGCAAATACAAACATAAACAGATAACCGTATATGATCCAAATATCAATCTAAGCTATTACAAGAGTGATGCCGAAGCTACTTCGATGGGAGCAGAGCTAGAAGCTACTTATAAGATCGCTGATTATGCGAGTGTATTTGCTTCTGCTTACTATAATAGATTTGAATTTGATGATGATATACTGCTTGCGACAAATAGCTATCTGCATGCAAAAGGCAATCAAATACCTGATGTTGCAAAAGTCGGCGCAAAAGCAGGTATCAACTTTGATTTTGGTAATTTCTCGGTAACACCTATCGCTAGATATGTCGGTGCTCGCTATGGAGACGCTGAAAATACTGAAAAAGTCGATCCATATCTCGTCTTTGATCTCAATGCAAAATATGCATTCAAAAAAGACAAGATAGAACTCTCGCTTGCTTTGCAAAATATATTTGATAAAAAATATATTGGTGTTGTCTCAAACGGTTTAGATGACACAAGAACAAGCTCGACAACTTATTATCAGGGTGCACCGTTTGCAGCAGTTGTCAACTTTGTATATAAGTATTGATCATGAAAAAACTTTACTTATCTCTAGCACTCATCCTCCTCTCATGTAACATTTTTGCCGATTCCAAGCATATGGTTACTGATATGGCGGGGCAAAAAGTTATCGTACCTGATAAGATTGAAGGGGTGGTCAGCGTAGGTGGCACTCCGGCAATCAATGCCTTTTTGTTTGCTTTTGGTAAAGCAGATATCATCAAAAACGGTGTACAAAATGAGCATCTCAAAAAGATGCCGTTTTGGAGACATCAACAGTGGTTTATGTCAAAAATATTTGAGTTGCCACAAGTCTCCACAAATCCTCCTTCTTGGACGCCTGATTTTGAAAAATTGGCACAAACAAAGTTCGATATTGCATTTGTCAACGATAATCTCTCAGCCCAAATGCTACAAAAAAGAGGCTATAAAGTCGTTGTGATGAATTGGCAAGGTGAAAACAGCATAAAAAGAAGTATGACTTTTATGGGGGAGCTTTTCAATATGCAAGATCATGCCAAAGAATATATCGATTATTATGACAATATCGTCGAAATAACAAAGAGAAGAACAAAAGATATAAAAAACAGAAAGAGTGCCCTCTTTTTAAGAGTCAGCACCCTGATGATACCTATGGTCTCAACATCAAATGATATTTTCAAAAAAGCCGGAGGAATCAGCGCATCTGAACATATCAAAAAAGAGCATGCAGTGATCAATAGGGAACAACTCTTTGTATTAGACCCTGATTATCTCTTTGTTTGGGGCAAAGGAGATTTGAAACTTGCCTATAATGACCCGAAATTCAAAGATCTCAAGGCTGTCAAAAATCATAATGTTTATGCTGTACCACTTGGGGCATTTTTTTGGACAAACTATACACCTGAACAAGCTCTTTGCATATTATGGGCAACAAAAAAGATGTATCCGGAGCAATTTAAAGACATAGATATGCAAAAAGAGACTCTTGATTTCTATAGAAGATTTATGGATAAAGAGTTAACAACTCAACAGCTACAAGAGATACTCAACATTAAAAAAAATCAAGATAAACCTATAACCAACAGGGAGAAAAAATGAAAAAAATACATATAAGTTTGGCTGTGGCACTACTTTTGAGCGGCTCACTCTATGGTGCCGAGGAGATACACATTGAGCAAATAGATGTAACAAGCAACTCTTCGAAGGCTAAAACAACTAAAGAGATACAGTATGAGCAGCTCAATAATCCACAAGCAGCAACGGTGAGCTCTTCTCTCTCGACCGAGACATTCACAAGTGAAGATATCAAAAAGATAAAACCCGCATCAGTGTATGATATATTGAGCCAAGCAGAGGGTGTCAATGTCTTATTTATGGGAAGAAAAAATTCCTACACTCTCTCTTTTAGAGGAAGTTCTATCGGTGTTGGAAGTAGCTCATTTGGGATCATCTTAGATGGTGCCTTGCTAAGTGATAACTCAGGAAAAAGAATCTTAGAAACACTCCCGCCGGAAATCATCGAATCCATAGAGATAGTCAGAGATTCTAGCGCATTGAGCCTTGCGCCGTTACAAGCCTTTGGTAATCCAAACGGCTCATCACTTCAAGGATATATCGTCATCAAAACAAAACGACCAAGCAGGAATGAAGGCGGAGTCAGATTGGCTTATGAATCCTATAATACAAAAAAAGCAAATGCCTATTATGGTGGAGTAAATAACAGCTTTTACTACTTAGCATCCGTTAATGGTCTTGATACACAAGGGAAAGATGGATTTAATAATGCCAATGAAGGTGGCAATGGTTTTTTCAAGATAGGAATGAATAAAGATGATTTCGATATAGAGCTTAGCGGGTATTACTCTAGATACTTTCAGGAGATTCAAAGTGCCACTGATTCGCTGAGTAAATTTTATAATACATACTGGGAATATGCGCCTGTTGAAAATAGACTTTTTAACCTCTCCATGAGTAAAAAATGGACTGAAGACCAAGTAACAAATATCACGCTTGCACATGCAAAAACAAATTGGGTGCACGATCAAGATACTACCTCATCGACAGATAGTTATTTTATAGGATCACAAACAAATGATTCTATCGATATAAAACATACCATGAAAATAGCAGACACTGTTTTAAAAGTCGGCGGACAAGCTATCTGGTATGATGCTCCAAACGGAGAACTTTTTTATGAGGGTTATGAGAGAAAAGAGCAGATTTACGGAGCATTTATACAAGCGCAACATTACCTAAGTGAAAAACTTATCATCGATTGGGCGATCAGGGTAGATAAAAAGCATATAGACACGCTTCTTGAGCGCTATAGTCCAAATGTTACTACTACTTACGGAGGGATGGTAAACAATACAAAACTTTCAACTATAGAAGATCAATGGACCAAAGCTACTTTTAACACGGCACTTGGAGCGCTTTACAAACTTAATGATAAAAACTCATTCACTGCAAAATTTGCCTATGCTTCAAATGCACCTGCGAGCGAGACAAGCACAGCCGATGGGTATGATTTGGAAAAAGAGGAGCAATACAGATATGAGGTCGGGTATAGATTTGATCTAACAAACTTCACAGCAACGGCAAATCTCTTTTACTATGATATCAATAACCTAAAATTTCCTTACTATATAGGAACTGCGGCTGATCCGGAGATAGTCTTTGGACAGTATGACCAAAAAAGATACGGTGGAGAGATATCAATTGGAGGAGAGATTGACTCGTTTGATTATAGTCTTAACTATGCCTATGCTAAGGCGGACGAGAAAGATAATGAGATACCGAACCACTTGGCTTCGTTGCAACTTGGCTATACCTTCGGGAACATCAATACAAATATTGTTGCAAAATATGTAAGTGAATACGAATCCAACTTTTTTACAACAGATGGGGAGTATCACGATGTAGGAGATTTTGTGACATTAGATATCGGACTTGATTATCATCATGAGCTAAGAGGTCACGAGGCAGTCGCATCGATTTACGGCAAAAATATAACGGATCAAAATTATATGACTAAGATAGGTTGGGAAAATGTAGGCTCCCTTTTTGGCATCAGTTATGCAGTAAAATTTTAAGGGGATTATGATGATAGAATTAACAAAAATGTATATCGAATATTCGATAATCGGTGTTTTAGGTTTGATGAGTTTTTTAACACTATGGTTTGGTTTGGAGAGAATCTTTTATCTCAACAGAGTTGATATCACAAGTTTTAGGAAAAAAGGTGAGCTTGAAAATAAGCTCACCAACAATCTAACAACCATATCAACAATCGCATCTAATGCACCCTATATCGGTCTATTTGGAACGGTTTGTGGTATCATGATTACCTTTTATAAGATATCCCAAGATGCAAATTTTGATACCAATAGCGTTATGTTGGGACTTGCCCTTGCTCTAAAAGCTACTGCTATCGGGATAGTTGTTGCTATCTTTGCAACTATTTTTTATAACGGTTTAGCGAGAAAAGTTGAGGTTCTCATCACTAAGTGGGAGGATTTGCATGAAGATTAAAAAATTTGATTCTATGAATGTCATCCCTTTTATAGATATCATGCTCGTTTTACTGACTATCGTATTGACTTTTTCTACTTTTATAGCACAAGGAAGACTGGAGCTCAAACTTCCGAAATCTACCTTTTCAGAATCACTTGATTTGAAACTCAAAGAGTTAATAATAGATAAAAACGGGGTAATCACACTTGAAAATAAGACAATTGAACTTGAAGAGCTCAAAACAGAACTTGTGAATATGCCGAAAACAACAAACATTTCTGTAAAAGCCGATGAAGATACCCCTTTTAAAACATTTGTAGAGGTGATCAATATTTTCAAAGAGCTCCAACTCGAAAAGATATCTATAGTAACAGAGCTTAAACGATGAATCATTCACTTAAGGCATTTATCATATCTGCATCTTTGTATGTAACTCTCTTTGGCGCAGTTATCTTTTACGAGCCGGCAAAAGAAGAGAAGAAGAAAATAGTTGTTATCGATATGAATATGGTTGAAAATATTACACAGATCAAAAAAGTAGATATGCCAAAAGAGAGAGACAATACCGAAGAAACCAAAAAGCAAGAAGAGAGCAAGGAGGAGAAAAAAGTTGAAAAAAAGATTGTAAAAAAACTCTCGCAACCAAAAAAGAAAAAGATACAAAAAAAATTAACAAAAATAAAAAAGATTCAACCAAAAACAAAACCAAATAATGAAAACAATATCAAGCGCATAAAAAGTGGAGAGAGCTATCAAGAGCAGTATATGAAAACGAATCTTGCAAATATTATTGCCGCTATCAAAAGACATAAAAACTACCCGCACTTAGCAAAAAAGAAAGAGATAGAAGGCAAGGTCATTCTCAAATGCATCATCACTCCAAAAGGTGGAGTAAAAGATATAAAATTTGTGAAAAAATCCTCTTCAAGCATACTCAATCAAAACAGCATCGATATCTTAAAAAAAGCATCAAAAGAGTTTATCACACCGCTTAAAGAGATAGAGATTATCATTCCTTTTAATTATGAATTGATTATGTAAGATGAGGGCAATTAAAATTGTATATTTTATATTACCATAACTTCTCCTCGCATGCTTCAAGAGCTACGCCTTCTCGAAGTCCGTCGTCAATCACGATACACTCACTAAATCCGCCCGTCTCATAGAGTCGCTTTAAGATGAGCACACCTGCGGTAATAAGATCTTCCCTGCCTACACCTACCGTCTCTTTTCTTTGTGCCTGATCCATACTCAACAATTTTTCAAGTTGCAATAATGCTTCATTTAGGGTAATACTCATACCGTTTACATCTTGGGCTTTGTATTCCGAGGCATTTCTGCCGAGTTTCATATTTGCTAGGGTTGTTGGTGTCCCTGCGGTTGCAACAAATATCTCGATAGCATCTAAATTCTCTTTTGCGCTCTCTATAAAATCTATGAAGTTCGTTTTATATGCATCCAAATATACTTCCATCGCCTTTTGACTTTCATGTCTTTGTGAAAGTGTTACGATGCCGACAGGAAAACTTTTTGCTAAGAAATTTTCGCCGTCACTTAAGATAATCTCCGTCGAACCGCCACCGATATCAACCAACATAAAAGTTTTTCTGATACCGAGTTTGCGAAGCCTAAATACAACGGCTTTGAGTGTAAGTCTCGCCTCTTCATCTCCGTCAATAACTTTAAACTCCACTCCGGTTGCTTTCTTTATAGCGCCCAATACATCTTTGGAATTTTTTGCCTCTCGTAATGCTTGTGTGGTAACTGCCACAATATAATCTTTGGAAAAATCTACCCTGCTTTGAAAAAGTTTGATAGCCTCTATGACTCTGTTTACCGCAGAGGATGTAATATTGCCATTGATTGCTATTCCGTCTGCACTTTTAACGATGATACTCTCTTCAAAAAGTATCTCCTGCGTACTGCATTCAAAGTGTATAAGACGGATTGTATTGGAGCCGAGATCGATCGCTATCATAGACTTTCGCTAAATTTAAATCCTGCCTCTTTAAGCTTCGCGCGTATCTCTTCTTGATGCTCTTCGCCTTTTGTCTCAAGTGCGACAGATACATGTGCATCACCAAATTCTAGATCAATTGAAGTTCTATCATACCCTATATGCACGATATTTGCACCTACGCTTTTAAGTATCTCCGTAAAGCGCATCAAAGCCCCCGGCTTATCAACGAGCGTAACCATAAGCTTCATTTTTCTAGCCGATTTTACAAGCCCTTTTTCGATGATAAGCGAAAGCATTGTTACATCAATGTTACCCCCGCTTACGACGATACCGACCTTGGAGTCTTTTGGAAAATCAAATTTATGGTGTATAAGTGCGGCAACGCCTACGGAGCCTGCCCCTTCAACAAGTATCTTTTGATTTTCAAGCAAAAAAAGTATGGCACTTGCTATCTCGTCTTCACAAACCAAGATAAGATCATCAACATAATCAAGTAGATAACGAAGTGTTACTTCTGATGTATCGCGCACAGCAATCCCATCGGCAATCGTTCGCACATTTAAAGTATCTATAGCTCTTTTTGCATCAAAGGACTGTTTCATTGCAGGTGCACCATCAGCGGCTACACCAATAACTTTGATATTTGGATTGATCCCTTTAGCAGCAACAGCAACACCTGAAATAAGTCCACCACCCCCTACAGGAACGATAATATACTCTAAATCTTTTACCTCATCAAGCATCTCAAGCGCGACAGTACCCTGCCCTGCTATCACCTCATCATCGGCAAACGGGTGTAAAAAACTTGCATTACGATCTTTGGCATATGTAAGTGCATATTCATATGCTTCATTATAGTTTGCACCATGCAAAACAACATCCCCACCGAATCTTTTTACTCCTTGCACTTTTATAAGCGGAGTTGACTCAGGCATAACGATTGTCGCCTTAAGCCCATAGTGTGAAGCGCTAAATGCCACACCTTGTGCATGATTACCTGCACTTGAAGCAACAACCTCTCTGATATTCCCTGATGCAACCAAATTTGATATCTTATTGAACGCACCTCGAAGTTTAAATGAACCCGTGCGTTGAAGATTCTCTTTTTTAAGATAGACATTGTACCCACTCAGATTGCTCAATATCGGAGCATGAGCAAATGGAGTTTGACTTGCGACCTTATCTACATTTTGCGCCGCTTTTTGCACATCTGCAACTGTTATCATTTTATTTTCCTAACTTTAATTCTGTATAATTATAACTAAATTAATTTACAAAAGGTTATAGATGGAGTGCGAATTTCCAACCCAAAATGCAACAAACGAAGAGATAGAAGCAATATTTAAAAAGACAAAAACCATAGCAATTATCGGCTGTTCACCTGATGAGAGTAAGGCAAGCAATATGGTTGCAAGATACCTTAAGGATGCAGGATTCCAAATCGTACCCGTATATCCGAAAGAAGAGGAGATACTCGGCGAGAAAGTTTATAGAAACTTAAGCGATATCCCTTTTAAGGTCGATATGGTCGATATCTTTAGAAAACCCTTAGTGATAAAAAGCGTTATCGAAGAGGCAATCAAAAGAGGGGATGTCGATACCATATGGACACAACTTGGACTTGTCAATAACGAGGCTGCCAAGATGGCCGAGGCAGCAGGTATGCATGTCGTTCAAAACAAATGTACCAAGATAGAGCATGCAATGATTACGACTTAAGTTTTAAAAAGACTCCACTCTCCATATGTGTCGAGTAGGCAAACTGATCAAACATCGCTGCGCTTACAATCTCATGTGTCTGGCATAGCTCCCCTAGGTCTCTTGTGAGTGTTGCAACATTACAAGAAATATAAATAATATGCTCTATGCCGGCGATAAGCTTCAGTGTATCACCATCTAAACCTGCTCGCGGGGGATCAACAAGAGCAAGATTGAAATCATAGCTATCAAGATCAACCCCTTCAAGACGATGAAATACCCTTTTGCGAGCCAAGGCTTCACTCATCTCCTCCGAAGAGAGTCTAGCAAATGTAATATTTTCAATCTTATTTGCTTTGCAGTTCTCTTTGGCATTTTGGATCGACTTTTTAGATACTTCCGTAGCTAAAACTTTACTAAAATAACGCGAAAGCGGTATCGTAAAATTACCAAGCCCACAATAACTCTCAAACATATCTCTGCCTTGAATCGTACTCGCTTGTTTACACGCCCAAGTAATCATCTTGGCATTCACACTTGCATTTGGCTGTATGAAACCGCCATCCATATAAGTGTACCAATAGCTCTGCTCTTCAATCTCAAGCATCTGTATCACGGATTCTTTTGTCAGTACAAGTTTTTGCGCTTTGCTTCGTCCTATGATTAAGATATCGAGTTTTGCCTCTAAACCCCTTGCCTCTTTTTGCCAATCCTCATCAAGCTTTTTATGATAGATAAGCGTGACTAAAAGCTCACCCAAACTTGATGCAAGGAATTCAACGCTAAAAAGCTTAAAGGAGAGTAATTTTGAGCTATTGATAAGACGCAGCATCTCCCACATCTTCTCCTCTATCAGAAGGGCGACCTTCGGACACTCTTCGAGCTTCACGATGCCGTTTTTTTCACAATTGGTCATCGCATAAAAAGCTTTACCGTCTTCATGCCATATCCTAAATTCGGCTCTTGATCTAAAATTTTGTTGTGGTGAAGCAAACAGGTCTATATCCCCCTGATAAAAAGGCGCTAATTCATCTTTAAGCTTATGCTCTTTTATCTTAAGCTGCTCTTCGTAATCCTCCTTGTAAAAGTTGCAAGAACCGCATATTCCGAAATGTTTACACTCCATTTGTACCCTTTGGCATCAATTAATCTCATCTTCGTTATAATCACGATAACAAAAAGAGTATATTCTAACAAACAAAGGTTTAAAACTATGGCAATCAGTGTGGTTATCTTAGCAGCAGGTAAAGGCACAAGAATGAAATCAAACACGCCTAAAGTATTACACGAGATATCAGGCAAGCCTATGCTATTTCACTCCATAGATGTTGCTAAAAAAATCAGTAATGATATAACAATCATCCTCAATCACCAATCAGAACTTATCATAGAACGCATTGAGGAGGTTTATGGGGATATCAAATTTCACATACAAGATGTAGCCAATTTCCCAGGAACCGGCGGTGCTTTAAGAGGACTTGAGCTTAAAAACCCAAAAACACTCATCCTCAACGGCGATATGCCACTCCTTACCAAAGAGGCACTTGATGTGCTACTCGATGCAGATGCCGATATCGCTATGAGCGTTATAGAACTTGCTGATTCAAACGGTTACGGCAGAGTGAGCATAGAAAATGGTAGAGTTCAAAAAATCATAGAAGAGAAAGACTGCACGCCTGATGAGCTTGCAATTAAAAGCGTCAATGCAGGCATCTATGCACTCAAAAGCGAAATTTTAAACAACTCTATCCCAAAACTCGACAATAACAATGCACAAAAGGAGTACTACCTCACCGACATCATCGAAATGGGTATGCAAGATGGCTTGGATATCGTAGCTGTTTATGGCAAGGAGGAGACATTTAAAGGGGTTAATAGCAAGATTGACCTCGCAGATGCTGAAGTTATCCACCAAAGAAGGATCAAGAAGGCTTTTATGGCACAAGGTGTCACTATGCGACTTCCGGAAAGTATCTACATCGAAAGTTCCGTAGAATTAGAAGGAGAGTGCATCATTGAAAACGGTGTGACGCTTCTTGGAAAAACCAAAATTATAAATTCTCACATTAAAACAAACTCTATCATAGAAGATGCTCTCATCAACGAGAGCTCTATAGGCCCTATGGCGAGAATACGCCCAAAAAGCGTTATCGAAACAAGTCATATCGGCAACTTCGTTGAGGTCAAAAAGTCCACACTCAAAGGCATAAAAGCCGGACATCTTAGTTATCTCGGCGATAGTCAGATAGATGAAGGCTCCAACATCGGCGCAGGGGTAATTACTTGCAACTATGACGGCAAAGTAAAACATCAAACTATCATTGGTAAAAATGTATTTGTGGGTAGTGATAGTCAACTCATTGCTCCTCTGAAGATCGAAGATGATGTGCTCATTGCAGCAGGTTCAACCATCACAAAAAATGTTAAAAAAGGCTCGCTTGCTATGACAAGAGTGCCTCAAAAAAACATTGCCGATTTTTTCTATAAATTTTTCGGGAGCAAAAAGTGATACTTAAGGACAAGAAGATACTCTTAGGTGTAACCGGAAGTATAGCCGCCTATAAAGCGTGTGATGTTGTAAGAGAATTTATAAAAGCAGGTGCTTGCGTTAAAGTCGTGATGAGCGAAGCCGCAAAAAGATTTGTCACTCCGCTTACCTTTGAAGCACTTACAAGAGAGGGTGTCTTGCATGAAGGAAGTGAGAGTTGGGCAAACGGACTCAATCACATCGACATCACACAATGGGCAGATGTTTTTGTGATAGCCCCTGCTAGTGCAAACACTATCAATAAACTCAGCAAAGGGATTGCCGATAATCTCCTCTTACAATGTGCGCTTGCATTTGATAAACCAATCCTCATTGCTCCTGCGGCAAATACAAAAATGATAGAAAATCATCAGACGAAAAATTCTATCAAAATGCTCGAAGTGAGTGATATGACTATCATAAAATCACAAAACAAACTACTTGCTTGTGGAGATGAAGGCAATGGTGCGTTAGCTGATCCAAAAGAGATATACTACCAAACACTCAAAGCACTACTCAAAGATGATTTCTGGAGCGATAGACGCGTGGTCGTGACAAGCGGTGGAACCATAGAGAAGATAGATGATGTACGCTTTATCTCCAACTTCTCAAGCGGTAAAATGGGCAATGCAATTGCTATGGCACTCTATCTTTTGGGTGCAGATGTCTGCCTCATAACCACAAAGCAAACCAAAGATATCCCAAATGAAATATATACGATCGATGTGGAAGATGCAAAAGAGATGCAAGGCTATCTTACGGATGCTGTTCGTGTTGCTAAAAAAGGGGTGATGAGCAAACCAAGCATCAATCATCCGGATTCTATCGGGATGATTCAAAAAGAACCTTATCTCTTTATGGTTGCGGCCGTGGCTGATTATAGGGCAAAATACCCGCAAACAGGGAAAATGAAAAAAGACACCACAACTAAAGAACTTGCTATAGAATTTACACTCAACGATGATATCTTAAGCTCACTCGATAAGCGGGGAATAAAAACGATCGGTTTTAAAGCAGAGACAGACGCTAAAGAGGGACTCAAAAATGCAAAAGAGGCACTCAAACTCAAAGAAGTTGATGCGGTATGTTATAACCTTCTTGAAGATAGCAATAGCTTCGGAAGTGATGAGAATGCGATAACCTTTATCACAAAAGAGAGTGAGATTGATCTAGGAAAAAAAGAGAAACTTTTTCTTGCTTTTGATATCCTTCGTGAGGCAAAAAAACTTGGAGACTAAAAACAGCATACAACATCTAGCCATCATCATGGATGGAAACGGCAGATGGGCAAAAGCAAAAGGGCTTCCAAGATCAAAGGGGCATGAGGCGGGTGCCAAGACGATAGAGAGTATCACTCGATTTTGCGTTGACCATACAGATATTAAGACTCTTACACTCTATGCATTTAGCACAGAAAATTGGAAGAGACCAAAAAGCGAAGTTGACTTTTTGATGAAACTTTTGGAGCGATATCTCAAAAAAGAGCTCAAAACTTATCATGAGCACGAAATACGCTTTGATGTAATCGGCGATATATCAAAGTTCTCAGCCAAACTACAAAAACTGATCCAAAAGATCAAAGATCAAACAAAAGAGTATGATGGACTCACTCAGGTACTCGCACTTAATTACGGTGCAAGAGATGAGATAGTAAGAGCTGTACAAAAACTCAATGCTACCGCTAGTGAGATAAGTGAAGAGAGCATAGCACGAGCACTCGATACCCCTTACGGCGAACTTGATCTGCTCATAAGAACAGGCGGGGAGCAGAGGCTAAGTAACTTCTTATTGTGGCAGTTAAGCTATAGTGAACTCTATTTTAGTGATACGCCTTGGCCCGATTTTGATGTCAATGAACTTCAAAGCGTCATTGATGACTTTGAGCATAGAAAACGAAATTTTGGCGGCTTGTGATGGTTGAAATATTTGCCGTTCTCATCTTGGGTATCATCATAGGCTCTTTTTTAAATGTAGTAATTCACAGAATTCCCCTAGAAGAGAGTATCGTATTTCCTGCTTCACACTGTCCGAAATGCAAAGAAAAACTCTATTGGTGGCACAACATTCCTCTACTATCTTATCTGTTACTTGGAGCGAAATGTCACTTCTGTAAAGAGCCCATCTCGGCAAGATACCCGATAGTTGAACTTATAAGCGGACTGCTCTTTGCGGGACTCTATCTCAAAGTCGGTTTGCATTGGGAACTTCTTTTTATCTACGCAAGTTTTGCGGCACTCCTTGCTCTTAGTATGATTGATTTTGATTATATGGCAGTACCCGATAATGTCAACTTTGCTGCCCTTATCTTTGCACTTATTAATCCTGACTTTCTAAACTCAATCAAATATGCAGCGATTGCGGCTTTTGGACTTTTTGTGATTGGCTTTATCGCTTCAAAGATAGCTAAAAAGGAGGCACTCGGGAGTGCCGACATCATTGTGGCGGGAACCATGGGCGCACTTTTGGGATTTCCGCTCTTTTTTGTTGCACTTTTTCTCTCTGCATTGCTTGCTATGATCCCCTCTTTGATTTACAGAGAAAAAGGTGTGCCTTTTGTACCTTTTTTAGCGCTTGCAACACTGATAGTCTATATCTTTGATAGCTATTTTTTGCATCTATTGGAGGAGATACTCCATGTCTAAGATAACAAGTTATCTCTCTGCGAATTTTTCAAAAAGCTTCTTTACGATTATCACGCCTTTTTTTATCATCGTCTCTTTGGTCTATTTTGTAAGAATATCGATTATGACATCAAAGATTCAGATGAGCTTTTCGGAACTTGTTACGCTTTATCTCTACTTTACACCATCGATTCTTTTTTATACAATTCCGTTTTCATTTGTCGCTTCTTTAGCGATTACACTAACTCGCCAATCCCAAGACAATGAGCTACCGGCTCTTTACTCCCTGGGTATACGATCGTCAACCATTATGCGATATTTCTTAGTGCTCTCTGTGCTTTTTTCTATTCTTTTACTCGCACTCTCCTTCTTTGCTATCCCCGCTTCCAAGCAAGAATATAAAACATTTTTGGCAGAAAAGAAGGCTGAAGCAAAACTCAATATCAACTCCGGCTCACTCGGGCAAAAGTTTGGTGATTACTATATATTTGTTAAAGATAAAAACAATACCAAGCTTAGTGAGGTCGTTATCTATAGCAAAAAAAGCGAAGGCGAAGAGCAGATATTCGCTGCAAAAAGTGGAGAGATAAAACAAAATCAAAAGCCCTACGCTTTAGTACTTAACAATGGATATGGCTATACATACAATAAAGACAAGCTCATGCAGGTCAACTATAAAAGCTTGAGTGTCTTTGACAATACTAAGATCGGAAACTATACACTCGATAGTATCATTGGATATTGGAAAAAAGCACAAAAATATAAGGGCATCCTAGAAGATGCTATCTTTTTTCTCTTTGTAAGCCTGATACCATTCTCTTCGCTCTATCTTATCGCGGCTTTTACAATGATACACTCAAGATATGAAGCAAATATATCTTTTCTAGTTATCTTTGTCATAACACTCATCTACTACACCTTTGCCTCTGTCATCAAAGAGAGTAATTCGATTATTTTTACTCTATTGCTTAGCTTGCTCTTGGCGATAATTGGTAGGATAATTTTTGAGAAAAAAGTTGCAAGGTTCTTTTGATGCGCATCAAAGCTACTTTGGAGTATGACGGCTCACTCTTCAAGGGATTTCAAAGTCAAAAAAATACAAAAAACACAGTAGCCGGGCACCTTCAAAATGCCCTCTCATCACTAGAGATAAAAGATAAAATCATAGCAAGCGGAAGAACGGATGCGGGTGTGCATGCCTCCAATCAAGTGATTCACTTTGATATACCTGATTTTTGGAAAGATATCCGAAAACTAAAAATAGAGATTAACAAGAAACTTAAAGGTATTCGCATAAAAAAACTGCAAGCTGTAGAAAGTGACTTTCATGCAAGATACAGTGCAAAAAAACGACGATATAGATATATCTTTCAGGCAACAAAACCCGATGTGTTTCATGAGCGGTATGTAAGCTTTTATGAAAATGTGGATGAAAAACTACTCCAAAAGGCACTCTCTTGCTTTCTCGGTGAGCATGATTTCCGCAACTATTCAAAAAACGGCTCTGAACCAAAAAATACAGTGCGAAATATTTACAAAACAATTGTTTACAGGTATAAAGAGTATTATATTATCACGATAGAAGCAAATGGGTTTTTAAGATCACAGGTTAGAATGATATGCGCAGACACTATACGATATGCACAAAAAAAGATAGAGTTGCAAACAATCAAAGAAAAACTTAATACCGCCGATTCTTTTGACACAAAACCGGCTTGCGCAAACGGGCTCTATCTTAGTAAAGTTTTCTACTAAATACATGTTATTAAACTCTGTTAATAAAAGGATATAAAATAGTTGCTATAATGCAAAAAAGAGTTTTTTTAGGGTGCCACTAGCATGAAAAAAGAGATACAAGTATTTTTAGCCTTATTTATTGTTTTCAATATTATAGGCTGTTCGGACAAAAATTATACGCTCCCTGCAAATTTGGAAAAAAATGAAAAACTTAATCAATATACAAATACAACGCAAGAAAACAGTGATAAATGGTGGGAAAATTTTCATGATAAAAACCTCAATGCCCTCATCGAAAAATCTTTACAGCAAAACTTATCTCTTCTAGCAACAAAAGAGCAGATAACACAAGCATATGCAACGCTGAAAACTTCAAGAGCCGATCTTTATCCTTCGATAAACGGAACTTTTCAGAACACAAGAGAGAGAGATATCTCCGCGCATGATGAATGGAGCAAATCATATACCGCAGGGGCAGAGCTTGATCTTGCTATAGATCTTTGGGGAAAGCTGAGACACCAAAGTAAATCAAACTACTATAGCTATCTTATGACTCAAGAATCCTATAGATATTCTGCGCTCACGCTTGCAAAAGAGATATCCAAACAATATATGAACCTTGCATCGTATGTTGAAAAAGAGAAACTTCTCAATGAGCAGCTTAAAATTGCAAAAGATATTTTGAGTGCCTTAGATACAAGATTTAACTATGGCAAGACCAATTACACTGATATCTTAGAGCAAAAAAGACAAGTAAAAATACTTGAATCAACAATTACATCCAATAATGCCAATATACTCTCGGCTCAAAAAGCTTTAGCATTGCTCATTGCAAAATCGCCGATAGATGGAGTTGATCTTAAGCCGAAACTTCCGCAAGCAGGAGCGATTCCTAGTAGCGGATTTAGCTCGCAAATACTGATCAAAAGAGCTGATGTTCGCTCTGCATACTTTTCTCTTTTAGGCGCCAATGAGAGTGCTGCTGCTGCACTTTTGGAAAGATTTCCGACTATTAGCCTTTCACTTACTACGCAAAGTAGCGCTCTATCTTCGTCAAATCTTTTTGAAGATTGGCTTATGAGTGCCTTAGGCAGTGTCGTTGCCCCTATCTTTCAAGGCGGTGCTATACAAGCCAATATTACAAAAAAGAGATCACTTGCCCAAGAAGCTGCCTATACATACGGCGATACTTTTATGAATGCACTCGGAGATATCGAAGAGGCAAGCCTTAGAGAGATGGAGCAAAAAGAACTTCTCATAAACAAGAGAAAACAAGTTGATCTTATAGAAGCAAGAGTTGAGCGGGTGCAAGAGCAGTATGATAACGGAACGCTCGATTATATTGACTTTATAGGAATCATTCAAACATGGCAGACACTTAAACAAGAATATATCGAGTATAAAAAGAATTATCTTGATGCACAAATCGATTTATATTTCGCACTTGGCTCAAATTGGTTAAGCGAACAACAGGAGAAAAAATGAGAATAGCTACAAAGAGAAGTCTTGCTGCTGCTTTTGCCATTGCAGTCATAGGTATAATTATAGCCCAGATCATCGTATGGACGGCACCGCAAGCAAAAGATAGATCAGCCGAAGAAAAAAAAGTAAGCGTGCAAACCATTACGCTAAAACCGCAAAATATTATGGCAATCATCGAAACGACAGGCACGGCACAAGTCTCTCAAGATAGTGAAATATCTGCTCAGGTAAGTGGAAAGATCGTCTATGTGAACCCTGCACTTAAGCCTGGCACTATCGTAAAACAAGGCGATATTCTCTTTAAGATTGAAAGAGATGATTATGAAGCGGCACTCAAAGAAGCTGAGGCTTCACTCCAAAATGCCGAGTCCGATCTTGCGATAGAACTTGGTTCTCAAGAGGTAGCAAAGAAAGAATTAAAAATTTCAGGTAGAAAATTAACTCCCATGCAAGAAAGCCTCACACTAAGAGAACCGCAACTCAAAGCAGCACAAGCAAGTGTTACAAACGCACAAGCGGCTCTACAAACAGCGCAAATGAATTTGGAGCGAACGGTCATTAAAGCGCCTTTTGACTCCATTGTTGCAAATACACCTACTTCGCTTGGGACTATAGCAACAACGGGAGTAACTCTTGTTGAACTTGTAGACAATACAAACTTTTGGATATTGGCAGAAATAGATACGCATCTTTTAAAATATATCAATTTTAGCAATAAAGATAAAGAGGGGTCAAAAGTAACTATAACTGCACTTTCAGATAAAGAAGGAATTCAATATGAAGGTGTTGTAAGATCGCTCCTTCCAAAAACAGATGATGCATCAAAGAGACCTATCGTGCTTGTGGAGTTTACGCTTGAACCGAACCAAACACAAACAATATTTGACGGAGATATAGCAGCACTGACGATAGAAGGAAAAATGATACAAAACGCTTACAAACTTCCTTGGGAACTACTAAAAAACAGCAAAGAGGTATGGCTCTATAAAAACGGTATTTTGGAGATAAAAGAGGTAGATATCCTTCACAAAAATTCATCTGAGATTATCGTTAGCGGACTGAACCCAAAAGATGAGATCGTTACGACTTCTATCGGTGGTGCTAAAGATGGATTAAAATTGCAAAAGGTTACAGATGGAGACAAATAGCAGAGGTTCCATCTCGTGGATGGCAAGGCATAAAGTCGCTGCTAACCTTTTGATGATGGTCTTTCTAATCGGAGGGCTCTTTTTCTCTTACAGTATTAAAAAAGAAGTTTTTCCGGATTTTGAAGTTGATATTATCACTATCTCTGTTGCCTATCCCGGAACGACTCCCGCAGAAGTAGAACAAAGTGTTGTTTTGGCTGTTGAGGAGGCAATTGACGGCATTGACGGCATTGACGAAGTAACTTCGGCTTCGAAAGAAAATAGCGGTGTTGTCTCTGTTGAACTTATAACAGGTGCAAATAAACAACAGGTCTATCAAGATATACAACAAGCGGTTGACGGGATTAGTACATTTCCAAGCGAAGTAGAGAGCCCTATCGTATCGATGACAACCAACCAAAGAAATGTTATCACTGCTATTCTCTATGGAGACGATGATGAGTGGAATCTTAAAAAAAGAGCATATGAACTTAAAAAAAGACTGACAGCTCAAAAGAATATTACACAAGTTACCGTAAGTGGCGATAGAGATTATGAGGTAAAAATAGAGGTTAAACAAGAAATTCTTGAACAATACGGTCTTACTCTCTCAGATATCTCCGATAAAATAGCAAGCGAATCCGTGGAACTCTCAAGCGGTATCATACGAGCTGATTCAGGAGATATACTGGTACGACTCAATGAACGCAGACTCTATGCAAATGAATTTTTAAATATCCCAATCGTAACCACCGACAACGGTTCGGTTATTAAACTCGGTAATATCGCAACAATCACAGATGGATTTTCCGAAGATCAAATACTTACAACATACAATGGAAAATTAGCAATATCGCTCGATATATACAGAAGCGGCAATCAAACCCCTATGGAGGTCTCGGAAGCTGCCAAAGAAACGATAGACGCCTTCAATAAAGAGAATGCACCTAAATTACAAGCAGTCATTACAAGAGATATGACCGATGTCTATAACCAAAGACTTGAATTACTTCTTAAAAACGGTTTCATGGGACTCTTGCTTGTTGTAATCATGTTGGGGCTCTTCTTAGATTTCAAGCTTGCGATGTGGGTTGCCATGGGGATACCTATCTCATTTTTGGGTGCTTTTATATTTTTACCGATGTTTGATATCTCTGTCAATATGATCTCAATGTTTGCCTTTATCATCTCTCTTGGAATCGTTGTTGATGATGCTATTATTGTCGGTGAAAATATCCATGAATACAGGCAAAGGGGTATGGATACAATCAAAGCTTCGATTGAAGGAGTAAAAGATATGGCAATGCCCTTGACATTTGCTATCCTGACAAACATCGTAGCATTTTCTCCACTCTTCTTTATACCGGGAAGTATGGGAAGTCTCTTTGGTGTTATCCCTGCAGTTGTAAGTGCGGTGTTTATCGTCTCTTGGATAGAAGCCGTTTATATACTTCCTAGACACCTTGCAACGACAAGCAAAAAAGACTCTTCTCCTCTTGTTAAAAAGATGCACGATAAGCAAAAGAGATTTGCACAAGGTTTTGATAATTTCATCGAGACAAAATACAAATCTTTTTTGGAAAACTCCATCAAACATCGCTATATCACCATCGCGATAGGATTTGCGGTTTTACTTATTGTTCTATCCTATGCCGAAAGCGGCAGACTCGGCTTTAGTATGATGCCTAGGGTCGAAGGGAATAGAGCTGTTGCCGTAGCAAGACTTCCTGTGGGATCACCTATGGAAAAAGCAATTGAGATCAGAGATAAACTTGTACAAGCAGGTGAAAAAATTAACGAAACTATCGATGAGAGGCTCCTTGTAGGCTATTTAGCAATGATTGAAGAAAATCAAGTAAGAGTTGATTTTTTCTTTGATGATACACTTGGACTTGATTTTTCCGTTCAAAATTTTAATGATAGATGGAGAGGGAAGCTAGGTCCTGTAATCGGTGTTGATTCGGTTCGCTTTAAATCAGACATAGGAGGTCCTGGCGGAGGTGCTTCATCGATGAGCTTAGAGCTTTCACATAACGATAACGATGTACTCGAAAAAGCAAGTGCGGAACTTGCAGATATCTTAAGTAAAACAGAATTTGTTACCGATGTTGAAGAGGGATATATGCAAGGAAAAGAGGAGTTCACTATTACCTTATTGCCGTACGCCAACTCATTGGGCATTAGTGCGTCTTCTATCGCGCAACAACTGCGCTCATCTTATTATGGAAGTGAAGCTATTAGACAACAAAGAGGGGAGCACGAAGTAAAAGTAAGAGTTATGCTTCTAGAAGAGCAAAGAAAAAGCCTTAAAGACCTCTATAAACTCAAGATTACGGCACCCAACGGCTCACTCATTCCGCTTAATCTTTTAGTGGAGTTTAAAAGCGGTAGATCCTATTCCGTAATCAACAGAAGAGACGGTGCGCGAGTCTTTGGGATCAATGCAAATGTAGTCCCGGAAGAAAATCTCCCTCAAGTCATTGCTAAACTCAACAGTGAAGTCTTCCCTCAACTTCAAAATGAGTTTTCGGGACTTAAAATTAGCTTTCAAGGCAGACAAGCCGATACGGATGAAAGTATGGCATCACTTATACAAGGCTTTATATTGATGCTTATTGTTGTCTATATTATGCTCGCACTTCCTTTTGGAAGCTATTTTCAACCCATCATCGTCATGATAGCTATTCCTTTTGGAGTCGTTGGGGCATTTTTAGGACATCTCCTTATGGGCTACAGCCTGAGTGTCATCAGTGTCATGGGTATCGTCGCGCTCGCAGGAGTTGTTATCAATGATACACTTGTGCTCATTGATTATTCCAATAAACTCCGTGCTGTAAATGATAATGCTCACGATTCTATAGTTTCTGCAGCCGTAAGGCGTTTTAGGCCGATTTTTTTAACAACCATTACGACTTTTGGAGGACTTGCTCCAATGATATTTGAACAATCTATTCAAGCAAAATTTATGATACCTATGGCGATATCGCTTGGATTTGGGATACTCTTTGCGACTCTTATAACCTTGGTATTTATCCCTTCTTTATATATGATACTCGAAGATTTTTCCGATTTTATTCGCAATAGAAAAATCTTGAAGATTTCTCCTAAATAGAGTAAAATAGAGACATATTTTACTCAAAAGGAGAAAAAGATGGCTATTACATTAGATGCACTACCCTATGCGTATGATGCGCTTGAGCCTTATATATCAAAAGAGACTTTAGAGTTTCATCACGACAAACATCATGCAGGGTATGTCAACAATACAAATAACCTTAGCAAAGATACGGAATTTGAAGGAAAAAAGTTAGAGTACATCATCCTCAACGCAAAAGGTGGACTCTTCAATAATGCTGCCCAAAGTTTTAATCACTCATTTTATTGGCGCTGTATGTCCCCGAAGAGAACTGCACCAAGCGCAAAACTCCAAGCCATGATAGAGCATTCATTTGGCTCTATGGAGCAATTCAAAGAGTCGTTTATAGCATCTGCTGCGACACTCTTTGGGTCGGGTTGGACATGGCTCATACAAGACGGTGATGAGCTTGCTATCATCAACGGCTCAAATGCCTATACGCCGATTCTTGATCATAAAAAGCCACTTCTAGTCTGCGATGTTTGGGAACATGCGTATTATATCGACCATAGAAATGCACGCGCTAAATATCTTGAAGGTTTTTGGTCTTTAATTAATTGGGATTTTGTATCATCCAATCTTGACTAGATAGTGGGCAAACGGGGTGCCGTAAAGCATCCCATAATTACTCTTTTACATCCTCTTTGATTTTTTCTATTTTAGCATCAACTTTATTTTTGATTTCAACAACTTCTTTTTTAATCTTCTCTATAGTATCCGGCTCTTGAGTAGCATTGGATTCACTACTTTTTTTAGGAGTGCTCTCTGCTGTGCTTGCATTGAGATCACTCTTTTTTTGCTCTTCATCCGAAGAAGCATTTGTATCTTTGATTTTCTCTTCTTTAAGAGCAGATGTTGGCTCTTGAGTCTCTTGTGGTGCTACTCCTGAAGTTTGAGCATTTGATTTTTCCTCATTACCTTTAAGCTCATCAAGTTTCATCTCAAGATCAAACAACTTATCATCAAGCACTTTTACCTGAGAAACATTGGCTCCATGCTCAAAAACAAGTTCTCCGCCATCTTTACCCTGCTTCAATGTTGCACCCACAAAAAGAGCAAGCACCAAGATATAAACGGCTCGAACCAAAGGATGTGAAGAGAGGACGGTTATAAACTTGAAAATCAGCACAACAAAAGCGCCGATAACAATCAAAGAGCCGAGTGCCTTATGCGCTTTAAGCTCCTCTTGTCCGGCGATTGAGAGTGCATCAAATGCCTCTTTACCATCAGCAGAACCGGTTGCATAGGCTGCAAGAACAATAAAACACAAGATAAACAGAAATGCAAATGCAAACCCACTGAGTGTTCTCCTGTTAAAGATGATATTGATAATCTCTATAAGCAGTACGATTACCGGAATTGCTACAACAAAATGAACAATCGGTGGATGGAGTAGATGGGGTATCGCATCCATTGTTTCTAAAAAACCTAAACTGATTCCGGACATGATATCTCCTTTTGATTTTTAATCATTATAACATAAAAGTATCTATACTAAAATGGTTTTATAACAACCATTATTACAATGCCTATTGCCAAAAGTGTCGGTACCTCATTGTAAAACCTGAAGAACTTCCCACTCATTATATTTGAATCCTTCGCAAGTGCCCTTCTGTAATACTCAAGCGAATAGTGGTATGTGATAAGCAAAGCTGCAAGAAATATCTTGATATAGATCCAACCCATATTGAACCATTCCGGTCTGATAACCAACATCGCTGCACCGCTTAGTATCGTCGCCCACATTGCAGGGGAGCCTATATATTTATAGAGTTTATATTCTTGAATCTTAACGACACTTACAAACTCCTCTTTGCTAGCATGTTCCCTATGATAAACAAAAAGTCTAGGAAGATAAAAAAGCATCGCCATCCAACTTAAAAAGCTCAAAACATGAAAAGTCAATATCCAATTATAATAAGCCATTATTTCTCCAAATAGATAAAATCACTCCGATCATAAACGACCAACTCTAGATTTTTATGATACCCCAAATGAGCGTAAAATAGCTTTATTTTATCTCCATTTTCCGGTGGTATGATCTTGTTTTTAAAAAATATCGGGAATATACCGCACTTTGTAACCAACTTACCATCCCTATAAACTCCATCTATATCTTTAAATATCTCATTTTGTCTCTTATAAAATTGGCACGAATCAAGCCTCTGATAATATCTATCTATCTCTTGCATATCTCCTTTAAATACGGCAGAAATATGCGTTGCCTCTTTAAGTCCTTTGTAACTCTTTATATCATGAACGGTGATATCATAGCGCTTGCCCTCTTTGAGAGTACCTGCACAATTAAAAAGAAATATCCCTCTTGAGGCGGGAGTCTCTTTGATAAGCGCATGAAAGCCTCTTTTGTAGATGACACTCACATTTTTAAGCTCAACGCTCTCATTTAACTTATCAACACCGTAAAGATACTCTATGGATCTCTCTTTAAGACTTGTTTGCGTCTGCTCTTTATAGATATAGGAGCGTGTAGAGAATTTTGCAACAATAGGCAAATGATCCGAATAACCGTATGGGTAATGCTTGCCGTCTTGATAACTCGACCTGTAGATAGAGCCGTATTTATCAAAAAGATAATTGGGTTTAAATACAAAGAATGAGTCGTTAATATAGTCAATATCACCCCCATCAACCATACTCTTTGGTATCAAGATATGATCGATCGTAGATTTTTCTCGTTGAAACTGATGATTCCATCGCTCTTTTAATTGAAGTTCATTCCAAAGATTATAATGTAAAAACTCATTGCTCCCATAAAGTCTTTTTTCATCGACAAGCAGATCATCTTTGATTGTAGCCATAACATCACCGAGTGCCGTTTTTCCCCGTGTATCATTATATCTTCTCTCAAGTGTACGGTATGCATCATAATCGCTATTAAGATCACCTATAATAATATATTCATCTTGTTTTTTTAAATGTCCGATGCGTTCTTTGAGCGCATACGCATAGGAGATTCTTTTGCTCTCTTGTCCATTGTTTGCTTTTGATTTCCAATGATTCACAAATATTCTCAATGGTAATCCCTCAATAGATACAACAACTTCTAAGATATTTCTTACTCTTGGGCTTTGATTTACAACAATCTCATTTCTGTTTTTAATTTGAAATTTAGAGAGGAGTGCTATTTGAATAGGCGCACCTTTTTTTGAAGTAATCGCACTAAACGGATAGCTACATCCAACTTTTGTGAGACGCTCTTTGAGTCGATTGAGCGCGTAAGCGTTTTCTATCTCTTCGAGTGCGATAATGTCGGCATCAAGATCACAAATGACCTCTGCCGTATGATTGAGTTTTGCCTCAAACATTGCATGTGTCCAGCCGTGTTGATTGTTGGGGATATAGTCATTATATTCGCTTCCTTGTCTGATATCATCAAAGAGATTTTCTACATTGTAATTTGCGACGCTAAAATCTTTCGAGTAAAGGAGTGTAGTAAAAAGTAGAAAAAACAAAAAACGCATAAAAATCCTCATGACAAACTAAGAAAGATTTTAGCGTTTTTTGTTGAAAGAAGCGAGAAGGTTACTTGAGCATTTTCCCCAAAATATCCATCATACCCTCTGCACCGCCAAGCTGTTCAAACATAGCTCCCGCAAAAGATGTGTCTTCATTGGTCGCTTGATCTACCATCTGCGGTAAAGCATCTGCTATAGCACCCTTTGCACTCTCTTCTCCGATGCCAAGCATAGAAGCAAATTCGCCAATCTTATCACTTCCAAGTATCTCACCTATCAAATCAGGACTAATCGATTTGTTTTCCCCCGAACCAACCCATGATGAGATGATTTCAGAAAGATTGTTATCTTTTTCCAAAAACATCTTGATGATGCTGCTAAGATCAAGACCGCCATCACTTTGCTCATTACCTAAGATTGCAACAAGCGCTTTAGAGATCAAATCACCACTTATATTTGTTGTTGCATCATCACTACTATTTTGTATCGCTGCTGCACCAATTTTCAATAAATCTGCTATGTCCATTTTTTCTCCTTAATTTTAAAATTCTATTATATCAAGAAAATAGTGACAAAAAATAAATATCCTAATGGAAAAAAATTATTGCTTAAGTTAATTATTATACAATTTATAAAATACAAAAAAGGAGATATGATGAGACAATATGAATCATACAAATGTAGTATTTGCGGTAACGAAGTTGAAGTAAGCCATGTAGGTGGAGGGAAGTTAGTCTGTTGTGGAAAAGAGATGGAATGCATTACCGAAAATCTTACGGCAGTCAATCTCATGAAAGCATTTGCTGGTGAATCTATGGCGCGAAACAAATATGAATTTTTCTCTCATATTGCCAAAGAGGAAGGCTATCATCGAATCGCTAGATTTTTCCAAGAAGCAGCAGATAATGAGAAATATCATGCGCATGCCGAATTTAAAGCCTACAATAAATTGCTCAACAATGTAGAGCTCAATACAACAGAGAAAAATCTCCAATATGCAGCTGATGGAGAGCGCTATGAGCATGAAAATATGTACCCGAATTTTGGTACTATTGCCAAAGAAGAAGGACTCAAGGAGATTGCTAGAATGTTCAGCGGTATTGCTAAAGTAGAAGTCGAACATGAAGCAGAATATCTAGCACTTAAAAAAGCACTCGAAGAGGATGGATTTTTTAATTCCGACGAAGAAGAAGAGTATGTCTGTGAAGTCTGTGGGCATGTCCACAAAGGGAAAAAACCGCCGACTCAATGTCCGTTATGCGGCGTAGGTAAAGAGTACTTCAAAAAACGAAGTAGCGATGCGACTATCGGTTAAGATAGCGCGCACTTATCTTTTCATATACTAAAAAAATTATAAGCACACAAGCGCCTACCATGATGATGGTAGCGCCAGCAGTAAGATCAAACCTATACGAAAGAAACAATCCGACAAAAGTAAATAATATAGAAAAAAGCGATGATAAAAACATCATCATTGCAAGCGAACTTGAAAGTTTGATTGCAAGATATATCGGAATTGTAAGCAGTGCAATCACAAGAATAAGTCCGACAAGTTTGATTGCCATGACGATACTTAAAGCTGAGAGCATAAGTATAAAAGTATAGAAAAACTTAACATTCACCCCTCTTAAAGCAGCATACTCACTATCATATGAAACCGCCAAAAGATCTTTATAGAAAAAGATTACACAAAGAAATATAATCGCCAAAAGTACACTCATATAATATATATCTTCTTGACTTACCGCTAAGATAGAGCCGAAAAGATAACTCATAAGATCCACATTATATCCGGGGGTCATATCGATAAAAAGAATACCTATAGCCATCCCAACCGACCAAACAAGCCCTATATAGATATCTAGTTTTTCACGGTTATTGATCGTGATGTATGCCATCAACATTGCTGCAGCTAAACTAAAAAGTGTTGCTCCGAAAAATACGGGAATGCCAAAATATAGAGCAAGCCCTATGCCACCATAAGATGTATGAGCAATGCCGCCTGCTAAAAAAACCATACGATTAACAACGATTAGTGATCCTATGATACCGCTTGCGATACTTACCAATACACCTGCAATCAAAGCATTTTGGAAAAAATCATACCCTAAGGCTTCCGCTATCATTTCTGACTCCTAAGCATCTGCATCAGCTCAACTTCGCAAAAATGACCATTGTGTTGTTTTACTCCATCTATATTTTTTGGAATTTCATGATAGACAAGTCTTTTGTTGACATGAACAACTTTGTTTGCATACTCTAAAATGACAGAAATATCATGAGAAATAACTACGATTGTGATATGCTCATTTAATCTTTTTAAAAGCTCATAAATACTTCTTTGACCCTCTGCATCTATATTGGAGGTTGGCTCATCGAGAAGCAATATTTTCGGGTTGGAGCAAAGTGCTCTTGCTATCATTACTCTTTGTCTTTGTCCTCCGGAAAGTGTTGCTATCTTCTTGTAGGCATACGCCTCCATTCCAACCTCTTTAAGTGAACCGAGCGCACATCGTATCTCGTGCGGTTTTGAAAAAATATTGAAAAGTTTATTTTTTGATGGCGATTCTTGATGCGCGCAGGTATCAACATGTCCCATCATCACAACATCAATCACGCGAATCGGAAAATCGATGTTGATATTTGTGTTTTGCGGTACATATCCGATCATCTCAAGTGATTTGATGTTTTCTTTACCAAAAATTTTGATGCTCCCTTTTTTAGGCGTGATGATGCCTAAAATACTCTTAAGCAATGTCGTTTTTCCTCCACCGTTTGGTCCGATAATTGCTAAAAAATCTCGCTCTTTTACATCCAAATTGATATCTTCAAGCACTTTTTGCTCATCATAAAAGCAGGTAAGATTTTTTATATTGATAGCGTCCACTACTCGCTGCCCTTCGCTATTGCTTTTGCCAAAGAGATGAGATTTTCGCTCCAATTAGAAGCAAGCGGACTGATCTTCAATACCGGAACGCCGACTTCTTTGGCAATCTGTTTCGCAACAATATCACTAAATTCCGGCGATGTAAAAACAGCATATACTTGCTCCTCTTTTGCCTCATCTATCAAATGTGCAATTTGTTGAGGTTTCGGGTTTTTCCCTTCTGCCTCTATAGCTAATTGCTCAAGATTGTAGTCTCTTGCAAAATATCCCCATGAGGGATGAAATACCATAAATTTAGCTCCTTTTGGAGTTGTTGCAAGTATCTCTCTTATCTCTTTGTCTGTTGCATCAATACTTTGTAAAAAATGCTCATATCTCTGCTTATAATAATCACTATTTTGTACATCAAGAACAATAAGTGCTTCATAGATATTTTTTGCAATTATTTTTATGTTGGCAGGACTTACCCATATATGCGGATCAAGACTCTCTTCATCTTCATGATGATGCTCGCTCTCTCCTTCATGATGGTGCTCAGCTATAGGTATCTTTGTAATTCCTTTTGAGAGATCAAAGAGCTTCATAGAGCTATTTTGCGCCTTGATTCTCTCCATCCAACTCTTTTCAAACTCGACACCTATAGTAAAATAAGCATCTGCTTGAGCCAAAGCAACCATTTGAGAAGGTTTCGGCTCATAGGTGTGTGGGGAATCGCCGGGTTGTACCATCACTAAAACTTTGACCTTATCACCACCTATTGCTTCTACAAAACTCTTTTGTGGGATGATACTCACTGCAACATCAACACCGGCACTCACAAGTGAACAAACAAAAGAGACCAAAATTATAATTTTTTTCATCATATACTCCTAATAGTTATATTTTAAAGCAACGCTCCAGGCGTTTGTCTTTACATTGTCTCTATTGCTTGGCAACTCTTTGGCATCTCTGTAGAGATATCCTAAGATTATATCAAATCTATCAATCTTTTTGCCAATATTGAGACTATAAGTATCTCGCATCATCATGGCATGATGTTCAACGCTCCTTCCATCATCCAACACACTAAAAAGCCTTTTGCCGTATGTTGCATGAAGCCCGAAAAAATAGCTTTCATATGCGCCCCCTAAATGAAAACTCAAAGAGCTATAACTCTTATCTTCAAGCGCATAAGCACCGTACATACCATTATTTACATCTATGTATCTAGCACGAATTCCCGTTTTGAGCTTAAGTGCACCAAGAGGTATCTTCTTTATGAGCGCAACCTCATATTGATTACAATCAAAACCATCATAAAGTCCTCGATACATAGCACTATCTAAGATGTATCCGCTCCCTATATTTCGCATAAACCCAAAGCCGTAAACCTTTCCCTCATCGGTAGGCGCTACATTATCGTCAATTTGAAGATAACGCGTCTTCAATACCCAATTATTACTTACATCATAATCAAGCCCCAAAGTGTACTTTTGCACATCGAGCGTCTCGATAGGTGTTCGTAAAGTGGGATGAAGTCTCTTTACTTTTTGATCCGAAATCGAGCCAAGAAGCTTGAAGTCTCCAAGTTGATGCTCAAATATATAGATATTTGCAAATCCACTATCTTTTGTATATGCATTATCATAATCTACAAAAAGTCTCTTATAGAGCATGCTCCCTTCTGCTTGCATCAATGAACTCAATAGTACAATACCGATAAATAATCTCATATGAATCCTTTTGCGACTTAGTTGCATTTTTGACATAATAATCTTTTTTTATTAAATGCGACTTAGTTGCATTTAATTTTATTCTATTATGCTACAATCAACACATGGATATCAAAAAAATGATTAAAGAAAAAGGTCTCTCATATACGCAAGCAAGGGAAGAACTTATCGATCTATTTCTTCATGCAAGCACACCGTTAAGTTATGATAATATTAAAAATTCTCTTTCGATGGATAAAGCAACATTCTATAGAAATACGGCTCTCTTTGAAGCAGCAGAGATTATTAGCAGTTTTGAATCAAATGATAAAAAAAGATACTACTCAATCGAGCAAAATCTTCATCCTCATTTTATCTGTACCTGTTGTAACTCAATCGAATGTCTTCATGAAGATACTCTCTACAAACTCAAAGGGTATAAAATCGAAAGTATAACCATAAAAGGGCTCTGTCCGAAGTGTCATAAGAACGAGTGAACCTTTTTGGTATTTGAAAAAATCTCGATTAAAGCTTGCATTTCGCAATGCATTCTATCTCAACGAGTGCATTTTTCGGTAAGCTTTTAACAGCAACTGTACTCCGTGCAGGTTTATGCTCTTTAAAATAGATCGTATAGACCTCATTAACCCTATCAAAATCATTCATGTCACTGAGAAATATGGTTGTCTTGATGACATCTTGAAGCGAGCTTCCGGCTTCACTCAAAACAGCAGAGAGATTTTTAAGCACTTGATGTGCCTGCTCCTCTACACTCCCTTGGAGCATAATACCCTCAGGAGTAATCGCAATCTGCCCGGAAGTGTAAACAAGTCCACCTACTGCTATAGCTTGCGAATATGGTCCTATAGCTTGGGGTGCATTTTTTGTATTGATATTTTGCATATTTACCTCTTTTTTTTCGTCATTGTATTATCTTCGTAAAAGATATAACTTGTCGAATAATCTGAAAACTCAAAATATACTTTCTTTGCATCCGCAGAGATATTACCGTCCAAATGTACATCATGATATCCATATCCGTATCTATAAGGTCTTGAGTCATCCCTCGTTGTTGATGCGGCTGTCGATATCTTATCGATCTCTATAAATCTATGCACCAATTTATCTCCGGCATATATCTCCAAAACCCCGTTTGTCCCCGTCCAATTTTGGATCGATCTACTAAAAGAGTTTTGTGTCTCTTGTGTACAACCTGCCATTAAAAACATTATAAAAATCATATAAAATATACTTTTTTTCAAATCATATCCTTTTCGATAATATCATGCGATTGTAACACAGTTTTGCAAATGATTCACTCAAAGAGTGAAACTTTTAAGATCAAACTTTCCCTCATTATTGTACTGCATATAGTAGAGTGTATCTCTTGCAATCTCTACACCGACAAGATAGCGAAGCGCAATGTTTGCCTCAAAAGAAGCAACTTGCATCACGATAGGCGCAGCGATGCCACCTGGAGTATGTGCTTTTGTATTAAATGTTTCAAAACCTGCATGCTCAAAGAAACAAACCTGCCCCATAAACTCTTCAACACTTGCATATATCCAAGGAATGTCGCTCTGTTTGCTATATCTGTCTATCTGTTCTCTTGCACTAAAATTATCGGTAGCATCAAGTAAGAGATCATACTTCTTTTCTAACTTTGTAAAATCTTCAAAATGCATCTCAAAACTTCTACTTTTTACAAAAGGGTTGCGCGCACCGATAAGCGCACTCACTACCTTTGCTTTATACTTCCCCTCATCTTCAAGCCTAAAAGCAATCTGTCTGTGGATATTATGGAGTGAAACTCTATCAAAATCAACTACATCGATAGTGCCGATCCCGCTACCGCTAAGAGCAAGAGCAAGTGATGAGCCAAGTCCTCCCGCACCTATGATTGCTATGGCTTTATCTTGCAGAGCTTCTTGTTTCTCTTCGCCCCAAAGCTCAATCTGTCTTTTGTAGTATTCTTTTTTTTCTACCATTTAGACTCTCTCTTTGATTGATCTTGTAAATTTCCAACTTTTTCTATGCTCGCTCAGCGCCTCTTTGTCTATCTCTTCGATGAGCATTGACTCTTTATCTTCAAGCATCATCTCCACTTCACCTTCCGGATTTACGAGCATACTATCACCATAAAATCGCCATTTTGTCTTCGCGTCACTATACTCCCCTAATCTATTGGCTCTTAACACATAACATCCGTAGATAAATGCTTGGGTCTTGATGATCTCTCGCCATCTCTCATGTGAACCGAATGTTGAAGAGGTAGGGATGAGCACAAGATCGATACTCTTCTCCCTTACATAACTCCAAATTTCAGGAAAATGAAGCTCAAAACCTGCCATGACCATAACTTTAAATCCATCGACCGTAAAAGTCATTGGGGTGAGAATAGGTTTTTTAGAATTAGCAAAAAACTCCTCTTCATTCCAATGTGCATACGGAATCAATATCTGCTGATCATAATAGCTTATCTGTTTTGCGCTAATCTTTGCTATGGATTTGTAAAGCTTTTCGCCTTTGATTCTAATAATAGGTGCGATGATGACCATGTCGTATATTTTTGCATACTCTTTGAGGGTATTCAGATGTCTTGATGTTTGTTCTTTAAGCATACTCAGTGGGATGCTTTTAATCTCCTTAAAGAAGTGATTGAGGACATATTCACCAAAAAGTACTACCCTCGCACCCCTTTTGGCTGCATTATTAAAATAAAACTCCAACCTTGTTGCGTTAATGCCAAGAGTTGGGAGTTGCAAAGCCGCTACAGTTAAGCTCTTACTCATCTTTTTGTTTATCTTGCTCTATGGTTTTTATCTTGAGCTTTGCCTCTTCAAGCATCACCCTTGCCTCTTCTATGGATTGAAGTCCCTCCTCATAGAGCTTTACACTTGCTTCTAGCGTAATCTCGGGATCCATAAGCTTCTCTAAAATTTCTTTTGAATATTGCAATTTCTGCTCAAAAGTTTTCTTCTCCATAAAGACCTCCTATTCTAAAATCTCTTGTATATACTCTTCAAAAAGAGGCAACTCAACCAAGAAAGCATCATGCCCGTAATCGCTCTGAATCTCTTTATAGGTGCACTCTTTGTTATCTCTTTTCATCATATTAT
>JACDJA010000720.1_pt1 | contig 34710 bp, 32 predicted proteins | sample 7449241 | NCBI WGS metagenome assembly JACDJA01 (sample SAMN14253289, study PRJNA609438) | sludge metagenome | isolation source: initial anaerobic sludge | collected 2018-12-20 | reverse complement strand
GTTGATCCACGAGTCGTTCGACCGGCCGAAGCGTGCAACGGCATCTGCCGCGACGGTGGCGGCCGTGGCGCGGAGCGCGCGCTGTTCGCTTGTCCAAGAGAAGTCCATCGGGTTCGATGCTAGGTGCACGTCGTTGCCGGGGCGAACTTCGCGGCTCCCGCGACGCTGCTGCCCGCCCCGCCGCAGTCGATCCTGCCGATCGGAACCGTTGCGAGCGCAACTGGGGCTCCCCGAAACCGCACGTGCGCAACCGGGGAACCCCAGTTGCGCACACAACGATCGGACCACGACGTCCGCACGGCGAGTGGCCGGGCGTGCGGGCGTGCGGGCGGAGCGATTGTCGAGGGCCGGGCGAGCTGAGCTAGTCTCATACAAGTCCGATACAAGTGAGCCGGCGCACGCATGGCGCGGTCACAGCAGAAGGGTGCAACGAGATGGCAAAGATCAAGGTGAAGAACCCCGTCGTCGAGATGGATGGCGACGAGATGACCCGCATCATCTGGCAGTTCATCAAGGACAAGCTCATCGTGCCCTACCTCGACATCGAGCTCGACTACTACGACCTGGGCATCGAGCATCGCGACGCCACCGACGACCAGGTCACCATCGACTCCGCCGAGGCCACCAAGCGCCACGGCGTGGCCGTGAAGTGCGCCACCATCACCCCCGACGAGCAGCGTGTGGAGGAGTTCGGCCTGAAGAAGATGTGGAAGAGCCCCAACGGCACCATCCGCAACATCCTCGGCGGCGTGATCTTCCGCGAACCCATCGTCATCTCCAACATCCCGCGCCTGGTGCCCGGCTGGACCAAGCCCATCGTCATCGGCCGTCACGCTCACGGTGACCAGTACAAGGCCACCGACTACAAGGTGCCCGGCGCAGGCACCGTCACCATGACCTACGTGCCTGCCGACGGCAGTGCCCCGGTGGAGATGAAGATCGCCGACTTCGGCCCTGACGGCGGCGTGGCGATGGGCATGTACAACTACAACGACAGCATCCGCGACTTCGCTCGCGCCTCGCTGCGCTATGGCATCATCCGCAACTACCCGGTGTACCTGAGCACCAAGAACACCATTCTCAAGGCGTACGACGGCTCGTTCAAGGACATCTTCCAAGAGGTGTACGAGACCGAGTTCAAAGCGGAGATGGACGCCGCCGGCCTCACCTACGAGCACCGCCTCATCGACGACATGGTGGCGTGCGCGATGAAGTGGGAGGGCGGCTACGTGTGGGCGTGCAAGAACTACGACGGCGACGTGCAGAGCGACACCGTGGCGCAGGGCTACGGCTCGCTCGGTCTGATGACCAGCGTGTTGATGACCCCCGATGGCAAGACCGTCGAGGCCGAGGCCGCGCACGGCACCGTCACTCGCCACTACCGCGAGCACCAGAAGGGCAACAAGACCTCGACCAACCCCATCGCCAGCATCTACGCGTGGACGCAGGGCCTCACCTATCGCGGCCGCATGGACGGCACGCCCGAAGTGGAGGCGTTCGCACAGTCGCTGGAGAACGTGTGCATCGAAGCCGTCGAGGCCGGCGAGATGACCAAGGACCTGGCGCTGCTGATCGGCAAGGACGCTCCCTGGCTCACCACTGAAGACTTCCTCGACGCGCTCGACCGTCGCCTCCAGGCCAAGATGGCCTGACGCGTTGCGGCTGGGTCACGGCACAGACGGAACCCCGTTCTGTGCCGTGACCCAGCAGTCCTGTGAGCCCGGCGTCAGGTCGTCTGGGCCTCGACGGCCAAGGCCTCGGCGTAGTCGTCGTCGAGCCACTTGCGCGTGGTCTCGGCGTCGACGTCGACCACGCCCTGGCAACTGAGGACAGCCGCGCCATCAGGTACGTCGGCCAGCTCGGCCCACACCGTTTGGTCCCACATGCCACTGCGCATGAACGCCTTCGCGCAATGCATGTAGGTGGTCTCGACACGAATCACGATGGCCGACTTCGGCGGCTTGGGCAGTTGGAAGCCGTGCAGCAGCTCGGGATCGGTGGAGACGAACGCTGCACCGTTCACACGTACCGTTTCGGACTTACCGGGCGTGATGAGCAGCAGAGCGACACGACCGGTGGCCACGATGTTCTCGAGGGTGTCGAGGCGGTTGTTGCCGCCGAGGTCGGCCATCGCGAGGTGCGTCGGGTCGAGCACGCGGATGAAGCCACTAGGGCCGCCCCGGGGCGACACATCGGCGTTGCCGAGCACATCGAAGGTACCGATGGTGGCGAATCGGCAGCGTTCGGCCACGGTCGCCGAAGCCGCGTCGAGCGCCGGCCGCTCCTTGCCGCGGGTGCCGGCGTGGGGATGGCGATAGTGCGTGCGCAACTCGTCGAGCGAGCCGACGCGGTGCAGGTCGTTGTGGGGATCGAACATTCGGCAACCGTATCGTTGGGCGCTCATGCGCTTGGCCGATTTCGACTACGTGCTCCCCGAGGAGCGGATCGCTCAGCACCCGCTCGAGCCACGCGACAGCGCCCGCCTGCTGGTCGACCGAGGCTCGGCAGCACCCTTGCACCGGCACGTCAGCGACCTCGGCGATCACCTCCGCGATGGCGACCTGCTGGTGGTCAACGACACGAAGGTCATCCCGGCTCGCCTGAAGCTGCACCGCGCGACCGGCGGCGCCGCCGAGGTGCTGCTGCTCGAACCGCTCGATGGTGAGCGCAGAACCTGGGAAGCGATGGTGCGCCCGGCGAAGAAGATGAAGCCGGCGGAGGAGCTGCTGGCGGCAGGCCGGCCGTTGGTGAGGATCCTTCGGCGCAGCGATGCCGGCGACACGATGATCGTCGAGCTGATGGGGGAGGGCGATCCGCTCGCGCTGCTGGCGGCCCACGGCGAGATGCCGCTGCCGCCCTACATCTCGGCGCGGCTGCACCGACAAGAGCGCTATCAGACGGTGTACGCCAACGAGCCCGCCTCGGCGGCGGCGCCCACGGCAGGGTTGCACTTCACGCCGGAACTGCTGGCGTCGCTCGCGGCGCGTGGCATCGAGACGGCGAAGGTCGAGCTGGTCGTGGGGCTCGACACGTTCAAGCCCGTCAGCGCCGACGACCCGCGCAACCATCAGATCCACAGCGAGCGCTACCGCGTGCCTGCTGCCACCGCCGCAGCATGCGCGGCGGCTCGCCGAGTGGTCGCCGTCGGCACCACCAGCGTGCGCGCGCTGGAGAGCGCAGCCACGCTCGGCGTTGCCGAGGGTCGCTCGCGCCTGTTCATCCATCGCCCGTACGAGTGGAAGACGGTCGATGTGCTGATGACCAACTTCCACCTGCCGCGCACGACGTTGCTGATGATGATCGACGCCTTCGTCGGCAGCCGCTGGCGCACCCTCTACGAAGAAGCACTCCGCGAGGGGTACCGCTTCTTGAGTTTCGGCGACGCGATGTTGCTGGATCGGAGCCTGAGCTAGATGCATCCCGTTCGTTTCGAGACCACCGCCACCGAGGGGGCTGCGCGGACAGGTGTTGCCCACACCGCCCGCGGCAGCTACCGCACGCCGTGCTTCATGCCAGTCGGCACCCGCGGCGCGATCAAGTACCTCAGTGCCGCCGACTACGAGCGGCTGGGTGCCGAGATCGTGCTGGGCAACACCTACCACCTCATGCTGCGGCCCGGCGCCGAGACCGTCGCACACTTCGGTGGCCTGGGCAAGTTCGCAGCGTGGGGCGGGCTCACGCTCACCGACTCGGGCGGGTTCCAGGTGTTCTCACTCGAACCGAAGGTCGACGACGACGGTGTCACGTTCAAGAGCACGTACGACGGCTCGCTGCATCGGTTCACACCGGAGATCGCAGTGCACACGCAGGAGCTGTTGGGTGCCGACATCCAGATGGTGCTCGACGTGTGCCCACCGCTGCCGTCACCGACTGCAGTCGTGCGTCTGGCAGTGGAACGCACGTCGCTGTGGGCGGCCAGAGCCAAAGCGGCGCACCGGCGGCCCGATCAGGCCCTGTTCGGCATCGTGCAGGGCGGCGTCGACGAGACCCTGCGTGCCGAGAGCGCCCAGCACACCGTCGAGGTCGGCTTCGACGGCTACGGCATCGGTGGTCTGAGCGTGGGCGAGAGCCGGGCCGAGATGCTGCCCGCTCTCGCTGCCGCGCTTGCGCACCTTCCCGCCGACCGCCCTCGCTACCTGATGGGGGTGGGCGACCCCGCCAGCCTCGTGGAAGCCGTCGGTCTCGGCGTGGATCAGTTCGACTGCGTGATGCAGACACGCATCGGGCGCCACGGCACCGCGCTCACCGGTGGCGGCAGGCTGCACATCAAGAACGCACAGCACGCGCTGTCCGACGAGCCACTCGATGCCGAGTGCGTGTGCGAGGTGTGTCAACGGCACAGCCGGGGCTACATCCGCCACCTGTTCCAAGTCGGCGAGCCGACGGCTGCTCGGCTGCTGAGCCTGCACAACGTCGCGTGGACGCTGCAACTGATGGACCGCATGCGTGCGGCGGTCGCCGCCGGCACGTTCCACGCGCTGCGGCGCGAGGTGCTCGCCGTCTGGGGGTGATCGCCGTTCGGGGGGTCGGCCTGGCTAGAATCGCTGCTCGGTCAACGAGGCCCCGGCCTCCATCGTCAACACCTGGACTCCTCCATGCATCTGTCACCTCTTCTGGCGGCAAGTCAGAACCCGCTGCCGTCGCTCATCATCTTCATGCTCATCCCCGTGGCGATGTACTTCCTGCTCATCCGGCCGCAGCGTCGCCGCCAGCGCGAAACCGCAGCTCTGCAGAGCGCGATCGAGGTCGGCGACGAGATCATGACCACGTCGGGCGTGTACGGCTTCATCACCAGCTTCGACGGCGACATCGCCTGGCTCGAGATCGACGACAACGTGCAGATCCGCATCGCTCGCCAGGCCATCCAGCGCAAGGTCGACACCGCCAAGGGCGAGACCGCAGTGCCTACCGACGACGGCAGCAAGGCCAAGCAGACCAAGATCGACGACGTCATCACCACTACCGACGCCACCAACGACTGATCCCACCACATGCGCAGAAAACTCATTCTCTCGCTGGTGCTCATCATGGTGCTTGCGTACGGCACGTTGTTGGCCACCGTCATCGGTGGCCTTCGGCCCACGCTCGGGCTCGATCTGCAAGGTGGCGTGTCGGTCACACAGCAGCCCAAGGCTGGTACCGAGTTCAACAGCGCAAGCCTCGACCTGGCGGTCGAGAAGATTCGCGACCGGGTCGATGCGCTGGGCGTCGCCGAGCCCGAGATCCTGCGCCAGGGTGACACCATCGTGGTCAACCTGCCCGGCGTCGAGAACCAGGATCAAGCCATCAGCCTGGTGCAGGTCACCGGCCAGGTGTACCTGCGCCCGGTGCTCACCGCCTGCTTCGAGGTTGCTCCTCCCGACTCCGGCAGCACCACCACGGTGGCCGGCACGGGTAGCTCCACCACGGTGGCGGTCGCCAGTGCCGACAGTGTCGCACCCGGGCCGGCGCGGCCGGTGAGCAACGGCAACACCACCACCACCGAAGCCGGTACCAGCACCACCACGGCTGGCACGAGCACCACCGCGGCCGCCGGCGACACCAGCACCACGATCGCGGCGACCGCCACGGGCGCGACCAGCACCACCGTGGCCACCAACACCACCGCCGCACCGCTCGACGACAACGGCTTCCCGTTGCAGCAGAGCGATCCCACCGCGTCGCAGTACCTGCCGCTCACCGGTACCTCGCAGTACTGCCAGGTGGGCCCGGCGCAGGGCACCGGCGAGGTGTTCACCGACGAAGTGTCCGCTCAGGTCGACCCCGTCCAGGGTTGGGTCGTGCAGGCGCCGCTGCGAGGTGGCGCCGCCGGCGAAGACGTGTGGAACAACCTGGCCGGCCAGTGCTACAACCGCGAGGCCGCGTGCCCCACCGGTCAGATCGCCATCGAGCTCGACGGCGAGCTGCAGTCGGTCGCCGAAGTGCAGGTGCCCACGTTCAGCGGCAACGTGCAGATCAGCGGCTCGTTCTCCGAGACCGATGCTCGCAACCTGGCAAAGGTGATGAACAGCGGCTCGCTGCCGGTGCAGCTCGAGCTGGTGTCGGTGCAGAACGTCTCGCCCACGCTCGGCGAGGATTCCCTGCGTGCAGCCTGGATCTCGGGCCTGGTGGGCATCGGCCTCGTGCTGCTGTTCATGATCTTCTACTACCGGTTGCTCGGTGTCATCGTGGCCATCGGTCTCACCGTGTCGGGCGCCATCCTCTGGAGCATCGTCACTCTGCTCTCCAAGACGCAAGGTCTCGCGCTCTCGCTCTCGGGCATCGCCGGCATCATCGTGTCAGTGGGCGTCACGGTCGACTCGTACGTGGTGTTCTTCGAACGTCTGAAGGACGAAGTGCGCTCGGGCAAGACCCTGCGCAACAGCGCCCAACGCGGCTTCGCGGGTGCGTGGCGCACCATCGTCATCGCCGACCTGGTCTCGCTCATCGGCGCCCTCGTGCTGTGGTACCTCACCGTCGGCGCGGTGCGCGGTTTCGCCTTCTTCCTCGGGTTGTCCACGGCCTGCGACCTGGTGGTGAGCTACTTCTTCACCCGGCCGATGGTGCTGCTGCTGGCTCGTACCCAGTGGATGGAGCGTCGCAAGGTGATGGGCATCGAAGTCACTGCAGCTGGAGGTGCGTCATGACCGACGTCGAGACCGACGCGATCGTCGACGACACCGATGTTCAGCCCACTGCTGCACGCACCCGGCGCGGTGTCTTCGGTCGTCTCTACCACGGCGAGACCGCCATCGACTTCTACGGGCGTCGCTGGTGGGGCCTCGGTCTGTCCATCGCCCTGCTGCTGCTCAGCATCGGCTCGCTGGTGGGCCAAGGCCTCAACCTCAGCCTCGACTTCAAGGGCGGTGTCGTCTGGTCGGTGCCATCGGCAGATCTCACCGAGGAGCAAGCACGGGCCGTGCTCGACGAGCAGGGTCTCGAAGGTTCGAATGCCAAGGTGCAGGTGCTCACCAACCGCGACAGCGGGCTGCGTACGGTGGAGGTGCAGGTCGGCGAGCAGACCGACGCCGTCCGCCAGCAGGTGCAGCAGGCGTTTGCCGACGAAGTCGACGTTCCCGTCGCCGACGTGAGCACCAACTCCGTCAGTTCCACCTGGGGCAAGAGCATCACCGAGAAGGCGCTGCGTGCGCTGGTGGTCTTCCTCGTGCTGGTGGCTGCGTTCATCGCCTGGCGTCTCGAGTGGCGCATGGCCGGTGCCGCCATTTCAGCCATGCTGCACGACGTGCTGTTGAGCGTCGGCATCTACTCGCTGTTCGGGTTCGAGGTCACGCCCGCGACCGTCGTCGCGTTCCTCACCATCCTCGGCTTCTCGCTGTACGACACCATCGTGGTGTTCGACAAGGTGCAAGAGAACCAAGAGCGATACAAGGCCGTGCGCATGCCCTACGCCGACATCATGAACGTGTCAATGAACCAGGTGCTGATGCGTTCGCTCAACACCAGCCTGGCAGCCATCCTGCCGGTGCTCTCGTTGCTCGTGCTCGGCGCCGGCATCCTGGGCGCAGTCACGTTGCGCGAGTTCGCCCTGGCGCTGCTGGTGGGTCTCATCACCGGTTCCTACTCGTCCATCTTCGTGGCATCACCGCTGGTGGCCATGGCAAAGGAGCGCGAGCCGAAGTACAAGTCGCTGCGCAGCTCGCATGCCACCGGCGAAGAGCTCGAGCGCTTGGTGCACGGCGGCACACCGCTGGGGCGACGCGAGCACCGTCGCATGACGCAAGGCGAGGTCGCGGCGGTCAGCGCGGCGCTCAGCCCCGAGGCAGCGCTCACCCACACACCCCGACCGCGCAAGAAGAAGCGTCGCGTCTAACGGCGCGCGGTACCCTCTTCGCATGGCGACCACCCCCCACTGGATCTCACGGCTGGTTCGCGACATCCCCGACTTCCCGCAGCCCGGCGTGACCTTTCGCGACATCACGCCACTGCTCGGCGACGCCGAAGGGTTCACCAAATCGATCACCGAACTGGTGCACCGCTTCGCCGACGTGCCGGTTGATCGTGTGCTGGGCATGGAGGCTCGAGGGTTCATCGTCGCGGCACCCGTCGCCTATCGCATGGGTGCCGGCTTCATTCCTGTGCGCAAGGCCGGCAAGTTGCCCTGGGCCGTGGTGCGCGAGGAGTACCAACTCGAGTACGGCAGCGACAAGCTGGAGATCCACCGCGACGCCATTCACCCCGGCGAGCGCATCCTCGTCATCGACGACGTGCTGGCCACCGGTGGCACGGCGGCGGCCACCTGCCGCTTGGTCGAGGCGCTCGGCGGCGTGGTCGTCGGCCTCGGCTTCCTGTTGGAGATCGAGGCCCTGGGTGGGCGCGAACGCCTGAAGGGTCATCTGGTCGAGAGCCTGGCCACGTACTGATGGCCGCCGTCGATCGTGTTCTGCCCTGGCGCCGCCACCAGAACGCGACGGCCGAGGAACTGACCCCGCTGCTCACGGCGTACCGCCGGCGGCATCCGAAGGCGTCGGTCGCGATGATCAATCGCGCGTACGAGACCGCCAAGCAGGCGCACCAGCACCAGCAGCGCAGCAGCGGTGAGAGCTACATCAACCACCCTCTGGCGGTGGCGCTCATCGTGGCCGACCTCGGTCTCGACGAGGTCTCGCTGGCTGCCGCGTTGCTGCACGATGCGGTTGAAGACACCGAGATCACGATCGCCGATGTGGAGAAGGGTTTCGGGCCCGAGGTCGCCCAGATCGTCGACGGTGTCACCAAGCTCGAGCGGTTGCAGTTCGACTCCAAGGAGGCCCAGCAGGCGGCCACCATGCGCAAGATGCTGGTGGCGATGGCGCGCGACCTGCGGGTGCTCATCATCAAGCTCGCCGATCGGCTGCACAACATGCGCACCATCGCCGCCATGCCCAGTGAGAAGCAGCAGCGCATCGCGCACGAGACGCTGGAGATCTACGCCCCGCTCGCGCACCGGTTGGGCATGCAGGAGCTGAAGCAGCAGCTGGAGGATCTCTCGTTCGCGTCGCTCTACCCGAAGCGCTTCGCCGAGCTCGACCATCTGGTGGCCACTCGTTCACCCGAGCGCGAGCAGTACTTGGCGAAGGCCATTGCCGAGGTGCAGGGCCGGCTGCAAGAGCTCAACATCAACGCCGAGGTCACCGGCCGCGGGAAGCACCTGTGGAGCATCTACGAGAAGATGGTGCAGAAGGGTCGCGAGTTCGACGACATCTTCGATCTCATCGCCGTGCGGGTCATCGTCGATTCGGTCAAGGACTGCTATGCCGCGCTGGGCTGCATACACGGTCGCTACAAGCCGGTGGTCGGTCGCTTCAAGGACTACATCGCGATGCCGAAGTTCAACCTCTACCAGAGCCTGCACACCACGGTCATCGGCCCCGGTGGCAAGGCGGTCGAGATGCAGATCCGCACCCGCGAGATGCATCAGCGCGCCGAGTGGGGTGTCGCGGCGCACTGGGCCTACAAGGACGAGGGCGCCGCCAGCGACATCGATTGGCTGAACCGCATCATCGATTGGCAGGCCGAGATCAGCGATCCGGCAGCCTTCATGGAGAACCTGAAGACCGACCTCGAGCAGGACGAGGTCTTCGTGTTCACGCCGAAGGGGAAGGTGGTCACGCTACCCGTCGGCTCCACCACCGTCGACTTCGCCTACGCGGTGCACACGGAAGTTGGCCACGCCTGCATCGGAGCGAAGGTGAACGGCCGGCTCGTGCCGTTGAACCATCACATGAAGAGCGGCGACACGTGCGAGATCTTCACCTCCAAGGTGGAGTCAGCTGGGCCATCGCGCGACTGGCTGCAGTTCGTCGAGTCGCCTCGGGCACGCAACAAGATCAAGCAGTGGTTCTCTCGCGAGCGCCGCGAAGACATGGTGGAGAACGGTCGCGACGAACTGATCAAGGAGTTCCGTCGCGAGGGCCTGCCCATCCAGCGGATGTGGACCAGCGACGCCATCCTTGCCGAGATCGAGGCAGCGTCGTACGCCGACCTCGACTCGCTGCTGGCCGGGGTGGGCGAAGGTCACGTGTCGGCCCGCTCGATCGCACAGAAGGTGGCGCGCACGTTCCGCACCGGCGACGACGCCGAGCAGCCCGCTGCCACGGTGCTGCCGCGCAGCCGCGGGCCACGGCGACCACGCAACATCGCGGGCGTGCACGTCGAAGGGCTCGACGACGTGCTCGTGCGCCTGTCGCGCTGCTGCACTCCCGTTCCCGGCGACGACATCGTCGGCTTCGTCACCCGCGGCCGTGGGGTGTCGGTGCATCGCACCGACTGTGCCAACGCCGAGAGCCTGATGTCCGAGCAAGCGGCGCGCCTCGTCGATGTGGAGTGGGACGGCGACCAGTCGCGTGCCGTGTTCCGCGCCGCGGTCGAGGTGGTGGCGCTGGATCGCTCGAAGCTGCTGCGCGACGTGGCCAACTCACTCAGCGAGCAGCACGTCAACATCGTGGCCTGCAGCACCCACACCGGCTCGGATCGAGTGGCGAAGATGCGCTTCGAGTTCGAGATGGCCGACCCCTCGCACCTGGAATCCGTGCTGCGCACGATCAAACAGATCGACGCCGTCTACGACGCGTACCGCCTGGTGCCCGGCAAAGGGTGATCGCACCCGCGTGAAAGTGCGTTTGTGTCAAGAACCAGCGTTCACAGCCCCAGGTCATCGCCCGACAGCGTTTACGTAAAGCTGGGGAGGGGTGGAAGGGGGAGCGGTAGCCTTGGCACTTGTGCCCGAGTTCCAGACCAGCCCCGGGATGCGCGACATCCTTCCGCCCGAATCGGCCCGCTGGCGCCGCTTCGTGCACGTCTTCGCGCAACTCGCGCAGGGCGCCGGCTACGGCCAGGTCGTCTCGCCGCTGCTGGAGGACCTTGGTGTGTTCCAACGCATCGGCGACGCCACCGATGTGGTGACCAAGGAGATGTACGACTTCGTCGACAAAGGTGGCCGCCACGTCGCGTTGCGACCCGAGCTCACCGCGTCCATCTGCCGGGCGTTCGTGCAGCATCGCCCGCTCACGCCGTGGAAGGTCTGGTACACCGGCTCGCAGTTCCGCTACGAGAAGCCCCAGCGGGGGCGGTACCGCCAGTTCGACCAGGTGGGCATCGAAGTGCTCGGCGCCGACGACCCGTACCTCGACGTGGAGATCATCGCCCTCGGCTGGGAGTTCTTCCGTGCCCTCGGGCTGCAGAAGGTGACGCTGCTGCTCAACTCGCTCGGCGAGCCTTCCGACCGCGCGGCTTACGTCGCTGCGCTGAAGGCGTACTTCGAGGCCAACCTCCAGTCGCTCAGCGAGGAGAGCAAGGTCACGTTGCAGAAGAACCCGCTGCGTGTACTCGACTCGAAGCGCCCCGACGATGCTGCACTCGTGGCCGCCGCGCCGCAGATCGCCGAGTTCTACAGTGCCGATGCGGCGGCGCACTTCGCGGCGGTGCAGGCCGGCCTCGCGGCCTTGGGCATTCCGTTCACCGTCGACAGCAAGCTCGTTCGCGGCCTCGACTACTACCGCCACACCACGTTCGAGTACCAGGGCGGCACGCTCGACTCCGCGCAGGACGCACTGGGCGGTGGCGGTCGCTACGACGGCCTGGTCGAGTCGCTCGGCGGCCCACCGACGGCCGGGGTCGGCTTCGCCCTCGGACTCGAGCGCACGCTGATCGCCTGCGACGACGAAGGCGTCTTCGCCGCGCCAGCCTCCGATGTCGACGTGTTCGTGGTCGACACCACCGGCGGCCTGGAGGCGCTGCAGATCACGGCCCAGTTGCGTGCGCTCGGCCTCAGCGCCGACCGCGCCTTCGAGAACCGCAGCATGAAGAGCCAGATGAAGGGCGCCGACCGCAGTGGCGCCAGCTACGCCGTCATCATCGGCAGCAACGAGCTCGATGCCGGTACCGCCGTCGTGCGCCCGCTGCGCGCCGAGCGCGCCCCCGATGGTGAGGGCGTGCAGTTCACCATCCCTCGATCCGATCTCCTCCAGTACCTTCAGAAAGCCCTCACATGAGTTCCACATCCATGCGTACCCATCAGTGCGGCGAGCTGCGCCCCGAGCACATCGGCCAGCAGGCCACGCTCACCGGGTGGGTCGCCACCCGCCGCGAGCACGGCGAGAAGCTGGCCTTCCTCGACATCCGCGACTACACCGGCGTCACCCAGGCTGTGGTCGACAACGCGGTCGACGTGCGCAGCGAATACGTCGTGCGCGTCACGGGCACGGTCGCCGCCCGCCCGGCGGAGAACGTCAATGACGGTCTGGCCACGGGTGGCATCGAGCTGCAGGACTGCGTGGTCGAGATCCTCAACATCGCCGAGCCGCCACCGTTCCCCGTGAACGAGCGCGCCGACCAGGTGGCCGAGAACACCCGCCTGCAGTATCGCTTCATCGACATTCGCCGCGAGCGCATGCAGCGCAACCTGCGCCTGCGCGCAGCGGTGAACAGCGCGATCCGCACGTCGATGGAGAGCCAGGGGTTCGTCGAGGTCGAGACACCGATGCTCGTGCCCAGCACCCCCGAAGGCGCCCGCGAGTTCATCGTGCCCAGTCGCCAGCAGCCCGGCTCGTTCTATGCGTTGCCGCAGAGCCCGCAGCTGTTCAAGCAGCTGCTGATGGTGGCCGGCATCGATCGCTACTACCAGATGGCCCGCTGCCTGCGCGATGAAGACCTGCGCGCCGATCGCCAGTACGAGTTCATGCAGCTCGACGCGGAGATGAGCTTCGTCGACCAGGACGACGTGCACACGGCCATCGGCGCGGCCGTACTCGCGGCCGCCGAGGCTGCCGGCAAGGACACCGGCGGCGAGATCGTGAAGATCACGTGGCACGAGGCGATGAACCGCTTCGGCAGCGACAAGCCCGACCTGCGCTTCGGCATGGAGCTCACCGAGCTCACCGCCGTGTTCGCTGCCACCGAGTTCAAAGCGTTCGCCGGCGCACACGCGATCAAGGGCGTCAACGCCGCCGGCAAGGCCGACGAGTACGGCCGCAACAAGCTCGATGGCATGACCGACAAGGCCAAGAAGATGGGCGCCAAGGGTCTGGTGTGGTTGAAGGTGGCTGCCGACGGCGCACTCGAGTCACCGGTGGCGAAGTTCCTCAGCGAGAGCGAGCAGGCTGCGCTGAAGGCTGCCCTCGGTGCGCAACCGGGCGACCTGTTGCTGATCGTCGCCGACGAGTGGGCCACCGCCTGCGAGGTGCTCGGCACCCTGCGCTGCGACCTCGGCCGCCCGCCTGTCTTCGAGGGGCCGTATCGCTACCTGTGGGTCGTCGACTTCCCGATGTTCGTCGGCGTCGATGCCATCAGTGGTCGCCCCATCCCGGCGCATCACCCGTTCACCCAGCCCCATCCCGACGATCTGCACATGCTGGAAACCGACCCGATGGCCGTGCGCAGCCAGGCGTACGACCTCGTGCTCAACGGGTGGGAGCTCGGCTCCGGCTCGATTCGTATCCACCAGCACGAGTTGCAGGCGCGCATCTTCACCATCCTGGGCATCAGCGACGAAGAGGCGCAGAAGAAGTTCGGCTTCTTCCTCAACCCGTTCCGCTTCGGTGCCCCGCCGCACGGTGGCTTCGCCTTCGGTGTCGACCGGCTGGTGGCCATCCTCGCCGGTGAGGAGAACATCCGTGAGGTCATCGCCTTCCCGAAGACCCAGTCGGGCATGGACCCGATGACCAACGCACCCACGCCCGTCGCGCAGAAGCAGCTCGACGAGCTGGGCATCCGCGTGCTGCCGCCCAAGGCCTGACACCCGGGCTCGATCGGCCGTAGAGGTCCGCGACTTCCTCCTCATCAACACGCGGTGGAGGAGGGGAGCGGCGACCGGGAGGCGGTACGGTTCGACGGGTGGCGAGCGCTCACTTCCGTGCCGGTGTCGTGATCGTCGTGCGTTCGCCCGACCTCACGCACGTGCTGGCGTTCGAGCGAGCCGACGCGGCGGGCAGCTGGCAGCTTCCACAGGGCGGCCTGAAGGCCGGCGAGGCGCCGATCGAGGGCGCCTGGCGTGAGCTGCTCGAGGAAACAGGGCTGGGTGAGGTCGACGTGGTGGCACGCGCCGAGTTCCCGGAGTGGCTCGCCTACGAGTGGCCCGACGAGCTGAAGGGGCTCAAGGGTGGCCTTGCGCACCGAATCGGCCAGGTGCAGCGATGGTTCCTCTTCGACGCCTTGTCGCCCGACATCGTGCCCACGCCCGACGGCAGCGAGTTCGTGGCGTGGCAGTGGGTCGAGCCGCAGTGGCTGGTGAACCACATCGTGGAGTGGCGGCGCGGGCCGTACGAGAGAGTGCTGGGCACCCTCTGAGGGGTGCGCTCCGCTACCGTCGACAACGTGTCCGACCTGTTCAGCTCCGCAGCCGAAGACCGCCTGCGCGCCCAGGCACCACTGGCGGCTCGTCTGCGACCGCGCACGCTCGACGATGTCGTCGGCCAGGCGCACCTGGTCGGCCCCAACAAGCCGCTGCGCCGGCTGGTCGAGCAGGATCGGCTCACCAGCGCCATCTTCTGGGGCCCACCCGGCACCGGCAAGACCACGCTGGCGTTAGCCGTTGCCGGCACCACCAAGCGTGCGTTCGAGCAGCTCAGCGCAGTCGCTGCGGGTGTGAAGGACGTGCGCGAGGTGATCGAGCGAGCTCGCCACCGGCTCGGTGAGCACGGCCGCGGCACCATCTTGTTCCTCGACGAGATCCATCGCTTCTCCAAGGCCCAGCAGGACGCACTGCTGCCCGCCGTGGAGGACGGCACGCTCACGCTCATCGGCGCCACCACCGAGAATCCGTTCTTCGAGGTGAACGCACCGTTGCGCAGTCGCAGCACGCTGTTCCGCCTCGAGCCCCTCGGGCGTGCCGACATCGAGATCCTGATCCAACGCGGTCTGGAGGCCGAAGGTCGCACCGCCACCGCGGAGGCCGTGACCTACCTGGCCGACCGCGCCGGCGGTGATGGCCGCCAGGTGCTGACAGCGCTGGAAGTTGCCGTCGCACTGGCACACCCCGGTGACGTGCAGTTGCCTCACGTCGAGTCCGCACTCGGCACCAGTGCCCTGCGCTACGGGCGCGACGATCACTACGACGTGGTGAGCGCCTTCATCAAGAGCATGCGCGGCAGCGATGCGCAGGCCACCGTGTACTACTTGGCGCGCATGCTGGAAGCGGGGGAAGACGCGAGGTTCATCGCTCGTCGGATGATCATCTTCGCCAGCGAGGATGTCGGCATGGCAGACCCGATGAGCTTGCAGGTGGCCGTCGCTGCCGCGCATGCGCTCGAACACGTCGGCCTGCCCGAGGCGCAGCTCAACCTCAGCCAAGCGGCCATCCATCTGGCCGCCGCACCCAAGAGCAACCGGGCGGCCCTGGCCATCTGGAACGCGCGCGCCGACGTGCAGGCCGGCGCAGTGGGGGAGGTGCCTGCACACCTGCGCGACGCGCACTACCAAGGTGCGAAGAGCCTCGGGCACGGGGTGGGCTACGACTACCCTCATGATCACCCCGAGGGGCACGTGGCGCAGCAGTACCTGCCAACCGAACAGATCGACAAGCGCTACTACGAGCCGACGCATCACGGTGCCGAGGCCGCAGTGGCCCAGCGCATGGAGAAGCGACAGCAGATGGACGGCAACCGATGACCGCAGGTGAACTGGCCGTTGTGTTGGCGGCACTGCTGTGCTGCATCGGCTTCGCGGCGCTGGTCGTGGTGCTGATGCGAGTGCTCGATTCGTTGAAGGCGTTGCGCGGCGAAGTCGAGTCACTGCGCTGCGAGACCAGGCCCCTGCTGCGCGAGCTCAGCTCCTCCACCGCCGATGCCAAAGCTGCGATGGAGGAGGCCCGCCACGACCTCGACCGGTTCGATCGGGTGCTCGGCTCCGCGGAGGCCATCAGCGGTGCGGTGGCCGGCGGCAGCCGCATCGCTCGCGCGGCGCTGTCGGCGCCCGTCATCAAGACCGTCGCCATCGGCACCGGCACCCGGCGTGCAGTGCGGCGACTCGGCCGCAAGGAGAAGAAGATCGCATGATGAAGCGACTGACGTGGTTCCTGGGTGGCGCCGCAGCCGGCATCGCCGGCGCGAGCGTGGCGAAGAAGAAGGTGAAGGCCGCGGCGGCCGAGCTTGCTCCCTCCAACATCGCCCGCAAGACCACCGACCGGGTTCGCGATGCGGTGCAGGAAGGCAAGCGGGCGATGCGTGCCAAGGAAGCCGAGATGCGGGCTCGACTCGATGGCCGCTCGGGCACGCTCGCCGACGACCTGGCGGAAGGCGACACGGTGCTGGTCGACGGGCAGCCGGTCGAGCCCGGCCAGGTGATCGTGCTCAAGCAGGTGCGCGATCGCAACGAGGCCTCCGGTCGCTCACGCCGGCGTGCATGAACGCCGCGCTCGTCGCCGACCTGACGGCTGCGCTCTCCGCTGATCGGGTACGCACCGGCACCACCGAGCTTGGCTTGTACGGGCGCGACGCCTCCAACTTCCCGGGCTCGGCCGGGGTCGTCTGCTTTCCACTCTCTACCGCCGAGGTGCAGGCAGCGGTCGTCGCCGCCGTGCGTCACGGCGTGCCGTTCGTCGCCCGCGGTTCGGGCACCGGCTTGGCCGGTGGCGCCACGCCGCTCGATCATGCGTTGGTGATCGCGCTCACCAAGATGGACGCGGTGTTGTCGGTGGATCCGGTCAACCGCTTCGCCTGGGTGGAGCCAGGCGTGCTGAACCTGGATCTCACCCGGCAGGTCACGAAGTACGGGCTGCACTTCGCGCCCGACCCCAGCAGCCAACAGAGCTGCAGCATCGGTGGCAACGTCGCCAACAACTCGGGCGGGCCGCACTGCCTCAGCGATGGTGTCACCGCGGCGCACGTGCTGGCGATGGAGGTGGTGCTCAGCGACGGGTCGGTGGTCGTGCTGGGTGGCGACGAGCCCGAGCCCGCCGGCCTCGACCTGCGAGGCGCATTCGTGGGCAGTGAGGGGATGTTCGGCATCGCCACCAAGGTGTGCGTCCGCCTCACGCAGAACGCTCCAGCAGTGCGCACGATGCTGATGGACTTCGAAACGGTGGAAGCCGGTGCCCAGACGGTGAGCGCGATCATCGCTGCCGGCATGGTGCCGGCGGCGTTGGAGATGATGGACCAGCTGTGCGTGCAGGCCGTAGAGGCGTACATCCACGCCGGGCTGCCCGTCGATGCCGCTGCCGTGCTGCTGGTGGAGGTTGCCGGGTTGCCGCATGGTCTGGAGGCCGACGTCGCCCGCATCGTCGAGATCGGCATGGCTCACGGTGCCGGCACGGTGCGCATCGCACAGGACGAGACCGAGCGGGCGTTGCTGTGGAAGGGTCGTAAGACGGCGTTCGGCGCCATCGCCCGCATCAAGCCGAACTACTACTTGCACGACACCGTCGTGCCCCGGCGGATGTTGCCGGAGGTGCTGCGCCAGGTGTACGCCATCTGTCGCCGCCACGACCTGCTGGTGATGAACGTGTTCCACGCCGGCGACGGCAACCTCCACCCACTGCTGGTGTTCGACAAGCGCGAACCGGGTGTGATGGAACGCGTGCACGCCGCCGGCGAGGAGATCGTGCGTGCATCAGTCGCGGCCGGCGGCGTGCTCAGCGGCGAGCACGGCATCGGCATCGAGAAGCGCGACTTCATGCCGCTCATGTTCGGCCCCGCCGACCTTGCCGCGCAGGCGGCCATGCGCGCTGCGTTCGACCCCAGCGGCCTGGCCAACCCGTTCAAGGTGCTTCCCTCGCCGGGCGCATGCGGCGACGTGCAGCACGTGCCCGCGGGGGCCTGGGTGTGATGGATCTCACTGAGTTCGCGGCGGCCGTGGGCGGCGAGGGTCCGGTCACGATCAGCGGGCTCGGCACGCGCGGCGGACCGGTCGCCGGTGTGCGCTGCGTGCACGCGCCTGCAGGCATCGAATGGGTGCAGGCCGACGAGATGATCGTCAGCTGTGGCGCCGGTACGCGGGTCGACGAGCTCGTGGCGGCACTGGCCGCGCACCATCAGACCGTTGCGCTGCCTGCCGGTGGCACCGTCGGTGGGGCCCTGGCAGTGGGGCATGGCGATGTGCGCCGGCTCGGCTACGGGCCGGTGCGCGACGTGCTGTTGCAGGCCCGCTACGTCTCGGCCGCCGGCGAGCTGGTGAAGGCGGGTGGCCCGACCGTGAAGAACGTGAGCGGTTTCGATCTCTGCCGGTTGCTGGTGGGCTCTCGTGGAACGCTCGGCTTCCTGGGCGATGTCATCCTGCGCACTCGACCGTTGCCGCAGACCTCGCAGTGGTTCACCTGTTCGGCCGGTGATCCGTTCGACGTGTTCACGAAGCTCTACAAGCCGATCAGCGTGCTGTGGAACGGCAGCCAGCTGTGGGCGCTGCTGGAAGGTCACCCTCGCGACGTCGCCGAGCAGGCCGCCGCCGCGGGCCTCCGTGCGGGCTCCGGGCCTCCGGCGCTGCCCGTGGGCAGCCGGCGCAGCGTGGCACCATCGACGATTGCATCCCTGACCGGCGAGTTCGTCGCCGAGGTCGGCGTGGGCATCGTGCACCATGTCGACCCATGGCTGCGGCCCGTGGGCGACGACCGCGCAGCGACGTTGGCGATCGCGATCCGCGACCAGTTCGACCCCGGACGCCGCCTCAACCCGGGCCTCGATGTCTGACGACCTGCCCTACGTCATCCAGCCACCTGCCGACGCCGGCTTGGCGGCCGCGGCGGCCGCCGAGGCGGCCGCGAGGTGGGGGCTGCCTTCGCCGCAGCACCTGCGCACGGGCATGAACGCGCTCTTCGCTACCGGTGAGGAAGTGATCCTGCGGGTCTGCCACCCGACGGCGCCGGCGAGCCAAGCGTTGTGGCTCGCCGACCGGTTGCGCGAGCGCGGGCTCCGAGTGCCGCGGTTCGTACGGCCGGCTGCTCTCGAGGCGCACGGCCTCACCGTGTTCGCCGTCGAACGGCTACATCCGGTGGGCGAGATCGACTGGCGCGAAGTCGGCTCCATGATCCGGTCGGTGCACGAGTGGCCCGCCTTCGAGGTGCGTGGCCGGTACCCGCTGCCGCGGTGCGACAGCTTCCCGTGGTGGGATGCAGCTGCTGCACTGACCGACGTGAGCGACCTCCTCGACGACCCCGCACGGGCGGGCCTGGAAGCTGCGATCGGGCAACACGGTGGCTGGCGCCAGCGGGTTGCGGCCCGGGTGGTGTGCCACGGTGACGTGCACCCCGGCAACGTGCTGCAGACCGCCGACGGCGCGGTGCTGCTCGACTGGGATCTCACCTGTCATGGCCCCGCCGCGTGGGACCATGCCACCGTGATGACATGGCCACGCCGCTGGGGCGGCGAGCCGACGATGTACACGCGCTTCGCCGAGGGTTACGGCGCCTCGCTGGAAGGTGATGCGCTGGCGGAGTCGTTGGCGACCATGCGCAACGTGGTCGCCACGCTGATGCGCGTGCGCGCCGGCCGCACCGACCCGGCCGCCGCCGCAGAAGCCCAGCGCCGCCTGCGCTACTGGCGTGGCGACACCGACGCCCCGCAGTGGACGGCGCAGTAGCCGCCCTGCACCGACCGAAGCCATGCCTGCTTGTCGTCGGCCCGACAACCAGTCGCGACCACCGCAGGTACTGTGCGTCCATGACGACTCGGCAAGTGGCGGAAGTAGCGCGCGATGTGTTCGTGATGACGAGCGAGCGCTACACGACCACGTCCACGATGATTCGCAGCGGCGGCAACCTGTTCCTGGTCGACCCGGCGTGGACCGTCGCGGAGCTCGAGTCGATCGTCGCCTGGAGTGCCGCACGCGATCTGCGCATCACCGGGGCCTTCGCCACGCACGCGCACCACGATCACATGCTGTGGCACCCACAGTTCGGTGATGCCCCGCGCTGGACGACGCCGCGTTCGCTGCAGATGCTCGGCGAGTGGCGCACTGAGTTGGAGGAGCAACTCGGCGACGACTTCCCAGCGGAGTGGCCGAGCCCGTTCGACGGGCTGCGACCATTGGCGGCGGCGGCGATTCCAGAACCGTTCGGCGCGGGCGGGGCAGGCGAAGCAATGGTCACGGTGGAGCACGACGGCCACGCTCCCGGCCACGCGGCGTTGTGGCTCGGAGAGCGGGGCGTGCTGCTCGCCGGCGACATGCTCAGCGACGTCGAGCTGCCGTTGCCGTTCTTCCCCGACGACCTGCCTGCGTACCTCGATGCACTCGATCGCTTGGCGGCGGTGGTCGCCGAGGCGTCAGTGCTGGTGCCCGGTCATGGTCACCCGACCGACCGGCCGATGGAACGGCTGGATGCCGATCGGCGCTACCTCGACGATGTGCTGGCCGGCCGCGAGGCCGACGATTGGCGTCGCTCGCTGAAGGGAATGGGCGAGGCACACAGCAAGATCGTGGAGATGGCGACGGCGCTGCGAACGGGCGAATCCAGCTAGCGCGGCTGACACGTGGGGCAGTAGTAGCAGGCCCTGCCACCGAGCTCGACGGTGCGCACCGGCGTGTCGCAGAGCAGGCACACGTCGCGGTGGTACACGTACGTCGTGTCGCCACGACGAGCCTGGCCCTTCGGCACCGGGAAGCGCTTGCGATCGATGGTGATGATGCGGTTGTCCTTCACCCCTTTGCGCAGCATCGTGACCACCGTGTCCCACACCGCGCTCAGCTCTTCGTCGGTGCACGCCTTCCCCGGACGCGCAGGGTTGATGCCGTTCACGAACAGGGCCTCCGCCCGATACACGTTGCCCACGCCGGCCAGGACCTTCTGATCGAGCAGGAGCGCGCCGATCGGCTGCGCACTCTTGCGCAGTCGGGCGAGCGCGTCGGCGGGTTTGGCGTCGCGCCGCAGTGGGTCGGGTCCGAGGCGGCCGATGATCGCGTCGCGGTCGTCGGCACTGCCGATGCTGCAGTCCGTCGGGCCGGCCAGATCGACGGTGCCACCATCGCTGGACATGCGCATGCGAACCATTCCCTGCACCGCCGGCACCTGCGGACCGGCGGCCACACGGAACTTCCCGAACAGGCCCAGGTGCACATGGCCGACCAGCCCGTTGGCCCACCAGTAGAACAGGTGCTTGCCGTACGGCTCGATGCGATCGAGCACGACACCGTCGACGAGGGCGGCGTCGGCGGCGAAGCGGCCCTGCGGCGACGAGACCGCCACCGGCCGCCCGACGAGCAGGGGGGAGTGATCCTTGGCGATGCGGTGAATCGTGTGGCCTTCGGGCATGGTGCTGCTGACGCTACGGTGGGCGCGCCGTGAAGTTCCACCTCGACGACAACGAACTCGCAACCTGCGTCAGCTGTGGGCTGTGCCTGCCGCATTGCCCGACTTTTCGTGCGACGGGGGAGGAAGCGCTGTCGCCGCGCGGGCGCATCGCCGCGATCCGGGCGGTCCACCACGACGATGCTCCGGTCACACCCGAGTTCGTGTCGTTCATGGAGTCGTGCGTGCAGTGCCGCGGTTGCGAGCCCGCCTGCCCATCCGGCGTGCACTACGGCAACCTGCAGGAGGGCGTGCGCGAGACGCTCGCTCAACGGCACCGCATCACACCGCGCTGGCAGCGGGCCGCCTTCGCCGTGCTCCCTCGCCACCGCCTGCTGCTCGCCGGCTCCAGCGCACTGGCAGTTGCCCAGCGAATGCACCTGGTGCCCCGACGGGCTGGTCTCACCACGCTGGCCGTGCGGCGCCCTCAGCCGCTGCGGGCCACCGGAACCGACGTGTGGCTGTTCACCGGCTGCGTGATGGACGCGTGGATGCGCGACACCCACCGCAGCACCGCCAAGGTGCTCGATCACCTCGACGTCACCTTTGCCCTGCCCGGCAAGGGTGGGGGTTGTTGCGGTGCGCTGCACACCCATGCGGGCCTCACCGACGCAGCGCGCCACCTGGCGGCGAACGTGATGTCGTCGATGCCCGGCGATGCCCCCATCGTGGTGAACTCGGCGGGTTGCGGCGCGGCGTTGAAGGAGTACGGCCACCTGCTGGGCACGCCGGACGCAGCGGTCTTCGGTGCACGCGTGCTCGACGTGCACGAGTTCGTCGCGCAGCACATCGATCGGCTGCGGCCCACCCGGCGCGTCGGCCCCGTGATCGTGCAGGACCCATGCCACCTGCGCCACGTGCAGAAGGCGCACCTGGCCGTGCGCACCGTGCTGGCGCCGGTCGCAGACCTCGTGGAGCTCGACGACGATGGCCTGTGCTGCGGTGCAGGTGGCGCCTACTCGGTGATGGAACCCGCGTTGGCCGGGCAGATCCGCGAACGCAAGTTGGCCTCCATCGCTCGCGCCGGGGGCGGGCTGGTGGCCAGCGCCAACCCTGGCTGTGCGATGCACCTGGCGGCCGCCGGGCTCACGGTGCGCCACCCCATCGACATCCTCGCGGAGGCGCTGTGAGCGGCACGTACGACAACCTGGCAGGCCGGCTCGAGGCGATCGCGGAGGAGCTCGACGACGTGATGTTCGATCAGCTACGGGAGGCCTCGGCGGCTCACGCCGGCCGCCCGCCGGACGACAAGCGACTCACCCAGGCTCGCAGGGCGATCGAGAAGGCAAGTCGGCTGCTGCGCGGCGGCGAGGACTGAACTGCTTCAGAGCCGTTCCAGCGCGTCGCCGACGGCGACCCGGCCCGGTTGCACGACACGGGCGTACATGCCGACTGCCTGGCCGAGGTCTTTGACCACGTGGCGCAGGATCGCCCGGTCGGCGGGCACATCGGGGGTGATCTCGCGTGTGATGGCCGCGCACCGCGGGCAGTCGTTGATCACCTCGACCACCGCGGTACCGATTGCAAACCGCTGGCCGGTCCAGTCGAACTCGGGGTGGCCCGGGGCGTCGCCGGTGTCGACCACCAGGCTCGGCCGGAAGCGACGCACGTCGATCACCGAGCCGGGCACGGCGGCGGCGATGGATCGCAGCGCGGAGGTGCTCATGATCATCAGCGGGTAGCAGTCGTAGAGGGCGCCAGGCGGTGTCTCGTACTCCAACGACACCGCGGGAAACTTGGTGAAGTCAGGCAGCGGCTCGTCGCCCTCGCGGGCGAAGATCGTGCGCAGCTCCTCCATCATGTCGCCATCGCCGAACGGTGCCCGCCGGTAGAAGTCGAGCTGCTCGGCAGCGGGTCGCTGCCACAGGCTGACCGGGCGGCCCAGCTCGGCGGAGAGCACCGAGTCGACGTCGGGGTCGGTGCTGGCCACGGTGCGCGCTCCGGGCAACGTGATGGCGACCGAACCACCGTCGCCGTACCGTGCGGCGAAGCGCATCAGACCACCGAGCTTGCGAGTGTTCGCGATCACGCCGGCGTCTTCGTCGCGTACCGCCCACGTGCGGTCGCCGACGATGCCGACCTCGTCGAGCTCGGCCGACTCGACCGTGCCACCGATCATCGACTTCACCGGGTACTGCCAGATGGTGTCCAGCTTCATGTCACTCCTCCTGGAGGGTCTTGCACGGGCACGAACGTGTTGCACAGGTCGATGAGCTCGCGGAGATCCGAGTACGCGTGCTTCGCTGCCGGGATGGCGATGCGCGGCAGCGCAAGCTTGTCGTTGTCGCGTTGCTCTGGCGTCATCGGAGCCGTGGCGTGGATGGCACCCGAGCCGGCGAGGTGCCCGAAGCTGGTGTTGAGCTGCGCGAGCTGCCCCTCGGTGGGCGCCTGCTGCAGCCGGATGACCAGCGTGTCGCCCACGTAGCGCAGCGAGTCGTAGTTGCGGTAGAAGCCGACGACTTCCCGAACGGCCTGCTCGCAGTTGTCGGTGATCAGGTACAGGCCGGTGTCGGCGGCCGCGACCAGCCCACGCTCGACGAGCTGGCGCCCGATGAAGTCGTGCACGGTCTCCCAATAGGGGTCACCCGGCGTGTCGAGGAACACGATGGGAACCGGCACGCCTTTGCCGGTTTGCGTGAGCGTCAGCAGCTCGAAGGTTTCGTCGAGCGTGCCGAAGCCCCCGGGCAGGCACACGAAGCCCTTGCTCTCCTTGATGAGCATCAGCTTGCGGGTGAAGAAGTACCTCATGCTCACGTACTTCTCGTCGCCGGCGATGATGTGGTTGGCGCCCTGCTCGAACGGCAGCCGGATGGACACGCCGATCGAGTGCTCGCGCCCGGCGCCCTCCATGCCCGCCTGCATGATGCCCGGCCCGGCGCCGGTGATGACCATCCACCCCTGCTCGGCGAAGTGATGGGCGACGTCGCGAGCCGCGGCGTACAGCGGGTCGTTCTCCTTGGTGCGGGCCGAGCCGAAGATGGTGACCTTCGGCAGCCCCCGCGAGTGCGAGAACATCTCGAACGCATCGCCCATCTCCTCCAGCGCGGCAGCGGCGATCTTCAGGTCGAGCGTGGAAGGCCGACGAGTGACGAGATCCACCGCGGCGCGCAACAGCTGCTGCGAGTGGCGGCGATCGGCGCCCGGTGGCACCGCGTCGATCAGTGCTGCGAAGAGAACATCGGCCTCGTGGGTGCTGGTCACGGCTGCACTCTAGGCATGAAAGGAATTTCCGGCTTCCGCGTCATCGAACCGAGAGGGTGTCGTCTGAAGTCCAGACAACACGGCACGCGCGGGAAACCACGAGCTTCTCTCCCGGGAGCTCGGTGCGTAGCGAGGGCAAGGCAAGATCGCCCGACGCTGAAGCGAGGTGGGTGAGGGCGGCGGAGCCCTCACCCACCTCATTTCACATCATGTGCACCGCCACCGTCTGGGATCAGTTGCGCAGCTCGTCGGCCTTGGCGGCGAGTGCCTCGAGCAGGTCGTCGAAGCTCTTCTGGAAGCTGGCGACACCATCACGTTCCAGCTTGTCGGCGACATCGTCCATGTCGACACCCACCTCTGCCAGCTGGCGCCAGACGAGCTCGGCATGCGAGACGCCTTCGTCGATGGTGCGCGCCGACGTGCCGTGATGCGCGAACGCTTCGATGGTGGCATCAGGCAGTGTGTTGACAGTGTCGGGCCCGATCAGCTCGTCGACGTACAGCGTGTCGGGATAGGCCGGGTTCTTGGTGGACGTACTGGCCCACAACGGGCGCTGCACGACGGCACCGTCGGCGGCCAGCGCCTCCCAGCGCGCACCGCTGAACGTGTGGCGAAAGGCGTGGTAGGCCAGCTTGGCCTGAGCGATGGCCGCCTTGCCGCGCAACGCCAGCGCTTCGGGCGTGCCGATGGCATCGAGTCGAGCATCGACCTCGCTGTCGACGCGGCTGATGAAGAAGCTGGCGACACTGGCAACGTGCGCCAGGTCGGCATCGACCGTGCCGGCGTACTCCTCGAGGCCGTCGATGTACGCGTCCATCACCTGCTGGTAGCGATCGAGGCTGAAGATGAGCGTGACGTTGATGTTGCGGCCCTCGGCGATCATCCGCCGAATGGCCGCCAGGCCCTCCACGGTGCCGGGGATCTTGACCATCAGGTTCGGCCGATCGATCTGCTCGTGCAGCGCACGGGCTGCGGCCTCGGTACCCGGGCCGTCGTGAGCAAGGCTGGGGGCCACCTCGACGCTCACGTACCCGTCACCGCCGAAGCTGTCGTGGTGCAGTTGAGCGAACTCGTCGAGCGCACCGTTGATGTCGGCCAGCACCATCGCCCAGTACTGCTCGATCACCGACGCCCCCGAGTGCACCAGCGCGCGTTGCTGCTCGTCGTAGTCGGCCGAGCCCTGGATGGCCTTCTGGAAGATGGTGGGGTTGCTGGTGAGACCGCGGATGCCGCTGGCCACCAAGTCGCGCAGCGTGCCGTTGGTGAGGTAGCTGCGCTTGAGGTTGTCGAGCCAGGGGCTCTGGCCCTGCTCGTAGTAGAGGTGGTTCAGACGATCCATGAGGGTCAACCCTTCGTGTGGGCCAACGCGGTGGCACGAGCCACGACGTTGGCGACGTTGATTCCGAGCTGGTCGAGCACCTCCGCGCCGGGGGCGCTGGCGCCGAAGCGGTCGATGCCGATGCTGTCGTCGGCCCAGCGCGCCCACCCGAACGTGGTGGCGGCCTCGACCGACAGCACGGGTACACCGGCTGGCAGCACCGACTGGCGGAACGCAGCGCTCTGCGCTTCGAAGCGATCCCAGGAGGGCATGCTGACCACGCGCACCGCGATGCCGGCAGTGGCCAACCGAGCGGCAGCCTCGACGCAGAGGCTGACCTCGCTGCCAGTGGCCAGCAGCACCACTTGCGCCTGAGGGTCGTCGAGCACGATGCCCGCACCGGTGACCACGGCGGACCCGTCGGTGACCACCGTCAGGTTCTGTCGGGAGAGCACCAGGGCTGTGGGACCGTCGTGCGCGACCGCCGCACGCCACGCAGCGACCGTCTCGTTGGCGTCGGCAGGCCGGATGACCTGCAGCTGCGGAATGGCGCGCAGGGTGGCGATGTGCTCGACGGGCTGGTGAGTGGGACCGTCTTCGCCCACACCCACCGAGTCGTGGGTGAAGACGAACACCACCTTGGCGCCGCTGAGTGCAGCCAGGCGCACCGGAGGCCGCATGTAGTCGAGGAAGACGAAGAAGGTACCGCCGGCCGGCAGCACGCCGCCGTGCAGCGCCATGCCCACCATCGCCGAACCCATCGCGTGCTCGCGGATGCCGTAGTACACCTGACGACCGGCGAGCGCGTCGGGTGTTGCGGCTACCTGCCCGGCGAGCTTGGTGCCGGTGTTGCCGGTGAGGTCGGCGGCACCGGCCACCAGGCTGGGCACGCCTTCCAACGAGGCGTTGAACGCCTTCTCGATCGCCACTCTGGTGGCGATCTTCTCGCCGTGCTCGAAGATGGGCAGCGCTGCCTCCCAACCCGGAAGGCCGGCGGCCGCCCACGTGGCATCCCAGACCGCCTGGTCGAGAGCAGCGGCGTCGAAGCGTTGCTGCCACTGGGCGCGTGCCGCCGCCCCGCGGCCGGCCGTGTGCGAGCGATAGGCCTCGACCACCGCGGTGGGGGCCCAGAACGGTTCGTCGGGAATGCCCATGACGGCCTTCGTACGGGTGATCTGCTCGGCGCCGAAGGGGTTGCCGTGTGCCTCGTGGCGGTCGGTGAGATCGGGGCTGGGGGCGCCGATGTGACTGCGCAGGATGAGCAGGCTGGGACGGTCGGTGACCGCCTTGGCACGCAGCAGTGCCTGCTCGAGCGCGTCGCAATGATCGGCGATCTCACCCAGGTGCTCGACGTGCCACCCGTACGCTTCGAAGCGGCCGGCCACGTCGTCGCTGTAGGTGAGCGCAGTGTCGCCGTCGATCGTGATGTGGTTGTCGTCGTAGACGCAGATGAGGTTGCCCAGCTGCTGATGGCCCGCCAGCGATGCCGCCTCGTGGCTGACACCTTCCATGAAGCACCCATCGCCGGCCAGCACGAACGTGTGGTGGTTCACGACATCGCCGCCGAACTGGCCGCGCAGGTGGCGCTCGGCCAGCGCCATGCCGACGGCGTTGGCGAAGCCCTGGCCCAGCGGGCCGGTGGTGACTTCGACGCCGGCCGTGTGACCCACCTCGGGATGCCCTGGCGTGGCCGAGCCCCACTGGCGGAACTGCTTGATGTCGTCGAGCGAGAGCCCGTAACCCGAGAGGAACAGCAGCGAGTACTGCAGGATGGACGCATGGCCGTTGGAGAGGATGAACCGGTCGCGGTCGGGCCAGTGCGGGTTGGCGGGGTCGTGGCGCAGCACCCGGCTGTACAGCACGTGGGCCAGCGGGGCGAGCGCCATGGCCGTGCCCTGGTGGCCGCTCTTGGCAGCGAACGGTGCATCCATGGCGAGGCCACGGATGAGCGAGATCGCCTGTTGGTCGAGTTCTGGTGTGAGGCTGTCGGGCACGGCAGTGGACTGTATCCGCGGGACCGGGCGCCATGGCAGAACCGCGGCGACGCAGCCGGGTTTCGGCGGCGGGGTCAGGCGGGCGGCAGCAGAGTGAACGGCACCAGGTGCCAAGGCCCGTGGTCGACCCGGCAGTGAGCGAAGATCTGGCCGTAGTCGTCGAACTCGAGTTCGCCCTTCACCAACCGGTAGGTGAACTTGCCGGGCTCGACGTTGAACGGGCTGACGTTGCGTGCCATCTGCTCGGCATCCTCCTGCAGTCCCTTGCGGAAGATCACCTCGAAGACGCCGTTGCCGCTCTCGCCCGGAGCACAGAAGATGAGCGCAACGAGGTGCGGGGAGATGGTGAGCGGCGCCGGCGAGGGCGCGGCCATCGAGAACATGGCACCGGTGATGTCGATGCGGGTGGAGGGGCCAGGAGCCTGGCGGAGCTCGAAGTTCTCGACGAACAACGCGGACACGATCTGCATGGCGGGCAATGTACCGCTGGGCCCACCGTTCGCATTCGTCACACTCGTCGCGGTGGCGTGCGACCGTTCAGACCGCCTGCCCTGCCACCCAGACCTGCTCGATCGTCAGGGCCGGATGCAGCGCCACCAGGTCGGCTCGCCGGCCGACACCGATCGTGCCGCGATCGCGCAGGCCCAGCAGCCGCGCCGGGGTGGTGCTGGCTGCCAGCAGTGCGTTCGCAGGGTGCACGCCGGCGGCAACGCAGGTGCGCAACGCGGCATCCATGGTGACGGCACTGCCGGCGAGGGTGCCATCGGCCAGACGGGGTGCACCGTCGCGGAACGCCATGCCGATCTCGCCGACCCTGCCGCTACGCCAGGCAACCGAGTCGGTGACCAGCACCGCCCGCCGGCGACCCAACGCGGTGAAGGCCAATCGCAGCACGCGTGAGTGGAGATGCACTCCGTCGGCGATCAGCGATGCGCACACGGCGTCGTTGGTGAGCGCGAAGGCCGCCACGCCCGGCGAGCGGTGATGCACACCGCTCATGCCGTTGAACAGGTGGGTCGTGAGCCGGGCTCCGGCTGCGACGACGGCGTCGAACTGCTGCTCGTCGGCCGTCGTGTGACCGATCGAGACCAGGCGACCAGCGGCGGTGAGCAGTGCCGTCGCGTCGACCGCCAGTGGTTGCTCGGCACCCAACGTCACCACTGCGACGTGCGGCGGCAGCGTGCGCAGCCACTCCAGGTCGATCGGCGCGATGAGCGCCCGCGAGTGAGCCCCTGCGGCGCCACCGAGAAAGGGACCTTCGAGGTGCGCGCCCGCAATGGTGGGCCGCCCATCGGCGGGGCGCTGCATCGCTGCGGCAATGCGCGCCAGCGGGCGATCGAACTTCGCCAGTGGCATCGTCACCAATGTGGGGCACCACGTGGTGACCCCCTGCGCGAGCAACAACCGGTCGAGCTGCTGCCAGTCGTTGCCATCGGCCGACGACACGTCGATGTCGTCGATGCCGTTCACCTGCAGGTCGACGAACCCGGGCACCAGCCAACGATCGGTGGCGACGGTGGCCAGCCGCTCGACCGCAGTGATCACGCCTCGGTCGACGTGCACCCGCGCCGGGCCGATCCAGCCCCGTGCGGTGAGCACCTTCGCCGCGTCGATTGATGCCATGCGGTCGCGATCATAAGGTCGTGGCGTCTCATAGGCTGCACAGATGGCAGATCACGGCGACTCGGTGCTGTCAACCCGTGAGCTCATCTTGTCCGAGGCGCGCCGCTGCTTCGCCGAGAACGGCTACGACGGCACGTCGCTCAACGACATCGCCGCCGGCGTGGGCATCCGTCGCCCCAGCCTGCTGCACCACTTCCCTTCGAAAGAAGCCCTGTACGGCGAAGTCTTCGAGCAGTTGCTCGGCGACTGGATCGACCGACTCGCGTCGGCCATCGGCGCGCCCGAGACCGGTCAGCGCAAGATGGAACTGGTCATCGAAGCGGGCTTCGACCTGTTCGCCGACAACCCCGACTACGTGCGCCTGATGCGCCGCGAGGCACTCGACAGCGGCGCCCACCTCGGCATCGACCTGGCGGCAGTGTTGCGCCCGATGTTCGACCGAGCGGTCGTGTTCTTCGAGCGCGAGATGGACGCCGGTGTGTTCCGCCGGCAGGATCCACAGCACCTGCTCATCACCGGCTACGGCGCGCTGCTCAGCTACTTCAGCGACGCACCGTTCCTGGGCGGGCTGCTCGATGGCGATGCGCTGTCCGCCGACCAGATGCAGCGCCGCCGCGTGCACATCACGGAGTTCTTCGCCGCCGCGCTCAAGCCGTAGCGACCACCTCGTGGCCACCCGGTCGCCGCGGCTACTTTCGCCACATGCCCACGCTTGCGCTCGACGGACAGCTCATCGGTTACGCGGTCGAAGGTGAGGGCGTGCCGCTGCTGCTGTTGCACGGCACCACCATGAACCGCACCGCCTTCGACGCGGTGAGGGCTTCGCTGCCGGCCGACACCGGCTACACGCACGTGATGGTCGAGTTCCCCGGCTCGGGCGAGTCGGCAATGCCCACTCAACCGCTCACCGTCGAGGGGCTGGCCGCTCAGGGGCACGCCGTGATGCAGCACCTCGGCCATCATCGCTACCACGTTGCCGGCTACTCGCTGGGCGCCGTGGTCGCAGCCGGGCTGGCCGGGTTGCACCCGGAGTCGGTGGCCAGTGCCACGCTCATCGCCGGGTGGATGAAGACCGACGCGCGTCAACGCTGCACGTTCGAGCTGTGGAAGCGGCTCATCGCCACCGACCGAGAGCTGTTCATGCGCTACGCGTACGCCGATGGGCTCACCGCCGCAGCTCACGAGATGCTGGAGCCGATGCTGGAGATGGCCATCAGCATGGGCGCCACCACGATCGCCGAAGGCTCGGCAGCGCATCTCGACCTCGATGCCGTGGTCGACATCGCTCACCTCGTGGCAACGATCTCGGCGCCCACGCTCGTCATCGGCGGCGCCGAGGATCGCTGGATCGACGTGTCGCACTCCCATGCGCTGGCACACGCCATACCCGGTTCGCAGCTGGAGGTGCTGCCCGCGGGCCACCTGATGATCTCCGAGCAGGCCGCGCAGATCGCAGCGCTGCTCGCCGCGCACATCTCGGCCACCTGAAGCACACGCACCGCCCGTCCGGTGCCGAGGCGACCGCGTTGGCTACCGTTGGCACCGATGACTAGCCACGGAACCACCCTGTCGGAAGCAGCCTCGAAGGCACTGTTGCGCGAGTTCGGGGTGCCGATGGCCGCTGAGCGGGAAGTCGCCGACGCAGCGGCAGCGGCCACGGCTGCCGGTGAACTGGGCTTTCCGGTGGTCGTGAAGCTGTGCGGCGATGCCATCGCCCACAAGACCGAGCGCGGGTTGGTGAAGCTGCGCCTCGCCGATGCCGCTGCGGTGGCGACGGCCGGCGCCGAATTGCTGGGCAAGGCCACGCTCGCCGACGGCGAGGTGTCGCTGCTCGTGGCGCCGATGATCAGCGGCAATCGCGAGCTCATCGCCGGTGTCGTACGCGATCCGCAGTTCGGTGCCAACGTGATGCTGGGTGTCGGTGGGGTGCTCGCCGAGGCCATCGCCGATGTGGTGTTCCGCCCGGTTCCGCTCTCCGCCATCGATGCCCAGGAGATGATCGACGGGTTGGCCACACAGCAGCTGCTCGGCGAGTTCAGAGGCGAAGCGGCTGTCAACCGCACGGCGCTCGCGCAGGTGCTGCTCGGCCTGTCGGCACTGGCGGCCGCACGACCCGACGTGGCGAGCGTCGACGTCAACCCGCTCATCGTTCGAGCCGACGGCGAGCCCGTCGCGGTCGATGCGTTGGTGGAGATCGGCGACCCCGACGTGCGCAGCGGCAGCCACCGTCCGCGGCCCACCGATGCGCAGTTCCGTGCGCTGTTCGAGCCCAAGGGCGTGCTCGTCACCGGTGCGTCCACGCACCCCGGCAAGTTCGGCTTCGTCAGCCTCCACAACATCCTGGCCAGCGGGTACGAAGGGGCAGTGTTCGGCACCAACCTGCAGGGCGAGGAAGTGCTGGGAATTCGCACCGTCGCCGAGATCGAGGCGCTGCCGGAGGGCACCATCGATCTCGTCTTCGTGTGCACACCGGCCAGTGCCAACCCGGCGATGCTGCGGGCGTGCGCAGCGAAAGGTGTGAAGGCGGCGTTCCTCACCAGCGCCGGGTACGGCGAGGCCGGCGAGGAGGGGCGCCGAGCGGAGGCCGACCTGGTGGCGCTGGCCGACGAGCTGGGCATCCTGCTGGCCGGCCCCAACGGTCAAGGCGTCGTCAGCACGCCCGTCAACCTGTGCGCGCAGATCGTCGCGCCCTTTCCTCCGAGCGGCCGCATCGGTGTGGCCAGCCAGAGCGGCAACTTCGTCAGCAGCTTCCTCAACTACTCGCGCCAGACCGGTGTCGGCATCAGCCGCGCCGTCTCTGCCGGCAACGCGGCGGCGGTCACCCCGGCCGACTACCTCGACTGGTTTGCCGAGGATGCCGCGACGGCGGTCTCGCTCGCCTACGTGGAGGGCATCGTCGACGGGCGCGGCCTGCTCGAGCGGTTCGCATCGGTGGCGGCGCGCAAGCCGCTCGTCGTGGTGAAGGGCGGCGCCACGGAAGGCGGTGCCCGCGCTGCCGCCAGCCACACCGGCGCGCTGGCCGCCGACGACAAGGTGTTCGACGGTGCGTGCCGGCAAGCAGGGGTCACCCGAGCGGTCACCGTCGAGGAAGCCTTCGAAGCGGCTGCCACGTTCGCCACCCAGCCACTGCCCAAGGGCCCCAACACGATCGTGCTCACCACGGCGGGCGGGTGGGGCGTGGTCACCAGCGACGCGATCGTGCGCGATGGCAGGCTGCGCCTGATGGAGCTGCCGGCCGACCTCCAGGCCCAGATCGATACCAAGTTGCCACCGCGCTGGAGCCGCAACAACCCGGTCGACTGCGCCGGTGGCGAAGTGCGCGACACCATCCCCGAGGTGATGGAGATGATCGCCGCTCACCCCGAGGTGCACGCCATCGTGTACCTCGGCATCGGCATTCAGAGCAACCAGGCCCGGCTGATGAAGGAGGGCAGGTTCTACCCCGGCAACGGGTTGGAGCGCATCGTCGCGTATCACGAGCGGCAGGACGAACGCTTCGCCGAGGCAGCCCACGAGCTGTCGCAGCGCTACGGCAAGCCCATCCTCACGGCCACCGAACTTGCCGTTGCCGACCCCGACAACGCCGGCCCGAGAGCAGTCCGCGCCACCGGGCGGTTGTGCTACGCCAGCGGGAACCGTGCGGTCACGGCGCTGGGCCACCTGTGGCAGTACGCCCAGTTCCGCGAGCGTCGCGGGTTGGGCAGCGAAGGCGCTCGCTGAATGGCCGGCAGGCGCAGGAACCCGTACCCCGGGTTGGTGGCGGTCGCGCTCTTGCCGGCACTGCTGCTCGGCGGCTGCTGGCGCTTCGCGCAGGGCCGAGCGCCCGACGAGGTGTCAGTGGCGGTCGACGACGAGCAGACGCCGGCGACGTTGCCGGCGGCGCTGGGCACGCCACTGCTCTCCGTGCGCCGTGCGCCCGCCACGCTGTCACGTGCCGCCAACGCCAGCACGTTCACTGCCGAGCTGCAGCCCTTGCTCGACCGCATCGACAGCACCTCGTGCTTCTCGCTGTCGATCGACGGTGCCCCGGTGGCAGCGGTGAACGACACGATCGCGCTGCGCCCTGCGAGCAACGTCAAGCTGATCACGGCAGCGGTGGCGCTGGAGGTGCTCGGCCCCGACTTCGTGTACACGACGACGGTCAACGGGGTCGCCGACAGCGGGGGAGTGGTGAGCGGCGACCTGTACCTCATCGGCGGCGGCGACCCGTTGCTGAGCAGCGAGTGGTGGGATGGTCCGAGTCAGAAGTTCCCTCCGTTCAACGTCACCCCCATCGAGTCGCTGGCCGATGCGGTGAAGGCGGCGGGCATCACCTCGGTGGCCGGCTCGGTGGTGGGCGATGCCTCGCGCTACGACGACGAGTGGTACCTGCCCACGTGGGCCGACTCGCTGCGCTTCACCGAAGGCGGGCCGTTGTCGGCGCTGTTGGTCAACGACTCGCGCGAGGCCGCCGACAGGTCCTCGAACGATCCTGCAGTCGGCGCGGCGACCGTGCTCACGCAGCTGTTGCAGGAACGGGGTATCACCGTTGCCGGTGAGCCGCGGAAGGGCACCGCCGGCGGGGAGCCGGTTCTGGCCTCGGTGACGTCGCAGCCGCTGCCGGCAGTGCTGCAGGAGATGCTGACCACCAGTGACAACAACACTGCCGAGCTGATGCTCAAGGAGCTCGGTCTCCAGGCCGGCGGCGCCCCCACCACCAATGCCGGCCTCTCCGTCGTGATGACCACGCTGCAGAAGTGGAGCATTCCCATGGACGGGGTCACCTTGGTCGATGGCTCCGGCCTTTCCGACGAGAACCGCCTCACCTGCGCCGCACTGTTGGCGGTGCTGCAGCACGGCTCGGTCGACGACGCCGTCGGTCAAGGGCTTCCGCTCGGCGGCCGCGAGGGCGGCACGCTCTACGACGCGTTCCAGGAGGGCGAGCCACTGTCGGGTGTCATCCGCGCCAAGACCGGCACGCTCGACAACACCGACGGCGTGCCCGACAAGCCGGGGACGAAAGCGCTCAGCGGGTACGTACCGTTGGAGGGAGGTGGGTCGATCGAGTTCGCGATGCTGCTCAACGGCGAGACCATCACCAACAAGACCGAATACCGACCGATCTGGGAGCTGTTCGCGACCACGCTCGCGGCGTATCCCAGCGGCCCCACCGCGGCGACGCTCGGCCCACGCTGAACCCTGCGCCGGCAGGCACCTCGCGACCAGCACCGCACGACCAGCACCGCACGACCAGCACTGCACGACAGGCACTGCACGACAGGCACATCGTCGGGCGGGCGGGTACCGTGCCCGCATGGCCGTGATGCCCATGTTTCCCCTGGGCAGCGTGCTGCTGCCCAACGGTGTGCTCTCGTTGCACGTCTTCGAGCCCCGATACCGGGCGCTCG
>JACDJA010000719.1_pt1 | contig 34745 bp, 30 predicted proteins | sample 7449241 | NCBI WGS metagenome assembly JACDJA01 (sample SAMN14253289, study PRJNA609438) | sludge metagenome | isolation source: initial anaerobic sludge | collected 2018-12-20 | reverse complement strand
GTGTAAAAGTACAGGGAAATAAGGGCTAAGTCAATGATACAAAGGCGATATGGGGTATAGCCAAAAGCGATGGCTTCGGTACGATCCCGATGAAAAATCGGGATCACTCAGCCACCTTTGATTCGTTGTTTGATTTAACTTGAGGAACTCAATTTGATACGATTGTAATTAAGATTACTACGCAGAGGTGCCTGAGCCTGTCCGCCGTAGGAGGATGATTTGAAAGCACGAAAGTTGTTTAATGAAAAAAATTCTGGTTTATCAGCTTTCAAAATGTACTGAAGGCTCACCATCCAGATCAGCAATCATTTTGATCTCGCTATCTTTTGGGATGCTGGCGATTATTTCCTTAAGGATTACTTTTGATAGCCTGGTTTTTTGAAAGCCTCGGGGAGCGACGAAACTGATGGTTCTGCTCAAAACCGGATCTTTGATAGGGCGTACCATTTCCAAACGCCGCTCTCCCATATACAGGCATGCGAGTTGTGGAATAAGGGTTAGGCCGCCGTTGCGGTCAATTATTTTTCGTATGGTTTCCAAGGAGGCATTCTGATATCGAAGCGTTTTTAAACGGTTTTCCAAATCGGAATGCTTGTGGTCAATTTTTCGGGCGAGAAAATTGGATTTCATGCCCTCGGGAAGAATCAGTTCGTTTAGGGGGATATCGTCCCATCTGATGGTGGAAACACCGGAGAGTTTGTGTTTGCGATCCAGATAGAGAACAAATTCTTCTTCAAAAAGCGGAGTTTCATAAAAACCTTCTTTTGGAAACGGACTGATGGAGATGGCCCCATCCAAGTTTTCCTTTTCCAGGTCGGAAATCATCTCCTGAATGGTCACTTCAAAGATTTCTAGATTGAGCTCGGGATATTTTTTCGAAATGGCATCTGTAAACAACGGAACGAGATAGGGTGCAAGACTGGACAGAACCCCGAGTTTAAAGGTGCCACTGGGCCTATTCTTTTTTTGCCCGGCTATGGAAACAAACTTTTCTTCTTCCTTCAGTATTCTTTTTGCCTGTTCTATCAAATCAATCCCTTTCATGGTAGGCCTTACGGGATGCCGGGTTCTGTCGAAAATCATGACGTCAAATTCCTGTTCCAAACGCTGTATTTCCCTACTGAGGGTAGATTGGGCAATACCGCATTCCTCAGCGGCACGGGAAAAATTTCGGTGCTTTTCTACGGAAACGATATATTTTAATTGGTGGAAATTCATATAAAAATTAGTTTGAACGTGGTTCTCGTATCAAGTTTTCCCAAACATAAATATATCTGGACTTATTGCAGGCGTATCTCCATTTTCAAAATCCGTTTTTGACCGATTAAAATTATAGGAATTTTTAGAGACTTGGTAGCCAATCTTTATTATAGATTTTTCAACTGTCCGAAAATCAATAAAATTCCGCTGATGACCATGAGAAGAATAACCAATTTTCTAAAGGTGCTGCTTTTCATCTTGGAGAGGAGTCTTTTCCCGATGAGATTTCCCACTATTGCGCCAGCTCCGAGAGCAAGACCATATACCCACATTTCATCGTGCAACAGCCCAAAAAAGGTATAGCTTGCAATTTGGGACAGGCCGCTCAAAAAGGAATTTGCAGTTTTTGTAGCGATCAAATCTTCCTTATCCAGTCCGATATTTAGATAAAATGGGTTTAATACGGGGCCCAAGGCTCCAATAATGGTTCCCAATATGGAAACGAAAAACCCTAAGGGAACAAAATACCAAAGGTGCATGGGAAACGATTGTTCTTTTTTTCCAAATCGGTATTGCCATACTGTACTTATAAGAAAAATACCGACTACAATTTGTAACCATTCCACTCTAAAATTACTGAAGAGCCAAGCACCAATCCAGGCTCCAACTATTGCCGCGGGCGCATAATACAGACAAATCCTCCGATGTATGTGTTTCCAAAAGATAACAAGACGGGCCGGCCGGCCGAGAAATATACCCAAATTAAGAACGGGAGCTGTATGGGTTACTCCTAGGATCCAGTTTAGTACGGGGACCAAAACCAATGCCCCGCCCCCGCCTGAAACGGTGGAGAGGACAAAAGCTCCTATTCCCAAAATAAATAATAGAATGATAACTCCTATATCGGCATAGGAAAAAAGGGGTTGGATAAAAGCCATTGGGATAAAGCTGTACTTATATATATATTTATTTTTATACCAAGATGGAGAAGCGCTGACTTTTCTATCGCTTCAATTAAACTTCCAGGGATATAGTTAGCGTCATGGGCATTCCGTGCTTCAAACACGGTAGTTCTGATTGTTGGTAATGAGGTGAGCCTAGTTGTCTCAATTATTGAAGGCCTTCTTGATTCTATCCAGCTGTTTTTTGGTGTCGCGCTTCTTGATGGTCTCCCGTTTGTCGTATTCTTTCTTTCCCCGGCATAAGGCGATCTTTAGTTTTGCAAGACCCCTGTCATTGGTGTATAAAAGAAGGGGGATAATGGTGAGCCCGGTGTTTTTCACTTCCTTTTCCAACTTCTTTAACTCACTTCTGTTCAAAAGCAGTTTCCGTTCACTTTTGGGATTGTGGCTAAAGTTATTGGCGTGGCTGTATTCCTGCACGCTCATGTTTATCACAAAGAGTTCCCCGTTGCTAAATTCACAAAAACTTTCAGCGATGGAAGCTTTTCCTTCGCGAATAGCCTTTATTTCCGTTCCGCGAAGGACGATTCCAGCGGTGTAGGTGTCGAGGATCTCGTATTCAAACTTCGCCTTTCGGTTTTTTATCTTTACGTTCTTTTGAAGTGCCATAGTGCAAAAGTAGGATAATTAATTTTGTGAAATTGAAACGGCCTCAAAATCCAGGGGAAGCTCAGCGAATTGATACCGATTGGAAGGATGCCATTTTAAAGAGGGAATCCCCTGAAGTGTTCCCCCGGTTTTTTTAAGCGATAGGTCGCTGCCGATTGGCTGGGCAATCTATTCAACGTGAATGGTTTCTGCTTTTTTGTCATTCCCGTGGATACTCACCTTAAAAAGAGTCCCGTGGTCTAAGTCGTCCATGTCTGTGTACTTTTTCTCTCCGATCAGTTTATTGACCAGTTCAGGGAGGGTATTGCTGTGGCCAACGATCAAGGTGGTTTTCCCGTTGGTTTCTTTTAAAAATTCATCAGAGTACAAGTGATGGGCCCAGTAGGTGGTGGGAATGATGTTTTTCTGTTGGGCTATCATGGAAATCGTTTGCTTGGTTCGGATGTACTTTGTGGTATAAATAGCGTCAGTTTGGATAGGCTCAAAATAAGCGGCCCATCGTTGGGCGCGTTTCATCCCCTCAATGGTAAGTCCAGGATCGGGATCTTTTGGGTGGCTCCGGTCCTTTTCCGCATGCCGTATCAGGTAATAGGTGGCATTTTGAACCGTTGTTTCGGTCTCTTGGGTTGTTTCGGGTTTCTTATCTTGATTTTCTTTTTTCTGCTGGCCACAGAAAGTAAAAAGAGGAAACAGAAGTAATAAAATAAAATATTTCATAGGCGAATTGTTGCTGCGATAACACTTTTTAAGAATCATTGGCAAAGTTATAACGAAAAGGGCATTTTCTTTAGTATTTAATTATTAATTACGGCGCCAGTCGAGATGTATCTTTACCATACGAAAAAGAAAAATTAATTTAACTTAAAACTAAAATTATGAACGAAGATCAGTTTAAAGGAAAATGGAACCAAGTAAAGGGAAAGTTTAAGCAAAAATATGCTAAACTTACAGACGACGATTTGAAATATGTAGAAGGGAAATCCGACGAGTTATTGGGGCGCCTTCAGGAAAAGACAGGTAAAACCAAGGAAGAGTTGAAGGATGAGATTGACAAGTGGTAGTTTCCGCTAAACTGTAACTACCCATTATTTGAAGCCAGGTCCATCAAAACTTTAAGACGTTAAAGTTTTGATGGACCTTTTTTTGCATAACCCATTCCGGAGGAGCCACAACGGCCTGTGATTCCCCGTGGAAATCCCTTAAGTTATTTTTGGGCATATCATTTTGATCTTTTATGATTAGCGAATTTCAAAATAAGACAATAAATTCTTTACTACTTTCTCGATATGTCATAATTTAGTAGGCGATAATCCTAAAAACCCCCATAATTATGAAAAAAATTACTTTTATTTTACTGTTGCTGGTTTCTGTTATGGATGCCCAAGTACGGAACTACCAAATTGGTGATCAGGTGGATGATTTCACCGTTACCGACGTTCACGGGATGGAACACAATCTTTATTCCATCACCGCAGAGGGGAAATACGTTTGGTTGGATTTCTTTTTTGTCGACTGCGTTCCTTGTCAGGGAAGTGCTCCCACTTTTAACCAATTCTATGATAAATACGGGTGTAATGAAGGTGACGTGTATTGCCTTTCCATCAACCTTGGCTACGACTCTGATGCCCGGGTTATCCAATATGAGGAACAGTTTGGCGGGCCGTTTAACCACGCTCCTGCGGCCAGTGGTGATGGGGGATGCGGACCGGTAACTTCCAATTTTGGCGTAAATGCCTTTCCCACCTTTTGCTTGATCGGCCCGGACAACTTATTGATCGAAAATGACATTTGGCCCTTGGCGGGGGTACCGACTTTTGAAAATACTTTTCCCGAAGGATTTGAACCTCCGGTCATCGAGTGCACGCTTGGGGTTTCGGGTACAGATGCCTTCGACTTCAGTATTTATCCTACATTGTCTGAAGGGCCTATCAATATAAGCTTGCCCAGGGATATGGTCTCCACCGTAACCCTCTATAATTCTTTGGGGCAGGAGGTGTTCACGGGCCAATATACCAAGAAGGAGATAGGTCTCGACCTCCAGGTGGCCTCTGGAATCTACGTAGTGAATATAGTCACTCCGGATAATTCGGTGACAAAAAGAATTGTGATGCAATAGATTTTATTAGCGTATAGGAATGGATTGCTCGTGTAAAAAAGAAAACCCCCGGTAGCTGCCGGGGGTTTAAAAAATGGTATAAAAGAGCTTTATTTCACCATGTTGGCTTCGTTTCGAAACACTAAGGATTCATTAAAGCTATCTAACAGAATGATACTGTCTGTGGTTATCTTACCGGAGAGTATTTCCTTTGAGAGTTCGTTGAGCACTTCGCGCTGAATGACTCTTTTCACCGGCCTGGCACCAAATTGTGGGTCGTACCCTTTTTTGGCCAAATAAGCAAGTGCTTCGGGAGTGGCATCCAAAACGATGTTCTGTTTGCTCAACATTTTGGAAACCCCTTTCAATTGCAATTCCACTATTTTTAAGATATCGGCCTGCGATAGGGGCGTGAACATAATTATGTCGTCAATCCTATTTAAGAACTCCGGCCGAATTGTCTGTTTTAGGAGGGCCAACACGTCTATTTTTGCCCCTTCCATTGCAGTCTCGGGATCTTTTACACTTTCAAAGCGCTCTTGGATAATTTGGCTTCCCATATTACTGGTCATAATAATGATGGTGTTTTTAAAATCGGCAAGACGTCCCTTGTTGTCGGTCAATCGGCCTTCATCCAATACTTGTAAGAGTATGTTAAACGTATCGGGGTGGGCTTTTTCTATTTCGTCAAGCAGCACCACGCTATAGGGTTTTCTACGTACCGCCTCGGTAAGTTGTCCGCCCTCCTCATAGCCTACGTATCCCGGAGGTGCCCCTACCAATCTGCTCACGCTGTGCCGTTCTTGATACTCACTCATATCGATACGGGTCATGGCACTTTCATTGTCGAATAGGTATTCCGCCAAGGCTTTTGCAAGTTCGGTTTTACCTACACCAGTGGTTCCGAGGAAAAGGAAACTTCCAATAGGTTTTTTCTCGTCCTGTAGGCCCGCCCTACTTCTTCGTATGGCGTCACTCACTGCCTCGATGGCCTCGTACTGCCCCACCACACGTTTGTGCAGGTGTTCTTCCAGATTCAGTAGCTTTTCCCGATCGGTCTGCAACATTTTGGTCACGGGAATACCTGTCCATTTTGCCACCACTTCGGCAATGTCTTCCCGGGTAACTTCCTCTTTGATCATAGAAGTGCTCTCATCGTTCTCGGCCAATTGGGCTTCCAGCTTGCTGAGCTCGGTTTGGGCCTCCTTGATTTTTCCATAACGAAGTTCGGCCACTCGGCCAAAGTCGCCTTCCCTTTCGGCCCGCTCGGCTTCCAATTTATATTCTTCAATCTGGGTTTTTAGATTTTGAACGTGGTCAACCACCTCTTTTTCGCTCTGCCATCTGGCATTGAGCTCATTTCTTTCCTCCTTGAGATTTGCCAGCTCTAAGTTGAGGGACTTCATTTTGTTTTCGTCCTTTTCCCGTTTTATCGCCTCGATTTCAATCTCAAGCTGCATTATTTTTCTGTCGAGTACATCCAGTTCCTCAGGTTTGGAGTTGATTTCCATCCGCAATTTAGAGGCGGCCTCATCCATGAGATCAATAGCCTTATCGGGAAGAAAACGGTTGGTGATATAGCGTTCTGATAACTCCACCGCTGCTATAATGGCCTCATCTTTAATTCTGACTTTATGGTGGGTCTCGTATTTCTCCTTAATCCCCCTCAATATGGAAATGGCGCTCTCCGTATCGGGCTCGTCCACCATGACCTTTTGGAAACGGCGTTCCAGTGCCTTGTCCTTTTCAAAATACTTTTGGTACTCGTCCAACGTGGTGGCCCCGATGGCCCGCAACTCGCCTCTGGCCAGTGCTGGCTTTAAAATGTTGGCGGCATCCATGGCACCCTGTCCTCCGCCTGCACCCACCAAGGTGTGGATTTCGTCGATAAACAGTACAATGTCGCCTTCACTCGAGGTCACTTCCTTAATGACCGCCTTTAATCGCTCTTCAAATTCACCCTTGTATTTTGCGCCTGCAATCAGGGCACCCATGTCCAGAGAAAATATTTCTTTGGTCCTCAGGTTTTCGGGGACGTCCCCATCGACAATTCTATGGGCCAGCCCTTCAGCAATGGCAGTTTTTCCTGTTCCGGGCTCCCCGACCAACATGGGGTTGTTTTTGGTTCTACGGGAAAGTATCTGGAGAATTCGGCGTATTTCCTCGTCCCGACCAATCACCGGATCCAGCTTTCCCTCTTTGGCGAGTTCGTTCAGATTTCTGGCGTATTTGTTTAGAGAGTTATATGTTTCCTCGGCGCTCTGGGAGGTCACGTTTTCGCCTCCCCTAAGCTCCTTTATGGCGGCTTTCATTCCCTTTTCCGTGACTCCTTGGTCCTTGAGACTTTGTGCAATGGTGCTTTTCGACTTTAATATCGCTAACAAAAGATGCTCTATGGAAACGTATTCGTCATTCATTTCTTTGGCTATGTTCATCGCCTCGTTCACCGTTTTGTTCGCCTCACGGGACAGCATGATGTCACCCCCAGATACCTTGGGAAAACTCTCTATCTGTTTCTCCAAAATCTGCTTTAAAACCGGGAGGTTGACATTGAGTTTTTTTAGAATAAACGGGGTTACGTTTTCATCCACCTCAAAAATTCCTTTGAGGAGGTGTTCGTTCTCGATCTGCTGTTGGCCATACCCTTGGGCAATTCGTTGCGCCTGCTGTATGGCTTCCTGACTTTTTATTGTAAAATTGTTTAAGTTCATATATAAATACCTTAGTTGATTCGCGTGTACGCATTGCACATTTCAAATACAAAGCCAATTTAAAATTAAGACAAAATGTCGGCTGAATCCTTGTGTTTAACAGACATTATGACGGTTTTAACAGCATGTTGTTTTATACTTTCTTTGGGATTTTTCCGTTTAACTATCTGTAGATTTGCTCAAAATAAAAAATTATGGGATTTTTAGATATATTTAAAACGCCGAGAGACATTGTAAAAGAGAATATGGTTGAGATTCCGTGGCATGTACTGGGGCAGATGGAGCAGTTGGACCAAATTGCGGAGGAGTCGAAATCCCAACCTGTGGCCATATTTAAACACTCAACCCGATGTGGAATAAGTCGAGGTGTATTGAAGTTGTTCGAAAAGGATTATAATCTTACAAATGACCAGCTTAAATTATACTTTTTGGATCTTTTGGCCCATCGTGATATTTCCAACGAGATAGCCGCACGTTTTAAGGTGCAGCACGAAAGCCCCCAATTGATCGTGATCAAAGATGGGGTCGTGGTACATCGTGATTCGCACCATTCCATCCAAGCGGGGCATTTGGAGAAGTTCCTTTAACGGCTGCTGTTTTATAAAGTCCAGAAAATTCCGTAGCGATTGGAGGGCGGGGTGGTTTAGAGAGAATTGTCCCTTAAAATGGCCGTAAATCTTTCCTTGATATCTCGCCCGGCATCAAACACCATTTGCTCGTTGTTGGGAAAGGGCACAAATCGATTTTTCACCAGTCTTCTGTCATCGAGTGTTAAAGCACCTTCGTCGCCTCTGTAAGAAGCAAAGGCGTTTTCAAATATAAACTCACTGGAAAGAGGGAAGCTGTTGATCTTTTTATTGCGGTTCATGTCTTTATACACCACAGTCCCTCCCACAAAAACTGCTTTTTCTTGGGTGGTAATCGTGACCACTGCGGAAACATTTTTAAATCGTTCTATTTTGATGGGATTGCCAAGACTGTCCCTAACGATGTTTCCCCCGCGGTCTCTCCTGTAGTCATACCCGTCGCTGATCCTATCTTTTCGGGTAAATTCCTTTTCGGAAATGCGTTCCGGGGAAATCTCGATGGTTTGAAAATTGAGATCCACGCCCAAATCGTACCGGATGCCGTTTTCGGGCCTGTTGTGGAATTCCACCCAAAAATCGTCCAGGTTGTAGGTATTGAAATCAAGTAGGTCTCTTTCCAATTGAAGGGGTATAAATTGTCTTGTGTGATTGTTTAGGGTAACCAGGACAAAGTCGGTGCCCCTAAAGTGCGATTCTTCCTTCAATCTAAACACGTCCTTATAATTGGGCTGCACTTCCTCCAATTCGCACAATACGTTGTAGGCACTTCTATAATCGAGTTTTGAATTCCGTTGAAGGTACATTTGGGCTTCTTGGTACAGCGATTTTACATAGGCGTCCTTTGCCCGCAGTAGATCATTGCTAAAATCGGAAAAGACAAAATTTGCCGTTCTGCCCATTTCTTGGCTGTACAGTGGGAGTAGGGGGCGGATGAGGTCCTGTCGGGCCCGAAGGTCCAAATAGATATAATAAATTTCCTTGGCATCGGCGAGATTTCCTCCTTTTTCTAAATGGGAAATACGCCGGAGGTCTTCATTTCGCGCCTTTAAAAAGGCCTCTTCCAAAATACGAATATGGGGATCGTACTCTTTTGCACCCTTGTCTTTTTGAAGCTTTTTTACCGCAAGGGAAATGGCCTTGTCATAATTGCCTTTGGACACCAGTTTTTGGGTGCGCTTTACACTGTTGCACGACACACAAACAAAAGCGGAGAAAAGAATGATGTAAAATGCCTTCATAGGAAATCAATTTGGTTATGAAGGCTAAAATACAATAGTCATGCCAATTTTCACTTAAAAGATTTCCGGGGAATACCGAAACTTGTTGGTATGGGAATGGAAGGTTTGCAGCCAAGGAATATGGTTTCTGCCTGAATCTATCTGGGGCCACTTGTACGGGCTTATGGAATACTCTTACCGCTTGATTGGGGGGAGCAATTTTGTTCTACATTCCCCAAACCCCAAACGCACCTTATCATTTTTGCAATACCCTTTTAAAATCACGGTATCGTTGTCGTTAATAAATTTGCGCTCGGTTCCATCGGCGAGTTTAAGAGGATTGGCACCGCGCCAGGTAAGTTCCAGCATGGAGCCATAGGAATCCGGAGTTTGTCCAGAAATGGTACCGCTCCCCATCATGTCGCCACTGTTTACGTTACAGCCGTTAACGGTGTGATGTGCCAGTTGTTGGCTCATGTTCCAATACATATATTTAAAATTGGAGGTGGCAACTTTGGTTTCTTCGCCATTTTCTGGGGCGATGTATACTTCCAGGTTGATATCGTAGCTCTTTTTGCCTTTTGACTGAAGGTAAGGGAGTAATTCCTTCTCCGGCTTAGGTCCTTCTACCTTAAAGGGTTGAAGGGCGTCGAGAGTTACAATCCAGGGAGAGATAGAGGAGGCAAAATTCTTTGCCAGGAAGGGGCCTAAAGGAACGTATTCCCATTTTTGGATGTCTCGTGCGCTCCAATCGTTAAAAAGCACCAATCCAAAAATATATTCCTCAGCCTCATTTACGGGGATAGGCTCGCCCAAGGCATTGGCATCGGTGGTGATAAAAGCCATTTCCAATTCAAAATCGATCATTTTGGAAGGGCTGAATATGGGATTCTCTGCTCCCTCGGGCAAGGTTTGCCCCCAAGGCCTTCTGATGTTTATGCCACTGGGAACAATGGAAGAGCTTCTGCCGTGATAGCCTACAGGAATATGCAACCAGTTGGGCATAAGGGCATTTTCCTTCCCTCGGAACATGGTGCCTACGTTGGTAGCGTGCTCTTTGCTGGAGTAAAAATCGGTGTAATCGCCTACCTGGACCGGCATTTGCATTTCCACCTCGTCAAGGGTAAATAGAATGTGGTTTCTGTGTTTTTCATTATCACGCAGTTCCGGATTTTCCTTGTCAAAAATCTCTACTATTCGGTTTCTCACCAAGCGCCAGGTCTTTGTCCCGTCGCTTATAAAATCATTTAAGGTGTCCTGTAGAAAAATATCATCGGTAAGATCTATTCCCTTGAAATAACCCAATTGGTGAAGGGCGCCCAGATCAATGGCGTAATCCCCAATACGGGTGCCGATGGTAATGATATCGTCACGGGTCAAAAAGACTCCGAAGGGAATATTCTGTATGGGGAAATCAGTTTCGGCAGGTGTATCGAGCCAGGATTTTCTTTTTGGATCGTTGGCAGTTATGGGCATGGTATATTTTTTTTAAGTCGGCAACTAAAACTAAATAAAAAAATTCAAACCAGAGGAAATCGGTATGACAATTCGTTTTTTAGTTTCGTTACTGGCTTGCTTGTTAGTAAAATTGTCGGTCAAATATATAGATTTAATGGTTGTTACCGAATGGAATTACTATTTTTGGAATTAATTAACTTTTATAGAAATTATGCAACGCGACGAACAAATATTTGAATTGATAGCGGAAGAAAAACAACGTCAATTAAACGGTCTGGAGCTGATAGCTTCGGAAAATTTTGTCAGCGACCAAGTAATGGAAGCTGCCGGTTCGGTTTTAACCAACAAATATGCCGAGGGATATCCGGGGAAACGATATTACGGGGGCTGTGAAGTGGTAGATGAAGTGGAACAGCTCGCTATAGACAGGGCTAAGGCTCTTTTTGGTGCCGAATACGCCAACGTACAGCCCCATAGTGGCTCACAGGCCAACACGGCCGTGTATGCCGCCTGCCTTAAACCAGGAGACAAGTTTTTGGGATTTGACCTCTCCCATGGAGGGCATCTCACGCACGGTTCCCCCGTCAATTTCTCGGGCCGCTTATATCACCCCGTGTTCTATGGTGTAGATAGGGAAACAGAACGCATCGATTACGATCAAGTAGAGGAGATTGCCCTTAGGGAAAAGCCCAAGATGATCATTGCGGGAGCTTCCGCCTACTCACGGGAGATCGACTATAAATGCTTCCGTGAAATTGCCGACAAAGTCGGGGCAATTTTGTTTGCAGACATTGCCCATCCCGCAGGATTGATAGCCAAGGGAATTATGGGCGATCCCTTGCCCCACTGCCATATAGTGAGTACCACCACCCATAAAACCCTTCGGGGCCCACGCGGGGGGATGATTTTGATGGGCAAGGACTTTGACAATCCCTTCGGAATAAAATTGAAAAACGGAAGCCTTAGAAAAATGAGCAGTCTTTTAAACAGTGCCGTCTTCCCTGGGAACCAAGGAGGACCCTTGGAGCATATTATCGCTGCCAAGGCGGTGGCTTTTAAGGAAGCCCTGTCTGACGATTTTCTACACTATATGGTACAGGTAAAGAAAAACGCCGCCCTGATGGCCAAGCTTTTTGTGGAAAAGGGATATCACGTAATTTCAGATGGTACCGATAACCATATGATGCTCATAGACCTCAGAAACAAAAACATCTCTGGAAAACAAGCGGAAGAGGCCCTGGGCAAGGCGGATATCACTGTAAATAAAAACATGGTCCCTTTTGATGACCAATCTCCTTTTGTAACCAGCGGGATTCGGATAGGTACTCCGGCAGTAACAACCCGTGGCTTGGTTGAAAAGGACATGTCGCAAATAGTGGATATGATAGACCGGGTCATTATGCATCACGACGACGATGATAAGCTGGAAGAAATTGGTGTAGAGGTCTATAAAATGATGTCTGGATTGCCTCTTTTCAAAGGATAATCCGCTGATCACCCTGTAAAAAAACCTTCGAACACTTCGAAGGTTTTTTCGTTTTAACGCAACCATTTACGGGTTTTCAGACTATTGGGTATAGAGGGAACTTCAATTCCTTATAAATGTTTTATCGTTATGAAAAAAGTACTCTTACTCTTGGTGTTCTCCGTTATAGTGTACGGCTGTTCAAAAGATGTAGCCGAGCCGGATCCTGAATTGCAGGACTTTATTGTCACCCTAAATGTCGATCCCAATTATCGCTTGGGTGAATTTGTGGAAAGTTTTCGCGCCTTTTTAAGCGATCAAGACGGTACAATTCTGGACAGTGCAGAATTGCAGGTAGGGCAGGCGTCTGTATTAAGTCATTCAGGCGACCCTTCGGCGATATATGATTTGAGCTATGTTCGGCATCATAATTTGGATTTACTGTCCGGTGAGCAATTCTATACCTTGATAACATATACCCATATTGATCAAGGAGAGTACCACTTGGGCCCTTCGAAAATTATTGAGAGTTCGAATGATGACATTTTTATAAATCTTGAGAATACCGGTTACCCCTGTGAAGTGACTTCTGGCACAGTCGGGATAGGAAGCTTTGGGCCGGATAATGGAGGTTTTTATAAGTTTCGTGGAAATATGGCGGGCACTCCCACAAGCGATTTCTACATTTCCTTTAAAAGCCCGAACGACCAGTTTGAAAGATATTTTTGGGAAGAAGACATTCCTGAAGGTACTGTCTTCAATGGGAATTATAATGAGCTGCCAGAAATTCAAAACAGTGTGAATATTGAAACATCACCTTTTAAAATATACAACCTCTCACTCGACGGCCTGATTAGCGGCGATGCCCAAAATATCCATCATGGTATGAGGCTGGGAAATTATCCGGAAGGAAGGACTTCCCTTTCTATTCCAATGCCGTCCGATGTTTTTGACAATTATTTATTGCGATTGAATTTTGGCAATGACGATTTTCAATACTTTAAAAACCTGAACACCACGACGATTCCACCGATCGTTAGTGCGCCCGAGCTGGGTTTTGCCGTAAGCGATCCCTCCCAATCTAACTTTAGGATGACAACCCGTGGAAATGCTGTTATCTATCAGGTGATTTACCGGGAATCAAATCCCGGTGAGACCGTATCTGTATCTCACAGTATCAATGGGGAAGTGACTCCTGAGGTAGTCTTTTCAAAGGAAAATCTGCGGATGAATATTCAACATACCTACCCAGGGCTTACGGGTTTTGAAACTTTGCACCTCGGCTCCATTTCCTTGATGGATTATAGCGCAATAAGTTCATACCAAGATATTTTGAAATACAGAATAGAGCAGGAAGCTTATGAAATTCCTGACGGCGGTTTTATTCAAGGGGTTTCCAAACAATTTGATTAGCACTTTCTTTGAACATGGTGAAAAAACCTTTGGCCGGTAGCTGGAGGTTTTTTTGTTTGATGCCAAAAGCTGTGCACTATTATTTATCTTTGGTCTCTCAAGCGCTGTATCCCCGGATAAACTGGCTTCCGTTATAAATAAATTTTCAGACCAGGTATAATTTAATTTCATCTTTAATGATTACAGAACAAGACAAGCAATTTATAAAATACGCCATAGACCTTTCGCAAAAGGGAATGGACAACAATGCCGGAGGGCCCTTTGGTGCCGTAATAGTAAAGAACGGAAAAATAATATCCCAGGGATATAACCAAGTTACTTCCAAGAACGATCCCACCGCCCATGCCGAGGTGGTCGCAATTAGGGAAGCCTGCGAAAAATTAAATTCCTATCAGTTGGATGGCTGTACCATTTATACGTCCTGTGAGCCTTGCCCCATGTGTCTGGGCGCCATTTATTGGGCGCGCCCCAAGGCCGTCTATTATGCCTGTACTAAAGAGGATGCCGCAGAGATTGGGTTTGATGATGACTTTATCTATGATGAAATTCAAACGGAGATTGGGCAAAGAAGCATTAAGTTTATCAATCTGAATAGGGAGCAGGGAAGGGAAGTTTTCAAAAAATGGGAAACCAAGGAAGGACGAACGGATTATTGAGGGTTTGCGGCCTTCCAGCAAAATAAAAAGGAGCTAAAATCACACCGGGTTTTAGCTCTTTTCTTTTGTTGTGCTCTCAATAGGCCACTGTGTGAACATTTTTCACCGCCCGGCCGCTGGGGTCATTTACGTTCTTAAAACTTTCGTCCCATTCCAAGGCGGTTGGACTGCTACAGGCCACCGACGGTACCGAGGGCACGCTTACGGCGGCGGCATCGCTGGGGAAATATTCTGCAAACACACTTCTGTAGTAAAACTCTTCCTTGCTGGTGGGTGTCTGAATGGGAAATTTGTATTTGGCATTGGCAAGCTGCTCGTCGGTGACCTTTTCATTTACCAATTCCTTTAAGGTGTCGATCCAGTTGTACCCTACGCCATCGCTAAACTGCTCTTTTTGGCGCCAGGCCACACTTTCGGGCAACATATCCTCAAAGGCTTTTCTAAGCACCCATTTTTCCATCCGTTCTCCATTTATCATCTTATCTTTCGGATTGAGGCGCATCGCCACATCCATAAATTCCTTGTCCAGAAAGGGCACCCGGCCTTCAATTCCCCAACTTGCCAATGCCTTGTTGGCCCTCAGGCAGTCGTACATGTGGAGTTTTTCCAGTTTACGCACGTTTTCCTTGTGGAATTCCTCTGCGTTGGGAGCTTTGTGAAAATAGAGATATCCCCCAAATATTTCATCCGAACCTTCGCCACTAAGAACCATTTTTATTCCCATCGCCTTAATAGCCCGCGCCAATAAATACATGGGGGTACTGGCACGGATGGTGGTAATGTCGTAGGTTTCCAAATGGTAAATTACGTCTCTCAGGGCATCCAGGCCTTCCTGCATGGTAAATATCACCTCGTGGTGTACGGTCTTTAAGTGGTCGGCCACCAACTTGGCCGCTGCCAAATCGGGGGAGCCCTCCAAGCCTATGGCAAAACTGTGCAATTGGGGCCACCACGCTCCTTCTGTGTCATCGCTCTCTATACGTTTTTCGGCATATTTTTTTGCTACGGCAGAGGTAATACTACTGTCCAGGCCCCCACTTAGCAGTACGGCATAGGGTACGTCGCTCATCAATTGTCGGTGTACGGCATCCTCAAGTGCTTTTCTTAGAACGGCAATCTCGGTCTTATTGTCCTTTACGTTTTCATAATCCATCCAATCTCGGGAATACCAACGCACCAGTTCCCCTGTGCGGCTGTCCAGATAATGGCCCGGAGGGAAAAGCTCCATTTTGGTACATACGCCTTCCAGGGCCTTTAACTCGGAAGCCACATAAAAGGTCCCGTTTGGGTCCCAGCCAATATACAGCGGGATTATTCCCATGTGATCCCGGGCAATGAAGTAGCTGTCATTTTTTATATCATAGAGGGCAAAACCAAAAATACCGTTCATTTCGTCCAGAAAACCGGGCCCTTTTTCCTGATAGAGGGGGAGTATCACCTCACAATCGCTCTTGGTTCGAAAACGGTATCTGCCCTCAAATTGCTTCCGCAGATCAAGATGGTTATAGATTTCGCCATTGGTAGCCAAAACCAGGTTCCCATCCTCAGAGAAAAGGGGCTGCCTTCCAGAGGTTGGATCTACAATGGCCAAACGCTCATGGGCCATAATAGCTTTGTCATTGCTGAAGATCCCGCTCCAGTCCGGTCCGCGGTGGCGAATAGTTTTGGCCATAGCCAACACTTGGAGACGCAGCTTCTCGGCCGGCTCCTTTAGTCTGAATGCACATACAATTCCACACATAGTTATTCGGTTTAAGGGTTAGCTAAAATAAAAATCCTCATTTTCCGCGATGACCCGATAGCTCGGGCAATTGACGGATTATGGGGAAAAAAAAAGCCCGCCAGATAAAAACCTGACGGGCTATATCGCGACAAGTTTCTGTTACGGCAGCTCGTTATTATTATTATTATTATTATTTTGACCTAAACGCAACATAAACTCGTTGTTTTCTTAAATGAATTACTAATGTACTATAAAAATTTTAATATGAGCACATTATTCTGTTTTTTTGTTTTTGTTGTAAAATATGAATGTCGAAATATGGAATTGTGTTTAAATGATTTTTTATCCAATCAGATAGGCAATCTCCGCTGGCAGGTCTTTTTTGTCAATTTCAGTGCCCGTAGTGTCGTAAAAAACATAGAGAAGCCTATTGTCATCCCGTAATTTCACGATATAGATTTCCCGGTGGGGAGAGGGAAGGGTAATAAAATCTGAAGGTTCTATATTGAATTTGGGATATTTCTTCTTCACTTTCAAACGCACGGCGTTGGGAATGATTTCATCGGGAATGATCTCGCGTGTAAATAACAGGATTGCCTCGGGAAGATAGGAAACAGAAAATCCAGGGCGTCCGTCTTTTTCCAGATTTGCGATATAGCGCAAATTGGCGGTGTTGACACCGGTTGTACGTTGAACCTGCCACTGCGAAACAATGTCGGAGGGAAACAATTCGCGCTGTCGCTGTATTACCACGGCGGGCACTTCGGATTCGGGAATAAACTGAATGTTTTTGGTCAGCCTTTGCGCAGAAACAGCAAAGGGGAGAAGTAGGCATAAAATAAATAGGAACGTAATGTTTTTCATAGCGACTTATTTTTGAATGACGCTATAAGTTACTCACAATCAGCCTGAGAATTCCAGTTTTTAGCTTTAAATTAACTTTGGAAAGTTTTTGGGATCTGCTTCGTGCATAATGGCATACACCTTTTCGTATACATCTTCCGCCGAAGGTTTGCTAAAGTAATCTCCATCGGTGCCATACGGAGGGCGATGGGCCTTTGAGGTCAGTGTTTGGGGTTTGCTGTCTAAAAGTCTATAGCCGTTCTGCACTTCCACAATGTGGTTTAATATATAGGAAGAAGCACCTCCCGGCACATCCTCGTCAATCACCAGCAACCTGTTTGTTTTTGCAAGGCTTTTTACAATGTCTTCGTTCACATCCAAGGGGAGCAGGGATTGCAAGTCTATAACCTCGGCATCGATACCTGCCTGCTGTAGTTCCTTGGCAGCTTCCAATACAATTCGCAATGTACTTCCGTAGGAAACCAAAGTGATGTCGGTTCCTTCCTTTACTGTTTCCACCACTCCGATAGGGGTTTTAAACTCCCCGAGGTTATTGGGCATTTTTTCTTTTAAACGATATCCATTCAAGCACTCAATCACCAATGCGGGCTCATCTGATTCCAATAGGGTGTTGTAGAAACCTGCCGCCTTGGTCATATTTCGGGGCACCAAAACATACATTCCCCGCAACAGATGCGTCAAACCGCCCATGGGCGATCCACTGTGCCATATTCCCTCCAATCGATGTCCACGGGTGCGGACAATCAAGGGAGCCTTCTGCTTGCCATTGGTGCGATACCGAACGGTTGCCAGATCGTCGCTCATTATTTGCAGACAGTATAAAATGTAATCCAAATATTGGATTTCAGCGATGGGCCTTAGGCCACGCATGGCCAATCCAATTCCCTGGCCCAGTATGGTAGCTTCCCGTATTCCGGAATCGGCTATCCGCAGTTTGCCGTATTTATCCTGCAATCCTTCCAGACCTTGGTTTACATCGCCAATCTCACCCGTATCTTCCCCGAAGATCAGCGTATCGGGATGTTTTTCAAAGATGGCGTTAAAATTGTCCCGGAGCACCAAGCGGCCATCCACTTCCTCGGCGTTTTCACGGTAGGTAGGAAGTACTTCCTTTACCGTCTTGGCATTTTCTTTTTCTTCAGAATAAAGATGGGCACTGTATTTGGGTTGGATTATTTCAAAATAATTGGCAATCCAGTCCTGCAGTTGTTTCTTTTCTGGAGAGGACTCACCCACCACATATCTAAGGGCTTTGCGTGTTGCCCCTAAAATATCCCGCCTTGAGGGTTCCTTCTCCGCGGCGAGCTCGGTTTTCAATTTTTCGATAAAATTTTTGTTGGCGCTGTTTTCCGCCAAGTTTCCAAGTAAGAGTACCGCTTCTTCCTGTTCTTTCTTTTGGGGTGCCAAAAAAGCTTCCCAAGCAGCCTTTTTGCCGTCACGAACTTTTTTCTTTATTTCTTTTTCAATTTCACTTAGGGTTTCCTCCGTTGCTATATCGTTGGCGATCATCCATTGCCGCATCTTTTTGTTGCAGTCGTGGTCAGCTTCCCACTTTAGTCGTTCCTCGCTTTTATACCGCTCGTGCGATCCACTGGTGCTATGGCCTTGGGGTTGGGTGAGTTCCTGTACATGGATAAGTACCGGCACGTGCTCTTCCCGAGCGAGTTTCGAGGCACGGTCATAGACTTCTACAAGCTCTGGATAATCCCAGCCCTTCACACGAATGATCTCAATACCATCCTCTTGTCCATTGCGTTGGAAACCTTTGAGAACTTCTGAAATATTTTCTTTGGTGGTTTGGTATTTGGCGTGGACCGATATGCCGTACTCATCATCCCACACGCTCATCACCATGGGTACTTGCAGTACACCCGCAGCATTCATGGTTTCCCAGAATAGGCCTTCACTGGTACTCGCGTTCCCAATGGTCCCCCAAGCTACTTCATTTCCATTAATGGAAAAATTGGTTTTGTTTGGAATGCCCTTTACATTTCTAAAAATCTTGGAGGCCTGCGCCAATCCCAGTAACCTGGGCATTTGTCCAGCTGTTGGGGAGATGTCGGCACTGCTGTTTTTTTCTTCGGTTAGGTTTTTCCAACTGCCATCCGGGTTGAGGGTATGGGTGGCAAAGTGCCCACCCATCTGCCTCCCTGCGCTCATGGGATCGGCATTTATATCGGTATGTGCGTAAAGACCTGCAAAGAATTGCTCGATGGTCAATTTGCCAATGGCCATCATAAAGGTTTGGTCGCGGTAATAGCCGCTTCTCCAATCGCCATTTTTAAAGGCTTTTGCCCAAGCCAATTGGGGCACCTCCTTGCCATCCCCAAAAATTCCGAACTTGGCCTTTCCCGTTAACACTTCCCTGCGTCCCAAAAGACTACATTCCCGGCTGGTCACTGCAATTTTGTAATCGTTAAGCACTGTTTCCTTGAAATCATCAAATGAAATTTCGCCGTTTGTCTTTGGGTCTGTCTGCATTATTTTTAAGGTTTTGAATTTTACAAAAGTAGCCAAATCAGTCGGATTTTACAATGATTAATTGGTTGCAAACCTCGTTGGATATTCACTAATTCTGTGTGGCCCACTATTTTTTGGAGCTAAAAGTCTTAATAATAAGCAATCTAATCAACAATACAAAAGGGAAGCCGTGCAGCAGTACATCAAACCAATCCGCAGCTTTCATTCCTACGGCTCCCCCTGCTATCCACTTGATCTTACCCCATATATGGGGCTCGGGGAAAAAAGGCGCAAGGCCCAAGGTGAGACAGAGAAGAAGAACGATTCGCCAGTTGTTCAGTAATGCCATTTGTTTTTTTACATTTTTAATCAATTGTTTTTCAATCTTCTCCCGAAGCTATCGGGATCGATTTCGATTTCGATTCCCCCCTAATACCACCTCCGCGTAAACAATCCCAACAGGGTTTGGGGGCTCAAGGTAACTATAAACCGCACTTTTTGGTCGTAATGGGGAAGGTTGGGTTCAAAGCCAAGGTTGGAATAGATTGGGAAGTAGAGCTCGAAATAATCGGCTACCAAACTCAATCGAATCCCACTGTCGAAAACAGCACTTGTTCCCAAGTGGCCGTTGTGGACCAAGCCGGCATCGCCATAGGCATAAATCCATTTCCAAATATTGGTACTCGCATTAAGAGTAGTTATCCAACTGTTGGCGTAAGCCGGCTGCAACTGCGATTTAAAACCTCCCTCTGCAATGATCAACTGCTGGCTGAATAAACCTGAGCTCTCGCTACGCCCGTAATAATTGTAATCAAAGAGGTAGTCATTGGGGCGGTCCAGGGCAAAACTGAAAAAATCCTCATCGTCACGCGTGTCGTTAAACAGAAAAACCCCTGCAAAGAATCGCAAATTAAGCTGGCGGTTGTTCAAAAAAAGCTTTCGGTATTCCAGGTCGAGTGATAATTTGCTGAACTTGGACGAGATTTGGTAGTCCAGCACACTTCTAAAATAATTTATCAGGTTCGGGTTTGAGTACACGTATTGCAAGTTAAACACACTGTAGTTGGGATCCTGTCGCTTTTTAAATGGGTTTTCATCGCGATATACGTTTACGTTTCGAAGGTTTATAAACTGTTTTTCATTATTGCGCAAATCCTGGTTTCGAAAAGCAAACGTCATGTAGGGAGAAAATCTTCTATAAAACAGTCCGCGATCGTAAGAGTAGTAATTTCCAGAAAACCCATAGCGCATGGCGTAAAGATTGTCGTCATCCATCTGCTGGGTGTAACTGATAGACGCACTGCCCACCAAGGTTTTGGAGCGAAAGGCAAACTGAGGTTCCAGACTGTAATTCATGGCCTTGGGCAAAAGGGTTTTGTTGTACAGCCTGACCCCGGCAGAGATCCCATCGTAGAGGTTGTACTTAAACACCGGAATGAAAAAGAATTGGGTATAATTGGGATCTTCCACATCTTGGAACAGACGAAACTGCAGGGGCTTGTTTAAAAGTCCATCGATTGACTTAAAGTTATTCCGCCGGTTGTATTCGGGAATTTTCCCCTCGTAGTTCAAGGCGAGCCTCCGGATGTTTTCGGAAGGAACGTTTACGGCCATCACACTGTCTATGGGGTTTGTCCAAGTTTTAAAAACCACCTCTCCCTCGCCGTTGAGACCATAGAGAGAAATAGGAAGGGTGTTGTTTTTTCTGTTGCGGATAAAGACTTTTAAGGAATCTTCCTTTTTTTCAACCTTCTTTATTTTGAAGTCTATCGTGGTTCGCTTATCGACAAAATCCTCGAAAAACCAATGGATGGGAAGGGAAGTCCTTTTGGAAAGAAAGATTTCAAAATCCGACGAGCGAATGGGCGTTAATTTGTGCTCTGAAACGAAGTCCCTGATACCGGATTTTAATACATCATCGCCCAGATAATCGTTTAAATAATTTAATCCGGTTGCCCCGTAATACGGATTGGCGATATTCATGTTATATTTTAAAAGAGAATCCTTAGGAACCGTCAATGCCTGATGAATATTGTGGCGGGCCATATTCAAATACAGAATGGGATATTGGTCGTTGAATTCCAACTCGGCCGCATGTGCCCATCGTATTACCCACCAATTGCTCAGATTGCCTATTATTTTCATCTTGGGATAGTAGGCATCTACGTATTCCATCATCAAATAGATCTGAAGGGCGTCCTGTAGCCAGTAATCCTTCCGGGGGTTTAAGATCAGGGTATTGGCAATATAATGGCGGGTCATGGTCTTGAGTTGCTCCATATCGTATTCAAAACCATCGGGAAAGGGACTGATAAACCGGGGCAATTGATTCAGCCCGTACACCGGATTGGTCTTGTAGTCCGCTTCACTGATCACCATTTTGTCAAAGGGATACGGTCCCAGCCGTTCATCGAGAAAATGAGCTACCCTATCTACCATAAGGGCCTGGACGGGGGGATTTACCTTGCTGTTTTGCAAGTTGGTAACCACGGTAAACTTATCGGTTTCAATGGTTTCAAAGGTGGGGTTTCTCTCTAAATAAAGCACGGCGTCGCGTCTGTTGTCGCCAAAGAGTTTTGTGGTTTTCACGTTTCCTGAAACCGTTTCGGAGATCAGATCCAAACTTGAGGTGAGGTGATAGCGCTTTGGAAAATGGAAATCAATAGTGAATTGGGAAGGCGTGAGATACAGGTCGGCCGTATTTTTATTGCTGTATACCTGCCATTCTCCATCGTATACCGCCGGCGAAATATACCAGTAACGCAACTTGTAATCGTTGGCTTTATTCACGCCAAATCTCGTAAAGCGGTCATCGGGTACTTTAACCGTATACTCCAGGGCGAAGGAATAGCTCCTTCCCGGTAAAATATCAGATTCGGGAATGATTTTTAGAATATCCACGTGGTCCCCGCGCTCCCATTGCAGCGGCCGATCAGGAGTGCTGTAGACCTTGCCCAAGGTGGTTCTTCCGCGATCCCTTTCCTTTTCAAAGTGAAACGAGCTCTCGTAATTCTCGGCAAACCGCTTTGCCAAAGGACTGGTTTTTGTGGAAAAACTATTCGCCCAATCAAACAGATACAGTTCACTTAAAGTGTCCTTCGAGGTGTTTTTATAATTTATCTGTTGCTTTATGGAAATGGTTTTCGTGGCAGGATTCAGTGTGGCATCTATAGTAATCGTATGCTGTGCCGCTGCTGAAATTGCCAAACAAAAAAACGTGATATATAGTATCCCTCTGCTTATCAAGGAGTTTTCCGGAATTTAAAGATCGGTGAATGGGGGAGACTTGTCTTTAAATAATACAGTCCGTCAGCCCGTGTACTTACATCAACAATCGAGTTTAATAAAGGGGCCAAACGATGTTCCAAAAGTTTTTGCCCGAGCACATTATAGACTTCAAACGAAACTTTTTGTGAAACATTGGAATTCCGCTGAAATTTTAAGTTGGAGGTAACCCCAGTGGCCTCAAGAAGAAGGGGATTCTCTAAGAAAAAGCTATCGACGTCCGGTACAATTTCCTCACTCGTTTCTAGATCTATCACTATCGGTAAGGGGTCGCGCCTATTATAGAGTTTATCCCGCAGGATCTGATCACGACCTCCGTCGCAATCCGGGCTGGTGATGTTGCTGTAAAAACAATTCCCGTTGTCGCCAAAGGGTTTATGGGAATTTGCCCTGTACTTTAACTTGGGTTCTGTCAACATAGTTTTGCTTTTATGGTTTCCTGCGCATTGCCTCAAGAGATGACAAAAGGAGGAGAAATATAGGTGTTCCTCTCCTATGGCACCTCGATAGGGGAAAGAGTTAAAAGTTCGGGCTCAAATTGTATTCGTTGTAAAATTCATTTAAAATATTTAACACCTCTTCCTCGGTATCCACCAGATGGACCAAATCCAAATCCTCCGGATTTATATTGTTGTTGGCGTCCAATAAGGCGGTCTTGATCCATTGAAAAAGCCCACCCCAAAACTTGGTTCCAACCAGAATAAGGGGAAACTTGTCTATCTTGTGCGTTTGTATCAAGGTCAAAGCTTCAAAGAATTCATCTAAAGTTCCAAACCCACCCGGCATGACGACAAACCCTTGTGAATATTTGACAAACATCACCTTTCGCACAAAAAAATAATCGAAATCAATGCTTTTGTCACTGTCGATATAAGGATTGTCATGCTGTTCAAAGGGAAGTGCGATGTTGAGCCCTACGGAAGTCCCACCTGCCAAATGTGCCCCCTTATTACCAGCTTCCATGATTCCCGGGCCTCCCCCGGTGATTACCCCATAACCGTTTTCAGTAATTTTCTTGGCAATGGACTCTGCCAGTTTGTAATATTTGTTGTCGGGCTTGGTACGTGCAGAACCAAAAATGGATACGCAAGGTCCAATGCGGCTCATTTTTTCATATCCGTTTACAAATTCGCCCATTATCTTAAAAATAGCCCAAGAATCGTTTGTTTTTACTTCATTCCAGTTTTTGGGTATTTGCTCGTTTCTCATAAGTTTCTGCTTTTTTATTCCTTAACCATTCGCGTCAGTTTTCAATGGTCTATTGTCAACTAATGTAATTCTTTTTTTAAAAATCGGGCCGTATAGCTTTTTTTGTTCTCGGCTATCGCCTCGGGAGTGCCGAGAGCCACTATTTTCCCTCCCTTTCTTCCCCCTTCGGGGCCAATGTCTATAATGTAGTCCACGGTTTTTATCACATCTAAATTGTGTTCTATAATTAGAACGGTATTTCCTTTTTCCACAAGCTTGTTCAGCACTAACATCAACACCCTAATGTCTTCAAAATGGAGCCCTGTGGTGGGTTCGTCCAGGATGTAAAAGGTGTTGCCCGTATCGCGCTTTGACAGTTCGGTTGCCAACTTGATCCGCTGGGCCTCCCCGCCAGAAAGGGTAGTGGACTGTTGTCCTAAGGTAATATAACCCAGACCAACGTCTTTTATGGTCTTGATCTTTCGGTATATCTTCGGGATATTCTCAAAAAAATCGGATGCCTCGTTAATGGTCATTTTCAATACGTCGTGTATGGATTTTCCTTTGTAGCGTATCTCGAGGGTTTCCCGGTTGAAACGTTTTCCTTGGCACGTTTCGCACTCCACGTACACGTCGGGCAAGAAGTTCATTTCAATCACCCGAAGTCCCGCGCCCTTGCAGGTTTCGCATCTTCCGCCCGGCACGTTAAAGCTGAACCGACCGGGCTTATATCCACGGATCATGGCCTCGGGGGTCCTCGCGAATAGATTCCTTATTTCAGAGAAGGCTCCAGTATAGGTAGCCGGATTGCTTCGCGGGGTACGACCAATGGGAGACTGGTTAATATCTATTACCTTGTCCAGGTATTCCAATCCCGTGATTTTTTTATAGGGCATGGGCTTTTTAACGCCATTAAAAAAATGGGCATTCATTATAGGGTACAGGGTTTCATTGATAAGAGTTGATTTCCCGCTGCCTGAAACTCCGGTAATACCTATCATTTTTCCCAAGGGGAAGTCCACAGAGATATTTTTAAGATTGTTCCCAGTGGCACCTTCCAGACGGAGTGTCTTCCCATTTCCCTCCCGGCGAATTTTGGGCACTTCTATTTCTCTTTTTCCGTTTAGGTAATCGGCGGTCAGGGTGTTGTGTTTTTCAATTTCCTTGGGCGTGCCCACAGAAACGATTTCACCTCCGTGCCTACCTGCTGCCGGCCCGATATCGATAATATAATCGGCGCTTTCTATCATCTCCTTGTCGTGCTCCACCACCAAAACGGAGTTTCCTATTTCCCTTAAGTGTTTTAGGGAGCGTATCAACCGCTCATTGTCCCTTTGATGCAGGCCGATACTGGGTTCGTCCAGTATATAGAGCACCCCTACCAGTTGGGAACCTATTTGCGTAGCCAGCCGAATGCGCTGTGCCTCGCCCCCGGAGAGCGATTTTGAACCCCGATCCAGGGCCAAATAGGTCAAGCCCACATCTACCAAAAACTGAAGCCGTGTTCTTACTTCCTTAATGATCTCCGAGGCAATCTTGCGCTGAGTGTCTGAAAGGTCCTGCTCTAAATCTTTGAACCAGGCCGCCAACTCCACCACGTCCATGTGGGCAAGTTCTGCGATGTTTTTTCCATTGACCTTAAAATAAAGTGATTCCTTTCTCAGTCGGGTGCCGTGGCACTCCGGACAGGGAATCTTGTCCATATATTCCTTGGCCCACCGCTTTAGCGATTTGGATTCGTTGGCTTCAAATGTATTTTGAAGGAAGGTGGCTACCCCTTCAAAGTCTATTTTGTAGCTCCGGGTAATGCCCAGGGTCTTGGAAGTAATATCAAATTTCTCCTTGCCGCCATAAAAAATAATATCTTTTGCCTCTTTGGGAATGGTGTTAAAGGGATCGGTCAACTTAAAGGCATAGCGTTCGGCTATCAGCTCCAATTGTTTAAACACCCAATTGCTTTTTTGAGGTCCATGGGGAGCCAATGCCCCTTGTTTAATGGAGAGTTTTGGATCGGGCACCAATTTCTGAAGATTTACTTCGTAAAGTTGTCCCAAGCCCTTGCATCTCGGGCACATTCCCTTGGGCGAATTGAATGAAAAGTTGTTCGGCTCTGGGTTGGGGTACGAAATCCCCGAGCTGGGGCACATCAATAAACGGCTAAAATACCGCGCTTCTCCCGTGTCATTGTCCAATACCATCAGCACATCATCGCCGTGGTACATAGCGGTATTGATGGTTTCAGCCAACCGTTTATTTCGGTCGTTTTTGTTTTCGGAAGTCGCGGAAAGAACAGGTATCTTAAGCCGGTCGATAACAATTTCAATATCGTGGGTTTTATAGCGATCTACCTTCATTCCCTTCACAATATCACGTACTTCACCATCCACTCTTACTTTTAGAAATCCTTGCTTGGCAATCTGTTCAAAAAGTTCGCGATAATGGCCTTTTCGGGAGCGTACTACCGGGGCGAGTACACTTACCTTTTTACCCGCAAATTCTTCCAGGATCAGGTCCCTGATCTGGTCGTCATTGTAGCTCACCATTTTCTCTCCCGTGTTATAACTGTAGGCATCGCTTGCGCGGGCGTACAATAGGCGGAGAAAATCGTAGATTTCAGTGATGGTGCCCACAGTGGAACGCGGGCTTTTGCTGGTGGTCTTTTGCTCAATGGCGATCACGGGTGATAAGCCTTCTATCTTGTCTACATCCGGTCGCTCCAAGCTTCCGAGGAATTGGCGCGCGTAGGCGGAAAAAGTTTCTATATAGCGACGTTGCCCTTCAGCGTAGATAGTATCAAAGGCCAGGGAGGATTTTCCACTACCTGAAAGCCCCGTGATAACCACCAATTTTTCCCTCGGAATGCGAACGTCGATGTTCTTGAGGTTGTGGACGCGAGCGCCCAAAACCTCGATAAAGTCCTCATTTTTTGACATAGTTTGCAAAGGTACTCAATTGAACCGAAAATACAGTCTGCATGTGTTCTCCAGTGTGTGTTTTTTTGTACGATAAACGGTCTGGTAAATCAATTTAACGGTTCACCTCTGCAGAGAGGAAAACATAAAAGGTGAGCAGCACAAATAAAAGCGTAGAGGTTACCGCAGAGAAAGAAACAATCAACGCTACGGCGCCAAGGGACAACATGGCATACAAGATGGGCAAAAGAATGCCGAAGAATACAAACACAAAAAAACAGATGTATAGATATTGCATAAAAGGAGTCATCCGTCGTTCTAAAAAACTTTCATTCTGTGCAAGTCTTGGAATTATCTCCTTGGTGAGATACTCCCAAAGTCTCGCCAGAAATAGATCGTTGAAGGAATACCCTTCAAACTCCTGGGAATCTATGCTGTGGGCAAGGCTTAAGATCTTTTCTTGGTGTCTTTCAAAAACAGCATCCAAATTTAAAAAATCCTTGTAGGCCCCGAATCTGTAGCCAAATACATAGTGGATTCCAGAACCTATTTTGTGCTCGGTCCATTTTTTTACCAGCTCGGGAGCGTAACTGCTTGGATACGTAATTGTCTCTGGAATATACTTTTCCTTGGGATGGGTGAGCAATAAGGATTTTAGCTCCAGAAACAAGTTCTCGGTTTCCCCAAAGTGGTGCGATTCCTGTAGAAAATCAATGGCAGTTTTTGATTTCCCTTTATAGAATTCCTTTAGTTCAAAATAACTTAAATCGGGATATTCCCTGTCTATATAATCTTTTAAGCCCTTTGGCCAAATGTTGGATCTGTAAAGCAAGTCGGCAATCGTACGGAAATGATGCATCTTTTGAGTGGTTTTTTCCAACGATTTTACCATCTTCCATTTTGTTCGCTGCAGATTGATTCCCAGACTGATCAGAATACCCAATAACACAATGGCCAGAACCCCACTTAGGATGATCATCAATGGAGAGTGGTCCCACAGCCATGCTTCATATCCCTCTATGGCGTGCAGTTTTCCCCAGAGCAGATATGTTATTCCACCAAAGAGCAGTACGCATATCAAAAATGAGGAGTAGACAAAGATTCTACTTTTATCGGCCCTGGGCTTCATACGGAGGAAACTCGTTTTTGGATGGGGTACAGGTTAGCAAATAATTTATGGCAATGGGGGTAAGACCGATGTGGGGTGGGCAAACGCTTTATTGGGCTATGAGGAAGTTTGAAGTTCATGATATTTTTGAAAAAACAGATGTGCACTCAGGTCCATATACCAAGTGATTGGTCATATAAAGACGCTTACATCCTATAATTTTTCAAATCTAAACTATTTTTTCGCGGCTATTGGAAGCTTTCGATGTAATGCAGAAGATTTCGTTCAGGGGACCAAAATCCGTTTAATACCCTACGGCACTGTCGTCACCTCGAGGATCTGCGCCTCCTTCCAGTTTCCCGTTCGGAAGCACCCGTATGGCATCCACCATTCCTATTTCAGGTAGGATTTCGTCATTGCATTCATAGCCGAGCTTTTGAAGATTTTGTTCTATTTCTGGTGGAAAGGCCCCGTGTTCGTACATAAGTAGGTCTGGCATCCATTGGTGATGAAAACGGGGTGCGGTAACCGCGGCCTGCATATCCATTTTAAACTCGTAGACATTTAGGAATGTCTGTAGTACCGAAGTGATGATCGTGGAGCCGCCAGGCGTTCCCAAAACCATTGATAAGTTGCCGTCTTTTTCAACAATCGTGGGCGTCATGGAGCTCAGCATGCGTTTTTGTGGTGCAATGGCATTTGCCTCCCCACCCACCAAGCCGAACATATTGGGGGCTCCGGGTTTGGCGCTGAAATCGTCCATCTCATTGTTGAGGAAGAAACCCAGATCTGGAATATACAGCTTGGAGCCATACGAGCCATTGAGAGTGGTTGTGACGGCCACTGCATTGCCAAATTTATCTACGATGGAAAAGTGCGTGGTTTCCAGACTTTCGTATCCCTCGATATTTCCTGGCCTTATGTCCCTGGAAGGTGTGGCAGCATCAAAGGAAAAGTCCTGCATCCGTTGTTGGAGATAGGTTTCGGAAAGCAGGGAATCTACGGGGATGTCAATAAAATCCGGATCGCCCAGATACTTGCTGCGGTCTGCATAGGCGCGCTTTTCAGCCTCGGTTAAAACCTGAATAAATTTTTGTGAGTTATGGCCGTACTGGGCTAATGGAAAAGACTCTACCATTTTTAGTATCTGAGCCAAACAAATCCCGCCACTGGAAGGAGGTGCCATGGATATTAATTTTGCGTCCTTATACTCAAAGACGATGGGTTCGCGCCAAACGGCTTCATAGGCATCCAAATCTTCTTGGGTGAGTATGCCTCCCTTCTTTTTTAAAAATTCCAGCATCTTTGCCCCGGTCTCTCCCTCATAAAATTCAGAACGTCCGTTTTTTAGTATTCTGGAAAGGGTCCTTGCAAGAGCCGGGTTTTTTAGGGTGTCTCCCGTTTCATACCTTTTGGTGAACAGGGAGGAGTCCCCATTTACCTTTTCAAATAGTTCGCGGTATTCCCCAAGGCGTACTTTCTGTTTTTCAGAAATGACAAAACCTTTATTGGCAAGGTCTATTACGGGTGTAAGGATGATCTCCATGGGGAGGACCCCAAATTTTTCATGGACGGCAAAAACTCCCGCAACGGTTCCGGGCACTCCTACAGCTAAGGCGCCTTCCGTACTTTTTTGGGGGATAAAATTTCCCTTTTTATCCAAGTACATGTTTCGGGTGGCCGCCAGGGGAGCCTTTTCGCGGAAATCCAAGCTTCCAATTTCGCCGTATTGGGTTCTATAGACCATAAATCCTCCCCCACCGATATTTCCGGCGTTGGGGTAGGTGAGGGCCAGGGCCATTTGGGTAGCGACCATGGCATCAAAGGCGTTTCCCCCTTTTTCAAGAACCTCAACCCCTATACGGGAAGCTTCCTCCCGGGCGGAAACGACCATCGCACTATCGGCAATTACGGGTTTTACTTCCACTTGGAACGCGGGGACTTCAACGGTTTCAGGTTGGGTAGTGTCCTTACAGGAAAGAAAGAGGAGGGCCATCAACAGCAGGGTATAGATTTTCATAACTCGTCGCGTTTTTGCTGGGAAAATTGGATTAGTTCGTCAAAAAAAGAAGTGAATTCACACTCGAATTCACCGTAATACTGTTTGAGCTCATTCACGGCTTGGTCCATATTTGCAGCGCCTTGGGTGCGCACATTCATCTGCGCCAGTATTTTGCCTATCCCGTTGACGGTGGCGTAATTGAGCAACCAGTTGTCGGCCACCATATACGGCATCATTCGCTGGATCCGGGCTGGCAATAAGGTGAAGTTGTCCCGCAGCAATTGATAAAAATCCTCAACGTACTCCGCTAAGGGCTGAGGGTGGTAATTGCTCCAGTTTTTGGCCAAGAAGTGATCGTATAGTATATCGACAATCACCCCACTGTAGTGGCCATAGTTTTCGTGGAGGCGTGCGGTACTTTGATGTACCGTAGGATGGGCATCGGTGAAGGTGTCAATAGCCCGGTGCAAAAGAATGCCCTTTGCAATACCAGGAGGATATTTCATATAGCGTTTTCCCTTGATCCCATCTGCGATAAAGTTTCCTATTATTACTTCCTTGTCCTCCCCGGAAAGATAGATGTGGGCCAAAAAATTCATCCAATAAATATATGTATTTTTGAACTGTAAAAATTGAAATAAATAAAGGATATGCAATTTGTGCCGCACATTGTAGAACCAATTGGCACGTAGGGGATGCGAGCCCCAAACCTGGCGGCCATCGCGCAACGGATAGGCTAAGGACGGTGTCTCCCTTAAAAACTTTTAACCATGACTTTAATAAAATCCATATCGGGGATCCGTGGAACTATTGGCGGACCCCAAGGTGAAAACCTAACTCCCATCGATACCGTAAAATACGCCGCTGCCTATGGCAGTTGGGTAAAACAACAACGAAACAAGGAAGCCTATAAAGTAGTGGTCGGCCGAGATGCGCGGATTTCGGGAGAAATGGTGCAGCAATTGGTGATGAATACCCTCGTGGGAATGGGAATTACCGTAATCGACCTCGGTCTTTCTACCACCCCCACCGTTGAAATGGCGGTGGCAATGGAGCATGCCGATGGTGGCATTATTCTCACGGCCAGTCACAACCCAAAGCAATGGAATGCCTTAAAGTTATTGAACAATAAAGGAGAATTCCTAAGCGCGAAAGCGGGTCAGGAAATATTGGACCTTGCCGAAGAAGGAATTATCTCATTTGCCGAGGTAGATGATTTGGGGGAAATCCATAAAAACGATGCCTATATCGATATGCATATCGATGAAATTTTAGAGCTACCCCTTGTGAAGGTTGATGCAATAAAGGCTTGTGGTTTTAAAGTAGTTGTCGATGGAGTTAATTCCACGGGAGGAATAGCGGTGCCCTTGCTCTTGGAGGCCTTAGGGGTTGAACCTGTTAAATTGTATTGCACACCCAACGGCGAGTTTCCCCATAATCCTGAGCCGTTAAAAGAGCATTTGGGCGATTTGATGGAAATGGTGGTGCACGAACGGGCCGACTTAGGGATTGTGGTAGACCCGGATGTGGACCGGCTGGCTTTTGTGGATGAAAAGGGCGACATGTTTGGAGAGGAATACACCTTGGTGGCCGTGGCTGACTATGTTCTGAAAAATACACCGGGAAATACCGTGTCAAATATGTCGTCCTCCCGCGCCCTTCGGGATGTTACCGAAAAATACGGGGGAACCTATACTGCCAGTGCAGTAGGCGAAGTTAACGTGGTGGAGATGATGAAGAAAACGAAAGCGGTGATAGGGGGAGAAGGCAATGGAGGTGTTATCTATCCGGAATTGCACTACGGAAGGGACAGTTTGGTGGGAATCGCCCTGTTCTTAAGCTTTCTGGCCGAAGAAAAAATCCCCGTTAGTGAACTTCGGAAAAAATACACCGCTTACTTTATGAGCAAAAAGAAAATAGCATTAACGCCTCAACTCGATGTGGATGCTATTTTAAAGGCAATGGAGACCAAGTATGCGAATGAACGGATCAATACCATAGACGGTGTTAAAATCGATTTCCCTGAAAACTGGGTACATCTTCGTAAATCGAATACCGAACCGATAATTCGGATTTATACCGAAGCGAAATCACAGGGGGAGGCCGATGTCTTGGCCGATAAAATTATAGCTGAAATAAAGGAAATCGCTGGAATTTAAATGACTTCAGAATTATAATTCCAACTCTCGCGCTCTCGAGACTCCGGGAGCGCACAATCGGATAAAATGCAAAATCAGGAGTTTTATAACCAAAGGGAATATTAAAACCTCAAACAAGTAAAAAGGGATTTGATGAACGGTTTAAATCTTTTTAAGTATTCTAAGGAAAAATGGTTGACAGTTGTGTCCAAGGGTGAAATGAGATTTATCCTTATCACAGGCGTATTAAATTTGGGGATACTATACTCTTTATTCTACATAGTAACAACTACTATCCAATACTCAAAATCTGATTGGAATAATTTACCATATAAGGCTATTTTAATAGATTATGTTTTAGTACTCCCGTTTTCAGTAATAATTGGTTCGATTGTGGCAAAATTTATTTGGGATAAGAATAATAGAAAATTTTTAGATAAATAATATGAGAATGGTGATGGCTGCGTTAAAGTACAAGTTTGGCGGTATGGAGTACGACGACACCTTTGATATTAACACCTATTATTTCGGCGCAAGGAACTACGACCCAGCTTTGGGGCGGTGGATGAACATCGACCCGCTGGCGGAAATGATGAGAAGGCACTCGCCGTATAATTATGCGTTTGATAATCCTGTTTACTTTATTGATCCGGATGGGATGATGAACCTACCTTTTGGCGGTAGCAATACGGGGTCTTTCGAGTCTTATGGTAATACTGGAGATTTAAATGTAAGTACAATTGATGAAGACGGAAATACTTTAGATTCAGTTACAGTCAATAGTAAACAAGGAGTTGATATACATGCAGATGGAACTATAGACAAAAATAATCTGGAAACTCCGGGGAATGGTGAGTTGAGTTTAGAGACGGCAGAGAATAACAGCGGATTAAATTCAAACGATCCGCCTAGCAGATGGCAAAAAATTTTTAAATCCTTCCGACAAACCGCAGATATTTCAACCTATTTAAGTGGACTCTCGGGGACGGTCCAGATTGGAATGTTGGAATACAGGAAAAGTCTGCCAATAGAGAATAAGATTGGAAATTTTTCTAAATTCAGCTCTACTTATATAGGACTAGGGAAAGTTACCAGAATTGGAGGGAATATAGGCAACGTGGCAACTCTAGGTGGAATTTATTACGACTATACCGAAATGACCTCGGGAAATATTAGCCAAACGAGGTTTGCTTTTAGAACCACTTCGGTTTTTGCTTCATTAGGGACGTCTATTGCCGTGGGCTCCGCTTATGGTGGTCCATACGGTGCCGCTGGGGGAGCCCTGGTTGGCGCGGCTTTTGTGGGTGCAGAAATATTCTATGATTGGAGGAACAGCAATATAACTCCCCAAATTAACCGAAGCTTTCAGTTTGATATTAATGGATTGATGCATGGGTTTCGACCTTGAAATACAAATTATATGCTATTGGAGATGAATATAAAAAACCATTTTGTAGCTGCCCTATCGGTATTCATCATAACAATGGGATACTTGATTTTACTCATATTCTTTAATTTCGATTTTGGAATTATAATGATTTGTTCAATAGCTTTTTTATTTTTTGTTCTTCCTGGAATCTACCTGCACATAGAATATTGGTTAATGAACAAGAACGAAAAGTATATTATTGACCAAGATTCAATAACACAGGTTAAAAAGGGAAAAGAAGAAACATATTATTCGAATGATATCAAGAAAATAATCGTGTATGGATCGGCAACCTTGTTCAAAACTTGGTTTCATCTTTCTGCTATGGAGCAATATCATTTTGCTCGCATTTTTTTAAAAAACGGAGAAACGATGGTTATTACCTGTCTTTTGACCCCCAGAGTGGATAAATCATTAGAAATATTGAAAAATGTAGGGGTTAAAAAAAGAAAGGGGTTATTTAACTCCACATATATATATAGTAAATGAATTCCTCGCTATCGCACTTCGAGATATTAAGGCCGCTGGCGGAAATGATTCGCAGGCACTCGTCCTATAATTATGCCCCCGCTGGCGCGGGCGTCCCGCCCGTGTCCTATTTGCAACTTTAGCCCATTACAATTTTTATTAAAACCCACCGCTCTCCCCCGCTCTCCCGCTCCAAGATTTCGGGAGCATTGCGTGGCCGTCCAGAATCTTCCACAAAAATGATTATCTTGCCCCGCTGTCACGGGTGTCTCGCCCGTGTCCCACAAAATTTTATGCCTGCCCTGCTTCGACCGCGATGCATTTGCGTGGTCTCCTGAAATTTTTTTAGAAAATCCATTCCACTATAATATACTATCTTTATTGCAAGAACCTAAATTATACTTTTATAACCTTTAAATTAATGATTTTGAAAGTTATTCGGTTTTCCAAAGTCTAAATCGAGGCCCCACTAATGGTGGGTAGGGAACGCGATGTAATCGCGCACCAGCGGGGGAACGCGATGTAATCGCGCACCAGCGGGGGTTTAAGGCTTTTGGACGGGATTACAGAGCAGGACACGATGGAGCTTGGTCGCAGGATTTGTTTCAAAACGGCATTCACAAACATTTTGTGGGTAGCCCTTATTTCAATACCTCCTTAGGTGCTCCCGGGAATGCTTTCTTTCAATTTTACGGAAACCCCAATCCTTGGACACTGTACCCTCATTAAAATTTGACTCTTTATGAAAACACTAAAATATTATTTCTTTTTCATAGGGGTCTCCCTTACTCTATT
>JACDJA010000717.1_pt1 | contig 34777 bp, 29 predicted proteins | sample 7449241 | NCBI WGS metagenome assembly JACDJA01 (sample SAMN14253289, study PRJNA609438) | sludge metagenome | isolation source: initial anaerobic sludge | collected 2018-12-20 | reverse complement strand
GGCGGCTTCGAGTTCCGCCACGGGAAAGGCGTCGTCGGTGAGCTTGGTTTCCTGCAGGCAGACGGCATCCGGCTGCCGCGTGGCCAGAAAATCCAGCAGTTGCGGCAGGCGGACCTTGAGGGAGTTGACGTTCCAGGCGGCTATTTTCATAGAAATTATAGCGTATTGATATGTAAAGTAAATATTAAAAGATTTTTCTTATGTGGACACACACATGGACACAGTTGCGTTGGCCTGCGCCAACTGTTCTTCATCGGTTGAAATCCTCTGGCGTAAATGCATGCCACGGCTTGAAGCTCACTGACATCCATACAGGATCGACATGCTCGAACCCCTCTATCGGCAAATCAGCCGGGGAAACAATAGCGCTCATGGCTCCGTCGACATGGTCATGATGAACAGAGAGATCTTTGATCTTCATTGCAACAATAAACAGAAGTTCCAAGTGGTCATACCCAAGGCCCAACAGCGTATCCAAGTCTTGCTCAATCCGTTTAATGGGCCGCTTGGCAAAGTCTTCAGCATCATAAATCACCTGGCCAGGACGTAGACCCCGATCAATCGTGACCGATGACCAGTAAATCGTGTCCCTGCATTCCCGGCCATTCCATCCAAGTTCTTCTGCTGCCAGAGCGATTGCCTTTCGCCTTTTCAGGCTTGCAGGCTTGTTGCCGGTTAGGTACTGGCGTAGCAATCCTCCGCTGATATCAAGTCCACGCCTACAGTTCTTGAAGGCCTCGCTGAGTCTTTCGGCGCTCAATCCGCTTAACTGTTTGATCTCTAGGATGAGCGCCCTGGTGCGCAAGCCGGCATCAATTCGATCTTCTTCAGGCATTCTTGGCTTGGCCATAAGTTGTTACCTTTTATCGGTGCGCAAAATGCGATTACCAGATAGTAGCCTGTTTTAATGTGAATCATAAAAATCCATGTTGTTACCTTATTGATGGGTTGGACACAACATGGATCAACTTTTTGTGAGCATTTTGGAGGCGGCACGCCTGTGCGGTGCTAAATCTCGGGGCTGGGTCTATCGGCAGGAAAAAAAGGATCCTACGTTCCCAAGGCTGATCAGGTTTGGATCCAGAAAGACGGTTATCGATTTGGCGCAGCTTCGGCGCTGGGCAGAGCAGCAAGCCGTGGCTAAGGGGCGGCAATGAGTAGCCTTCCTTGTGACAAACGAACCCGCCGGCGCTATGTGACAGCCGGTTACCTGGAGCGTGATGGTGGCTCGGAAGAGATACGTCAAATGTGGCAGCGGCTTGACGCAGGGGCGCGCTCGCTCTGCGAGCGAGGCGTTTTCAAGGGAAAGCGTGGCCGCCCGCGGCTCGCAGCTTGTTGGGCGGAATGGTTGCGCCTGAAAGACGCTGCAGCGTCTCCAGTACCCAAGATTTTCGGGGGACTCGGATGAGCGACGCAAAAATCGTTGTGAGGCGACGTGTGCGATTCTCCGTCGTTGCCGACCAGATCCTTGAAGCTAGAAGCCTGTCGTTTACTGCCCGAATTGTCTTGGCCTGGGCGCTTGGCAGGCAAGACGGGTTTGAGTGTTGGGTGTGGTACATGTGCAAGGAGCTAGGCTTGACAGACAAGACCTGGACGAGCGCTCGAAAAGAGTTGGTCAAAGCACGGTACTTCAAGCAAACGAGGGAACGGGGGCCAGACGGCAAATTTATCTGGCGGAACGAATTCACGGATGCTCCCCTTTATCAGGGACAGACTGTAGGAGGATCAAATCCAGCGCCGGCCCAGGTTAAACCCAAGCGAGAGGCCCGGCCAAGCAGAACAGATAACCAGAAGGAAGAAGAATTGGAAGGGGTGCCAACCTGGTTGTTTAGCATTTTGAGGATCGCGCCAGGCAATGCTGCAGATGCAATGAACGCAAAGGCCATTGCGGCATACCCACGCGATCGAATCGAGACTGCGGCGGCATCCGCACGCAGCAAGGAGCCATCGGGAGTTGCTTATCCAACTGCAGTCATAAAGCTACTGCGGGCAGATGGCTGGCAACCCCCGCCACAGCCACCACGTTTGTCAGAGTGGGCGTTGGCTGCCGAGGCTGCACGGCACACACCGCCAAAAGGAATGATGCAGAAAAGGGAATCGTAAAGCGGGCCAAACGTAGGGAATCAGGCGGGTGGCTTGAGTTCTCAGCGGCCACCATCCCCCCCTTTGGCAGGGATGGAAAAGGCAGGCATGCACATGGCAGGCATGCGGGTTGGTGGAATATACCAATTGGATTTCTACCAGCTTTGAACTTACCAAAAGAGAGTAGAGAGGCGAGCGCCACAGGCGCTCGCTCTTCTCTCTCCTTGTTTCAACGTAAACCACGAGCCACGTCGTCGGGCGCGGCGACACGCAACCCACCAGTCAAAGCGGACAGAAAACACCAAAAAACTGCGATAGCTAGCTGTGCGCGCCAAGATGCCTCCATGTTGATTTCATGGAGATAACGATGAAACGGTTTTCTAAATACGCCGGAGCGGCGGCGCTTGTAATCCTCACCTGGGCTACCTTGACGTGGCTGCTTCTCGTCTTTCTCCCTTCGCCAACGCCGGAGGAGCGAGCGGCGTTTGAACGGTGGCAGGCGGACCAGGTGAACCGTGCGAGCGAGGCAGGCGGAGTGAAGAAGAAATGAAGCAAGCGCTCTGTGGCAGGCCCGCCGATTCTTGCCCACGCAGCCGCCGCTGGTCGGCGCGTCTGAGCCGTTGGATCTGGGCTTGCGCGTGCGGAAGAGCGTTTCCTGAAAACTCGGACGGCTCGATTTCTGCGCTGCCGTTGCGAGGCGACGTCGACCCCAGGATCCTCTGCCCTGATTGCAGTGCTCCCATGGCGTTGGTTTGCGGCTCCCGCAATGGCGACTTCTACAGCTGCGCACGGTATCCGTCCTGCCGCGGCACGCGCCCGGCTGATCACGCCAAAGATAGGGGGTCGGAGTGAACGCACAACATACCCTTGCAGCGCGCCTCCGCGACTTGGGAATCGAGTTGAAGCTATGGGTTGCCGCATGGCTTCTAACCACGACCAGTCTGGCTGGGTTGATCTATCTGTATCTGCAGCCTGGAACCAACGCCGGTTTGTGGCGCAATTACCTGGCGGCCCGCGTTCTCGACATCGTCGGCCTAGGGACGGTCTCAATCCCGGGCTGGCACACACCGTCCCGCGTCATTCAATTTGTTCGAGAAGGAGTGCCGCCTAGTCTTGTCGCAACCTGGGATCGTGATCTTGTTCTGCTCCTACAATCACCGGCCTACGCGCTTGTCGTATTACCGCTGGCCTACCTGATCTTTTTCGACAAGAAAGACTGACATGGAAAGCCTGATCCCCAGCGTGTCAATTGCCGTCCTGTTGTTGAGCCTCTTGGTATGGCGGTTTCTGGCTTCATCCTCTCAACTGCATAAAGGGAGTGCTCGTCGTCTTGTCGTATCGGGTGTGGCTGGCGCAGCCATCGCACATTTGTTCGCGCCCGCCAGTCTATTGCCTGGATTTGTCGCCGGATCGGTATTGGGCCTGTTGCTGTCCCACAAGCGTTCCAACAGTCCGGTCCGGGGATGCGCCGCTGACGTCATGAACGACGCCGGAAAAATGCGCGTGCTTGCAGCCCCCTTTGATCCCGCGCCATTCATCCAAAAAGCGCGCAGGGCAGGGCGCGACGAGGTTTTCATGGGGCTCGACCAGAGCCGGAAGCCCATTTTGTTCCCGCGCACGACACTCGACAAAAACCACGTCGAGATACTTGGTGAAAGTGGTGTCGGCAAATCGTCTTTGGCCGGTGTGCTGCTGACGCAGTTCGCTGCGGCTGGCGAATGTGTAATTGTGATTGATCCGAAAGCCGACCGCATGCTGCCGGGTGTACTCGCCCGTGCAGGCCGTGAATACGGATTCCCGGTCACGAACATTGATCTACGATTCGGCCGGCCTCCGCAGCTGAACCCATTCCTGAACGCGCGGCGTGACCAGGTCGAGGAACTACTGCAAGTCGCCCTGGAGCTTGGGAAAACCGGCTCAGGTGCAGTGGATTTCTATCGTGGGAACGACAGGGAGGCGACAGGGTACATGGCCGATGCCTTCGCAGATGGCGAAACCTCGATGCCGGAATTGTTCGAAAAAGCTGCCGAGGATGAGCGCGTCACAGCGAACGAGAATCTGTGGCGTGAATTCCGGCAAATTACGCGCATCCCCGCGTTCAACGTGCACCAGGGGCAGGGCGGACATGACCTCGAAAGACTCATCCAGAAGGGTGGCGTGATTTACGTCACGGGCTCGACGACGCGGCTGGAGGTGCAAGCTGGACAGAAGCTTATTTTGCAGCGCGTCTTGCAAATCCTCGACGAACGTCGTGACCAGTCTCAGCCTGCCGCAATTTTTCTCGACGAACTGAAATACATCCTGTCGCCAGCGGCCTTACGAGCTGCGGGTACGATCCGAGATCGGAATGTTCACCTGCTTTTCGCCCATCAGTCGATTGGTGACTTGTCGGACTGCCCAGGGCTCGACCCCAAGGCAGTGCGAGGGGCGATCTGGGGAAATTCCGGTATCAAAATCGCGTACAAGATGCTTGATGCCGAGACTGCGCGAGAACTGTCCCTCATATCCGGCGACCGTGCGGTGTTGGAGACGCGAACGACCGAAAATGATGATGGCGTGAGCGTGGCACAGAGCATCGGCAAGGCTAGCCACATGCCAGCACATATCTTCACGCACCTGCCGAAGCCGGCGGGAGAAGAGGCGAGCGTTGGTGTTGTCATCGGTGACGGTCCGGCGTATTTCCTTGCGACGCGCTGGCTGGAAGCCGGGCCGCCCCCCGAGCCGATCCCGGCGCCGCCTCTGCCCACTGAAGGTCCTGCCTCCGTACCGGCTGAAACGATCTACGCAGCCCTGGAGTCTGCACCGGTTGATGTACAGGATAGCCGCACCCGCGAAGCTGATTTCGGCGACCTTCTAAGGTGAGTTGGCGTAGACATGCCTCTCATCCCCCACTCCCATGCCGAACGTCTAGCCGCCCAGGCAACGAAACGCCGACGCCTTCTCGCTTGGCTGCGGATGGAGCTCTGGACGCCGATTGATATTGCAGGCGATGTCATGGGCGTGCGCGACCGCCGCACCATTCGCTCCACACTTGCCGCAATGGCCCGTGACGGCCTGGTGACGCTCGACAGCATCGAAATCCCGTTCGGCAGCCTCAGGCTGGTTGGCATCACGATGGATGGGCAAAGTGCTGCAGCCGGTACAGAACGCTCGCTAATCGGTAAGGCTTATGAGCGCGGACGCATTGGTCTCACTGTGCTCGACCACAGCATCGACTTGCAACGCTTGAAGCTGGCCTGTTTGCGAGCGGGATGGAAAAACTGGGTGCGGCCGGATCTTGAAAAATGGGGCAAGCATCACCGGCCGGATGCGATCGCCGTCATGCCGGATGGCACGCCTGTGGCTATTGAATGCGAACGCACAATGAAGACGGCAAAGCGTTACAAAGCCGTCGTCGCAAATCACCTGGGTGCGTTGCAGAAAAATGCATACCGGCATGTGATTTACACCAGCCCAACGCCAGAAAAGGCATGCAACGTCGAGCGCCTGTTACGCAGCCTGCCGCCGCTCGTTGTCGCCGGAGACAAGGTCTTGCCCATCCCGGTGATCGACTCCAGTTTTTCGTTCGTCACATTCGAACACCTGCCCACACTGATACTGAAAGGAATCTGACCAGCATGATCACCGTGCAAAAAATCAACGACCTGGCGAAGAAGATGAAATCTGCGCCAAAGGTCGAAAACCAAAACCGCAGGGTTGCCAAGGATGAAGCCTTGCAAAAACTCCTGCCCGCCATGAAAGCCATGCACGCGAACGGCTACGACGCCGAGCAGATTGCCGCCACCCTCGCCGACGCCGGTCTGAAGGTTTCCGCGCGTACCGTTGCCCGCATGCTGCGCGGCAAACCCGAATCCCGCCGACAGGCGGAACAAGGCGCATAGCGCCGCATTTGCAGGCTTGCCCGTGCAGCCCGCCGACAGGCGGGCGGACACCGCCGTAGATGGTTCCTGGAACCGCTGCGGCGGCTTTTTTGCGCCCAATACGCTGAAAAATTGCTGCCTTGTTTGCCCTTATGAATTGCGCATCTCGATTGTGTTTGCGCGTGCGGCAATCGATGGGGGCAATCGTGCCGGTGGCCCTTCGGTGGGCGTGCCCACCTGTGCACCCCTCAACGCACCGTCTGGGGCCGCTTCGCGGGCGGCTAGGGCCGCAACCCCAGACTTGCCGGGCTGAACGCCCGGCATGCCTTGTGGGGCTTGCCTTCGCGGCTGGTCCGCTCCGCGCTTCCTTCGGTCGCTTGGGGGTCGGCTTACCCGCCTGCGGCGCGCGCCCCCCCGCTTCGCGTGGGCTCCCTCCGGGAGGCCAGGCGGGGCGGCCTGCGGCCACCCTTGCCGGCACGCCGGCACTGTCCTCCGTCGGTCGGCCTCACCTCCGTTCGGCTCTCACCGCCGACGCGTCCCAGCCACTTCGCTTCGCTGCGTGGCCGGGACGCGTCGGGGTTCGACTCGCTGCGCTCCCTCCACGCTGCTGTCGCTGCGTTTCGGTCTCTACGCGACCCCGCTTGGGCGGGGCCTGCAAAGCGGGGGGGCGCGCGCCTTGGGCGCTTGCCGACCGGGCTCCGCCCCCGCTCGGGGTCGGGCGCTGGGGCGCCCTAAAACCGACGACGCTTCGCTGTCGGTTTTCCCCCGGCGGCTCCCCCGTCCGAAGCCGACCCTTCGGGTGCGTCTTCGGAGGCGGCGTCGAGACGTTCGCTTCGCTCACTTCGACTTGCCCCGCGCACGTCCTGGCTGTCACGCCCTTCGGTCGTTCGGCCACGACGGCGCGGCTCCCCTCTGGTCGCCGCTTTGCTTTGCCTCAAGGGCACAGAACCTGTGTGGCCTATAACGTTTTCATCGGGTTCTCCAAGAAACGGGAACCCGGTGTAGGCACTGGTCATATTTTTGGTGGGTCTTCAGGTGCGAAAAGGCCTCAATCAGGCCATTTCGCTGTGCGAAATAGCACTTTGATATGCGAAGATGCGGGTAGACCACCGAATAGATAAGCCAGCTGACAATAATGACAAACCCGTTTTTCGAGCGGCCAATCCTGAATTCCCCCTACGAGTACCCATCTCGCCACTGGGAACTGGACGGTAGCGGCCAGCCGACGCAGCAGATCATCGAGAATCGCCGCCGTGCGGAGTTCATCACCCCCATTCCCAAACCCAAGAAGCAGAAGGGGGCCAAGCAGGCGGACCTGATCTTTGACGAGGGCAAGGGTCTATCCAACGAGGATCAGCAGTACAGCCACACGGCCATCATCAACGCCGTCCGCCAGGAAGTGGACAAGTGGCGGATGATCCCCAACCCCAACGACTGGCACGTCACGCCCGAAACCGCCCGGCTCCTTCAGCATTGGCGGCATCACAAGTTCAGCAGCATCCGGCCCTTCTTCTGCCAGGTCGAGGCAGTCGAAACCGCTATCTGGCTGACTGAAGTCGCGCCGCAGAGTGGTAAATCCGCCGAGCGGTTTCTGACGCATCTGGTCAACGCCAATAGAGAGGCCAACCCCGAACTCATGCGGCTGGCGCTCAAGCTCGCCACCGGCGCCGGCAAAACCACCGTCATGGCCATGGTCATTGCCTGGCAGACCATCAACGCCGTGCGCAGGCCCAACAGCAAGAAGTTCACCCGCGGCTTCCTGCTGGTCGCGCCGGGCCTGACCATCAAGGACCGTCTGCGCGTCCTCCAGCCCAACGACCCGGACAGTTACTACCTCAGCCGCGAGCTGGTGCCCGCCGACATGTTGGGCGACCTGGAGCGGGCCAAGATCGTCATCACCAACTACCACGCATTCAAGCTGCGCGAGCGCATGGAACTGTCAAAAGGCGGGCGCCTGCTGCTCCAGGGCCGTGGCGGTGAGGAACTCAACACCCAGGAAACCGAAGGTCAGATGCTCCAGCGCGTCATGCCCGACCTCATGGGCATGAAGAACATCCTGGTCATCAACGACGAAGCCCACCATTGCTACCGCGAGAAGCCCGAGAGCGGGGAGGACGATGACCTCAAGGGCGACGAAAAGAAAGAAGCCGAGCAGAACAACGAAGCTGCCCGGCTGTGGATATCCGGACTCGAAGCGGTCAACCGCAAGCTGGGCGTCGCACGCGTCATGGACCTCTCCGCCACACCGTTCTTCCTGCGCGGCTCCGGCTACGCCGAAGGCACTCTGTTCCCCTGGACCATGAGCGACTTCTCGCTGATGGACGCCATCGAGTGCGGCATCGTCAAGCTGCCGCGCGTGCCGGTGGCGCAAAACCTCCCAGGTGACGAAATGCCCGTGTTCCGCAACCTGTGGGAGCACATCCGCAAGGACATGCCGAAGAAAGGCCGGGGCCAGGCCAAGGGCCTCGATCCGCTGAGCCTGCCGGTCCGGCTGCAAACCGCGCTCGAAGCCCTCTACGGCCATTACCAAAAGACCTACGAGCTGTGGGAGTCCGCCGGTATCCGCGTCCCGCCCTGCTTCATCGTGGTCTGCAACAACACCTCCACCTCCAAGCTGGTGTACGACTTCATTTCCGGCTTTCACCGGGAGAACGACGACGGCTCGACCACGCTTGAGAACGGCCGTCTGCCTCTATTCCGCAACTTCGACGAACACGGCAACCCGCTCGGCCGTCCCAAGACCCTGCTGATTGACAGCGAGCAACTCGAATCGGGCGAAGCGCTGGACGACAACTTCCACAGCATGGCGGCCGACGAGATCGAGCGCTTCCGGCGCGAGATCGTCGAGCGCACCGGCGACGTGCGCGCGGCCGACAACGTCACCGACCAGGACCTGCTGCGCGAGGTCATGAACACCGTCGGCAAGGCCGGCCGCCTGGGCGATTCAATCCGCTGCGTGGTGTCCGTCTCCATGCTCACCGAAGGCTGGGACGCCAACACCGTCACCCACGTGCTCGGCGTGCGTGCTTTCGGCACACAGCTGCTGTGCGAGCAGGTCATCGGCCGCGCCCTGCGCCGCCAGTCCTACGATCTCAATGAAGAAGGCCGGTTCAACGTCGAATACGCCGACGTGCTGGGTATTCCCTTCGACTTCACCGCCAAGCCGGTGGTCGCGCCGCCGCAACCGCCGCGCGAGACCATCCAGGTCAAGGCCGTGCGGCCCGACCGTGATGCCCTCGAAATCCAGTTCCCCCGGGTACAGGGCTACCGGGTCGAACTGCCGGAAGAGCGCCTCACCGCGGAGTTCAACGCTGACTCAATTCTGGAGCTGACCCCCGATCTGGTCGGCCCCTCCGTCACACGCAACGCGGGGATCATCGGTGAGGGCGTCGACCTCAGCCTGGAACACCTCGGCGACATGCGGCATTCCACGCTGCTGATGCACCTGACCAAGCGCCTGCTCTACACCAAGTGGCGTGATCCCGGCGAAGAACCCAAGCTGCACCTATTCGGCCAGCTCAAGCGCATCACCAAGCAGTGGCTCGACACCTGCCTGGTCTGCAAGGGCGGCACCTACCCGGCCCAGCTCATGTACCAGGAACTCGCCGACATGGCCTGCGAGCGCATCACCGCCGGCATCACCCGGGCCGAGCAAGGCAAGCGCCCCATCAAGGCCGTGCTCGACCCCTACAACCCCACCGGCACCACCGCCCACGTCAACTTCAACACCTCGAAGACGAGCCGCTGGGAAACCGATGCCCGCCGCTGCCACCTCAACTGGGTGATTCTCGACAGCGACTGGGAGGGCGAATTCTGCCGCGTGGCCGAAGCCCATCCCAAGGTACGCGCCTACGTCAAGAACCACAACCTCGGGCTGGAAGTGCCATACCGCTACGGTTCAGAAACCCGCACCTACCTGCCCGACTTCGTCGTGCTGGTGGACGACGGCCACGGCGAGGAAGACCCCTTGCACCTGATCGTCGAGATCAAGGGCTACCGTCGCGAGGACGCCAAGGAAAAGAAATCCACCATGGAAACCTACTGGGTGCCCGGCGTGAACAACCTCAAGCAATACGGCCGCTGGGCCTTTGCGGAGTTCACCGAGGTGTACCAGATCGAGTCCGATTTCCAGAAGAAAGTCGAATCCGAGTTCAACAAGATGATCGAAGCCGCGGCCGCCACGCCGGCGGTGAAGGACAACTGACATGGCCAAGAAACCCAAGACCCCGCTGACCGTCGAAACGCTCAAGCACGACGAGGCCACCCGCAAGAACATCCCCACCGCCGAATACCAGTCGGTGATGCAGAAGGAAGAGCAGTCGCCCGTCCGCGTCGCCTACGAGCGCCGCAACCGCGACCTCGACCCGCAACTGGTCTGGCGCGGCAAGGACGAGCAGGACTGGTCCGACCTCGTCGTCCACGCGCCGCCGCTCTACATCCAGGAAAAGGTCCACCCCAAGGTGCTGATCGACGACCTGCGCCGGCGCAGCGAGGTCGACGAAAAGGCCGCCGATGCGCAGGTCGACATGTTCGCCGACTTCAACGGCCTGCCCGACGACAACGCCAAGACCGAGTTCTACCAGCACGACGCCCACTGGGCCAACCGCATGATCCTCGGCGACAGCCTCCAAGTCATGGCCAGCTTGGCTGAGCGCGAAGGCCTGCGAGGCAAGGTGCAGTGCATTTATTTCGATCCGCCCTACGGCATCAAATTCAACAGCAACTTCCAGTGGTCAACGACCAGCCGAGACGTGAAGGACGGCAACACCGACCACATCACTCGCGAGCCGGAACAGGTGAAGGCCTTTCGGGATACTTGGCGCGATGGTATTCACTCCTACTTGACTTACCTGCGTGACCGACTGACCGTGGCGAGAGATTTGTTGACCGATTCCGGCTCGATCTTTGTTCAGATCGGGGATGAAAACGTCCACCGCATCCGAACATTGCTGGATGAAGTCTTTGGAGATGAAAATTTCTTTTCTCAAATCACACTCAAGAAGCTTTCCCCCCTGGGGACTGGGGGGATGGCTAACGTTACTGATTACGTGCTCTGGTACGCAAAATCGAAGCCAAACATCAAATTCAGACCCATCTTCGATTTGAAGGCGAAGGGGTCAGAATCGCGATACGACTATGTCGAGTTGCCATCCGGTGAACGCCGAAAACTCGCTGCGGAGGAAGAGGAGAACTTGGAGTCCCTGCCAAAAGACTGGCGACTCTATTGTCCCCAAGGAATGCTGTCGTCGGGTTACACGCCAACGTGCATCTTCGATTTTGACTTCCACGGATTTCAGGTTCAAAAGAACAAAAAGAGTTGGCGGACAAATCGCAAGGGCATTGACACCCTCATCAAGGCCAATCGCCTGGTTCTCCATGGTTCGTTACCGTATTTGGTTGCTTTCCACGAGGACAATCCGCTCTCAACAATGAGCAACATTTGGACTGATTCAGGGTCGGCCAGTACGTCCTACGAGAAGATATATGTTGTTCAGACGTCAACTCGACAAATCCAAAAGTGCCTCCTTATGGCAACTGACCCCGGTGACCTCGTGCTCGATCCAACCTGCGGTTCTGGCACTACCGCCACCGTCGCCGAGCAATGGGGACGCCGCTGGATCACCATAGATACCTCGCGCGTGGCGCTGGCGCTGGCGCGCGCCCGCATCATGGGCGCCCGCTACCCCTACTACCTGCTCGCCGATAGCCGCGACGGCCAGATCAAGGAAGCCGAAGTCACTCGTAGCGCGCCCTCCAGCCAGCCCACACGCGGCAACATCCGCCAGGGTTTTATCTACGAGCGCGTGCCGCACATCATGCTTAGCTCTATCACCAGCAACGCCGAGATCGACGTCATCTGGGACAAGTTCCAGATGACGCTGGAGTTGTTGCGAGAGCAACTCAACAAGGCGTTGGGCAAACAATGGCAGGAGTGGGAAATCCCCCGCGACGCCGACGCGAAATGGCCCGATGTTGCGAAGAAACTGCATGCCGACTGGTGGCAGGCCCGCATCGCGCGCCAGAAGGAAATCGACGCCTCCATCGCCGCCAAGGCCGAGTTCGAATATCTCTACGATAAGCCCTACGAGGACAAGAAGAAGGTCCGCGTCGCCGGGCCGTTCACGGTCGAGAGCCTGTCACCCCACCGCGTGCTGGCCGTGGACGAGAACGACGAGCTGATTGACCGCGTTGCCGAATCCGAACCTGGTTACGGCGAGGAACGCGATTTCGTCCAGATGATCCTGGAGAACCTAAAGACCGCCGGCGTGCAGCAGGCGCACAAGGAAGACAAGATCAGCTTCACCGCACTGACCCCGTGGCCGGGCGACCTGGTCTGCGCCGATGGCCGTTACTTCGAAGGCGGGGAAGAGTCCGGCACCGAAAAGCGCGCCGCCATTTTCATCGGCCCCGAGTTCGGCACCGTCTCCCGCCCCGACCTGGTCGCTGCTGCCCGCGAGGCCGGCGACGCCGGTTTCGACGTGCTCATCGCCTGCGCCTTCAACTACGACGCGCATTCCTCCGAGTTCGACAAGCTCGGCCGCATCCCCGTGCTCAAGGCCCGCATGAACGCTGACCTGCACATGGCCGAAGACCTCAAGAACACCGGCAAGGGCAACCTGTTCATCATCTTCGGCGAGCCCGACATCGACATCCTCGACGCCGAGGGCGGCCAGGTTCGCGTCAAGGTCAACGGCGTCGACGTCTTCCACCCCAACACCGGTGAAGTCCGCAGCGATGGCGCCGAAGGCATCGCCTGCTGGTTCATCGACACCGATTACAACGAAGAAAGTTTCTTCGTCCGCCATGCCTACTTCCTCGGCGCCAACGACCCCTACAAGGCGCTGAAAACCACGCTGAAAGCGGAAGTCAACGAAGACGCCTGGGCGACGCTGAACAGCGACACCTCACGGCCCTTCGACAAGCCCAAGTCCGGGCGGATTGCGGTTAAGGTCATCAATCACCTGGGGGATGAGGTGATGAAGGTGTTTAGGGTGGTGTGAGAAACGAATTTTTCGATGCCAGCCGCTAGCCCTATTCAGGAACACCGAACGACAACGCACGATTTAGCTCGTGCGCTGAAACCTGCGGAAGTCTATCGTTGGTTGCTGGAGCACGGCTATTTTCCAGAGGCTTATGTGCTTCCACCGTGTTTTCGCGTGGTGGATATGCCGAAAAAGCAAACGAGGTATTTCGACCCGAAGAAGAAATTCAAGGGGCTCACGGAATGCGAATATGTTCGGGTTCATTTTCCAAAAACGGAACTGACCGATCGGACGTTCGGAATCATCGATCCGAAGATTCACAACGACATCGCTTACCACCTTACTCGAAACTGGAAGTCGATTGTCGACGCGATGATTCCATCAGATAGCGTCGTTTCGTCGTACAGCTTTCCCGTTCCCGTTATGCGGAAAACGCCGGGACGAGTGGGCGAACTGCGAAGTGGGCGAATGATCTACGAGTTCATCGCAATGACGGATGATGCCTTGGCTACTGTGGCCTACAAATACACGCACCTCGTCAAGGCGGATATCAAGAACTTTTACCCCTCCATCTACACCCACAGCCTGGCCTGGGCGATTCATGGAAAACGATCAATACGCGAGGGTGGTAAGGGGAAGAATAGGCGCGATCTGAAGTTCGTCGGGAATCGGCTGGATAAGCTTTTCCAATTCGCTAATGATGGATGTACCAACGGCCTTCCGATTGGCCCGGTGGTTTCCGACATTGCAGCAGAAATCATTGCTTCGGCTGTGGACCGTGTTTTCACCGCTGAGCTAAAAAAGAACGGGATTGAGTGTGAAGCAGTTCGATTCAAGGATGACTATCGAATTCTTGTTTCGTCTGAATCGGCTGGAAAGCAAGTCGTCAAGATGCTTCAGATCTCCCTCAAGGAGTTCAACCTTGAGCTGAGCGACGAGAAAACTGCGATTTCAGCCCTGCCGGATGGGCTTTTCAGACCCTGGGTGTCTCGCTATCACCTTGCCTATCCAACAAAGAAGAGACGCCTGACATGGAAACAGTTCAGGGAACTTTACCTTGCCGTTGTTGAAATCGATCGCGCCCTCCCTGGGACGGGCGTGATTGACCGCTTTTTGGCCGACATTACAACCAAGCAAGGAAGGCTGAAGATAACGATTGGTCGCTTCAATCTGGAGAAGGTTGTCAGCATGTTGCTCATGCTTGGTCCGTTGCGGGTCAAGGCGTTCCCAAAAGTCATGGCCATTCTTGAGCAAGTAATTCGGAGCGACTCTGGAAATGCTCTAACCGGGCCGCTTGTCAGCCATCTTGAAGCTTACTTGCACAAGCTGTCCGCTGACGAACCCCGGAACAAATATCTCATCTCCTGGATCGCATATTTTCTCGCCAGTAATGACCTAGTGAAACTATTGAAAGCCAAGCCAAGGCTCAAGGACCCCATTGCTAAGCTTTCGATGAGCGGCCGAGGAAAGCTCTTTAAGGATGCTCCCGACTTCAAGCTGATTGAGGGAGTAAAAGCATCCGGGCGGCGTGTTTCGATGTTCAAGCACTTGGATGTGTTCAATCCACCCAAACATGGGGACTGAAGGTTTATGGACTTCCGCATCGCCGACACCTTCACTGATAGCCTCGCGAAGCTCACGGGCGATGAGCAGAAGGCCGTCAAAACAACCGCTTTTGATCTCCAACTGAACCCTGCCAATCCGGGCATGAGCTTCCACAAGCTCGACAAGGCCCGTGACAAAAACTTCTGGTCGGTGCGGGTGAGCAGCGACATCCGCCTGATCGTGCACAAGACGGCGTCCAGCTTGCTGCTGTGCTACGTGGATCATCACGACAAGGCTTACGAATGGGCCGAACGTCGCAAGCTGGAGGCGCACCCGACAACCGGCGCGGCTCAGCTCGTCGAGATCCGGGAAACGGTGCAGGAAATCACCATCCCGAAATATGTCGAGGTCGAGCGCGCCGCGCCGGCAAAGCCAAGGCTGTTCGACCATGTCGCAGAAGAAACGCTGCTGAGCTACGGCGTGCCGGTGGAGTGGTTGCCGGATGTGCGTCTGGCTGACGAGGACAGTCTGTTGGAACTGGCGGATCATCTGCCAGGCGAAGCGGCCGAGGCCCTGCTGGAGTTGGCAACGGGGGGCACACCGCAGGTTAGCCAACGTGTGGTTGCGGGTAGCGACCCCTACAGCCACCCGGATGCCCTGCGACGCTTCCGGGTGATGAACGATGTCGAGGAGCTTGAGCGGGCGCTGGCATATCCTTGGGAAAAGTGGACGACCTTTTTGCACCCCGCCCAGCGGCAGTGGGTGGAGCGCGACTACAGCGGCCCAGCGCGTGTTTCCGGCTCGGCAGGTACAGGGAAGACCATCGTGGCCCTGCACCGCGCTGTGTTCTTGGCCCGCAGCCAGCCCGAATCCCGCGTGTTGCTGGCCACTTTCTCCGACACACTGGCGAATGCGCTACGCACCAAGCTCCGGCGTCTGATCAGCAATGAGCCACGCCTGGCGGAGCGGCTGGAAGTCCACGCCATGAATGCTATCGGCGAGAGGCTCTACGAACAGCGGTTTGGCCGCCCCCGGATTGCCTCGCGCGATCAAGTCAGACAGTGGCTGGAAGATGCCGCAGCCAAGGCAACCGGCCTGAAGTTCACGCTCAATTTTCTGCTGACAGAGTGGGAAGACCTGGTGGACACCTGGCAGCTTGATAGCTGGGAGGCCTACCGTGACGTAAAGCGCTTGGGGCGCAAAACCCGCCTGCCCGAAGCCCAACGTGCTGCACTCTGGTCGGTGTTCGATGCTGTCCGTGGCCGCCTCAAAGATGAGGGGGTGACCACCTATGCTGGCCTGTTCAATCGGCTGGCTCAGGATTTGGCCGGCCGCAAGCACCCGCCCTTTGAACACGTGGTGGTCGACGAGGCGCAGGACATCAGCGTGGCCCAACTGCGGTTCCTAGCTGCCATGGGCGCAGACCGGCCCAATGCACTGTTCTTTGCCGGTGATCTCGGCCAACGTATCTTCCAGCAGCCGTTCTCCTGGAAATCGCTCGGGGTGGACATACGAGGTCGCTCGCGCACCCTGAACATTAATTACCGCACCTCGCACCAGATCCGGGCGCAGGCCGATCAGCTGCTGGGGCCGGAGGTGGCCGATATCGACGGCAATGTGGAAACGCGGCGCGGCACGGTTTCCGTATTCAACGGCCCGGCGCCTGCCATCCGGATATTCGACAGCCAGGACGAGGAGGGCAGTGCAGTCGCTGCCTGGCTGGGCGACCGGATTAAGGAGGGGCTGGCTCCGCACGAGATCGGGGTGTTCGTGCGTTCCAATTCGGAGCTGGAGCGTGCCACGGCGGCCGTGACCGCGGCCGGGCTGCCTTACAAGATCCTGGACGATCATGTGGAAACGGTAAGCGGCAAGGCTTCCATTAGCACCATGCATTTGGCCAAGGGCCTGGAGTTCCGCGCCGTGGTGGTGATGGCCTGCGACGATGAAATCATCCCCCTTCAAGCCCGGATTGAGGACGTGGCGGACGAGGCCGACCTTGAGGAGGTCTACAACACGGAGCGCCACCTCCTTTATGTGGCCTGTACCCGTGCGCGTGACCACCTGCTAGTGACCAGCGTTGACCCTGCCTCCGAGTTTCTCGACGACCTGACAGGCTAGGTTCTTAGGGATACCAAGATGAGAACGTGGGGCAGAAACGAGAGTGGCGGCAGTGAAATAGCGCTGGGGCGCGTTTTCCTGCGTGGGCCGCTAGCTAGGGGGGAACGCCGGGAAAGAGGCGCGTCCATAGACGTTGCGGACAGCGGCATAGTTCGCCTCACACGTAAGATGCAGTAAATCAGCGGCATGCACATGGCGAAGAAAACGGCGGGAGAAAAACCTGACAGCGTACTGACTCTGGAAGAGATCAAGCGCATTGCTGTTACGGCAATGTTTGCAGATGACGAGTTGTTCGACAACCTGGTATTGAAGGGGGGGAATGCATTAAGTCTGATCCACCGTCTCGGCACTCGGTATTCACTTGATCTCGATTTTTCCATGCGCCATGACTGGCCGGAGGATGTGGAAGTTTTCCGCGGCCGTGTTGAGAGAACACTACGCAAGACTTTTCTTCAAAATGGGTATTCAGTATTTGATGTCAGGATGGAAGAGAAACCCCACGCCATTTCTGAGGATATGGCCGGATTTTGGGGCGGATATGCCGTCGAATTCAAACTGATTCCATATGCGCAATACAAAGAATACGAGGGTGACGTTGATCAACTGCGCAAGCGGGCAGTATCAATCGGGCAGGGGAAAAAATTTCTAATTGATGTGAGCCGGTTCGAGTACACGGACGGCAAGCTGCAAGCAGAGCTGGATGGCTATCGGATTTTCGTCTACTCGCCCGAGATGATCGTATGCGAAAAACTGCGCGCCATCTGTCAGCAGATGCCCGAATACGGCAGTGTGATCAAACGGGGTAGAGCTGGCAGCGCACGTGCACGGGACTTCGTTGATATTCACGTACTCGAGACCCAGCTTGCTCTCGACCTCACATCGGAGCAAACGTTGGAAACACTTGCGGGAATGTTTGATGTAAAAAGAGTCCCCCTCTCATTGCTGGGCAAGATCGGAGAGTTTCGCGAATTCCATCGCGCGGATTTCCCCGCTGTGCAAGCGACAGTTGCACCAGGAACAAGGCTGGAAGACTTCGATTTTTACTTTGACTTTGTGCTCGCGCTCGTAGCCAGACTAGAACCCCTTTGGAACAAATAGCCGCCAGTCTTTGACGTATTCCGTTTCACCCATTTCATGTGCAAGGTAAAAGTCGTAATCCATCGGGAAGCTCCGCAGCAAATCGAGAAGGCTTGATTTGTAGCCCGCGCGCTCAAGGTAATACCCAATTGCCTGGTGGTATGGGTAAACGTATTTCAGTTTCCGTAACATCGCGGCCAGAGCATTGACTGATACCTGGTCTTTGGCCAGTCGAAAAGCTTTCAACACTTCAAATACACCGCCAGAGTATGCCGGTCGCACTGCAATGTCGATCAAGGTGCGCTCAATATTGGTCAATCGCACACTGACTTTCGTATCGCCGTCATAGCTGACTTCCTCGTCGACAACCCCCAGCTGGTTTGTGTGCATGCCATTCACCATGCAGATGCGTACATCGCCGAAGTCGATGGCGTTTTGAGACACCCGGGGTCGCCGGCTGAAAGCCGCCGCAATTCTGCCCTGTTCCAGGTGAGGGTTCTGGGGCTGGGGGCGCTGTTCGTGGTTCAGGTAAATTGTCTTTGGCACCTGCTCGGTAAGGCCGTGCATACGAACCGCAGTGTAGTGGCTGAAGTAGGCATCCTTTTTCAGCGTGAGCAGAACCTCCAGCAGAGGAACATCACCCCAAACGTAGCGGGTTTCGGACCGATAGGGGAAGGGGAAATCAAGCTGCTTGAGCTTGCCATTTTCAATTAGAAATCTGATGAATTGCTGCGTGTTGGTGCGCTGCGCAAGGCGCCAAAATCCCCGCTCATGAGACAAGATGGCCGCGATCTCCTTCAACTTAAGGATGCGCTTGGCGTGCGCATCAAAGAAGGCAACGATGTCCGGCTTTGCTATCTGAATTCGTGTTTTGTTCATTTGAGTTAGATCCGGACAGTGCCACGCTGTGAAGTATATATACTTCGCAGCATGGCACTCTCAATCATATATGTCTAGCGACGAAACCGCCTCTCAAGTGGCCTCCATCCGGCTTAGGCAGCCGGACGTCTGGTGCGATGCGGGGGCCTCAGGTAGAGGTCGCCGCAAAATGACGCAATGCTGTGGAGTATATATACTCCACAGCACTGCATCAATCTCCTGGATCCTGTGTCTAGCTAGACAGCCGTATGCCTGGTGCGATACGGGGGCTCTGGTAGGGGGCGCCGCAAAATAACGCAATGCTGTAGAGTATATATACTCCACAGCACTGCATTAACTCTGATATCTGGTCCCCAGGGTACGTCCCTGCGTCACGCCTGGGGAAGCTGCCACACAGGGATTCTGGAGGGAGGCATGAGTAATGCTGTGGAGTATATATACTCCTCAGTATTACTCAGCCTCCTGGGTAGTGCCTTATATCCCCGCGCAGACGGCGCAGCGGCGCTTCTCCATCTCTTCCGCTCCGCCCACGCCTGCGGCGTCGGCTCCACTCCGCCGTTCCGGCGGCAACAGCGGTTGTCAGCGCCATGCCTCCGGCATCGCGCTGGCCGGGAAACCTTCAACCACGCACCGTCGCAGCCGGTGCTTCCGCGTAATCCACACCATCTTTCGTGAGTTCCTTCGCCCTTAGTTCGCGACCATAGCTGGTCTGCTGAGGGAACGGCGCTACACGCCTTGCAAGGGGCTTTCGCGGCATAAAACGCCGCCACCCGCCAAGCCGCGCTGCGCGCGCGGGCACCGACATTTATTCCACGTCCCATTGCATCCCTCATCCCCCCGCCTAAACCCGTCGCAAGGGCGAAGGAACTCACGAAAGACGGCAGCGCGGGCAAGCAGGACACCAGCCAGCGCCGGAGCAGAAAAGCCGGGGCTCCAGAATCTTCGAATCCGGCAGTTTTGAAACCCAGTTCGCGAGATACCCGCAAGCAACCATCAACCTGAGGAGGTCCATATGAACACGATGAACGAGATTTTCGGTGAAGTGATTTACAGCTACACCCGCAAGCAGGCCATCGAGGACGGTCAGCTGATTTGCGTCGACGAGGTGGCAAGAGAGGTCGGATTCCGCATCCCGGTAGCTGTCACCCGCGGAGTGTGGGGCGATTGTGTGGAGTGGGGCGAGGCAGACAACCGCAGCCAGACCTATCAAGACGAAGCGGGGAGATTGTGGGACGTGCTGTGGATGGCGATGAACGCTGCGCGTCGTGGCGCTGGTGCACAGAGACTTGTTTTCCAGCTCTACCGCGTACCCCGTGGCGGACGCGGCGTGCGGCCACGCTTGGTGAAATTAGTCGCGCACATTGGGCCCGGAGACGACGGCGATCCGGTCATCACCATCCTGCTTCCTGGTGAAGATTGAAAGCGTGTGTGTGGACAGAAAACACCAAAAAACCGGCAGCGAGCTAGCTGCCGATCAAACTTGAACTGCGATCGTTAGTTCGTTTGTTTGTTTATTCGTTTGTTTTGTTCAGGAGGGGCCATCCATGCGTCCGGCAGAATTCACTACAGAGTCGATCATCAGTGCAGGCCAGGAGCTACATGCTGCCGGCCGCGCCGTGACGGGTTTCGCCATTCGCCAGAAAATCGGCGGCGGCAATCCTGCCCGCCTCAAACAGGTGTGGGAGGAGCACGTCAGCAGCCAATCAGTCGCTAAGGCAGAGCCGGTTGCAGAGCTGCCCGTTGAGGTTGCCGAGGAGATGGCTACTGTGACCAAAGCGCTTACGGAGCGCTTGGCGACGCTGGCTGTCGAGCTGAACGACAAGGCCGTTAAAACGGCCGAGCGACGCGTTGCCGAAGTCATCCGAACCGCAGGTGAACAGCGTGAATTTGCTGAGCGAGAATTGGCCGACGCAGCGCAGACGGTCGATGATCTGGAAAACCAGCTGGAGGAAGTGAAAACCGCAGCCTCAGGGCTTGAAAAGATTCTGGCCGACCAGCAGGCCGTCAGCCAAGCGCAAGCCATTGAGCTGGCCCAAGTCCGGGAGCGCCTTGCTCTGACCGAGCAGGCTGCCAAGGCGGCAGCCGAGGAACACGCTGCCGAGATAGGTCGCCTTAATGCCGGTTTTGAAGCTGAGCGCAGCCGTTACCAGCGCGAGCTAGCCGGGCAGAAGAAGGCTTTTCAGGATACTGTCACCGAACGCGACGCGGCACGCACCGAGTTGGCGTCCGTGAAGGCCAAGGCCGAGGCCGCCGTTCAGACGCATCAGGAGCAGCGCAAGCAGGCAGCGGCCGAGGCGAATCGTGTTGCGGAGAGATTGACCAAGGCACACGCCGAGCGCGATAGCGACCGCAAAGAGGCTGCTAAGGCCCGAGAGGAAGCGGCTCGGCTACGCGGGCAGGTTGATGCCTTGCAGACGCAGAGCGCGGATCTCATGCGCGCGTTGGCTGATCGCCAGTGAATGAATGAGGCCCAGGCCCGCGCGCTGATTGCAGCAGGTCGACTGCTACAGTCAAAAGCCTGGCCGAGTGGCCGCGTTGAGATCGAAAGGCGAGAAGGGGAGACCTATCCGCAGGCGGTTTCCCGCTTCATCGCTACGCTGGAAAACGGAGATCGGGATCGCCTCCGTGAACTGACGGCGTGGGTTCTGGAATATGAACGGTTCGATATCTAGCTAGACAGCCCCACTGCGTCCGCACACAGTCATAGGCTGATCAAACGAGCCTGCCGCCGTGTTAGGCGGCCGCTTTCAGCGGCAGGCAAGTCGGCGCACCAGCGAACCAACGTGGCGTTCATAGTCCTGACTTACGGATCGGAACAACGCTGGATCCATTCTCTAAGCCCTCAACATAATTAGCCCACGATTGCAGCATTTCTTTTCTGGGCTCGGAGTATTGGGCGCGATTGTAGACGCCCCTGATTCCACCGATGGCATGGTTTAGCGCCTTCTCGATGACATCAGAGTCCCAGCCCATTTCGTGGAGATGTGTCGAGGCGGTCCGGCGCAGGTCATGAATCCAGATGTCGCCCAGCCACTCCAGGCCGGGCTTCTTCTTCGCAACGTAGATGGCTTGGTTCAGTGTGGTGAGACTGATCGGCTTCCCCGGATCACGCCCTGGCAATACCCATGGACTGCGACCGGCAAGGCCGCGCAGTTCCGAGAACAAGGTGAGCGCTTGACGCGATAGATAGACGATGTGGGCGTTGCGCGTCTTCACGTTGTCCTGGGGCATGCGCCATTCGGCGCGATCGAAGTCCACGTCCTCCCATTTGGTCTTGATTAGTTCGCCCTTCCGACACAAGGTGAGCAGGATGAGGCGGAAGGCGATGCGATTGCTCTGACAGGTCGGCAGGGCATCCACCGTCTGGAGGAAACGGCCGATCTCAACTGATGACAACGCCCTTTCCCGAGGTGGTTTACTGCCGATGATCTTGGCAGCACGTACCTGGGCCGCAGGGTTTACTACCATGAGATGCCGGTCGACAGCGTATCCGAAAAGTCCGCGAAGCTGCTCAAGCACCTTCCGCGCTACGGCAGGGGCGCCCCCACGCTTGATCTTGTCGACGATTGCCACACAGTCTGCCGGACTGACTTCGTGCAGGAACTCATTGCCAATAGCAGGAAGTATTTTTTGTTCGATGTAGGCTCTTGCCCGGCTAGAGGATGCCAGCTTGGAGACATGATCATCCATGTAAGCCTTGGCCAATCCCCGAACAGTCTGTAGATCATCTGACAGGCGTCGTTTTTCTTCCTGTTTGCCCTTCGCAGGGGATTTCCCTTCGGCAACCTCTTTACGTGCCTCGAAATGGAGTTCGCGGGCACGGGCCAGAGGGATTTCTGGATAGCTGCCTAGCGAGAGCTTTTCTTGACGTCCGTGGACACGGTAACGATACAGCCAGGCTTTTTGACCACTTGACCTGACCTCAAGTACCAGGCCATCACCGTCAGCAACTTGGTAAGGCTTCAGTTGTGGCTTCAGATTTCGAATCTTGATGTCGGTGAGAGAACCCATGATCGCTGTCTCCTATGCCAGCTGTGTCCATGATTATCCTCGTATGCTTCGTTTAGTCCTTGGACACAGCCATGGACACGAAGGACACACCTATGGACACAAAATGCATGCGCTGCATGTGAACACATGGGAACATCCGGATACAACAAACGCCAACAGATCAGTGTGTTGCGCAGCGTCCCTGTTTCAACCGTGTTCTTCAGTGAACAACGGTATACAAACTTGGATGTCCCAGGCGGCGAGTTTCATGCCGCCGAGTGTACCGCAGGTGGCTACCGTGTCGCGGTGGGCGCGGGGGCCGGTGCCGGAGCGCCAGCCGGCTGGCGGGCGGGGACCGATTTGGGATAGCCGGCGCGGTCGAGCGCGGCCTGCCACTGTCCGGTCTCGAAACCGTCCAGGCGGTCGCTGCCGATCAGCAGCACGGGGACGTTCAGCTTGCCGGTGAGTTTCTTCAGTTCCGCCTGTGCGTCGGGATTCGCCTGCGGGTCCTTGCTGTTGAAGGGCACGCCGCGCTCGCCCAGAAGCTTGCGCGCGTCGTCGCAGGGCATGCCGCAGTCGCTCGCGTACAGGGTGACCGGGGATTTCTCGCGCGCCATGCGGCCGGCGTAGGACTCGCCGCCCTCGATGACGTTGCCCTTCATCGCCTTCTGCTGCACGTTGCGCGTGCTGGGCGGCGGCGGATGGTCGCTGTAGACCGTCCGCCCCTGTTCATCCTTCCACTGGTAGACCTGGGCTGCCGACAGCGGGGTGCTCGCTGCCAGACATGCCGCGAGGACAAACCATCCTGCCTTCATGCCGCTCTCCCTTCAGACGCAATCGTTTCCTGTAACGGCAGGCAGAATGATGGACTTTAGTACGCTGCGTGCGGCAAACCGGCTCAGACCATGCCGTTGTGGCGCAGCAGCGCGTCGATCGCCGGTTCGCGGCCGCGGAAGGCCTTGAACGATTCGAGCGCCGGGCGCGCGCCGCCCTGGGCGAGAATCTCGCTCCAGAAGCGGTGGCCGGCTTCCGGGTTGAGCACGCCGCCGTAGCCTTCCGCTTCGTCCTCGAACAGCGCGTAGGCGTCGGCGGACAGCACCTCCGCCCACTTGTAGCTGTAATAGCCCGCCGCGTAGCCGCCGGCGAAGATGTGCGAGAAGTTGTTGGGGAAGCGGTTGTACGCCGGCGGAACGATGACCGCGACCTGGCGGCGGATGTCCTCGATGAGGTCCTGCGCGGTGCGCTTGCCGTTGGGGTCGAAGTCGTCGTGCAGGTGCATGTCGAAGCTGGCGAATTCGACCTGGCGCAGCATCTGCAGGCCGGCCTGGAAATTCTTCGCGGCGAGCATTTTGTCGAAGAGCTCGCGCGGCAGGGGCGCGCCGGTGTCGACGTGGGCGGTCATGTGTTTCAACACGTCCCATTCCCAGCAGAAATTCTCCATGAACTGTGAAGGGAGTTCGACCGCGTCCCATTCCACGCCGTTGATACCGGACACGCCGAGGTCTTCCACCTGCGTCAGCAGATGGTGCAGGCCGTGGCCGGTTTCGTGGAACAGGGTGATGACCTCGTCGTGGGTGAACAGCGCGGGCTTGCCGCCGACCGGCGCGGAAAAGTTGCAGTTGAGATACGCCACCGGGGTCTGGATGCCGTCGCCCCCTCCATCGGTTGAAGGCAGGCGGCGCCGGGTGATGACGTCGTCCATCCATGCACCGCCACGCTTGGAGGCGCGCGCATAGAGGTCGAGATAGAACTGGCCGATGCGCTGTCCGGCGCGGTCGTAAAGGGTGTAGAACTTGACGTCCGGGTGCCATACCGGTGCGCGGTCCTCGCGGATGGCGAGGCCGTAGAGCGTCTCGACGAGCTTGAACAGGCCGCCCAGGACGCGCGGTTCGGGGAAGTACTGCTTCACTTCCTGATCGGAGAAACTGTAGCGTGCCGCGCGCAGCTTTTCCGAGACGTAGGCGTTGTCCCAGGCTTCCAGCGTTTCGAGTCCGAGCTCGCTGGCGGCGAAGGCCTTCATCTCGGCGAAATCCTTTTCCGCGTGCGGGCGCGCACGCGCGGCCAGCTCGTCGAGAAATTCCAGCACCTGGGCCGGCGTGTCGGCCATCTTGGCTTCCAGCGACACTTCGGCGTAGCTTCTGAAGCCGAGCAGCTCGGCGGCTTCGCGGCGCAGGCGGAGAATTTTTGCAATCAGCGGCGTATTGTCCCACTCGGCCTTGCCGAATTCGGAGGCGCGCGTGACATAGGCACGGTAGAGGGTTTCACGCAGAGCGCGCCGGTCGGCGTATTGCATCACCGGCAGGTAGGAGGGCATCTGCAGGGTGATTTTCCAGCCGGGCTTGCCATCGGCTTCGGCGGCGGCGCGCATCATTTCCAGGACGTCGGCCGGCACGCCGGCGAGCTCGCCCGCATCCTCGGCGTAGTGCGCAAAGTCGTTGGTGGCGTCGAGCAGGTTCTCCTCGAATTTTGCGGAGAGCTGGGCGAGTTCCTCCTGCACCTGCATGAAGCGCGCCTTTTTGTCGGCGGGCAGCTCGGCGCCGCCCAGGCGGAAGTCGCGCAGCTCGTTTTCCACGATCTTGCGGCGCGCGGGGGACAGCGTGGCGAAGGCCGGGCTTGCGGCGAGCGCCTTGTATTTGGCGAACAGGGCGGCGTTCTGCCCGAGCTCGGCATAGTAGACGGTGATCTTTGGCAGGTTGGCGTTGTAGACTTCGCGCAGTTCGGGTGAATCCATCACCGAATGCAGGTGCGAGACCTGGCCCCAGGCGCGCCCGAGACGCTCGTTCGCGTCTTCCATCGGTGCAACGAAGGCGTCCCACTCGGGCGGCGTGTCTGGCGCTTCGGCCTGTTTCACCGCCGCGCGGCATGCGGCGAGCAACGGGTCGATCGCCGGGGTGACGTGTTCGGTCCTGAAATCGGCGAAGCGGGGCAGGCCGGAAAAATCGAGCAGCGGGTTCATCGTTGGGCTTTCACAAAAGGACGACTGAGAGGCGCCGGCGAATCAGCGCCGGCAAGCGATTATAATTTGTGCCCGTCACCGCCGCGTTTCAACCCCGCTCGAACCATGGCCTTGCACGCTTCCGTCGCGCCCTATCAGGGGCATGTTCCCCAGCTCGCAGCAGGCGCCTGGGTGCACCCGCGCGCCACCGTCATCGGCGAGGTCGTGCTCGGATGCGACGCGTCGGTGTGGCCCGGTGCGGTCATCCGCGGCGACGTCAATGCGATCGCCGTCGGCGACGCCACCAATATCCAGGACAACAGCGTGCTGCACGTTTCGCACCGTACCGCGGAGAATCCGGCCGGCGGGCCGCTCGTCGTCGGCGCGCGCGTCACCGTGGGGCACGGCGTGATCCTGCATGCCTGCACCATCGAGGACGAATGCCTGATCGGCATGGGCTCGATCATCCTCGACCGCGCGGTGATCCGCAAGCACGTGCTGCTCGGCGCCGGTTCGCTGGTGCCGGAAGGCAAGGTGCTCGAATCCGGGCATCTCTATCTGGGGCGTCCGGCGAAACTGGTGCGTGCCTTGACCGCGGACGAGATCGCTTATTTTGCCTACTCGGCCGCGCACTATGTGAAACTCGCGCGGTCGTACGCCTGACCCGCGCTCCACGAAACCGGACGCGGGACATTTCCAGTAATCCATTCCTGAATCATCGAGACATGGCGCAATACGTCTATTCCCTCAACCGGGTCGGCAAGATCGTCCCGCCCAAGCGGCAGATTCTCAAGGACATCTCGCTGTCCTTCTTCCCCGGCGCGAAGATCGGCCTGTTGGGCCTGAATGGCTCCGGCAAATCCTCGCTGATCCGCATCATGGCCGGTGTCGACACCGACATCGAAGGCGAGGCGATTCCGATGCCGGGCATCCGCATCGGCTACCTGCCGCAGGAACCGCAGCTCGATCCCGCGCACACGGTGCGCCAGGCGGTGGAGGCGGGCTTGGGCGAGATCGTCGCGGCGAAAGCGCGCCTCGACGAGATCTACGCCGCCTACGCCGAGCCCGACGCCGATTTCGACCAGCTGGCCGAGGAGCAGGCGAAGTGTGAAGCGATCATCGCCACCGCCGGCGCCGACCTCGATACGCAGATGGAAATCGCCGCCGATGCATTGCGACTGCCGCCGTGGGACGCGGTGATCGGCCACCTCTCCGGCGGCGAGAAGCGCCGCGTCGCGCTGTGCCAGTTGCTGCTGTCCAATCCCGACATGCTGCTGCTCGACGAGCCGACCAACCACCTCGATGCAGAATCGGTCGACTGGCTCGAGCAGTTTCTCGTGCGCTATCCGGGGACGGTGGTCGCGGTGACGCACGACCGCTACTTCCTCGACAACGCCGCCGAGTGGATCCTCGAACTCGACCGTGGCCACGGCATCCCGTGGAAGGGCAACTACACCAGCTGGCTCGAGCAGAAGGAAGCGCGCCTGGAGACCGAGGCCAAGCAGGAGGCGGCGCGCATCAAGACCATGAAGCACGAGCTCGAATGGGTGCGGCAGAACCCGAAGGCGCGCCAGGCCAAATCGAAGGCGCGTCTGGCCCGCTTCGAGGAGCTGAATTCCGTCGAATACCAGAAGCGCAACGAGACCCAGGAAATCTTCATTCCGGTGGGCGAGCGGTTGGGCGACAAGGTCATCGACTTCCGCAACGTGACCAAGGCGTTCGGCGACCGGCTGTTGATCGACGACCTCAGCTTTTCCGTGCCGCCCGGCGCCATCGTCGGCATCATCGGTCCCAACGGCGCCGGCAAGTCGACCCTGTTCCGCATGATCACCGGTGCGGAAAAGCCCGACTCGGGCGAGATCGAGATCGGTCAGACGGTGAAGCTCGCCTATGTCGACCAGAGCCGCGACGCGCTGGCCGCAGAAAAAACCGTGTTCGACGAAATCGCCGAAGGACGCGACATTCTCACCGTCGGTCGCTACGAAATTCCGGCGCGCGCGTACCTGGGCCGCTTCAACTTCAAGGGCGGCGACCAGCAGAAACTCGTCGGCAAGCTCTCCGGCGGCGAACGCGGCCGCCTGCATCTGGCGAAAACCCTCATCGCCGGCGGCAACGTGCTGCTGCTCGACGAACCATCGAACGACCTCGACGTGGAAACCCTGCGCGCGCTGGAAGACGCGCTGCTCGAATTCGCCGGCTGCGTGCTGGTGATCTCGCACGACCGCTGGTTCCTCGACCGCATCGCCACCCACATCCTCGCCTTCGAGGGCGACTCGCAGGTGGTGTTCTTCCCCGGCAACTACCAGGAATACGAGGCGGACAAGAAAAAGCGCCTGGGCGAAGAGGGCGCGAAGCCGAAACGCATCCGCTACAAGCCGATCAGCCGCTAACACTGACGGGCTGGTGTTGTATGTTTCAGTAATATGTATTTGAAGTAATCCGCGTGTCCCTGGGCGCGACCTTGGTTCTGCCATGAGCGAGCGACGTGTACCGATCCCTCATTTCGCAACCGAGGCTGAAGAACGCGTGTTCTGGGAAAGCCGCGACAGCAGTGACTACGTGGACTGGAGCAAGGCGGCGAAGGTCGTCATGCCCGGTCTCGAAGCGGGCAAGAGTCAATCCGCTGTTGCTGACGCGGCTGAGGGGCACCCGCAGGACCGCGGCAAAACGACCGTGGTGTGAAGCGGATCAGGCTGCACCGCCGGATGGCGAGGCCGCATTTCCGCGCTGCCCGTAATCCTTGAAGCGTTCCAGCACGACGTCCATTTCCGCGTCGTCGAGCAGCACCGGTTCGCCCATCAGCGAGGCGCGCCAGTATTGCGCGCACAACGCCTCCACTTCCAGCGCCAGGTCCAGCGCAACATCCAGGGTGGCGCCCACGGCGACCTGGCCATGGTTGCTCATCAGGCAGGCGCGACGATCCTGCAGGGCGGCAAGGACGGCGTGCGACAGCGCTTCGGTGCCGAAGGTGGCGTAATCGGCGCAGCGGATGTCGCGTCCGCCGGCCGCAGCGACCATGTAATGGAAGGGCGGGATCGCGCGGCGCAGGCAGGACAGGCTCACCGCATACGGTGAATGCGCGTGCACCACTGCGTGGATTTCGGCGCGGGAGACATAAAGGTCGCGGTGGATGCGCCACTCGCTCGACGGTTTCAACTCGCCGCGCGCCACGCCGTCGAGACCGACGAACACCATTTGCGCGGGTTGCAGCGTGGCGCCGGGCAGGCCGCTCGGCGTGACGAGAAAGCCATCCTTCCAGCGCGCGCTGACGTTGCCGGAGGCGCTCTGGTTCAGGCCCTGCAGCACCGTCTGCCGCGCGGTTTCGGCGAGCGCGGCGCGCAGTCCGGCTTCGCTGTTCATGCCGGTGTTCCGCGCGGATACAGCACGGCAAGGCCGGCCGCGCTGGCCGGGCACACGCCGCGCTCGGTGATGAGGCTGCGGATCAGGCGCGCCGGGGTGACGTCGAACGCGGGATTGGCCGCCGCGCTTTGTGGCGGCGTGAGGCGCACGCTCGCCACGCCGCCGTCCTCGGTCGCACCGGGAATGTGCGTCACTTCGGCGGCGGCGCGCTCCTCGATGGGAATGCCGCTGCCGTCCGCCAGGCGCCAATCGATGGTGGGGCCGGGCACGGCCACGTGGAAGGGTACGCCGTTGTCGTGCGCGGCGAGCGCCTTCATGTAGGTGCCGATCTTGTTGGCGGCGTCGCCGTTCGCCGCGACGCGGTCGGCGCCGACGATGACGAGATCGACCTGGCCGTGCTGCATCAGGTGGCCCGCCGCATTGTCGGCGATGACCGTGTGCGGCACGCCGTGCTGCGCGAGTTCCCACGCGGTGAGCGAGGCACCCTGGTTGCGCGGGCGCGTCTCGCTCACCCACACGTGCACGGGGATGCCCGCGTCGAACGCGGCGTAGATCGGCGCGAGCGCCGTGCCCCAGTCCACCGTGGCGAGCCAGCCCGCGTTGCAGTGGGTCATCACCTGCACGGTGCGCGCGCGGCGTTCGTGGCAGGCGCGCAGCAGCGCCATGCCGTGGCGGCCGATGGCCTGGTTCAGCGCGACGTCCTCGTCGGCGATCGCCGCCGCCTCGTGCCACGCGGCGGCACGACGTTGGGCGGCGGGCAGCGGTGCGAGCACGCCCTGCATGCGTTCCAGTGCCCAGCGCAGGTTCACCGCCGTCGGGCGCGTGGCCAGCAGGCGCGCGCAGCCGGTTTCGAGTGTGGTGTCGTGCGCATCGTCCGCCAGACCCAGCGCCAGCCCGTAGGCCGCCGTCACGCCGATCAGCGGCGCGCCGCGCACGCGCATCACCGCGATCGCTTCGGCGGCGTCGTCCAGGGTGCGCAGGGTACGAAATTCCAGCCGGTGTGGCAGCAGCGTCTGGTCGATGATCTCGACGCCGGCGAAATCGGGCAGGGGACGGATGGTGCGGGTGGGGGTGCCGTGGATGTTCATGCGCGAAGCGAGCGATGCGAAGAACCGCTGATTCTACCGCGCGCCGCCGCTACAGCCGGCCCGCCTTGAAGGTGTCGCACTGCGTCGCGTCCCCCGTCTGCATGCCGCGCTGGAACCAGCGCATGCGCTGTTCGGACGAACCGTGGGTGAAGGATTCCGGCACCACATAGCCGCGCGCCTGCTGCTGCAGGCGGTCGTCGCCGACACCCGCCGCCGCCGCGAGTGCCTCCTCGACATCGCCCGGCTCCAGCACCTGCCGTGCCCTTTGCGCATGATGCGCCCACACGCCGGCGAAGCAGTCCGCCTGCAGTTCCATGCGCACCTGCAAGGCGTTGCCTTCCGCCTCGCCCGCGCGGCTTCGCGCCGCGTGTACCTGTTCCGCAACGCCCAGCAGCGTCTGCACGTGGTGGCCCACCTCGTGCGCCACCACATAGGCCTGCGCGAAGTCGCCCGGTGCGCCGTGGCGCTGCGCGAGGTCGTTGAAGAAACTCATGTCGAGATACAGCTTGCGGTCGGCCGGGCAATAGAACGGCCCCATCGCCGCCTGCGCGAAGCCGCACGCCGACTGCACCGCGCCGGAAAACAGCACCAGCTTGGGCTGCTCGTACTGCCGGCCGGAATCCCGGAACAGCGCGCCCCAGACGTCCTCGGTGTCGGCCAGCACCACCGCCATGAAATCCTTGAGGCGTTCTTCCTCCGGACTGAAGCTTGCCGGTTGTGTCTGCTCCGTGGGGGCGAGGTTGCCGGCCTGGTTCAGCACCACCGCAGGATCCACACCGAAGTACATGGCGACCAGCGCGAGAACGATGGCACCGAGGCCGCCGCCCGCCAAGCCACGGCCGCTCACGCGCATGCCGCGCCGGTCCTCGATGTTGTCACTGCGACGTCCGCGTTCCCAGCGCATGGCGGTTCCCGGTGGGTGATGAAAAACCGATTCTAGTTCATCCCAGCGTCACACCCAGCCACGCGCCGATGCCATACGTCGCCAGGCCGGCCGCGCCGCCGATGGCGAGCATGCGCAGCCCGGAGAACAGGGCGCGACGGCCGGTGAAAAGGCTCATGCTGGCGCCGACGGCGAACAGGCCGAGCGCGGTCAGCGCAATCGAAGCCGGGAGTGGCTGGCCGGCGCCGAGCAGGAAGGGCGCGAGTGGCAGCGCGGCGCCGGCAGTGAAGGCGGAAAAGGAAGACAGCGCGGCGACCCAGGGCGAGGCGAGTTCAGCGGGGTCGAGACCGAGTTCCTCGCGTGCCAGGGTGTCGAGCGCGCGCTCGGAATCCTGCATGAGGGTGTCGGCGAGCTTGCGTGCCTCGGCCGGGGCCATGCCCTTGGCGGCGTAAATCAGCGCCAGCTCGGCCGCCTCCTCGTCGGGGTATTGCTCCAGCTCGTCGCGCTCGAGGCCGATCTGGTATTCGAACATCTCGCGCTGCGCGCGCACCGACACGTATTCGCCGGAGGCCATGGAAAACGCGCCGGCAAGCAGTCCGGCGACACCGGTGAGCACGATCACCGAGGCGTCCTGCGCGGCGCCGGCGATGCCGTAGATCAGCGCGGCGTTGGAGACCAGACCGTCGTTGACGCCGAACACGCCGGCGCGCAGCGCGTTGCCGGCGGTGCCGCTCTGGTGGCGCTTGCCGATGTCTTCGCGGTGCAGCGGCATGGGGTGCGGGGCGGCGTGCGTGTAGAGCACCATGCCGCGCACTTTCATCGCCGCCAGCACGCTGCGCATCGCGCGCGGCGTGAAGCGGCGCACCAGCCAGGCGACGACACGCGCGCGCAGCTCGGGGCGGAAGGCGTGTGGCAGCGTGCCGCCGTTCTGCATGACGAGGGTCTGCCAGATGGCGGCCTGTGCCTCGGCGGCCTGCGCCAGCTCGTTGAACAGCGCCTCGCGCGGCGTACCACGCTCGCAGTCGGCGACCACGCGGTAGAGCCAGGCGGACTGTTTTTCCTCGTGCCAGGAGGCGAGCGGGTCGCTCATGCGGCCTGCCGGCGGTACTGGATGGCCTCGGCGAGATGCGTAGTCGTGATGTCGGCACTGCCGGCAAGATCGGCCACGCTGCGCGCGAGTTTGAGCACGCGGTGGTACGCGCGCGCGGACAGGTTGAGACGGCTGATGGCCTGCTTGAGCAGGTTTTCGCCGGTGACGTCGAGAGTGCAGAATGCCTCGATGTCCTGCGGTCCGAGCGCGGCGTTGGGCTTGCCCTGGCGTTCCATCTGGCGCGTGCGCGCGGCTTCCACGCGGGTGCGGATGGCGGCGCTCGATTCCCCCGCGCCGGCTCGCATCAGTTCATCCTCGGTGAGCGCGGGCACGTCGATCTGGATGTCGATGCGGTCGAGCAGCGGGCCGGAAATGCGCCCGCGGTAGCGGGCGATCTGGTCGGGGGTGTCGCGGCAGGCCCGGCTCGGGTGGCCGAGATAGCCGCAGGGGCAGGGGTTCATCGCCGCGACGAGCTGGAAGCGCGCCGGAAAGTCGGCCTGCCGGGCGGCGCGCGAAATGGTGATGTGGCCGGTTTCCAGCGGCTCGCGCAGCACTTCCAGCACCTGACGCGAGAATTCCGGCAGTTCGTCGAGGAACAGCACGCCGTGGTGCGCGAGCGAGATTTCGCCGGGACGCGGGTTGCCGCCGCCCCCCACCAGCGCGACGGCGGATGCGGTGTGATGCGGCGCGCGGAAGGGACGACGCCCCCATTGCGCCAGATGAAAACCACCGTTCAGGGACGCGACCGCGGCCGCTTCCAGCGCTTCGGTTTCAGCCATCGCCGGCAGGATGCCGGGAAAGCGCGCGGCGAGCATCGACTTGCCGGTACCGGGTGGTCCGGCCATCAGCACGGAATGCCCGCCCGCGGCGGCGACTTCGAGCGCGCGCCGCGGGCCGCTCTGGCCCTTGACGTCGGCGAAGTCGGGATAGCCGGGGACGGCGTCGGCGGCAATCTGCGCGGGTTCGGCGAGCGCGCCCTGGCCGGCGAGCCACGCGCACACCTCCAGCAGGCTGGTCGCGCCGCGCGTGTCGACGCCGCGCGCGAGCGCCGCCTCGCCCGCCGACTGCGCCGGCAGCACCAGCGCGCGGCCGGCCTTGCGCGTGGCGAGCGCCATCGCCAGCGCGCCGCGCACCGGGCGCAGTGCGCCGGTCAGGGCGAGTTCGCCGGCGAACTCGGTGTCCTTCAGCCGGGCGGCGGGAATCTGTCCGGACGCGACGAGGATCGCCAGCGCGATCGGCAGATCGAAGCGGCCCGATTCCTTTGGCAGGTCGGCGGGCGCGAGATTGACGGTGATACGGCGTGCGGGAAATTCGAAGCGCGCATTCTGGATCGCCGCGCGCACGCGGTCGCGTGCTTCCTTGACCTCGGTTTCGGGCAGACCGACCAGGGTGAACGCCGGCAGGCCGTTGGCCAGATGCGCCTCGACCACCACTTCGGGCGCGTGCATGCCGGCGAGCGCGCGGCTGGTGACGACGGCGACGGCCATGCCTTCAGTCTTCGGCGCGCTGCTGCTTTTCCAGTTCGGCGATGCGCGCTTCCAGTTGCACCAGCTTTTCGCGCGTGCGCGCCAGCACGTCCGCCTGCACGTCGAATTCCTCGCGACTCACCATGTCGAGCTTGCCGAGCATCGAGGTGAGGCCGGCCTTGAGGTTCTGCTCGATGTCCTTCGCGGGCGACTGCTTGAGCGCGTCGCCGAGCTTGCCGACGATTTCGTTGATGAACACGGGTTGGGAAAACTTGGGATTCATGACGGCCTCCAGTGAGGCGTCAGTGTAACAAGCGGGAGGCGCGCCGCGTAGCCGCACGAAGCCGCACGAAGATTGTGCACGTCGCCGGCGGGACGCACCAGGACGGTGCGATGGTACGGGCGCGTTTGCACCATGAGTACACAAATCATTGTTTTGTCGAATAAAAAAATCTGGCATGCCTCGTGCTGAAGCCAGGGTGCGATGCTGCGCGTCACTCAATCTGGAGACTTTCATGAAGCAGACTGTGCCCGTGTTCGTTCTGACCGCCCTGATGGCTACTCCCGCGGCCGCGGAGACCGCTCCACACGCCGTGACCGGCAATGTCGCGCTAAGCAGCGATTACGTCTTCCGCGGCATCTCGCAAACCGGCGGCGATCCGGCGATCCAGGGCGGCCTCGACTATACCCATCGCAGCGGTGTCTATCTGGGCACCTGGGGGTCGAACGTCGGCTGGATCGAGGACTTCCAGGGCTATGCGTCGGGCAATGTCGAGCTGGATCTCTATGGCGGCTTGCGCGGTGGCTTCGGTGCGACCGGCGTGGGTTACGACGTCGGCATCATCGGCTATTTCTATCCCGGCAAGGCCCGCGGCGCCGTCGAGGCGGACACCACGGAAGCCTATGTCGCCCTGGGTTGGAAGTGGTTCACCGTCAAGTATTCCTGCAGCCTGAGTGACGAAACCTTCGGGTTCGCCAACGCCGGCGGCTCCGGCTATCTGGATGTCTCCGCGAGCGTGCCGGTCGGCGAAACGGGACTAACCCTGGGCGCGCATTGGGGCCGCTTTTCCTTCGACAACAACGGCGCACAGGACTACGACGACTGGAAACTCAGCGCCGCCTACGACCTGGGCCGGCTTTCCGACACCCTGTCCGGCGTGAGTCTTGGTGTGGCCTGGTCCGACACCGACACCGCGGGCGGCGACGGGACCGGCTTTTCCGCACCGTGGACGGATGCGAACGGCCATGACCTGGGGGCGGGAACCGCCATCGTCTGGATATCGAAGGCGCTCTGAGGCGGGCATCCACCTCTTCATCCTCATTCCTGAATCGGGAGACACCATGAAATTCGTTACCGCAATCATCAAGCCGTTCAAGCTGGACGAAGTGCGCGAAGCCTTGTCCGCCCTCGGCGTCACCGG
>JACDJA010000715.1_pt1 | contig 34966 bp, 37 predicted proteins | sample 7449241 | NCBI WGS metagenome assembly JACDJA01 (sample SAMN14253289, study PRJNA609438) | sludge metagenome | isolation source: initial anaerobic sludge | collected 2018-12-20 | reverse complement strand
GGTGAAGCTAACTTTCCATCGCGCCAAGCGCAAACTTTTCCCTTGGACAGAGGCAACTATGCGCCTATAACAAACTTACTGCTCGATAGGTTTCTTGCCTGTATGAAACCTGCCTCAACAACTCAGCGCCCGCCTTGTGCGGGCGTTTTTTTGTCTCGCGCCCCCTTGCACGAACTCCTCGCAGATGCAGCATGCAGCTTGAGTCTCGCATGTAGCGAAGGGAGCACGCCATGACCCTGAGCGGTCGCACTGCCATCATCACCGGATCGAACTCGGGCATCGGCCTCGGCATTGCCCGCGAACTGGCGCGGGCGGGCGCCGATGTGGTGCTGAACTCCTTCACCGACCGCCCCGAGGACCACGCGCTGGCGGCTGACCTCGGCCGCGAATTCGGCGTCACCGCCCGCTACATCCCCGCTGACATGGCCGACGGCGATTCGGCACGGGCGCTGATCGCACAGGCGGGGGTCTGCGACATTCTTGTGAACAACGCCGGGATCCAGCACGTCGCCCCGGTCGAGGACTTCCCCCCCGCGATCTGGGACCGGATCATCGCGATCAATCTCACGGCGTCCTTTCACACCACCGCCGCCGCGCTGCCGCTGATGCGCAGGTCGGGCTGGGGACGAATCGTCAATATCGCCTCGGCCCACGGGCTGACCGCCTCGCCCTTCAAGTCGGCCTATATCAGCGCCAAACACGGCCTCGTCGGCTTCACCAGGGCGGTCGCCGTGGAAACCGCCGAAGAGCCGATCAACTGCAACGCCATCTGTCCGGGCTATGTGCTGACCTCGATGGTCGAATCGCAGATTCCCGACCAGATGAAGACCCACTCGATGAGCCGCGAAGACGTCATCCGCAAGGTGATGCTCGAGCGTCAGCCCTCGCGCCAGTTCGCGACGGTCGAGGAAATCGGCGGCACCGCCGTCTTCCTCTGCTCACCCTCCGCCAACCAGATCACCGGCACCACGATCAGCGTGGATGGCGGCTGGACCGCACGCTGACCCGGCGGGCCCCCTCTTTGCCCGGGGCGACCTGACCGGACCCTTGGCGGCTTCTCACGCGAAACGCGCTCTCAAGACGCACTCCCGGCGCATCCCGGGCGGGCAAATCCCGCGGGGCCACGGCCGGATGTCGCCGCGCCGGCGTCGCATCCTTCCACCTCTTGAAACCCGTGAAAGGGATCCCATTTCACTCTCACCGGGGCGCCATACGGGCCTCGGGAACCCGCCTGCCCACAAGGGGAGGCATCACAGGTATCGCTCAACGGAGGATAACCCATGCGCACTTTCGATCTCGCGCCCCTGTATCGCGCCACCGTCGGCTTCGACCAGATCGCCGACATGATGGACCGGCTCGTGTCCAGCGATGCGGGTGCCAGCAACTACCCGCCCTACAACATCGAGAAGGTCGCCGAAGACGGCTGGCGCATCTCGATTGCAGTGGCAGGCTTCGCCGCAGCCGACCTGAATGTTGAACTGCGTGAAAACGCGCTCATCGTCACCGGTCGCAAGTCCGAGGACGATGCCGAGCGGCATTTCCTCCATCGCGGCATCGCAACTCGCGCCTTCGAGCGCCGCTTCACCCTCGCCGATCATGTCCGCGTGAGCGGGGCGAGCCACGAAGACGGCATGCTCCATATCGACCTTGTGCGCGAGGTGCCCGAGGCACTGAAGCCGCGCCGGATCGAGATCGAGACTGGCTCCGCCCATCCCGCCCTCGAGGCCGAGGCCAAGCCGGTCAACTGATATCAGTTTCGTGACGAGTGCCGGGGCGCAGGTCCATCCTGCGCCTCTGTTTCCAGACGATTGCCGGGGCGCAGGTTGATCCTGCGCCCCTTTTCATGGCCGCGCCATCGCGCTCCATACCGGTAGCAGATCACCCTCCGCCGCAGTGGCATGGAACACCGCCCGCGCAATCGCGCGCGAGACGCAGATTGCCGCCGCATGGCCCAGCATCACCTCATCGGCCAGCGGATCGCGCAATTCCCGCGCCCCGGTCGCTGCGGCAAAGATCAGGTCACCATCCATTGCCGTATGCGACGGCAGCACCGCGCGCGCGATTCCGTCATGGGCACAGATTGCGAGCCGCGTGCAGCCCGCCTTGTCCAGACGCGCATCCGTCGCCACCACCCCGATCGTGGTCGATTCGCCCGCACGCAGCTTGCCCGCACGCAGCTTGGTTGTAGGCATATCCTGTGGCCCGGCCGAAGACGCGGGGCGGAGTCCGCCAAATTCGCCGGCGACCTCGAACGGTGCCGCATGAAACTGCGGCCCCGCGCCCGCGACCACCGATCCCACCGCATTCACGGCAACCAGCGCCCCCACCACATGGCCCGAGGGCAGCACCAACGAGGCCGAGCCGACACCACCCTTGAGATTGGCGGTAGTAGCCCCGGTGCCCGCGCCTGCGGTCCCCAGCACCATATCCGCCCCCGCCGCCTCAAAGGCTGCCCGTCCCAGCGCGGGATAGGGGTTCTGGTCCCGGTCCCTGGCCCCGCCGTTGAGCAGGTCGAACAGGATCGCCCCGGGCACGATCGGCACCCGCGCCGGACCCACGGCGAAACCGCGCCCGGCCTCGGCCAGCGCCGCAGCCACCCCCGCGCAGGCGTCCAGCCCGAAGGCCGAACCGCCGGACAGCACGAAGGCATCGACATGCGCCACGCTGCGTTCCGGCGCGAGCGCATCCGTCTCGCGCGTCCCCGGCGCCGCCCCCATGACATGCACCCCGCCGACAAACGGCGCGGCAGCGGTCACGACCGTGACTCCCGTCTTCACGCGGTCATCCTGCGCCTGGCCGACCAGCACCCCTGGCACATCGGTGATCAGGTTGCGCGCGCCCGGCCTCATGCCCGTCCCTGCCCGCCATCAAGGCGCAGCACCTGCCCGGTGATCACCCTCGCGCCGCTGCCGCAGAGGGCAAGCGCCGCCGCCGCAATCTCGCGTGGGCAGGGCAGCGCGCCAAGTGGCGCCGTCGGCGGCGCGGCCGGGGCGGATGTGGACATGAAACTGGGCAATGCCGGGCTGTCATCTGCCAGCGCCACCACCGCATTCACACGCAACCCCGCGCCCGCATGGCGCGCGGCCAGCGCGGCCACCGCCGCCGCCAGCCATCCTGCGGCGGCCTCATGCCAGGGGTCGGGCGCAGGCGGCAGGGTCAGCACGAACAGGAACGCACCACCCCCGCGCGCCGCCATCGCCGGGCCCAGCACAGCGTCTATGCTCCGCACCGCCGCCACCATCGGCCCCGGATCGCCCCCTGACGCCGCCAGCGCCACGACGACGAGGCCGAATTCGCCTCCCGCATGTGCCAGCCGCAGGAGCGATGCGTCATCGCCCGGATCGCAGTCGATCCCCTGCTGGCCGATTGTCGCCGCAAAGGTCTCGGCGACGCCCTCTCCCGGGGCGGCGACCGTCACCCGCGCCCCCGCCGCGATCAGCGCACGCGACAGCGCCCGGCCTGCCCCCTGCGCACCGCCGATCACGATTGCCTGTTGCCCGTGCATCTGCATTGCCATTGCCATTGCCCCTTTCGGCCCCGCACCATGGTGCGGCCCGCCGCCCCGAGGTGCAAGCGACGATGACGAGATCGCCTGCACCGGCAGAGATTTGCACAATCCCGACAAACTGGTATGACCGGGCCTGTTTTCCCGCTTGCCGAGTCCAGTGATGATCCCAACTGCTGCCACCTCACTCACCCGTCGCCGCCTCCTTCTGGGGGCCGGTGGCCTGTCGTTTCTGGCCGCCTGCGCCGCGCCCGTGGAGGAAGAGCCGGAAGAATTCATCAACGGCATTCCCGCCAGCCAGATCGTCGAGGGCTACGGCCCGCTTCCCGACGAACGCTACCCGCTGGGCCCGGTCCCGCCCGAATATCTCATCGGCGTGAACCGCCGCGGCCACGGCCGTTACCTGGGCGACGCGCGGCCCGGCTCGATCGAAATCGACACCCATGCCAAGCTTCTCTACTGGATCGAGGACGAGGGCATGGCCTGGCGCTATTCCATCGCCGTCGGCCGCCAGGGACGCGGCATGCACGGCACCACAACCGTCAACCGCAAGGTCGAATGGCCCAGCTGGACCCCGACCCAGAACATGATCCGTGCCGAGCCCGAGATCTACCGTCAATTCGCCGGCGGCGTTCCGGGCGGCCCCGCCAACCCGCTGGGGGCGCGCGCGCTCTATCTGTACCGGGGCGGGCGCGACACGATGTATCGCATCCACGGCACCAATGACTGGTCCTCCATCGGCAATTCCGGCTCGGCGGGCTGCATCCGGCTCTTCAATCACGACATCATCCACCTGTACCCACGGGTGCAGATGGGCGCGCCGGTCGTCCTCCGCAGCCTCGAGGATTCGATCCGGATCGAGGGCTACGCGCTCGCCAATCGTGGTATCGAACTGCCGGCCTATTTCGCGTCGCGCGAATCGATCCAGGACGGCACCGCCGGCCAGCGACCGCCGGTCCCCGAGGCGATGATGAATGCGGACGGCACCTATCCGCCGGAAATCCTCGCGCAGCTCGCACAGCAGGGCGGCACCGACCTTCTGGCCGAAACATCGGGCACATTGGCGCCGCATGATCCGCTCTCGGCAGCGACCCTGGGAATCTGAACTTCGGCGAGGGCTTCCCGAACCGGGGTAACAGGCGGTAGGATCACGCTGCGCGCAGGATGAAGGAGCGCAGCCCGTGCTCAGCGACAGCCTGATCTTCCCGGCAATCGCCCTGTTCTGCCTTGGCTGGGTGGTGCCGCGCCTGCTGGGCGCCTTCTGGCCCGAAGGGCTGCGCCCGCTGATCCTTCTCACGCTGGTCTAGGCGGTGGCCCTGTTCCTGCTGGCCGCAACCGGATTCATCGGTCTCTATCTGCTCGGCGGCGTGCCGTTTCCGGCGCTGTTCCAGCTGGGCCTGCCTGCCTTCGCACTGCATTTCGCCCGACTCGGCCTCGTGTCGGCGCTGTTCTGGGGGCCGATGATGTTGCTTTCGGTCGCCGGCCTGCCGAAATACTGGACAAGGGAAAAGTGGTGACCACTCAACTCCACCGGAGGATGCCATGCGCCGTGTGATCCTGATCCTCAAGATCGTCGTCGCAGTTCTGGTGGCGAGCTTTCTCTATTACACGCTGCCGCGCCACGATATCGCCCGCATCACCGGCACCGAGGTGATCCGGCAGGACCTGTCCTCGTGGAACCGGCTGTTCCATGCGGGGGCCGATGCGGGCAATGTGCGAAGCGACACCCGCGACTTGCGCCTGGTGAATGCCCAGCGCCTCACGCCATGGTTCTTCGGCCTGTTCACCGCCGGCGAGCAGACCATCGTCTACCGCAACGAGGATACCGGCTGGGAGTGGCCGCCCTATTTCAAGTTCGATTCGGCCGATGTGCAGGCGCGGGCGCAGGACCTGACCTCGACTGCCGATGCCCCACGCTGGGCGGTCATCACCCGCTATGGGCTGCGCAGCCGCATGCTGTCGATCTATCCCAACATCATAGCCGTACGCCCCATCGCCGACGAGCGTCCGGCCGTCCAGCGCCTGACCCCGCCGGACATACGAATCATCCCGTGGTTCAATATCTTCTTCTTCATCGCGATGGCGCTGCTCTGGGGCTTCCTGCGCGCGGCGTGGCGCGGCCTCCTGCGTGGAACGAAGGACGAGGACGAGGACACCCCGCAGCCGCGAGGCTTCTTCGCGCGGCTGTTCCGGCGCTGATCACTCCCCCCAGGGGATCCAGATATTCTGCACCTCGGTCGCATGGTCCAGCCAGTCGCGCCCCTCGGCCAGGGCCCAGTCGGTCGCGCGGCCGTTGTTCACCCAGGTCCGCTTGAGGTTCCCCGCGGATTTCGCCTCGATCACCCCGGACAGGTCGCTGGACGAGAACGACCACAATGCATCCAGGTCAAGATGCGCCGCCAGATGGGGCGCAAGCTCGGCGTGGCTGCCGGTCAGGATGTTGACGACGCCCGCAGGGACATCGGATGTCTCGAGCACCTGATAGAAATCCGTCGCCGCCAGCGGAAATGCCTCGGAGGCCACCGCCACCACCCGGTTGCCCATCGCCATCGCCGGTGCGATCACCGAAATCAGCCCCAGCAGCGGCGATTCATCCGGACAGAAGGCGCCGATCTTGCCTACAGGCTGCCGCATGGCCAGCGCCACGCCGCGAATCGGCACCCCATGCGCCTGCCCGTCGAACTTGTCCGCCCAGGCAGCATAGGTAAACAGCCGCCTTATCGACGCCTCGACCTCGGCCGCGCCATCCTTGCCGGTCAGCGCTGCGATACGGGCGGCAAACTCGTCGCGCCGCGCCGACAGATTCTCGGCGATATAATAAATAACCTGCGCCCGCGCATGGCCCGTGGTCCTTGCCCAGCCGGCGGCGGCATTCATCGCCTCGACCGCGTTTCGCACATCCTTGCGGTTGGCCAGGCTCATATGGCCCAGGAGCGTCCCCCTGCGCCCCCGGACCGCGCGCGAATAGCCACCGTCCGGCCGCGCCTGACGGCCGCCGACATAAAGCTTGGCGGTGCGATCAAGCGGATCGACCGGCGCGCCCTGGCCCGCGAACGGCTCGACCTTCTTCAGCCGCGCGCCGCGCATCCGGGGCCGCGTATAGGCCGAAAGACCTTCCCATCCGCCTTCGCGCCCGAACCCGCTCTCGCGCAAGCCGCCGAAACCGGCCGCCGCGTCGAAAAGATTGGTGGCATTGATCCAGACCACACCTGCGGCCAGCTTTGGCGCCACATCGAGGGCAAGGTTGATGTTCTCGGTCCACAGCGTCGCCGCCAGCCCGTAGCGGGTGTTGTTGGCCAGTTGCACCGCCTCGCCAGGCGTGCGGAAAGTGGTGGACACAAGGACCGGCCCGAAGATTTCCTCCTGCATCAGCACCGCTGCGGGCGACAGCCCGGTAATCAGCGTGGGCGGATAGTAACAGCCCACTGCGGGCACGGTGATGGGGGCTACAAAACGCTCGCCCTCGGGGTTCTCGTCCAGCATGCGCGTGATGGTGCGGTGCTGCACCGGGTCCACGACCGCGCCGATGTCGATACATTTGTCCAGCGGATCGCCCATGCGCAGGCTGCCCATCCTTGCGCGCAGCTTGGCATGAAAACGCTCGGCCACGCCCTCCTGCACCAGCAGGCGCGATCCGGCACAGCAGACCTGGCCCTGATTGAACCAGATCGCGTCGACGATCCCCTCGACCGCTGAATCAAGGTCGGCGTCGTCAAAGACGATATAGGGCGACTTGCCCCCCAGTTCGAGCGTGAGCCCCAGCCCCCGCCCCGCCGTCGCCTCGCGGATACGGCGGCCCACGGCGGTCGAGCCGGTAAAGGCGATCTTGTCCACCTTCGCGGCCACGATCATCTCGCCCACCGCACCATCGCCGGTGACGATATTGATGACCCCGGGTGGCACCCCGGCCTCGGCGGACAGTTCGGCAAACAGCAGCGCCGACAGTGGCGTGTATTCGGCAGGCTTCAGCACCACGGTATTGCCCATGGCCAGCGCAGGCGCGATCTTCCATGAGAGCATCAGCAGCGGGAAATTCCAGGGCACGATCTGCCCGCAAACGCCAAGCGCCTCGCGCTCGGGCAGTTCCGCCTCCATCAGCTGGGCCATCCCGGCGTGATAATAGAAATGTCGCTGCGCCAGCGGCACATCGATATCGCGGCTCTCGCGGATCGGCTTGCCGTTATCCATGGTCTCGATCACCGCCAGCAGCCGCGACTGCTTCTGCATGATCCGTGCAAGCGCATAGAGCACGCGCGCCCGCCCGTGGCCGCCCAGCGCCTCCCAGGCGGGCTGTGCGCGCCGCGCTGCCCGCACCGCAGCCTCGACCTCGTCCAGCGAGCCCTGGGTCACCTCGGCCAGCACCTCGCCGGTTGCCGGGTCATGTGTCTCGAATGTCTCGCCCGGCCTGGTAAAGCGGCCGTTGATCCAATGCCCGAACCGCGCGCCATGGCGCGCGATCCAGGCCTGCGCCTCGCTCGCGCTTTCAGGGGCCGGACCATAGTCCATCGACTCGAAGATCTCGCGTACCGTCATGGCAGGCCCCTCCCCTTGCAGGAACGATCCGGCAGGGGCGAAGGGGCCGCGCCCCCGGCCTCAGCCGTCGATCAGCGCCTGCACAATGGCACGGGCCGAGTCGCTGTTCCAGTCCGCACCACCGATCAGCCGCGCGACCTCCTGTCCCTCACGATTGACGAGAATTGTCATCGGCAGGCCAAGCACGCCCATAGCCCGGGCCAGTTGCTGGCGCGGGTCGGCATGGCGCGGCAGGGATTCGGCGCCGACGGAATTGAGAAACTCCTCGACCGCCGGCGCATCGTTGCGCCCGGTGGCGATGGTGAGCACGCGGAAGTCATCGCCCCCCATGGTCTCTTCCAGCGCGGCCAGCGTCGGCATCTCCTCGCGACAGGGCGCACACCATGTGGCCCAGAAGTTCAGCAACAGAACCTGCCCGGCATAATCAGCCAGTGTCACCTCACTGCCATCCTCGGCAATGAACACCGCATCGGGCACTGGCAGTGCCGGATCTATGAGCGCCAGCTTCTCCATGTCGCCTGCCTGAAGCGGCGCCAGATCCACGTCGGCAAGCGCGCTGCCCGCCACCATGTTTGCACAGACAAGGGCAGCCATATAAAAGCCCGTGACCGTCAGACGCATTCCTGAACTCCGTTCGGTGAACGCCCCGAAAGGCGAGAAAAATGAGCACGAAGTCCAACATGATGTGGGGTGGCCGTTTCGCCGCCGGGCCCGATGCGATCATGGAGGCAATCAATGCCTCGATCGGCTACGACCGGCGGCTCGCGGCGCAGGACATCGCGGGCTCGCGCGCCCATGCGGCGATGCTCGCCGCGCAGGGCATCATCACCGATAGCGATGCCAGGGCGATCAGGGAAGGGCTTCTCACCATCTTGTCAGAGATCGAGGCGGGCAGCTTCCCCTTCTCGACCGCGCTCGAGGACATTCACATGAATGTCGAGGCCCGGCTGACCGAACTGATCGGCGCCCCTGCCGGACGGCTGCATACCGCCCGCTCGCGCAACGACCAGGTGGCCGTCGACTTCCGCCTCTGGGTGCGCGACGCCTGCGATTCTGCCGATACCGCGATCCGCGATCTGCAACGCGCGATCCTGCAGCAGGCCGAGGCGGGCGCCGACATGGTCATGCCCGGCTTCACCCATCTCCAGGTGGCCCAGCCGGTAACCTTCGGCCATCACATGCTGGCCTGGGTGGAAATGCTCGACCGCGACCGGACGCGCCTTGCCGATGCGCGCAGGCGGATGAACGAATCGCCTCTGGGCGCGGCGGCCCTCGCGGGCACGTCCTTCCCCATCGACCGCGACGCCACGGCCGGGGCGCTGGGTTTCGCCCGCCCCATGGCCAATTCGCTCGATGCGGTATCCGACCGCGACTTCGCGCTGGAATTCCTGTCGGCCGCGACGATCTGCGCCGTGCATATGTCGCGCATGGCCGAGGAACTGGTGATCTGGTCCACCGCACAATTCGGCTTCGTGCGCCTGTCGGACCGCTGGTCCACCGGATCGTCCATCATGCCGCAAAAACGCAACCCCGACGCCGCCGAACTGATCCGCGCCAAGATCGGCCGGATCATGGGCGCACAGCTGGCGCTGACCACGGTGATGAAGGGGCTGCCCTTGGCCTATTCCAAGGACATGCAGGAGGACAAGGAACAGGTGTTCGAGGCCGCCGACCAGCTGGCGCTGGCGCTGGCCGCCATGACCGGCATGGTCGCCGATATGGAACCCCGGCCCGCCGCGATGCGCGCGGCGGCCGCCAGCGGCTTTTCCACCGCCACCGACCTGGCTGACTGGCTGGTGCGGGCGCTGGACCTGCCGTTTCGCGAGGCGCATCACGTCACCGGACGACTGGTCGCCCTCGCCGAGGGTCGCGGCTGCGACCTGCCCGACCTTGCACTCGCCGACATGCAGTCGGTCCATGCCGATATCACCGATGACGTGTTTTCGGTGCTGGGGGTGGAAAACTCGGTCGCCAGCCGCATCTCGCAGGGCGGCACCGCACCGGTTCGGGTGCGCGAACAGGTCGCGCGCTGGAAGGGACTGCTCGCATGATCCGCGCCTGCCTCCTGCTGCTGGCCCTGGCCGCCTGCGGCGCCGATGGCCCTCCCCACGCCCCCGGCGCCACGGCACCACCAGCCGACACGATCACCAGCGGCCGCTGAAGCCACGCCGGCGCCTCCGCGCGCCCCCACCATGCCGCGATGGCGATTGCCTTGCGCGCTGCTTCATCATACAAAATAGCCAGCATGAACAAAGGGCAATCTGTCGTCATGACCGGCCAGCCACAGGATTCCCCGACCAGCTCCGGACCCGCGCGCCGGCCGCGCATTGCGGGGATGATCGAATATCGTGGCGTCCTCGGCGACGCCGTGGCCGAGATGGGCCAGCGCATCGTCGCAGGCGAATGGCAGCCCGGCGAGGCGATCCCGCGCGAACCCGATCTCTGCGCCGAACTGGGCATCAGCCGCTCCATCATCCGCGAGGCGATGCGGGTGCTCGGCGCCAAGGGGCTCGTGCGCAGCCGCACCTCGGATGGCACCCGCGTGACGCCGCACAGCGAATGGCGCCAGCTCGACCCCGATGTGATGGACTGGCGCATCCGCGCGGGTGACACGCATTCGCTGCTGCGCGATCTGCTCACCGTGCGCCTCGTCATGGAACCCGGGATAGTGCGCACCGCGACACTCCTGGCCGATGACGCCGCGCGCGAACGGGTCGCCGCGACCTGGGCTGAAAAGGTCGCGGTCTACACCACGCCCGACCCCGATGAGGCCGAACGCCGGAACCGCTTCATCGAGACCGACCTCGCCTTCCACCGCGCCTTTCTCGAGGCGACTGGCTCGCAACTGCTCGAACAGCTGTTCTCGGTCATCAAGACGGCGCTGCGACTGCTGATTGACATGCAGATGCGCGCGCGCGGCTACGAGACCGAGATGATCGGCATGGAGGAAAGCCACGAATTGCACGAGGCAGTGTTCCATGCCTTCATCGCCCGCGACGCGGACGCCGCCCAGACCGCCATGCAGCGCGTCATCGAGGCGGCCACTGCCGACGCGCATGATGGAATGGCCGCGCAACTTCCGACCAACGGGTGAACCAATGTCGACAACACTGACCCCTGACCTCGCGGCGCAGGTTGCCGACCGGCTGCGCGAACATGCGTTTCACGGCTGGTTCTACGGCGATTCCATCGGCTTCGAGGGGCTGATCCTCGCCTCGGACCTGACCGGCAACCCGACCTGGCAGGATTTCAGCCACGGCTTCTTCCGCGCCTGGGCCACACGCCGTGAGCCCTGGCAACCCGACGACAATACGGCGCCCGGCCATGCAATGTGCGAAATCATCGAGCGCACCGGCGACGCCGTCCTGCGCGAGGCCGTGATCGACCTCGCGCGCCATCTGCGCGGGCGCAGACGGGTCGGCCCGGTGTCGATCACCTTCGAGGATTCCCTTCGTTCGGTGCGGCAGCCCTATGGCGGCGTCATTCTGAGCGATGCCGAACAGGAGCAGATGCGCAACCCCGGCCCCGGAGTCTGGCTCGACTGCATGCATTTTGACCCGCCATTTTTCGCCCATCTCGACCGGATCGACCCCGGCCAGGGCTGGGGCACGGCTGCGGTGGCCGAGATCATGGCCTATCGCGACTTGCTTGTGGACGAGGCAACCGGTCTCTACCGCCATTTCTGGCTCGAACTCAGCAACCGCGCCTATACGCGCGGCTGGGGGCGCGGACAGGGCTGGGCCCTGCTCGGCCTTGTGGATGTGGCGGAATACCTTCCCGGTGCCACCGAAGTCACGGACGAGGCGCTGCGACTGGCCCGCGTCATGCTCGATTACCAGCGCGGGGACGGCAACTGGTGGTCACTGGTGCACGAGCCACGCTCGGGCGAGGAAAGCTCGACCGCCGCCTTCATGGCGACGGCCTTCTATCGCGGGATGGCACTGGGGATATTCCCCGGCGAGGAATTCGCCGGGCCCGCCGCCCGCGCCTTTGCCGCCATGGAGAGCAACCTTGATGCGGCGGGCAACCTGACCGGTGTCTCGGCGGCCGTCTTTGCCGCGCTGGTCGAGGAGCATTACTGGCACGTCCCGGTCAACAAGATCGTGCCCTGGGGCCAGGGCCCGGTCCTCACCGCGGCCGCCGCCCGTGCGGCATGGAACCACGGGCGGCCGGACTAGCCCTGTTCATACATCCTGATCGACACCCCGCCGTCGATGACGATGTTCTCGCCGATGATGAAACGAGCCTCGTCAGAGGCCAGGAGCGCGGCCACCGCAGCGACCTCGTCGGGGTGGCACAGGCGGCCGGGCGGCTGCTTTGCCTCGACCTCGGCGCGGGCAGCCGCAGGGTCGGGCGCGGCGGCAAAGATCTTCGCGTTGATCTCGGTATCCACATAGCCCGGCGAGATTGCGTTCACGCAGATTCCCCGTCCCGCATATTCCAGCCCCAGCGCGCGCGTCAGCCCCAGCAGTCCGTGTTTGGCAACCGGATAGGGAAAGGTGGACGGGATGATGGTGAAGGCGTGGTTCGAGATGATGTTGACGATATTGCCTCTTCCCGCAGCCAGCATGCCGGGCAGCACGGCGCGCGCGCAATGCCACGACCCCTCGAGGTCTATGGCCATGCAGCGGCGCCAGTCGTCGTCACTCGTCTCCAGCGGTTCGCGAAACAATGCGATTCCTGCATTGTTCACCAGGATATCCGGCTGACCCAGCGTCGCCGCCACCTCGGCCACGCCCGCATCGACCGCGCCCCGGTCGGCCACATCCATCTCGACCGCAAACGTTCGCGTGCCGTGTTCTGCGGCGATGGCTTCCGCCACGTCCTGCGCAAGGCCCGCGTTGATGTCAGCCAGCGCGACAGCCGCCCCCTCACGCGCAAAGCGGCGCGCGATTGCCTCGCCGATTCCCTGCGCCCCGCCGGTGACAATCGCCACCCTCCCTTTCAGCCGGTCCATCATGGCCTCCTTTCGTCTTGCGTTTATCATATGAACTGTCTAACAGATTTTCCATAGATCATGTTTCGGGGAGGGAACAATGAAATCCACTACGCGAATCGCACTTGCCGGCGCTGTCGCCTTCGGCTTTTCCGCCGGAGCGGCAATGGCCGACGGCGGGCTGCTGGTCGCCATCTACAAGAGCGGCACACAGCAGTATTTCCTTGATCAGGCCCAGGGTTTTCAGGACGCGGCCGCCGAACTCGGCTTCGAGGCGCGGGTCATCAACGTCGAGCTTGACGCAAACCTCGCCATTTCCGCCGTGGCCGACGCCATCGCCGCAGGTGCGCAGGGCATCGCCATTACCGTTCCCGACCAGGCCATTGGCCCGGCGATCGCCAAGGCGGCGGCCGAGGCCGGGATCCCGCTCGTCGCGACCGACGACGCGATCAGCGACGAGAACGGCAATCCGGTCCCCTTCGTGGGCTTCAACGGCACCGACATGGGCACCAGCGTCGGCCGCGAGGCAGGCCGGCTCCTGCAGGAATCCGGCTGGCTCGACTCGGGCGACTACGGCATGCTCGCAACACAGGTCCAGACGCTGAGCGTCTGCATGGACCGCACCCTCGCCGCAAGCGAGCAGCTCGTCGCAGCGGGCGCCGATGCCGACAAGATCATCGAGGTCCCCTATGACGGCACGACCGATTCGGCGCTGACTGCCGCCGGGCCGATCATCACCGCCAACCAGGGCATCAACCATTGGGTCGTCTACGCCTGCAACGACGAGGGCGTGCTCGGCACCACCAACGCCCTGCGCAATGCGGGCTATGATCCCGGCGACGTGATCGCCGTGGGCCTTGGCGCCTACGAAGCCTGCCGCCCCTGGGCCCAGGACATCCCCACCGCCTTCCGCGCAGCGCTCTATATCTCGGGCGACTCGGTGGGTGACGCCGCCGCCCATGCGCTCGCGGCCAACATCACCGACGGCACGCCGCTTCCGGCCGAAACCATCGCCCCCACGACGATGGTGAACCCGGACAACTGGCAGGACTCGATGTCCTGCGAGTGAGGCCACCCCGTGACCCGGGCGGCCCTGCGGGGCCGCCCCCATCCCGGACCATCCCATGACCGAACCCGTCCTCAGCGTTGCCCATGTGGACAAGGCTTTTCCCGGCGTCCGCGCGCGCGATGACGTCTCGCTTGCGGTGCATCCGGGCGAAGTCGTGGCCCTCGTGGGCGAGAACGGCGCAGGCAAGTCCACGTTGCTCAAGGTCCTGTCGGGCGACTACCGCCTCGATGGCGGCAGCGTGCATGTCGGCACGACCGACATCTCCCGGGCCACGCCGCTCGAGGCGCGCGATGCCGGCTTCCGCCTCGTCCGGCAAGAGCCCGAGATCGTCCCCTGGATCAGCGCCGCCGAGAATACCTATGTCGGGGAATACCCCCGCCGCGCCTCCGGCCTGGTCGATCATGCTGCCATCCGCGCGGGCATGGTCCAGGGGCTGGCCGATTGCGGCTTTGCCGGCATGGTCGATCCCGACACGCTCGGGCGGCTTCTCTCGCCCGCACAATGCCATATCGTGGAAATCCTCCGCGCCCTGAAGCCCGGCGTCCGCGTCGTGGCCTTTGACGAGCCGACCTCGTCCCTGACCATCGAAGAGGTGAACCGCCTCTTTGCCCTGATCCGCAAGTTGCGCGAGCAGGGACTTGGCGTCGTCTATGTCAGCCACCGCCTGCAGGAGGTGATGGAAATCTCCGACCGCGTCGTGGTGCTCAAGGACGGCCGCGTCACCGGCGATCTGCCGACCGCCGACACCAACGAGGACGCCATCGTCCGCCTCATGGTCGGGCGCGAGCTGATCCATGACTTCACCCGGCAGGAAACAACCCGCGAAGAGGTCGTCCTCGAGGTGAAGGATATCCGCAGCCGCTGGCACCATGGCATCAGCTTCTCGATCCGCGCGGGCGAAATCCTCGGTTTCGGCGGCCTCGTGGGCGCCGGGCGCACCGAACTCGCCAAGGTGATCTTCGGCGAATATCCCCGCCTCGGCGGCACGATCCATATCGGCGGAGTCGAGCGAAGCATCCGCAGCCCCTTCGACGCCATTGCCGCCGACATCGGCTTTGCCCCCGAAGACCGAAAGGGCGAGGGCCTGATCCTTGTGCGATCGGTGATCGAGAACGCCTCGCTCGCCATCTTCCGCCGCCTGTCGCGGGCGGGATTCCTGTCGCGCCAGCAGATGGAGGACCAGGTGGCCCCCGTAATCCACCGCCTCGAGATCAAGACGCCAAGCCTCGCCCAGGAAGTGAGCAAACTCTCGGGCGGCAACCAGCAGAAGGTCGTCCTGTCGCGCTGGCTGGCAGCCGGTCCGCGCCTGCTCATCCTTGATGAACCGACGCGCGCGGTGGATGTTGGCGCCAAGGCCGAGATCTATCGCCTCATCGACCGCCTCGCCGCAGACGGCATGGCAATCATGCTGATCTCGTCGGAAATGCCCGAACTGCTCGCCCTGTCGGACCGGATCGTGGTCATGCACGAGGGGCGCCTGTCGCCCGTCATCGAGAAAGCCGACGCCACGGAGGAAAAGATCGTGTCCTTTGCCATCGGAACCGGAGTCGCCGCATGAGCACCACCCTCGCGAAACCCGGCATTGCATCGCGTATCCTGCGCTTCGTCGGCACCGAGAATCTCTCGCTCATCGTTGCGCTCGTGGTGCTGGCATTTCTCATCGCCACACAGACCAACGCCTTCTTCTCGACCCGCAACATCATGAACGTGTTGCAGAACATGACCGTGGTCGGACTCATCTCGGTCGGCATGACCATGGTCATCATCTCGGCCGGGCTCGACATCTCTGCCGGGTCCATCGCGGGCTGTGCGTCGGTCGTCTGCGCGATCATGGTCGCACATGTCGGCACGATCATCGGCGGCGTGCTGTTCGGCGTCGCTGCGGGAATGGTGCTGGGTCTCGTGAATGCGAGCATCATCAACTACCTGCGCGTGAACCCTGTGGTGGCCACACTGGCGACCTTTTCGGCCTTTCGCGGCGTGGCCTTCCTGATCGCGCCCGACGGGCGCCCCATCGGCGTGCTCGACCCGACTTTCGCGCTGCTCGGCTCGGGGCGCATCCTGCAGTTCGGCAGCTTCCCCGGCATTCCCGTCGCCTTCGCGATCCTGGTGGTCGCCGCCGTGGCCGGGCACATCCTGATGTCGCTGACCGTCTTCGGGCGACAGACCTACTCCATGGGCGGGAACCCGGCCGCCGCGCGGCTGGCGGGGATCAACCTCAACCGCATGCGGCTGTGGCTCTATTCCATCTCGGGTGGACTTTCGGGGCTTGCGGGCGTCATAGTCACGGCGCGCACCTCATCGGGGCAACCCGCGAGCGGCACCCAGGGGCTCGAACTCGAGGCCATCACCGCCGTGTTTCTGGGCGGCGCGCTCATGTCGGGCGGCAAGGGCACGATCATGGGCTCGATGCTGGCGGTCCTGCTGCTGGCGGTGCTGTCGAACGGCATGAACCTGCTCGGGATCCCGACCTTCTATCAGCTTGTCGCCAAGGGCATGCTGCTCGTGTTTGCGGTGGCGATCGGTCAGTGGCGCATGGCTTCGGACGAACGCCGCCAGGCCCGCCAGAGCGGGGCCGCCGCCTGAGGCGGCCGGATCAAACAGCCCGCCGTCCGCCTTCCGGGGTGCGGGGACGGGCAAGGCGCAACGGCGCGCCGGTCATACCCCCGATGGAGTCGCGCATGAGCGCCGAAGATCACGTCCTGTTCAACGTCGATGACGACGGCGTTGCCACCCTGACCCTGAACCGGCCCGCCAAGCATAACGCCATCACCGCCGCCATGGGCGGCGAGGTGACGCGCCGCGCGCATGAGGTGGACACCAATCCCGACATCAAGGTGCTGATCGTCACCGGCGCCGGCGGTCGCGCGTTTTCCGCCGGGTCGGATGTGAACATGCTCGACGACCTTGGCACCCCATGGGAGGGGCGCAACCGTGCCCAATACGGGCGCGACTATGTCACGCCGCTGCTGGCGCTGCGCAAACCGGCCATTGCCGCCATCGACGGCTATTGCCTGGGTGGCGGGCTCGAGGTGGCGATCACCTGCGACATCCGTATCGCCACCGCCCGCTCGAGCTTTGGCGCCCCCGAGGTCCAGCGCGGCTGGCATGCGGGCTCGGGCAACACCTCGATCCTTCCGCGCCTCATCGGCTATGGCAACGCGGCGTTCTGGATCCTCACCGGCGACCGGTTCCCGGCGGAAGAGGCCCATCGCGTGGGCTTCGTCCAGCGCATCGTCCCACCCGAATCCCTGATGGACGAAGCCCGCACCATTGCCGCGCGGCTGGCCAGGAACCCGCCCGTCGCGGTACAGTCGGCCAAGCAGATCATCAGGCAGTCGCAGGGAACCAGCATCGCCCAGGGCCTCGCCTGGGAGAACGACGGCTATACGCTGTGCATGATGACCGAGGACGCACGCGAGGGCATGCGCGCCTTCGCCGAAAAGCGTGACCCGGTGTTCAAGGGACGTTGAGGAGTGGGTGACATGACGGAACGCAAGGGTCCGCTGGCCGGGCTGAAGGTGCTTGACCTGACGATCGCCATGGCCGGGCCGATGTGCACGCAGCGGCTGGGCGAGATGGGGGCCGAGATCATCAAGATCGAGGCTCCCGGCGGCGGCGACTTTTCCCGCCACGCGCCGATGGCCGGGGTGACCAAATTCGGAGACGCGGTCTGCTTTCTCACGCTCAACCGCATGAAGCGCAGCCTCGTGTTGAACCTGAAATCGGACGAGGGCCGCGCAGTCCTCTATCACATGGTGCGCGACGCCGATGTGCTGGTGCAGAACTACCGCCCGCATGTGGCCGAGAAGCTGGGCATCGACTACGCAACCCTCAGCGCGATCAACCCGGGCATCGTCTGCGGCGCGATCACCGGCTATGGCTGGGACGGCCCGATGAAGGACCGCCCCGGCCAGGACCTGCTGTTGCAGTCCTTCACCGGCCTCACCTTCAATGGCGGCAGCGCAGACGGCCTTCCTGCGGCCTCACCGCTCTATATGGTGGATGTGACCGCAAGCCATCTGCTGGGCGAGGGTATCCTCGCGGCGCTCGTCGCGCGGTCGATGACCGGCAAGGGGCAGGAGGTCAAGGTCTCGATGCTTGCCGGGATCACCGAGATGCAGGTGCAGGAGATCACCTCCTACCTGTCGGCGGACGCGCCACCCGCGCGCGGCCAGGCACCGCAGGTGTCGATCTATCAGGAACCTCCCTATGGTATCTATGCCTGTGCAAAAGGGTATCTCGCCATCTCCCAGGCCGATCTGGCCATTCTGGCACCGCTGCTGGACCTCCCCGAGCTTGCCGAACTGAAGGGTGCGCGACCGCCCCAGGGCGATGCCGTGGCCCTGACGGCCTGGCGCGACCGTATCGTCGAACTCGTCGGCACAAGGCTGAAGACGCGACCGGCAGCGGAATGGGACGCCATACTGGCGGCCGAAGGTATCTGGTGCATGGTCGTGAATGACTACGCCGCCTTTCTGGATCACCCGCAGGCGCAGACCGCACTGGTCGAGATGGAGCACCCGTCGGGCGGCCGGTACCGCACTGTCGCGCCGGCGATCCAGTTCTCGGGCCAGCCACAGCCTGACCTGTTCTCGGCCCCCGTCTATGGCGCCGACAGCCGCGAGATACTGGCCGAAGCAGGCTATGCGGCGGACGAGATCGAGTCCCTCGTCACCTCCGGCGCGGTGGTGGCCTCATGAAGATCACCGCACTCAGGACCTGGCTCGTCGCTCCGCGCTGGCTGTTCCTCAAGGTCGAGACCGACGAAGGCATCAGCGGCTGGGGCGAGCCGGTACTGGAAGGACACGCGGGAACTCTGGCCGCCAAGGTCGAGGAGTTGCAGGATTTCGTCATCGGCCTCGATCCGCGTCGGGTCGAGGATATCTGGCAGCTCCTCTACCGCAACGGCTGCTATCGCGGCGGCCCCGTGCTGATGAGCGCGATCTCCGGCCTCGACATGGCGCTATGGGACATCAAGGGCCGCGCGCTGGGGGTGCCGGTGCATGAATTGCTCGGCGGCCCGGTGCGCGACCGGATGCGTTCCTATTGCTGGATCGGCGGCGACCGCCCCGAAAATCTGGTCGAGGGCGCGCGTGAACTGCAGGCGCGGGGCTTTGACGCCTGCAAGTTCAACATCTGCGCCGAGATGCAGATCGTGGACACACACGCGAAGATCGACGAGGTCATCGCCCGCGTTGGCGAATTGCGCGCCGCGGTGGGCAACACCATGGACCTCGCGCTCGACTTCCACGGCCGCGTGCATGCGCCGATGGCCCGCGTGCTTCTGCGCGAGCTTGAGCAGTTCCGGCCGATGTTCGTCGAGGATGCCGTCGTCTCGGCGATGGTCGAGACCATGGCCGACCTCGCCCGCGCCACGTCGATCCCGCTGTGCATCGGTGAACGGCTGCATTCGCGCTACGACTTCAAGCGCGTGTTCGAGACCCGCGCCGCGCAGGTCATCAACCCCGACACAGCCCATGTCGGCGGCATCTCGGAAATGGTGCGCATCGGTCATTGGGCCGAAGCCTACGACGTCGCCCTCGCCCCGCATTGCCCGCTGGGGCCGGTGGCGCTGGCGGCCTCGCTCCAGGTGGGCGCGGTCTGTCATAACGCCTTCATCCAGGAACAATCGCTGGGCATCCATTACAATACCGGCGCCGATCTGACCGACTACCTGCTGCCCGGCGGCGGATTCACCCTCAAGGACGGCTTCCTCGATATCCCCAGGGGGCCGGGACTCGGGATCGAGGTAGACGAGGCCAGGTTGACCGAGGCCGCGCGCACCGGACACCGCTGGCGTGCGCCCGTATGGCGGCACATCGACGGCTCGATTGCCGAATGGTGAGATGATGGAGGGAATTCACGCCGTCCTTTTCGCCTTCTTCGACCGCGCAGGCGCGCTTGATCGTGGCGCGATGCGCGCACAGGTGCAGGCGGTGGCCGCGATGGGCGTGGACGGATTCGCCACGCTCGGACTGGCCACCGAAGTAGGCAAGCTCGCGCTCACCGAACGCCTCGCCCTCATCGACTGGCTTGCCGAGGATGCGGGCCCCCTGCCCTTTGCGGTCACGCTCACCGGCAATTCGGTGGCCGAGCAGCGCGACATCCTGCACGCCGCCGAGGCCGCAGGCGCCGCCCTGGCCATCCTGCAGCCGCCGCTGTCGGGCAGCTACGGTGCCGGCGAGCTCCTTGATTTCTTCGCCGCCACGGGCGCGGATGCGCGTATCCCGCTCGCCGTGCAGAACGCGCCGCAATTCCTTGGCCGCAGCCTCTCGGCCGCCGATCTGGTCGGGTTGCACGCGCGTCTGCCCCGCCTGCGACATGTGAAGGCCGAGGTCAGCGCGACCGACCTTGCCGACTTCATCAACGGCCTGGGCGACGGCTTCACCGTGCTCAACGGACGCGGCGGGCTCGAGATGACCGATTGCCTGCGTGCCGGAGCCCGCGGCTTTGTCGTGGCCCCGGATGTCGCTCCCGGTGTGGTGGCCTGCTATCGCGCCTGGGCGGCGGGTGACGAGGCGGGCGCCGAGACCGCCTATCGCCGCTTTCTGCCAGCGGCACTTTTCGGGATGCAATCGCTTGAACATCTGGCAACATATGGCAAGCGCATCTTTGCACAGCGCGCCGGGCTTGCGGTCCATGACCGCGCGCCCGCGCTTCGACCCACGGATTTCGGGCTCGCCCTCGCGCGGCGATGGGCCGATGACAAGGAGAAAGACTGATGACAATGGTTGCCGAATGCATTCTCGACTGTCGCGACAAGCTGGGTGAGGGCATCATCTGGGACGCGGCCGAACAGGTGCTGTGGTGGGTCGACGTGCCGATGCCGTCTCTGATCCACCGCCTTGACCCTGCGAGCGGCGAGCACCGCAGCTGGCCCTGCCCGGAAATCGTCACCGCCATGTCGAAACGCCGCGACGGCACCCTGCTGGTCGCCTCGCATCACGGGCTGAACATCTTCGACCCCCGCGACGGCAGCCTGAAACGGGTGGCCGCCCCCGAGGCCGACAAGCCGCAGAACCGCGCCAATGACGGCGGCACCGACCCGGCCGGGCGTTTCTGGTATGGCACCATGTATAACAACATCGGCGAGGACGGCAGCGATATCGGCGTGGCCGAGAACTCGGGCGTGCTCTACCGCGTCGGCGCCGACATGGTCCCGGTGCCGATGCAGGGCGGAATCGGCATCCACAATGCCACCTGCTTCGCGCCGGATGGCAAGACGATGTATTTCGCCGACACGCTGCGCGACGTGATCTGGGCCTGGGATTTCGACCTCGCCCTGGGCGCAATCTCGAACCGCCGGACCCTCTCGGATGACACCAGCCACGGCCACCCCGACGGCTGCACCGTGGATTCCGAGGGCTATCTCTGGAGCGCCCGCTGGGAGGGCTCCTGCGTCCTGCGCATCGCGCCCGATGGCCGCATCGACCGCAAGATCGAGGTCCCCTCGGCCCGCGTCACCTGCTGCGCTTTCGGCGGCGCCGATCTTGGCACCCTGTTCATCACCACCTCGCGCGCGCATGTGTCCGAGGACGAACTCGCCCGTACCCCGCAGGCCGGTGGCCTCTTTGCCGTGCGCCCCGGCGTGAAGGGCGTGGCCGCGCCCCAGTTCAGGGGCTGAGGGCCGCGCCAACGCGCGCGCATCGGTGTTGGAGGGTCAGATGCCCGAACAGATCGCCAGCGACGAAATCCGCGCCGAGATCTCGGTCGAGAACGGCGCGCGGATCTCCTCGCTGCGTGATCTGGTCACCGGGCGGGAATGGCTGGCGCAGGATCCGGCCCGGGGCGGGCATGTGCCCGACCCGGGCGAGAGCGCCATCTACGGCGCCGCCGATGCCGTGGGCTGGGACGAATGTTTCCCCACGGTCTCGCCCTGGGACGCCACGGATACGGCCTGGGGCCAGCCCCTGCGCGATCACGGCATGTTCTGGGGCCGCCCGGCGGAACTGGTCGAATCCACCCCCACGCGCATCACCACCCGCTACGCGGGGCCGCTGTTCGCGTTCCGGCGGGCGGTGTCGGTCGCGGGGCGCGAATTGCGCGCCGATTACCGGCTCGAAAACCGGGGGGCGGACCCCCTCCCCTGGCTCTGGGCTGCACATGCCATGCTGGCGGTGACGCCCGCGGACCGCATCCTCCTGCCCGGCGTCTCGCGCGTCGATGCCACCCATGTTGCGCGCGAAGGGCAGGCCGCCGCACCCGGCACCCTCGGCTGGCCCGGCCCCAACCCTGCCTGGCCCGCGCCACTCGACCGGGTCGAATCCGCTCAGGCGCAGGCGGCGGCCAAACTCTATGTGGACGACCTGCCCGGCGGCCCGGGCTTCGTCGGCAACGACACGGACGGCTGGCTGCGCATCGCCTGGAGCCCCGGGATCACCGCCCTCGGCCTCTGGCTGAACTACGGCGGCTGGCCCGGCCCCGGCGGGACGCATCACATCGGCCTCGAGCCCACCAATGCCCCCGTCGATCATCTCGGCCAGGCGATCGCCCGGGGCACAGCCCCCCTGCCCCCGGGCGCAAGCGCGCGGTGGAGCGTGACCTATACCTTGCGCGCATCCCCGCCCTGAGAGCTGCGCCTTTGCGCCAGATGCACATGATCGCAGGCCAGCACCACCTCGCCGCGCTGGTTCATCACCCGGATTCGCTCGGTCACCCGCCCATGGGCCGGGCGTTTGGGGTCATCCTCAAGCGCGGCAATAGTGATTTCGGTATGGATCGTGTCGCCGATGAACACGGGCCTGGGGAAACGCAGCCGCTCGTAGCCATAGGTAAAGGCCAGCGGGTTCACCTCGCTCGCGGTCAGGCCGATGCCGATGGCAAAGGTCATGGTGCCATGCGCGATGCGCTGGCCGAAGGGCGTCTCCTTCATGAACTCGGCGTCCATGTGATGGGGAAAGAAATCGCCGGTATGCCCCGCATGCACGACGAAATCGGTCTCGGTGATGGTGCGGCCCCGGGTCTTGCGGGTCTCGCCTGCGACGTAATCCTCGAAATGGCGCGGCCGTTCCATCAGAAGCTCCCGGCGTAAAGACGGTTGAGATCGCGGGCAATCACGCGCGCATCCTCGCGCGCGCGCAGCCCGGCGGACAGCCGCGCCGAACCCCCGGCCTGGAAACCCATATAGCCGTTGTGCCTTGGTCGCAGCCAGGCGCCTTCCATCGTGGCGCGGGTGGCGCGGTAGAAATCATGTGAGGCCTCGTTCGCCTCATCATCCTCCCAGCCCGCCGCATGGCCCGGCTGGCCGCCTGCCCGGTGGTAGGGGCCCGACTGCACCCCGGCGCCCGCAACCCACAGCGCATAGTCCGTCGCCGCCTCGATATCCTGCCCGAAGGCCGAAACCGCGATCCCCGTCCCGCCAAGCGCCGAGCCCACCGGTCCCTGCTCGCCCGCCACGGCAATATCGGCAAATTGCAGCAGATGGGGCCGGAAACCATCGACAGCATAGCTCACATAGCCATAGGCAAGCGGCGTCAGTGCCGCATCGTCCCGCCCGGCCATCTGCTCGAAGACAGCAATCGGGTCCATGGCGAAACATTCCTCAGGCACCAGCGCCACCAGTTCGGCCAGCATTTCGATCACCCGCGTCGCAGCGTCCTCATCCATCATCGCATCGCGCCGTTCGGGGTCACAGGCTGTGCCCAGGTTGGCCGCGAGCGTGAAGAAACACATGAGCGGATGCGGGTCGCGCAACGGCAGCAGCACCAGCCCGGCACGCGCAAGCGTCAGGACTTCGCCCCAGTCGCGCGGCGCACGATCCAGCAGGTCAGGCCGGAACGCGGCCACCTGCGCCGCCGCATCGATGGGCAGTGCCCATTGGCGGCCCTGCCATTGATAGCTCGCGAAGGATTTGCCGACCGTGCCTGCGGCAATCCCGGCCAGCGCGCTCTCGTGGCCCTTCACGTCCAGCGGCGCCAGGCAGCCCTCGGCGGTGATCTGGCCCACATGGGGATGATCGATCACGATCAGATCATAGGCCCGGGCCAGTTCCTCGACCGGGAAGCTCTCGAAATCCTGCAGGCTGCGCTGGTCCCAGGCAATGGCAACCCCGGTCTCCTCGCGCCAGGCGGCCGAGGTCGCGACCATCGGATCGAAACCCCGCGGATGGCTCCAGGTCATACCCTTCAGGGTGGTCGTGGGCTTTGTCACAGTCCGAACTCCTTGCGAATGTCGGCACCCTGTTCGCCGACCAGAGGCGCCGCGCGGGTTGACCCGGCGCGGTGGCCGTCGATACGCAGCGGCGAGCGGGTGGTCTCGATCCGCACCCCGTCCTCGCGGGTGACAGTCTGGAGCATGTCGAGGACGCGGAACCCCTCGCTCTCCAGCAGCTCGGGCCAGTCCATCACCTTCGCGCACCAGACATCCGCGGGCTCGAGGATCGCCAGCCAGTGATCGGTCGGCTGCGTGGCCAGCTGTTCGGCCAGCGCGCGTTTCAAAGCGTCGCGTTCGCTGAACCAGGCCGCCGGATCGGTCGCGGCTTCAAGGGTCTCGTTGCCCAACAGCGCACCCAGGCGCGGCACCGACATCATCGACAGCGCCAGATAGCCGTCGGCGGTGGGATAGACCCCATAGGGCGCGGACAGATAGGCATGGGCCGAGCGGAACGCGGACCGTTTCGGCAGGCGGCGCCCATCGTTGAGATGCGTGGTCAGCACCTCGAACTGGAAATCGACCAGCGCCTCGATAAGGCTCGTCTCGACATGCGAACCCTGTCCGGTGATACCGCGCCGGACCAGCGCTGCCAGCACACCATGCACCAGGGCCGCGCCCGCCAGCATGTCGGCAATGGCCAGGCCGAACGGAACCGGCCCCTGCCCCTCGTCCCCGTTGAGCCACATGACCCCCGAACGTGCCTGCGCCAGCAGGTCCTGCCCGGGGCGATCCACCCAGGGCCCCTCGTCGCCATAGCCGGTGATCGACCCATAGACGAGACGCGGGTTCAGCGCCTTAACCGTATCGTAATCAAGCCCGATCCGCCCGATCACCCCCGGGCGGAAATTCTGGAGCAGCACATCCGCGCTTGTCAGCAGCTTCCTGAGCGCCGCAAGGTCTTCCGGTTGCTTCAGGTCCAGCGCGATACTTTCCTTCGAGCGGTTGATCGCATGAAAGATGGTGGAATCGCCGCCAATCTCCGTGTCCGAAAGATAGAGCGTGCGCGACAGGTCGCCCACGCCCGGCCGCTCGACCTTGATGACCCGCGCACCCAGGTCCTGCATGCGCAGGCTCGCATAGGGGCCGGACAGAAACTGGCACATGTCAACGACGAGAAGCCCGTCGAGAGGCAGGGTCGGTTCGCTCATTTGTCTTTCTGTTCCACCTGGTCGGCAAACGCCGAAGCGTCGCGGTATTTCACCGTCTGGATATGCTCGCAGTACAGCACCAGCTCGCCCTCGCCCTTGAATACCTCATAGCTCGACCGGATAAGACCCATCTCGCTGTATTTGGGGCGCTTTTCCATATTGGTGCGGATCGTGTAGATCGTGTCACCGATGAACGTCGGCTTGATGAAACGCAGCCGGTCATAGCCATAGGAAAAGGCATTGATGCAATTCGTCGCCACCAGCCCCAATCCAGCCGAGAAAACGAATGCCCCGGCCACGAGACGACGACCAAAAAGCCCCTCGCTCGTGGCAAAGACGTCGTCCTGCACATAGGGGTGAATATCGGTCACCAGCAGATTGAACTGATGGCTCTCGCCTTCCGAGATCGTGCGTCGCAGCGACCGGATCTTGTGGCCGACAAGGAAATCCTCATAGAACCAGTTCTCGGCATTCCACACCGGCAATGCGGCGTGATCCCTGGGCATGGTCCGGGGATGCGTGCTCTCGACGCCCACGGTCGGGGGAAAATCAGTCATGGTCTGGCCTCAAGTGGGGTCATCGGCGCCGCAGATGATGCGAATGCCGCCTCGACCAGCGCCATCGTCTCCCATGCGTCCTCGACCGAGGTGACGAGGGTCTCATCCTCGCCGGCAGCAAACCGTTGCAGGTTGCTCATCGGGCCGCGGAAGGCATGGGGAAACCACGCGCCCCGCAGCGGCACGTCAGCCCATTCGTCATCTCCCTGCCCGATCGACAGCGCGTCGGGCTCTCCGGTCGGGTAATTCAGCAGCGCCCCCATACGCGCCACCGCCACGCCTTCGGTGCCCTCGAACTTGAAGGTCGCATCCTGGAAACGGCGGCCGAAACGGTGGTCGTGATTCACCGACATCGTGGCACGGATCCCGGGCCCAAAGTCGAAGATGGCCGAGGTCCGCGTCTGCGCCATATCGGATTTCGGATGGCCCATGGTGCGGGCATGAACCCCGTCGGGCGTGCCGAAGATCGCGCGCAGCATGTCGAGATAATGGATCGAATGCACGGAAATCTCGACCCGCTCCTGCCCCCTGAGGAAGGGAAACAGATGCCAGGGCGTGAGGATGTTGACATGCAGATCGACGTCGATCAGATCGCCCAGCCAACCGCGCGCGCGCGCGTCGGCCAGGGCCAGCAGGATCGGCGAAAATCGCAGCTGGAAGTTCACGGCCGCAGCCAGCCGCCGCTCGCGTGCCAGGGCCAGGATCCGCGTGGCCTCGCCCAGGTCGCGGCCCATCGGCTTTTGCAGCAGCACCGCCGCCCCCTCGGGCAGCAGCGGCAGAACATCCAGATGCGCGCCGGGCGGCAGGGCCAGGTCATAGACCGCGTCCTCCACCCCCAGTGCCGCCTCCAGCGACGCAAACGCCGGGATCTCCCACTTGCCCGCGATCAGATCGCGGCGCCCGGGGTCCAGATCGAACACCCCCGCCACCGGCAGCCCCGCCAGCCGATAGGCCGGCATATGCGCATCATCCACGATCCCGCCCGCGCCGATGATGACAATGGGGCGCGGATCCGAGGGGGCCGGCCATTCCTGTCTCAGACTCGCAACATCCAGCGCCATTGCGCCCTCCCGATCAGTCGACGTGGAAGACCTCTTCCATGGGCGCCCACCACTCGCCCTCGGCGCGGCTCTCCAGCGGCACCTGCTTGGGCATGCAGACCTCCCACCATTCCTGCGTGCGCGGATCGGCGGCCATTGCCGCCATATCGGCATCGTGATCGTCGCCTGCATATTCATAATAGGCGAAAAGCAGATTCTCGGGCTCGCGCAGGAAGATGGTGTAATTGCGGATATTGCTCGCCCTGATCTGCCTGAGCACATCGGGCCAGACATCGGCATGCAGGCGCTTGTATTCGGCAATTTCCTCGGGCTTGAGCCCAAGCACAGATCCATAGCGTTTCATGTGATCCCCCTTCAGATGCGATAGATGCGTTCGGCATTGCGATGGAACAGCGCGGCCTGCTCATCCGCGCTCGCCCCCGCGACCAGTTCCTTCGCGGCATTGACCCAGCGGGTCAGATCTGCGGTCAGCGTGCATACGGGATGGTCCGACCCCCAGACGACCCGATCCCAGCCGAAGGCGCCGATGACATGCTCGACCCAGGGGCGCAAAGTGTCGACGGTCCAATCCGGCCCTGCATAGGCGACAATGCCCGAAATCTTCACCGCCACATTCGGCCGCGCGGCCAGCCTGTCGATGGCCGCCTTCCAGGCCTCCATCTCGCCACCCGCAATGTCGGGGGTGTGGCAATGGTCCAGCACGAACTGCACCTCCGGCGCCGCATCGACCAGACGGCAGGCGATCGCGTTCTGGTCGGGGCGCACACACAGGTCAAAGCTCAGCCCCCGCGCCGCCAGTTGCCGCAGGTTGGACTCGAACAGCGCGGTCGCCGACAGATCGTCCGGCACCACATGCAGCACCCGGCGAAGACCCTTCACGCGCGGGCCAAAGGCGGCGATCTGGTCGAGAAAGCCCGCAAATCCCTCATGTTCGGGACGGCAGGCGGCAATGGCGCCGATGACCAGCGGGTCCAGGCCCAGCGCGAATCCGGTCTCGGCCAGGATGTCGGGCTCGGCGACATCCACCTCCATATGCAATGCGCCCTCGATGCCCAGCGGGCGGGCCTCGGCGGCATAGCTCTCGACATGCCAGGGCTTGTCGAGCGCGGGTGCACCTTCCAGCCACGGATAGGAAAACCGGTCGGGATAGACGAGGTGCAGGTGGGTATCCATGATTCGCATTCAGCTTTTCTCCACAGGTTCGGGCACGCGACCCTGCGACAATTCGCCTCCGGCATCCACCAGCAGCGCAAGCACTGCCTGTGCATCCGGCGCATCGCCACGGTCGAGCCGCTCGGTGAATGGACAGGTCAACGCGGCGAGCGCACTGCCTGTCGGCCCCAGCACCGGCACCGACAGGTTGCGCACGCTGGCGACCTGGGCGCTGGGAATATCCTCGAAGCCGCGCGCCCGCACCTCGGCCAGATGGGTCTCGAATGCCGGAGTCAGCACCTTGTCGGGGTCATGGCCGCGCGCCTCGATCAGGATGCGGCGCTCATCGGCGGTATTCCAGGCCAGGATCACATGCCCCGACCCGGTATCCAGCAGCCCCACCCGCGCCCCCATGCGCACCGAGAGATTCCAGTAATCCGGCCCGTCCACCTGCGCCACGACAACCAGGGCCTCGCGCTCGGACAGCACAAGGTGACAGGCCTGCTCGGCCTTGCGCGCAAAGCGGCGCATCACCGGCATCGCATGGGCGATCAGCCGGTTCACGGGCCGGTGGCGGTGCGACAGGTCGAACAGCCTCAGGGTAAGATCGTAGCGATCCTCGGCATTGCGCCGCACATAGCCGCGCCGCACCAATGTGTCGAGCATCCGGTAGATTTCATTGGGGGTGCGCTGCAGCGTCTTGGCGATCTCGGCCTGGCTCAGCCCCGCGTCCACATTGGCCAGAATCTCGAGAATATCGAGCCCCTTGTCCAGCGCCGGCGCGCGGTAGCGATCCGACCTGCCCTCGCCCCTCTGCGCTGTCCGGTCGAGCGCCATCTGCCCCCCTTTTCGCACTGCCCGTCACGCCCTGAAATGAATTGACCCGCGCGTGGCCTCTGTGCTTATATACAAATAGACCATTCATGTATGGGCGATCAAGCCCGATCTTGCCACTTGATCCCAGGGAGGGAACAACATGACCAAGAGGCTCACCGGCCTGCTGCTGGCGTCCTGCACATTCGTGGGCGCGACCGGCATGGCGCTTGCTGACGACTTCGACTACGGCTCGTTTGAAGGCTATACGCTTCGGGTCAAGCTGATCGGCGGCACGCAATACGAAAATCTCTATACCCGCATCCCCGAATGGGAAGCGATGACCGGCGCCCGTGTCGAGATCGTCTCGTCCAAGAATCACTTCGACCTGGATCGCGAAATCAAGCAGGATATCGCCGCAGGCAACATCAGCTGGTGCCTGGGCTCGAACCACACGAGCTTCGCGCCCCAATACGGCGATCTCTACATCGACCTGACCGACTACATCCCGCAGTCCGAGCTTGACCAGTATGTGCCGGGCACGCTCGCCTCGTCGATGGTCGATGGCCGCCTCGTGCAGCTGCCGCGCGTCACCGATGTGTCAAACCTCTACTACCGCCGCTCGCTCTACGAAGACCCTGACAATCAGGCGCGCTGGATGGAAGAACACGGGACCGAACTTGCCCCGCCGGTGACCTTCGACGAGTTCCGCGACCAGGTGATCTTCTTCGCCGACCCGCCGAACCTCTACGGCACCGCTTTCGCGGGCAAGGACGAAGGGGCCAGCGGCCGCTTCATGGAGATCCTCCGCGCCAATGGCGGCGATCTCTTCGACGAGGACTGGAACCCGATCTTCAACTCGCCCGAAGGCGTGGCCGCGCTCCAGTGGTTCATCGACATCTACCAGGCCGGTGCGGTTCCCGCAGGCACGGTCAACTACACCTGGGACGATATCGGTGCGATGATGGCCGCAGGCCAGCTTGCGCTTGACCTCGACTGGCCGGGCTTTGCCGCCTTCTATGCGGACCCCGACTCGTCCAAGATCGCGGATGAGCTGGGCTTTGCACTGTCTCCGGTAGGCTCGGCCGGATTGCACGGCGCATGGTCCGGGTCGCATTCCTTCTCGGTCACCCAGGCCTGCGACAACAAGGAGGCAGCCGTCTCCCTCGCCGTCTTCCTCACCAATGACGAGAGCGAGATGATGGAGGCGCAGGCGGGCAACCTGCCGACGCGCACCGCCACCTTCAGCGAGGTGATCGACTGGTTCAACGCCAACGACAAACCCTTCATGGCCGAAATGTTCGAGGTTTGGGAAGGCTCGCTCGCCGATGCACGCACGCCACCGCTGATCCCGCAGTGGATCGAGGTCTCGAACGTGATCTGGCCGCAGATGCAGGCCGCCATCGTGGGTGAAAAGACCGCACAACAGGCGCTGGACGATGCCGTCGCCCAGTCGCGCGAAATCCTCGAGGACGCCGGGCTGCTCTGATCCCGACTGACTGACACCAGATCCGGGCGCGCGGGTCGGTCCCGCGCGCCCGCCACCTTTTGCAGGCGCCGGCCTGCATTGCCGGAGCCCCGGACGATGCGATTTCTCGGCTCATCCCGCGCTGCGCCATACCTGCTGCTGCTGCCGTCGATCATCGTGATCCTCGCAGTGGTGGCGGTGCCGCTGCTCGTATCGTTCTGGACCAGCTTCACGCCCTACAACCTGACGCGGCCGGACACGCTTTATGATTTCGTGGGCTGGCGCAATTACCGCCGCCTCATGGGCAACACCGATTTCTGGTGGGCCTTCGGGCGCACGGTAGTCTTCATCACCATCGCGCTGAACCTTGAACTGCTGCTCGGCCTTGGCCTCGCGCTGCTCATGAACAACGTGCGCAAGGGCGAACGGACCCTGCGCACCATCATGATGTTCCCGATGATGTTCTCGCCGATCCTGGTCGGCTTCATGTTCAAGTATCTCTTCAACGATGCCATCGGCCTCGTGAACAACGCCTTGTTCGACCTGCACATCATCTCGCGCCCGATCCCCTGGCTCGTGGACGGGGTGCTGGCCAATCTCACCATCATTCTTGCCGAAATCTGGATGTCGACCTCAGTCTTCGCGATCCTGCTGCTCGCGGGCCTGCTGGCGCTGCCCAAGGAGCCGATCGAGGCCGCAAAGGTGGACGGCTGCAACCCCTGGCAGGTCTTTCGCCACATCACACTGCCGTTCCTGATGCCATTCATATTCATTGCCATGACCATCCGCTCGCTCGACGTGGCGCGGGCCTATGACATGGTGCGGATCATGACGAACGGCGGGCCGGCGGGCCGGACCGAACTGATCTGGACCCTCATGGTGCGCACCGGCTACCAGAACAGCCATATGGGGATGGCAAATGCGATGGGATATATCTCCATCCTGCTGTCGATCTTCTTCACCGTGTTCTTCTACCGCAAGCTCATCGCAGCGCGCGCCTTCATGGGAGGCGCACAATGAGCACCGCCCTTACCATCGAGCGCCCCTGGCAGCGCTGGCTCATCCGCCTGGGCGTGTTCGTCGCCATGGCGATCCTGTGCATCCCCGGCGTCTGGGTGATCCTCACCGCCTTCCGCCCCAATATCGAGGTGCTCGCCCGTCCCACCGTCTGGATTCCCGAAGTCTGGACGCTCGACAATTTCAGGCGCCTGTTCGGATATTCGTCCACGCAGCAGGGGCTGCCGGTCGCGACCTATTTCATCAATTCCATGGTCATCTCGCTCACCTCGACCCTGGTCGCGCTTCTTGTGGGAATGGCGGGCGGCTACGCCTTCGCGCGCTACTCCTTCCGCGGCAAGGGCGCGCTGTTTCTCGCCTTCATGCTGTCGCGCACCGTGCCGGGCGTGGCACTCAGCCTGCCGCTCTTCATCCTCTGGGGTCGGCTGGGCATCATCGACACGCCCTTCGGCCTCATCCTCGTCTACATGGCGATCAACATTCCCTTCACGATCTGGCTCACCGACGGCTTCTTCCGCCAGATCCCGCCCGACCTGTCCGAGGCCGCGCAGATCGACGGCTGCACCCGCTGGCAGGCGTTCTGGAAGGTGGAGTTCCCCCTGGCCCGCGCCGGGCTGGCCTCGGCGGGCATCTTCGCCTTCCTGACCTCCTGGAACGAATATGCGCTGGCCAGCCAGCTCACTCGCACCACGGCCTCCAAGACGATGCCGGTGGGCCTTATGGATTTCACCGCGCAATTCACCGTGGACTGGACCGGGATGAGCGCAATGGCCGTGCTCATCATCATCCCGGCCCTGATCCTCACGTTCCTCGTCCAGAAACATCTGATTGCCGGACTGACCTTCGGCGGAGTGAAGGGTTGAGCCATGGCCGAAGTCACGCTCGAGAATGTCGTCAAGCGCTACGGCCAGACCCCGGTCGTCCACGGCGTCAGCCTCGACATCGCGCATAACGAATTCATGGTCCTTGTCGGCCCCTCCGGCTGCGGCAAGTCCACCACCCTGCGCATGATCGCCGGGCTCGAGGACATCTCCGAAGGCACGATCCGTATCGGCGACCGCGTCGTCAACGGCCTGCCGCCGCGCGCGCGAAACATCTCGATGGTGTTCCAGAGCTATGCGCTCTACCCCCACATGACCGTGCGCGACAACCTGGGCTTCGGGCTCAAGATCGCCGGGCTGGCCAAGGACGACATCCGCAAGCGCGTGGACGAGGCCGCCGATATCCTCGGCCTCGACACGCTGATGGATCGCCTGCCCGCCCAGCTTTCCGGCGGCCAGCGCCAGCGCGTCGCAATGGGCCGCGCCATCGTGCGCAACCCTGATGTGTTCCTCTTCGACGAACCGCTCTCGAATCTCGATGCCAAGCTGCGCGGGCAAATGCGGGTCGAGATCAAGAAGCTCCACCAGCGCGTCGGCACCACCATCATCTATGTCACCCACGACCAGGTCGAGGCGATGACGCTGGCCGATCGCATCGTCATCATGCGCGATGGCCGGATCGAGCAGATCGGCACCCCGGCACAGGTCTTCGACAGCCCCGCCAATATCTTCGTTGCAGGCTTCATCGGCTCGCCGCCGATGAACCAGCTTGCCGCCACGGTGCAGGATGGCCAGGCGGTGCTTGCCGACGGCGTCACCATCCCGCTGCCCGATACGGTCCGTGCCCGCGTCACGACCGGGCAGAAAATCACCCTGGGCTTCCGCCCCGATGGCTTTTCACCCGCAGGCCACGGCCTGCCCACCGGCGCCCCCACGATCACCATCCCGCGCGACCTGCTGATCGCCGAGCCGATGGGGAACGAATCCATCCTCACCGTCGAACTCGGCGGGAGCGAGGTGCAGGGCCGGATGCTGAATCCGCAGCCGCTGAAATCCGGCGCGCGCTTGGACTTCCTGCTCGATCTCTCGCATCTTCATGTCTTCGACGGCAAGAGTGGACAAAATCTGGGGCTCTGACATGGCACGAATCGAACGTATCGAACTGTTGATGGTGGACCTGCAACCCAAGGTCCGGCGCGTGGACGCCATCCAGTCCTTCGTCTCGCAGGAAACCCCCATCGTCCGCATCACCGACGCGGACGGAGCGACCGGCACCGGATATTCCTACACGATCGGCACCGGCGGCCCGGCGGTGATGAGCCTGCTTGCCCGCACCCTCGCCCCCGCGCTGATCGGGCGCGACGCCCTGCAGATCGAGCGCATCTGGCGCGACCTGCTGTTCATGACCCATGCCACCAGCGTAGGTGCCATCACCTCGATCGCGCTGGCCGCCATCGACACCGCGCTTTGGGACCTCAAGGCCCGCAAGCTTGGCCTGCCGCTGCATGTCCTGGCCGGCGGCGCACAGGACTCGATCCCCCTCTACACCACCGAGGGCGGCTGGCTGCATCTTGAAACCCCCGCGCTGGTCGAGGACGCCCTCGCCGCCCAGGCGCAGGGCTTCGCGGGCTGCAAGCTGAAGGTCGGCCGCCCCCTGCACGAGGATGTCTCGCGCATTGCCGCCGTGCGCGACGCGGTGGGCGCGGGGTTCGAGATCTTCACCGACGCCAACCAGGCCTTTGCCGTGGACGAGGCGATCCGCCGCGCCCGGGCCTATGAGGCGCTCGATATCGGCTGGCTCGAGGAGCCGCTGCCAGCGGATGACCTCTCGGGACATGAACGGCTCGTGGCGCATACGTCGATCCCGATTGCGGTCGGCGAAAGCCTCTATTCGGCGCGGCATTTCCGCGAATACCTGGAACGTCACGCCTGTTCGGTGGTGCAGGTCGACGTCGGCCGCGTGGGCGGCATCACGCCCTGGCTGAAGGTCGCGCATATGGCCGAATGCTTCAACATCGCCGTCGCACCGCATTTCCTGATGGAACTGCATGTGAACCTCTGCGCGGCGGTGCCCAATGCGCGCTGGGTGGAATATATCCCGCAGCTCGACGAGATCACGACCGAAGGGATGCGGATCGAGAACGGGCGGGCTTTCCCCTCCGCCTCCCCCGGCCTCGGCATCGCCTGGAACGAGGACGCACTGGCCGCACGCGCCGTCGAGGGGCTGGGCACGACCATCACCGCCTGACCCGCAGCGCCCGCGCATGATGATCGCGCGGCACACCCCGCACCCCCTTGCACCCCGCCCCCGGATCGCCTAGGCAACCCCGGCCTCACAGGGCTCTGGCGGGTTGGCGGAGAGGTTACGCAGCGGATTGCAAATCCGTGTAGACCGGTTCGATTCCGGTACCCGCCTCCAGAGACCACCGGCCAGGCGGCCCCCAGGGAAACGGCCCGGACCGGGGCCCGGCCGATCCGCAGGGCCCCCCCTCAGTCGTCCATCTTCAGGGCCGAAATGAAGGCCTCCTGCGGGATCTCGACCTTGCCGAACTGGCGCATCTTCTTCTTGCCCGCCTTCTGCTTGTCCAGCAGGTTGCGCTTGCGGGTGGCGTCGCCGCCGTAGCATTTCGCGGTCACGTCCTTGCGCAAAGCGCGCACGGTCTCGCGCGAGCTGCCTCAAGCTGCTTCGGTCAGCAAATCCGGGGAGAGCTGAGCGCGCGCATCGAGCAGT